>Ga0184639_10000001_pt1 | contig 371241 bp, 300 predicted proteins | sample PLM31_170_b2_FD_133155 | JGI IMG/M metagenome (GOLD analysis project Ga0184639, IMG submission 133155) | Groundwater sediment microbial communities from an aquifer in East River, Colorado, USA - PLM3-1_170_b2 | ecosystem: Environmental > Terrestrial > Soil > Riparian zone | place: USA: East...
ATGCTATCTTATGACCATTATTGACTATGGTCAACGATAGTCAATAATGCTATCTTATGACCATTATTGACTATGGTCAACGATAGTCAATAATGCTATCTTATGACCATTATTGACTATACTTGACTAAAGATGATAGTATTATTGACCATATTTGACTATAGCAATCAAATACAAATAAAGGAGACCTATAGTATATGATGAAGAAAATGCGTCAAATCACCAAATCGGTGATGTGGTTTGTAGTGGTCGCCTTTGTGGGAACCATTATATTTGCCTGGGGGATGGACCTGACCGGAAAATCCAGCGGAGTAAAACCGGATGTGATAGCCACGGTCAACGACCAGGATATTTCAGTTCAGGCCTTTAATAACCTGATCGACACCCGTTTCCGGGAAGCGGAGAAAAGTTATGGAGAGCTTACCGAAGAGATGATGCAATCTTTGCGGGAGCAGACATTCATTGAGTTAACGGAGCAAGCCTTGTTGCAGACTGAAATTGAGAGAAGACATATCACGGTAACCGACAAAGAGATCTTTGAATTTTTGCGCCGCAACCCCCCCCGGGAACTAATGCAGGCGGATTTTCTGCAAACCAACGGGCAATTCGATTATGGGAAGTATATGCAGCTTTTGGCCAACCCTACCGTGGACTGGACCCCCTACGAAAATTTTGTTCGTCTCAGCATAGCCCAGGTTAAAGTGCAGGAGATGATAGTAGGTATGGCCCGGGTGACTCCGCAGGAGGTCAAGAGAAACTTTTTGGAAAGCCAGACTCAACTGGCGGCACGCTATGTTATGATTCCGGCTTCAGAATTCGAAAGCAAGCTGCAAGTCAGTCAGACTGATATTAAAAATTATTATGAACAAAATAAAGAAAAATATAAGGAAGAACCCCGGGCTGCCCTGGCTTATGTTCAGTTTCCCAAAACCGCTTCCAGTGAGGATGAGGAAAAGGTCAAAAATGAGCTTTTGGATTTAAGAAAACAGATCTTATCCGGAACGGATTTTGTGGAAATTGCCATCGATTATTCCCAGGACCCCGGATCTGTCAGCAAAGGCGGGGATTTGGGCTGGTTTTCCGCCGGAGCCATGGTAAAACCTTTCGAAGAAGCTCTCTTGAAACTAAAACCGGGAGAGTTATCTGAGCCGGTCCGAACCAGTTTTGGCTGGCATCTGATCAAACTCTGGGAAACCAAAAAAGAGAAAGGGGAAACCCAATTTCACGCCAGCCATATTTTATTGACCTTGAAACCGACTGAGGAGACCTTGGCTAAAATCAAAGTTCAGGCTCAAGATTTTGCCTCCCAAAGTAAAAAAGTCGGGTTTGAGAAGCTGGCTACTCAAAAGCAGTTGAGCCTATCTAAAACCCCTATTTTCAATAAGAATACCTACTTGAAAGATTTTGGCTCCAACAGTCCGGCCCATATTTTTGCCTTTGAAGCCAAGGTGGGTGAAATCAGCCAGGTCATAGAAACCCCCAATGCCTTTGTGGTCTGCAAGCTGGTAGACCGGAAACCGGCCGGGCTTAAAACCTTGGATGAAATGCAGGAGTATTTAGCCAAGGAATTGAGTATTAAAAAAACTTTGGATTTGGCTTTTCAGAAAGCCACCCAGATCTACATTTCCATAAAACCGGGCCAGACTTTAGATGAGATAGCCAAAGCCCATCAATTAATAGTAAAGCATACCGGTACTTTTACAGCCCAGGATATGAGTGTCTCTGGAGTCGGGATTGCTCCTGAATTTCAGGGTGTGTCTTTTGCCCTGACAGACAAGAATCCAATTTCTAAACCGGTGCGCGGTAAATCAGGAGTTTATATCATCGAACTGTCCTCCAGAGAAGCCCCTCCGGAGTCGGTCTTTACGGCTATGCAAGATTCTTTGACCACCGAGTTGTTGAATGAAAGACAAGCTGAGATTTACAACCAGTGGATGAATAATCTGAAGCGCCAGTCTAAAATCCAGGATTTTCGCCAGCAACAAGCATCTCGGGTAGAAGAGAATTTATAGCAGTTGTGACTTCCGATTGAATATTTTTCCAGCTATAATTCCGGTCTAAGGGTCAAGCCAAAATACACCTGCGAGTATGCTGTTAGTAGAATCCTCAAGAAAGGCTGTGGGGCAAATTATATTACTGTAGATTTTTAAACTGCTTTAAATCATCCCATTTCTTGAAGCTGCAGTTCAAAACTATGTCGTAGGAGATATCTTTCTTTTTGTTAAAAAGCTCGGTCTGGGAGTCCCATTCCGGACCCAAAATGGTTATCTCCGGTTTTAGACTAAGGAATTTTTTTACCCTGCTGGTCTTGTTAAAATCTTTGCTGGTCATAGGTTCCCTCACTTTGTGTAACTATCGTATTTTATCGGTTTTGGCGCTAACTGACTTTAATGAAATCTGCTGAATTTTGATTGACTTTTAGTTCAAAAATGTTAAAATTATTAACTCAAGGTTATGGAAAAGGAGACTCCCATGGATAAAGTCACTCTGCCAAAAGAACTGGAGACAAGCGGACTGGGGAAAACTGCTCGCAAGGATAAGTGGTGGTTTGAGCCATTATGGACCGGTTTAGGGTTTGCAATCTTTGTGGTTTATTCCACTTGGACGGGTTTAAATCCTGGAACACCTGAGCATCCTTATTATGAATGGGGACCTTATCTATCCCCCTTCTTCTCCCCCTTATTTGTAGTCAAGGCCTGGCCCGAATGGTGGCCCCAGCTTTTGAGAACCCCGGCTATTTTTATCCTCTGGGCGCCTTTGGGGTTTAGAGCTACCTGTTACTATTATAGGAAATTTTATTACCGGGCTTATTTTATGGATCCTCCGGCTTGTTCTGTGGGAGAACTCCGAACTCATAAGTACAAAGGGGAAACTGGTATTTTTATCTTGCAAAATATCCACCGCTGGTTTTTATATCCGGCTTTGGCTTTGATTGTAATTTTTATCATCGATGGAATAAAAGCTTACTTTTTTGAAGATGGTTTTGGTATTGGCTTAGGCAGTCTGGTTTTAACTATTAATCCCATCTTATTGGGTTTGTTTACCTTCTCTTGTAACTCCTTCCGCCATTTAGTTGGGGGTAACTTAGACTGTTATTCCTGTTCTCTGGCTAATCGAACCCGCTACGGAATCTGGAGCAAAATTTCAATTCTAAATCGGAATCATATGCTGTGGGCCTGGCTTTCTTTGATCTGGGTCGGATTTTCTGACCTTTATGTCAAAATGGTAGCTATGGGAATCTGGACTGACTGGAGAATCTTGTGAACGGGAAAACAGAGACTTATGTGCATGATGTGATTGTGATCGGTGCCGGAGGTGCCGGTTTAAGAGCAGCCATTGAAGCTAAATTGCAGGGAGTCTCGGTGGGCTTGATATGTAAATCGCTTTTGGGCAAAGCCCATACCGTTATGGCTGAAGGTGGTGTAGCGGCTGCTCTGGCTAATGTGGAGGAGAAAGATAACTGGAAAGTGCATTTTCGAGACACTATTCGGGGAGGAAAATTTTTAAATAACTACAAAATGGCGTTACTTCATGCCCAGGAAGCTCCGGATAGAGTAAATGAACTGGAGGCCTGGGGCGCTTTATTTGACAGAACCCAAGATGGCAGAATTTTACAGAGAAATTTTGGCGGGCACAGATTTCCCAGATTGGCACACGTGGGGGACCGAACCGGTCTGGAGATGATTCGGACTTTGCAGGATAAGGCGGTGCATCTGGGAATTGAGGTTTATATGGAATGCATTATTACTAAGCTTTTGAAAGATGGCGACAAAATCTCCGGAGCTTTGGGTTATTGGAGAACCACAGGTGAATTTGTGCTGTTTAAAGCCAAAGCTGTGGTTTTAGCCACCGGCGGTTTTGGAAAATCTTACCGGGTTACCACTAATTCCTGGGAATGCACCGGCGACGGGCATGCTCTGGCTTATCAGGCCGGGGCGGATTTGATTGATATGGAGTTTGTGCAGTTTCATCCTACCGGAATGGTCTGGCCTCTGTCGGACAAGGGGATTTTGGTCACCGAAGGGGTTCGGGGTGACGGGGGAATTTTAAAAAATTCTAAAGGGGAGCGTTTCATGTTTCGCTACATCCCGGACCTTTACAAAGCCGAAACTTCGGATACCGAAGAGGAAGCCAACCGCTGGCTGGCTGGTGATAAATCTGCCCGAAGACCTCCAGAGCTATTGACCCGGGATGTGGTGACCAAAGCCATTTTCAAAGAAATCAAGGAGGGACGCGGTTCCCCTCACGGTGGAGTTTTTTTAGACATCTCTAGCCAACGCCCGGTGGATTATATCAAAAGAAAACTGCCTGGAATGTATCATCAATTCAAAGAATTAGCCGGAATCGATATTACCAAAGAGCCCATGGAAGTAGCCCCGACTTGTCATTATGCCATGGGTGGGGTTAGAGTGGATGCTGAAACTGCCGCAGCCACAGTTCCCGGTCTTTTTGCGGCAGGTGAATGTGCCGGAGGAATGCATGGAGCAAATCGTCTGGGTGGAAACTCACTTTCCGATTTACTGGTATTTGGCAGACGAGCAGGGTCGGGAGCAGCTGTGTATTCCAAAAAACTTTCCAATCAACCAGCTGTCGATATGGGAGAGGTGCAGCAAATTCAGCAACAGATGTTGGAGCCACTCAAAAGGAGTGGTGGCGATTCTGCTTATAAAATTATCTCTGATTTGCAGGATATGATGGAACAATATGTGGGAATTGTCCGGGAGGAAAAAGAGTTGAATATCGCAATAGAAAAAGTTCAGCAGTTGAAAGAAAAAGCCAAGAATGTCTCAGCCCCAGGAGAGAGAGCTTATAATCCCGGCTGGAATTACGCATTGGACTTGAACTCTCTTTTGACAGTTTCAGAAGCCATAATCTTAGCGGCTAAAGAAAGAAAAGAGAGCCGGGGAGCCCTTACCAGACTTGATTATCCCAATACAGAAGAGGACTGGGGAAAAGTTAATATAATTATCCGGAAAAAAGGTGCAGATATGACAGGGACCAAAGAGCCCTTGCCGGAAATGCCACAAGAGTTAAAAAGCTTACTCAAGGAGACTATTTAGATGGAAAAGCTTAATCTTAAAGTTTATCGGGGAGATTCCTCTAAAGGAGAATTAAAAGAATATCAGCTGGAAACAGATGAAGGAATGGTGGTTTTGGATGCCATCCATAAACTTCAAGCCACCCAGGCTCCGGACTTAGCTTGCCGCTGGAACTGTAAAGCTGGTAGATGTGGTAGCTGTGGTGCTGAGGTCAACGGTATCCCCAAACTGATGTGCATGACCCGAATTTCTGAACTGCCTAAGGATAAACCGATTACAGTGGAGCCGATGAAAACATTTCCGATTATCAAAGATTTAGTATGTGATGTCTCCTGGAATTATGAAGTCAACAAAACCATTCCCCCTTTTAAACCCAAACCTCCGGAGAAAGACGGGACCTGGAGAATGCAGCAGGAGGATATCGACCGGGTGCAGGAGTTCCGCAAATGTATCGAATGTTTTTTGTGTCAGGATGTCTGTCATGTTTTGAGGAATCATAACAAACATTCCCAGTTCATCGGTCCCCGCTTTTTGATTCGGGTTGCCAGCTTGGAGATGCATCCTCTGGATACTGTAGACCGGAGGGAGCTTTTGAAAGACCAGTTCGGAATCGGGTTCTGCAATATTACCAAATGCTGCACCGAGGTCTGCCCGGAAAAAATCACCATTACGGATAATGCCATTATCCCTTTAAAAGAAAGAGTGGTGGATAGATATTACGACCCCTTGGCTTGGTTAATCCGCAAGTTCAAAAGAGTTTTTAAACCATCTGCTAAGTAATTAGATTTTACTTGTTTTTTTCTCCAGCAATCTTTATTTTAAATCAATTATGAAAAAATTACTAATTTTTTTGATTTTTGGATTTTTAATTTCCGGTTGCATCAAGAAAAAAGAGACAACAAATATTCCTAACGAAAAAATAGTCTTGGATTTAATTCAGGATTACGCCAAAGCCATCCGCAGCGAGGATATCCAGCTTCTGGATAATTATTATGCTCATGAAAACAATTTATCTTTTTTCCCTTTAGGAAATTTAAATCAGCTTTCCGGCTGGCCCGAGGTCAAAAAATACTGGGAAGATTTTTTCAAAGATTATGAGGTAACCGGGTTCGCCCTGGATTCTGCTACGGTGAAAGTGGTGGGACGTACCGCCTGGTGCAAAGGAACCTGGGAGATGCGTCTAAAAAAAGGAAAGAAAAAACAGACCTGGACCGGCCGCTTCACCACCGTCTTTGAAAACCGTGAAGGAAAGTGGGAAGCGGTGCACGAGCATAATTCCTCACCCCGGCTAATCACCAAATAAATAATGGTTTCTATTTAAAGATTATCTTTTACTGTCTCTAATCTTTGCCGTATTTCTTTGAGCCATCCTTGACACTTATTTTTTCAAGCGGTATATTACGAAAATTTAAAATTATGGAAGAATCAAACGAACTTTTAAAAATCCGAAGAGAGAAGCTCGCCAAGCTCCAAGAAAAAAATCTCAATCCTTACCCTTATAGTTTCAAAAGAACTCATCTTTCCGCAGAAATCATTGGTAATTTTGATACCCTGTCCCAGAATTCACGCACGGTAACCGTAGCCGGAAGGATTGTGACTTTTCGCTATCATGGAAAAACCTCTTTTTTCCATCTATTGGACAACCACGGAAAAATCCAGGTCTATGTCAAATCAGATGAAATAGGAGAAGAAAAGTTTTCTCTGCTGGACTTATTTGATATCGGAGACATAGTCGGGGTCACCGGTACGGTGTTCAAAACCAAGACCGGCGAAATTACGGTCCGGGCTGCTGATTTGGTGATGCTGTCCAAATCTTTAAGACCTCTGCCGGAAAAATGGCACGGTCTGCAGGATAAAGAATTGCGCTATCGTCAGAGATATCTGGATCTGATTGCCACCCCGGGAGTCAAAGAAATTTTCATAAAAAGGGCTAAAATCACCAAAGCCATCCGAAATTTTTTAGATGATAGAGGTTTTGTGGAAGTGGAAACTCCAATTCTGCAGCCCATGTACGGAGGTGCCTCGGCCCGGCCTTTTAAAACTTTTCACAACGCCTTGGGAACCGACTTATATTTAAGAATTGCCGATGAGCTGTATTTAAAACGGCTGATTGTGGGCGGTTTTGAAAAAGTTTACGAATTCTGCAAGGATTTCAGAAACGAAGGGATGGGTAGAAATAATAATCCGGAATTTACTATGATTGAGCTGTATTGGGCCTATGCTGATTATAATGATATTATGGAGTTGACTGAGAATATGATTGCCTCTGTGGCTAAAGAGGCCCTGGGAAGTTCTACCATAACCTTTCAGGGTGATAAAGTTGATTTAACGCCACCCTGGCAAAGAATCTCTTTATTTGATTCTATCAAAGAGAAAATCGGCCAAGACCTGTCCCAAAAATCAGCCGCAGAAATTTTTGGGATTGCCTGTGATTTGAATTTGAATGCCAAATTGGAAAAAAATAATCCGGGGAAATTAATTGAAGCCATCTTTGAAGAAAAAGTGCAGCCGACTTTGATTCAACCTACTTTTGTTATTGATTACCCCTTGGAGATCTCCCCTCTGGCTAAAAGGCACCGGACCAACTCCAATTTGACTGAAAGATTTGAGGCCTATATTCGAGGTCTGGAGGTGGGGAATGCTTTTTCGGAGTTAAACGACCCTTTAGACCAGAGAGCCAGGTTTGAAGAGCAGATGAAACTCCGGGCTTTAGGGGATGAAGAAGCCCAGGTTTTGGATGAGGATTTCCTGAAAGCTCTGGAGCATGGTATGCCCCCTTGCGGTGGTTTGGGTATTGGGATTGATAGGTTGACCATGATTTTGACTGACTGCACTTCTATCCGGGAAGTGATTTTATTCCCCCAGATGAAACCTGAGACCGAAGGCTCCTGATTTTTATGTCTTATGAATTCTTTATAGCCCGCCGCTATTTAGCTTCCAAAAGAAAAACCGGCTTTGTCTCTATTTTTACCTTTATTTCCATAGCCGGAATTTTAATCGGAGTAGCGGCTTTGATTTTTGTCTTGTCCATGATGAACGGTTTTGAAAAAGAGGTCCGGACCAGAATCATCGGCACCATCGCCCATATCAATATTTTTTCGGCTAAGGAAAATAGTTTCTCAGATTACCAAAGTCTAATCTCCCAACTGTCACAAGAAAAACAGGTGAAAGCCGTAGCTCCTTTTGTCTATTCCAAAGTAGCCATTTCTTCCAGGGATGAAACCGATGGTATTATTATACGGGGCATTCTACCGCAGGAGGAGGAAAAAGTCACCGACCTAAAAAAAAACTTGCTGGCTGGAAGTTTTGATTTGGAAAGAGAGGACCCGAGGGGTCTGCCCAGGATTTTATTAGGAACAACTCTGGCCGACCAATTGAATGTCCGAATCGGTGATACCGTGGTGGTTTATAGCTTGGCCAGAGAAAATTTAAGTTTAGGCGTCACACCCAAGGTCGCTAAATTCAAGGTGGGGGGAATTTTTGAGACCGGAATGTATGAGTATGATTCGGCTCTGGGATATATTTTACTGGCTGAAGCCCAGAAACTTTTTAATCTGGGAAATTCAGTCTCCGGTTTAGAAATCAAAATTGATAATTTTTACCAGGCTCAAGAGGTCGCTAAACAATTGGAGAGAAAAATTGGCCCCCAATTTATGGCGGTAGACTGGATGCGGATGCATAAAAATCTTTTCTCCTGGATGAGTCTGGAAAAATATGCCATGTTTCTGGCTTTGAGTTTGATTGTGGCGGTGGCGGCTTTTAATATTATTTCAACTCTGATTATGATTGTTTTGGAAAAGAAAAAGGAAATTGGGATTTTGAAATCTTTGGGAGCAACCTCGCAGTCGATTATGAAGATTTTTATGTTCAAAGGCTTAGTGGTGGGATTGTTCGGAACCGTTCTGGGAATCGGGGTAGGATTTACTTTATGTTGGTTACAAAAGACTTTTGATGTAATCTCTCTGCCATCGGAAATTTATTTTATCAGCTCCCTGCCGGTGGATATGCGGGTTCTGGATTTTGTTTTGGTGGCTTTGGCTTCGGTGGGGATTGCTTTTTTAGCTACTATCTATCCGGCTAAAAAAGCCGCTGGCTTAAATCCGGTGGAGGCCATTCGCTTTGAGTAAAAGCAAAATTTGAACTCCCTTAAAAGAAATTTGCTAAAAACTTGAAATCAGCTCAAATTGGGTTGTAAAAGCAAAATGGATAACTATATTATATTAAAAGCCCAAGGGCTGTATAAAAGCTATCCAACAATGGCGGGAAAACTTGACGTATTACAAGGTGTAGACCTGGAAGTCAAATCCGGAGAGATGATTGCGGTGGTAGGTGCTTCCGGGGTGGGGAAATCAACCCTGCTGCATATCCTGGGAACTTTGGACCGGCCGGATTCAGGAAAGGTCACTATAAATGATAAAGAAGTTTTTAGCCTGGATGATAAAATCCTGGCAAATTTTAGAAACCGGACCATCGGGTTTGTGTTTCAGTTTCACCATCTCTTGCCGGAGTTTACCTGCCAGGAGAACCTGATTATACCTAAATTGATCGCCGGTGAGAAAAAAGAGCAAGCCATGCAGAAGGCCTCAGAACTTTTACAGGAGATAGGGTTAAAAAACAGAATGTTTCACAGGCCCCTGGAGCTATCCGGGGGAGAGCAGCAAAGATTAGCCGTGGCCCGGGCTTTGGTCAATTCCCCCCAGGTGGTTCTGGCCGATGAGCCGAGCGGGAATTTAGACCAGAAATCGGCTGAAAGTTTGATGGAACTTTTGGTAAACTTAAATAAAAATAAAAAACAGACCTTTATTATCGCCACTCACAATCTAAAATTATCCAAAATAGCCGATAGAATATTTGAGATGCGGGAAGGAAAGGTATTTTTAAACAACAACCTGAATAATTAAAATTATGCTCTGCCAGGATTGTAAAAAGAAAGACGCCAAGGTCCATTTGACCCAGATTCTAAATAACGAAAAAGTCACTTTGAATCTGTGCAAGGATTGTGCCGATAAAAAGGGATTTAATAACCCCTTTGAAGTCCAGGTCTTTCCTTTGACTCAGCTTCTGTCCAGTATGAGCGGTCTAATTACTGAGAAAAAATCCGGTAAAGAGGAGAAAAAATGCCCGGTCTGCGGGAACGGTTTTTCCGATTTTAGCAAACTGGGACGCTTCGGCTGTGGCAGCTGCTATGTGACTTTCAGAACCCAGATTGTAGAACTCCTGCAAAAAATTCATGGGACTGCGGTCCATAAAGGAAAATCTCCTCAGATTCCCACCGGGGATTTGCTGAAAGGCTGGCAGGAGGAGAAAAAGCTGCAGGACGAATTGAGGAAAGCCATTGAAAAAGAGGATTTTGAGAAAGCGGCCCAGATCCGGGACCAGATTAAAACCATGATAAGTAAAAAATAGGATGACTATGTTTGAAGAAATGGTCAAAAAACCGGCTTCCTGGTTAAGCGGAGACGGGACCTCGGCCGGAATAGTAATCTCTTCCAGAGTCCGGCACGCCCGCAATATTTCCAATTTCCCCTTTCCGCCGGTGGCCGACGAAGCCCACAAAGAAAAAATCCTGAGTTTATTCAAAGCAGCCCTGGCCAAAAATCCGCACTTCAAAAAGGGAAATCTTTTGATTTCTCCGGAAGTGACCGATTTGGACCGGACTTTTCTGGTGGAAAGACATTTGATTTCTCCGGAATTTTTGCAGGGTAAAACCTATCAGGGAGTGTTCATCAATAAAGATGAAACTCTGACCATCATGATTAATGAAGAAGACCATCTGAGAATCCAGGCCCTGCAAGGGGGTTTGAAACTAGACGAGTGCTATGAGCTTTCCAGCCAGGCCGAAGAGGAATTGGGGAAAATATTAAAATTTGATTATGATTCGGAGTTCGGATTTTTGACTTCTTGTCCCACTAATGTGGGAACCGGCATGAGAGCTTCCATTTTGATTCATCTGCCCGGTTTGGTTCTGACCCGGGAGATTGACGGGGTAATCAGCAAGATGACCAAATCCAGCATAGCTGTCCGAGGTTTTTACGGAGAGGGGTCGGATGTTTTGGGAAATCTGTTTCAGATTTCAAATCAGAATACCCTGGGAAAATCGGAATTAGAGATTTTGGAAAGTATCTCCAAAGTGGTAGCCAAGGTGGTGGAAGCCGAGGAAAAAGCCCGGGAAACTTTGTTCAAAGATGCCAAGGATCAGATTGAGGATAAAATCTGGCGGGCTTACGGAATTTTAAAACATGCCAGGATGCTTTCCTCCACCGAAGTGATGAATTTACTTTCGGCGCTGAGATTGGGAGTGGGTTGTGGTACTATAAATCAGGTCAGTCTAAATCAGATCAATGAAATTTTGGTTTTATCCCAGCCGGCTCATCTGCAGAAATATTTTAACCGCCAGATGGATGCCAACGAACGCGATGCCACCCGAGCCGAACTGGTCCGCCTAAAGCTCAACGGAAAGGGTAAGTCCAATGCAAGTCATTAACTGCAAGAAACTTACAAAATATCCTTTGACTTTTAGAAATTTTTGCGTAAATTATAATAGAAAGGACAAAGTAAGGAGGGTTTTTCTATATGAATGAGATGTTTACCGAGAGGGCTCGTAAAGCCATCGAATACGCCCGTGATGAAGCGGCCCGTTTAAGACACGATTATATCGGGACCGAGCATCTGCTTTTGGGATTGCTTAAGCTGGGTGAAGGCAAAGCCATGGATATTTTGAACAATATTGGAATTGAATTAAATGAGCTGAAGCAATCCATAGAAGATGTGGTGCAGCCCTCCGGTGGCACCATGACCATGGGACAGCTCCCTCTGACCGCCAGAGCCAAAAAGACTTTGGAGGTCTCCGGACAGGAAGCCCGGGCTTTGAAGTCTAAGGATATTGATACCGAGCATATCCTTCTGGCGTTGTTGAAAGATGAAGAAGGGGTAGCGGCTCAAGTTTTATCCATGTATGAGGTGGATTACAAAGAAGCTTATGAAGAGCTAAAAAACATTGTATCCGGTAAACCCTCGGCTTACGGTAAAAAAAGGAAGAAAAGTAAAACTCCGGCCCTAGACCATTTCGGCCGGGATTTAACCGAATTCGCCAGAAGAAGTAAATTAGACCCCATTATTGGAAGGGATAACGAGATTGAAAGAGTGTCCCAGATTTTGTCCAGAAGAAAGAAAAATAACCCGGTCTTAATCGGTGAACCGGGAGTGGGAAAGACCGCTATTGCAGAAGGGTTGGCTCAAAGAATCGTGGAAGGAAAAGTCCCCCAGATTTTGGAGAATAAGAGAATCGTGACTCTGGATATGGCCGCTTTGGTAGCTGGGACTAAGTACCGCGGTCAATTTGAAGAGAGAATGAAAGCGGTAATGAATGAAATTATCAACTCCAAAGACGTGATTATCTTTATCGATGAGTTGCATACTATCGTAGGAGCTGGCGGGGCCGAAGGCTCTCTGGATGCTTCCAATATCTTCAAGCCGGCTCTATCACGGGGAGAACTGCAGTGTATCGGTGCTACTACCCTGAATGAATACCGGAAATATATTGAAAAAGATGGGGCTCTGGATAGAAGATTTCAGATAGTAATGGTTGACCCTCCTACCAAAGAGGATACCATTAAAATTTTGAAAGGTTTAAGATCCAAATACGAAGAGCACCACCATGTCAAAATCTCAGACGAAGCCATAGGCGCTGCGGTCAATTTATCGGACCGTTATATCTCCGGAAAATTCCAGCCGGATAAAGCCATTGACGTAATTGATGAAACCGGCTCCCGGGCTCACCTGTCGGTTTACACCAAGCCCCCGGTTTTCACCGAGATGGAGCAGGATATCCTCACTCTGCAGAAAGACAAAGAGGTGGCGGTAAAAAACCAGGAGTTTGAAAAAGCGGCTCAGATGAGGGATGACATCAAGCTCAAAAAAGAAGAATTAGAAAAGCTCAAAAGAAACTGGGAAGATGAAAGAGCCCGGGAAGTCAAAGAGATTAAAACCGAAGACATCGCCCAGGTGGTCTCCAAGATGACCAATATCCCGGTCTTTAAATTGGAAGAAAAAGAATCCAAAAAACTTTTGAGAATGGAAGAAGAAGTGAACAAGAGGGTGGTGGGACAAAATGAGGCTATAACCGCAATTTCCAGGGCGATTCGCAGAACCAGAGCTGGTTTGGCTGACCCCAGAAGACCGATTGGTTCGTTTATTTTTTTGGGACCAACTGGAGTTGGAAAAACTGAATTAGCCAGAGCGCTGGCGGCTTTCCTATTTGAAGATGAAACCTCTTTGATCAGAATCGATATGTCGGAGTACATGGAGAAGTTTTCGGTTTCCAGGCTAATCGGTGCTCCTCCCGGATATGTGGGTTATGAAGAGGGTGGCCAGCTGACTGAAAGAGTGAGAAGAAAACCTTATTCAGTGGTTTTACTGGATGAAATTGAAAAAGCCCATCCGGAGGTGTTTAATATTTTGCTGCAGATGCTGGATGATGGAACCTTGACTGACAGTTTTGGCCGGAAAGTGGATTTCAAAAATACGGTGGTGATTATGACCTCTAACCTGGGTGCCCGAGATATTCGCTCTGGTAAGGCTACTTTAGGTTTTCAGAAGAGCGATTTTGAATCCAATTACGAAGCCATGAAAGCGAAACTTTTGGATGAACTCAAAAAAACCTTTAATCCGGAGCTTTTAAACCGGATTGATGAGACTATCATCTTCAGAGCTTTGGGCAAAAAAGAGGTTATGGAAATTGTGGATATACTGCTCAAAGATGTGGCCAAAAGAATTGCCGATAAAGGGCTGTGCTTTACCCTGACTGATAAAGCCAAGGAATTTCTGGCTGATAAAGGATACGAGCCTACTTTTGGAGCCAGACCTCTTAAAAGAGCTATTCAGAAATATTTAGAGGACCCCTTAGCCGAAGAGATTTTAGCCGGTAAATTTGTGGGGGATTGTGAAGTTTTTGTGGATAAATCAGAAACTGAAGATAAGCTGACATTCAGATTGGGAAGCAAATTACCCCAAAAGCGTCCGGAAGAGTTGACAGTTTAGCTTCAGAAGGTAAATTTAAGTAATAGAAAAAAGGAGAAATTGTAATGGCGCATAAAAAAGGAATGGGAAGCACTCGTAATGGTAGGGATTCTCAGGGACAGAGATTAGGTGTTAAGAGATTTGGAGGAGAACAGGTAGTGGCTGGAAATATCTTAGTCAGACAGAGAGGGACTAAGATTTCCCCCGGTTTAGGAGTGGGTATAGGGAAGGATAATACTCTGTTCGCCCTGGTGAACGGCAAAGTGAAATTTGGAGTCAAAGCCGGTGACCGTAAGATAGTCTCGGTGCTTTCTTTGAATTAGTTTTTTTGTTTTACTTTGTGAAAAATTTCATTAATTAAGCCAAAAAGGATTTTAGTTTAGGAAAAAGTAGTGGAAAAAACTTCTGCAGTAAAGGAATCTGAGCCGGAGCTTTTTGTTTTCCCCTCCACATCCTCCAAAGATGCCATTGAATGGGAGGGAGCTCCTTTAGGCTTAAGCAACACCATCACCCGCACCAAAACCCGCACCCAGTTTCACGATAAAACTTTAGATAAAGACCCGCTCAAAAGAGACCGACTGATTCAAATTGCCCAGGATTTTGCCCGCTCCCAAGCCCCAGGGAAAATTTTTGAGCATGAGGTGATAATTCATGGGATTAAAGTCAAAGCCATCACCAATAGTAATCATCTGATTGATTTCTGGCTGGATAACTGGTACGGTGTGGAGGAATGGAAAAAACATACCGGAAAAGAGGTGCCGGGTGAGCCCCGAATTATGGTTTATGCTTTAATTGGACTACCAGTTGAGACGGAAGCTGCCTATTACTCCAGACAAAAAAACACCATTGTATTTTTTAACACCTCTTATTATGGACAACTGAAAAGCTGGGTCTTGGGAGCGGTCGGAAGAATTTTAGCGGAAGAATTCGGAGTCCACTCGGTTCACGGTGCCTGTGTCTCCGCTCACGGTAAAGGGATTTTATATATTGCTCCGACCGGAACCGGGAAATCCACCAGCTCTTACGGTCTGATGGAATTGAAAGATTCCCGCTTTCATTCGGATGACTGGGTTTATATCAGATATGTTTATCAGACCAAATCCGGCAAGCAAGTGGGACCGGCCCAGATCATCTCATCCAAAGGTGAAAAAGTCGAAGGATTTCTGGTTTATCAATGGCTGGAAAAAAATTCTGAGGATAAATCTGCCAGATTCTGGGGCTGGGACTTGGCATCCAATAAAGTTGAGGGGACGGTGGAGGAGCTTGATTTTTCCCACCCTATTCAGGCTTATGCCTATATCTCGGAAAAAAGATTTTATCTAAGGTCTAACTTAGTGGAATCTTTCTCTCAAATTGCTTATCCCCTTTTAAGCTCTAAATTAGAGAATGTGCCGGAGGTGACCGAGGAGTTCTTGAAGAAAAACCAATCTCTTCTGGACACTATTTTAGCTGAATTGAGAGAAAACGAAGACCCCCAAGCTATCGGTTGTTTCAAAGCCCAGTCGGATAAACAGATTCAGAAAATGATTGCCAGATTATACGCTTTTGACAATTCCCGGGCTATGTTAAATATTGTGGATTTGTTCGGAAGCAAAAAAGTGTTCATAAACCCTTTGGAGCCCTTGAAACTATCCTGCGTGTTTTTGCTGCGAAGAGATAGGCAGGACGACAAGGTTTTAGACCATCTCAAACTAGACCAGTTTATGGAAAAGTTGTTGAAAGGTCTGACTCCGGATGGGAAAATGGAAGTGGCCTACAATGCCTATCGGGCTGTGGATGACCAGGAGGAGAGGAAATTTTTAAACCGGGTGGAAGAGGAATCCAAAGCCACCCCGGACCAGAGTTTTTATCAGATTTATGCAACCAAAAAAGATAAGCCCTACACCTTGTATCAGGAGTTTGAGCTGTTTAGAATGATGTGGAAAGCGGTCCGGACTTACACTATGAATACTATCCTGACCCAAGACCCCAAGGTGAAAAACAAACGGGAAGCGGTTTTAAGGACTATCAAATTAATTTCACAGGTGGCTAAAAAAGAGCCGGAAGTCCATTTGGATTTACAGAATTATAACCAGTTTCTAAAATAAAGTGCCTCAGAAAAAAGTCTCCACCCCTTTGACTGACCAAATAGTTGAAGATTTAAAAATCGGGGACAGAGTTTTGCTTTCCGGAATTATCTATACCGCCCGGGATGCGGCTCACATAAGATTGGTGGAGTGCATTGAAAAAGGGGGAAAATTCCCTTTTGAGCCGAAAGGACAGATTATTTATTATGTAGGACCGACTCCTCCCAGACCGGGGCAGGTGATCGGCTCGGCCGGGCCGACGACTGCTTACCGGATGAGTAAATATGCGCCGAAATTGATTGCTCTGGGGATTAAGGGTTTTATCGGGAAAGGGGCAGTGGCTGAAGAGACCATGCAGGCCATGAAAAAGTATAAAGCGGTGTATTTTCTGGCGGTGGGCGGAGCCGGGGTGTATATTTCCCAGTCGATTAAAAAATCTGAAATTATCTGTTATGAGGATTTGGGGACTGAAGCGGTGCGGAAATTTGAGGTGGCGGATATGCCATTGATTGTGGCGCAGGATTGCTGGGGAGGGAATTTGTTTGTGGAGGGGAGAAAGAAATATTCGCAGTTGGAGAATAGTTAATTTTTAAATGTAGCGGTCGGATTTATCCGACATTTTATATTATGTGCGATAAATCGCACCGCTACAAATTCTATCCATCCATTATTTTTGTCGCAGCTCCCAGCCCTTTTCCCCTTTAGTTAAGGTAATAGGGGCTTTTTTATAATTAGAGCCCGTTACCTGTTGAAGTGCAATGGTGCTACTATCAATCCAGACCGGCTCACCAAAACCCCATTGGTCGCCAGAATCAAACGACCACTCTAAAATAATGTCCGATTTAGTAAATTTCCAAATTTTGATTCCATTGGGTAAATAGCCAGCAACTAAATCTGCCACAGTCGTGACAAATCTGCTTTGATCTGGAGACAGAAAGGGAAGTGCGTCTATTTTGGTAACTTTTCCTGTCTCAAAATTGACCATCAGATAGTCGCCTCCCTCATAGAAGCCCCGAGAAATCAGGAAGTAACCCAAATCTTTACATAAATATCTGAAGTAGTGAACTAAAAAGCCTTCTCCATGCTTTCTATTGTTTTTGAAAACGAGAGAATCTCCATTAAGCAAGGTTAGCACTAACTCGTCACTTGATCTTCTAACATATTTAGAGTGTTCTTTCACCTGATGCCCTTCAATCACTTGACGGCAGGTTCCGGCGGAATATGGGTTCCAGCACAATTGCTGCTACCAGGTCATTTCCCGATTAAAATCTGGACAACCTGCGTCAACCTTGATGAATAGAAGTAAAAATATGACCGAGGCAAGGAATCTACTCATTTGATTCATAGGTTTCACCATCCCGTAGGGACTAGTTTTCTATTTTTCAACTCCAGAGCTTGCCGGCTTTCGACCATCCTGGTCTACCGACTGTGCGATGAATCGCACCGCTACAAGGGGTATTGTAGCGTCCCGTTTTACACGGGACACACGCCCTATATAAAATAGGGCGCTACAGACCTGTCTCCCAGTGGCAGAAGCCACTGGGCTACCCACTGAAAATGTTTTTAGCAGAACATATTGCGACCGTCCTTGAGACTTTTTTTCAACAGACATATCTTTTATAGCGGAAACTACAGGAACAGCTAAGAAAAAAATAATTAAAAATTGCCACATATAATTTGTAAATTTACACTCCAAACTTCTCCTTCAACTTCCTCTCCACCAAGAAACTCCGCTCTGGGTACAGGGACCCAGAGCTACCCATAAAAAGATGTTTCATATTCCGCAACCTAAAGGTTGCGACTACCAGCCCACTTATGGCGGTAGCCGCAGACTTCAGTCTGCGTTTATATTCTTTAGCGGGTAGGGGTCGGGTCCCCGCACCCGACCTTCTCTCAATCTCAAAATCACACTCTAAACTTTTCCTTCAATTTCCTCTCCACCATCTTTGGCACAAACTTAGAAATATCCCCCCCGAACCGGGCAATATCCTTAATCAAAGTCGAAGACAAAAAAGTATAGCGAGCCGAAGGCATCAGAAACACCGTCTCCGCATTCGCATACAGCTTGCGGTTCATCAAAGCCATCTGAAACTCATACTCAAAATCCGACACCGCCCGCAAACCCCTAATAATCGCCACCGCCTTCAACTTCTTAGACAAATCCGCCAGCAATCCCGTGAAAGAAATCACCTTGATATTCTTTTTATTTTTCACACATCCCTTCACCATCTCCATCCTTTCCGCATTTGAAAAAAGCGGCTCCTTCTCCAGATTATCCGCAATCGCCACATACAGCTGGTCAAATAGAACCGTAGCCCTGTCAATCAAATCCAGATGCCCGTTGGTAATCGGGTCAAACGTTCCGGGATAAATCGCAATTCTCATCTTCCCTCCTGTGTTTCCGCCGAAGGCGGATCCGCCTATGGCGGAATAATATAAAAAGAAACTAAGTTGTCACCAAATTTTCTTTGCTTAATCAGGGACAGAGACGTTGTCTCTGGTATTTCTTTTTTATGATGATGCAAAACCACAATCCCTTCCGGTTTTAATATCTGGTATTGCTCTATCTTATCCAAGATTTTCTGGGCCCAGTTTTTCAGAAAAGGCGGGTCCACAAAAATCAAATCGAACTGTTGTTTCTTTTCAGACAAAATATCCAAAAATTTAGACACATTAGCTAAAATCACCTCTATCTTATCCCCTAAATTGAGCATATTAATATTTTCTTTCAAAAGCTTTTGATTTTTAAACGAACTCTCCACAAACATAACAGATTTAGCTCCTCGAGAAACTGCCTCAATCCCCAAAGAGCCGGAGCCGGCAAACAGGTCTAAGACCTCTTTGTCCACAATATCATTTTTCAGAATGTCAAAAATCGCCTGCTTGACTTTGTCTAAGGGAGGACGGATTTTCAACTTCCCTACCGATTTTAATCTTCTCCCCTTCAAATCACCGGAAATGATTCTCATTTTGATATCTCGAATTGGCTTTCAGAAGGATAATTTAATATAAAAATTAAAACTGGGGAAGTTAATTTACCCGCTAATCAATAGGGCGGGTCTACCGTAATATAGTTTTTAATCTTCTCAAAGATTTTATTTTTAATTCCTTTGACTTGTTTGATTTCTTCAACAGTTTTAAATCCCCCCTTTTGATTGCGATATTCGATAATCCTTTTCGCCAGAACCGGGCCGATAGAAGGCAAGCTTTCTAGTTCAGTTTGAGTAGCTGAATTGAGATTTACCTGCCGAACTTTTTCTGCTGAAATTATTTTGGGAGTTGTTTCTTTTGGCAGAGCAGTTGAAGTGTCGGTAGCTAAATTAAAGTCGGGCTGACTAAAATTAGATTCAACCGCCTTTGTTTTGGGTTTTAAAAGCAGTTCCGGGGCAAAATCAGAATGATATTTTTTGTATAAAGTAATCCCGCTCCCTAAAACCAAAATGATAACCAAAAAAAGCAGGGCTTTCCGTTCCTGGGGTGTAAAATTAATCATATAAAATTGAAATTAATAATTTCCCCACCGTTTCCAGACTTTGTTCAGAGCATTTATCCGGCGTATCCTGTAAAGTATGCCAGTGCGGATAATCAAAATCTATAATATCCACCGTAGGAATTCCGGCCAATATCAAAGGCATATGGTCATCCCAGACCGGGTGACGAACTTCAGAATAAAAAGCTGACAGCTTTAACTTTTTGGCTTTCTCCCAGATTAAATTAACAATCTCTGGAGCATAGGTGTTAGAATACTCCTCTTTGTAAATATTCAAATCCTTATCCCCTACCATATCCAGCAAAATACCGAATTTGGGCTTATAACCATCTAAATTGCGAGCAAAAAAACTGGAACCCAAGCAAAAATCTTTGGTGTTTCCTCTTTTCCCGTAATCTTCCCCGTCAAAAAAAACTATATCCACACCAAATTTTGGTTTCTTTTGTGATAAAACATGCGCCAATTCCAAAAGAACCGCCACCCCGGAAGCGCCGTCATTGGCACCCAATATGGGCTGATTCCGATTTAAAATTACAGAATCCTGATCAGCCCAGGGACGGGTATCCCAATGAGCACACAAAAGAATCCTCTCCTTTTCCTCCGGATAAAAATTGGCTATGACATTGCTCAAGACCAGCTCTTTTTTCAAAGCGGAATCAAAATGAAGAAATTCCTGGGTTCGGACCAGATTAGTTAATTTATTTAGACTGTCAAACAGATACTGCTTGGTTTTCCGGTGAGCATCCGACCCGGGATTTCGGGGACCGAAATCACACTGTTTTTGTAAGTAACCAAAAGCTCTTTGAGCCTCAAAATGGGGAAGCGTTTTGGAACAGTCAAAAGAAAATAACAGAGATGCAGCCAGAACTGCTCTAAACAGAAGTAAATGGCTAACGCCATGCTGTAAGCAAAAGAAATTGGGCATTAAAATCTCAACTCCATCCAGAAAGAGAGCTCCCGGGTATGCTGTTTGGTGCCATCTTTTTTGTTATGCTGGTCTGCCCAGCGGGCCTGCAGACCTCCGTTGATCTGGGAAGAGAAGTTATAGCTGGCACGCGGAGCGATGGAGAGCTCGGTGGTATTTCTGGTGATGTTAAATTCATTCCCCTGGACCGAAGTTTTGGTCACGCCTCCCCGGTAAGAAATATCCAACCCTAAAGCCAGATTACTTTCAAATTTGAGCCCTTTCAAGAAGAAAAATTTTATCCCCTGAGGGGCTTTGAAGGCATAGCTGGAGGAGACCGTGATACCTATATTCTCATTTTTGGTAACGGCCTGGTTGCCTCCGGCTGACCTCAAGTCCTGACTGGTGCTGGAAGTTTTATCCACTCTGAAGTTACTGGTCACGCCGTTTTTCCATTTTAAATTTAAACCTATTAAAGGGGATAAGCTGGTGCCGGTGGCACGACTGTTGAGTTCTTTGGTGCGAAGGTTTCCCCCTTCGTCAACTTTATAGGCATAGCTAAACTGAAAAGCCGCCGACCCAATCCAATTTTTGATGTATTTGAATTTCTCCAGGCCGGACCAACTGAAAGTCAGGTCCGGATAACTTCGGCCGGTGCTGAAAGTGGGTTCAGACGCAGAAAGAGTTCGGCCATAGCGGTAGCTGTAGCCAAAACCCAAATCCATTCCTTTGGCAATCTGAGCTCCGGATCTAAAGCTGTAGGAATTGCCAAAATTGCCTCCGTCACTGTTTGCCAAAAGAGGGTCTGCAATCACTTTGGCACCCGGGTCATCCGAGAAACCGAACTGATATGCTAGGCTGGGTCGTTCTACTAAACCTGCTTTACGGAAACTCTTATCTTTGGACCAGGTAAAAGAGATGGGGTTTATTTTTCCCGGCAGACCGAAGATAGCGCCGAAAAATTTCGTAAGCACACCCGGCGATGATTTGGGTGTAATTTCCGCCCTATTGGTTTCCGGGGTTTTGGTGGGTGGTTTGGCATCCGGGGTCTGGGGTGGTTTAGCTTTGGGCAGAAGCCCTGAAATAAGTTTTTTCCATTGAAAGGTGCCGTTCAACCCCATAGAGCTTCCGTTGCTTACCAATCTGGTACCGTCTTTATACTGATTGGGGTCCGAGTTTTCGCTGTAGTCAGCCCGGTAGGTAAAGGCTTGGTCCAAAAATCCAAACCACTTGGGGCTTAAGCTGCCTGAAAAAGATTGACTGCGGTTTAATTCCACTCCCAGTCTCAGTTTGCTGGGGTTTAAAGAAAATCTCACTTTTTTATCATCCCTTAAGTCTCGGGCCATTTTAAAGCTGTAAGTTAAATTCGTACTCTTTAAGGGACTCATGCTGGTACTCATGTTGCCGTTGAAGCTGCGATTGTAAATATTGGTTACCACATCTGAACTGTTGATTTGGTAATTGTGGCTGCCGGATAAACTACTTCCGAATTTCAGATCTCGGGGAAGAAGAGAAAATTTGCTATTCTGAATTTTATCGGGCAGAAATGAGAGCCATTTCAGCAAACTCCAGGAATGCTCTTTACGGGGAGATAGGTCGTATCCTAAGTTGATGCCATAAGATTTAGTTCTCCACTGGGGAGTGGCTGGATTTCTACCTTCGGCCTGAGAGTGGGAATAACTGGTGGAAATCCTTTTAGCAGTCAAATTTAGAAGCCAGTTATTGGTATTTTTGGTAAAAGAAGGTGAAAAGGAAAAACTCTGGCTGGTCTGTTCGGTTTTCTGCTCCACCCTCAATTCTTTGGGCAAAACTATGTCGGAGCCGACTCGCAGTCGGGGTAGTTTTTCGGACCTCTGCCAGGAATATGATATTGGTAAGTTCAAACCCCAGCCAGGAGGTAGGAATTTACTGAGGGAGAAGCCGCTAAGTTGAAAACTGGAGGAGGTCTCATTTACTCCGGAACCATTCTTACTATTTAGATTGTGAAATTCACTGTCCACTTTGCGAAAGGTTCCGCTTACAGTGACAAAATCCGAGAACCCCAAAGTTAAATTCACACTCTGGGCCCAGCCTGGAGTTCTCCTGACATCGGTGGAGGTCAACTCATCAATCCAGATTTCACCTGACACCGGATGAGAATCTTCATTGGTAACTCCCACCACAAACCATTTAATCACAGATAGACTGGGGTTCCCTTTAATTTTATAATTAGCATCGGTAGTCTCTCTGGCCGCGGTGGGGTCTTGAGCCAGCCGTTCCAGAAGATAGTTTTTCAAGCCGGTCATCTTGGCAAAATCCATGACTACTTCGTTGCGCTCATCCCAGCCCGGATAAACTGTAGTCCTGTATTCGTAATAGTTGGTTGAATCCGGCCCGATGCGTAAAAAGAAGCTGACCTGGTCGGATGAATTGGGACCATGCACGAACATTTTAAGTTTGTTATACAGGGTGTAATTCTCGGCACCGAAGAAATTGCGGTAAGACGAGCCGGTATGTCCCGGTCTTAAATTCGCATAGATTAAAGCCAAAGATTGCTCCCTTTCCCGAACGTTGGTGTTACGGTCCAACTTACCGGCTACCCCTGGAGGAGGGTTGTAATAAGCGCTGTTATCATGGGTGTTGACTACCGCTATGTCAAATTTTTCTTCGAACTGGACAATATCATTGGTATCTTTGACTGTGACCGGTAAATTCTGCCAGCGGTTGCCCACCAGCTGAATTGAGGCAATCTGCACTAAAATCGGGGAATTTGAGCCGGTCAGCCAGACTCTGGCAAACTCAATGGCATCCCAGCGGGGACTCCCTTCTTCTCGATAATTGGGGGAATTTTGAGTCAGGGTAGAATCTCTTAAGGGGATGCGGTATAATCTCCAGCCGTTACTATTTTGTGTTCCGGGGACCTTGAACAATATCGTATCACTTAAATCAATGGAGAATTCAAAATAGCTCTGGGAGAGGTCTAAGCCACTATTGCCGTTAATATCCTCGGTATCCGGCCGGCGGCCTCGGTCCGGGTCGTTGCGATTGTTTTCAGTTCCGTTTATTTTGGAGTAATCGTCACGGTCAGAATAATCCCAGTTATCCCCGCTTGGGTCTGGCAAACCGGGATAGCCGGGTTCGTTGGTGTTGAAAAGAGTGTCCAACCCCCTATCCTCATTGTCATCTAAGATATTATCCCGGATTCCATTGCGGGGCAGGTCTTCGGTATCCAAGTTCCCATCTTTGTCAATATCTTCACTAACCCGGCCCAGGTCAACTTTTAAAATTCCTGCATTACCCTTGACCCAGATTTCCAGGTACTTGGTTTTGGCCTGATTTTGACTCCCCCCATATATAGCTCTCATGATTCCATTCCAGGAGCTGTCTGGGTTAGCTAGGGAGGAATTGGGAGTGAACTGTAAGTTTAAGATATTAACTTTACTTTCTCTATTTAAGGTCTCTTTGTTGGGCCAGATTTTCTTGACATCTTCCTGTTCCCAGGGATTATACCAGTTTAGGCGACCACGATAAGACAAAGATTCTCCCTCAGGACGGCTGGAAAGGGTCCAGGTCCCCCTTCTTATTCCCAAATCTGTGTAATCTAAAACCGACTCAAAATCATCGATGAAAACTCTATTGCGGATATTGGGATTGGGCAGAGATTGGGCTACTTCAACTGTAAGATTAAATTTAGAAGGGGCTGTGGCCTGGACCAAAGGTATGGCATCGGCTAACTTGGTCATAATGCCGGGGTTCAAATCCAAGCCGAAATTGGTATCCCACACAAAATTGCGGTTGGATTCCTGACCTACCCGGGGCCGGGTCTCGGAGCTTTTTTCGGTGCTGTATAAGGCGTTAAAATTCAGCCTGAAGTGACTGCTGAAAACCTGCCCTCCCTGAATTCCGAACAAGGTTTTCTTTTCCGGCAAAAAGATGGGTGCATATTCATAATCTATGTTGACTTCGGCATTGGGGTCCAAAATTTCCTGATTTAAAAATATAACCTGCCCTATTTCATAAACTATTTTGTAATCTACCCCCCGGGTCAAGGGCCTCCCGTTTAAGGTCACCACTTCAGAGCCCTCCAGAATCGGGCTATGACCCAAGTAATATTCAGTCTGACGGGTGGCACCTTCAAAATAGATGTAATATTCACTGGCTGAGTTTTTGTTTTCTAAATTATTGCTGGCATAAATTGAGTCAATTTGTGGCACTAAGATATCCTTCATATCTCCGGTGTAACTGGTATCTGCGGTGAAGGGATGCAGCTGAGGGAAATAAAGGTATCCCTGGAACAAATCTATCCTGCCTAAGTCCACCTGAGTATCAGGAATAGTGTCGCCCGACAAATCAAAACGGTCTAACCCCAAAATTCTCATATAGGGGACCCCATTTTGGCTATTCTTATCTATCTGAAGATTTTCCGCTTCTGGCTTCCCTTTATAGATATCTAACTTAAAACCCTCTCTGGCAATATTGGTGGCTCCCAAATAATAGACATTTTTCCATTCATAATCCCAGGTTATAAAATCAGTTCGGGGGCTTGCGTCTTTAATCAATTTTAAGACATTGGTTGTATCCAAATTGTTATCAGTACCGCGGGTTGTGTCATAGTTAAGCTTTCCTATGGTATCTCTGGTTCCATCTTTGCGCACAATTTCCATATAAACCGCTAAGACATCCTCCGGGTTTAATCTATAAGCCAACTTAATCCAGAACTGCTTTTTTTCCACAAAATACTTTTCCGGTTCCAGACGTCTGTATCGTTTAAAATCCCACTCCCCTCGAGTGATTTCTGCAGAATCGACTATGGGTAATTTATTTGGGTCGACCGCCGCCAAGCATGTGGGGAAGGAGAAACTGTCCGGTACAAAGCTGGTGCGGAGATAGACGTCAATATAGGCAATAGAATCACCTTTGGTAACAGAATCACCGGCTTCAAATCCCTCTACTCTTATGAAGCGGCTATTATCATCGGAGCGAGGGTTGCCCGAACCGTCTACCGGAATCGGTTTTCCTAAGAAGAAGAAAGTGTAAGGCAGGTATTCATAATCCCTAAGGATTATCGGTTGTCTTTTGGCGCCGGCTAAAAATCTATCCTTTTGAGTAGCCCCTTTTTGCTGGCTGGTAATCACAGTCAAATCCATTCCCCCCACCTTGGCTTTGGCTTTAATCCCGAATAGCCCCTGGATATTCTGGCTGTATCCCACAAAATTAGCTCCCCCGATGGACAGATTGGTATTCCCCAAATCGACGGATTGAATGATTTCATCTGATTCTCCGGCATATCGGATCTGAATGTTGTTTTCCAGATCAGTCTGCCTCTGGCTGTTCTCATCTACTTTGACTGAAATTTTACTCCCCACTTTGCCGTTGACGGTAAAAGCAGATTTCTGCTCCATGGTCAAGGAAGGAAACTTGGACTGCCGGTTGGTGGCGGTGGATTTCAAACCGTCTACCCACTGACTGCGGCCGGCAAAACTGATGCGGCGGTAACCGTTAACCTGTAAGCTGGGTCCACCTTCTCCGATGATACTGGAAATTAGTTTGGGAAACTTAAAGGGAATTTCATATTGCAGAAGACTTCCCCCCTCTTTACCGTCCTGATTTTTGGCCAAAGACTGAGTCGATCTTTCTCTCCAGGTTTTTTCCAAAAGGGCATCGCTGGAATATTTTAGGTATTGCTCCAGACTGAAAGTTGCCGGGTCTAAAAGCTGGGTTTCCCCTACTTTGTGATTGATGTAAACTACGGAATGGTCATCCGAACAGTAAACTTTGCGGGAGACTTTGGCCGGAGGTTTTAATAAAGGCAGAGATTCAAAGACAATGGATAAGCCCGGAGTCTGTGGGGCCAGATGATTGGCGAACCCGTTGCCGGAAGGATTATTTAGGGTCAGCTTTAACCCTTGAGCCGAGGTAAGCTTGGGCACTAGTAAAATAATAACCGCCCCAAGAATAAAGATACTCCACCTGCTGGCGGTTTTTTGGCTTGACTCCACTGACATCAAATTTTACTCCGTTTTTTTCTCCTTAACTAGGCGATATTTTTGACCTCCTTTTTTTATGGTTATACTTTTTCCAGGCCGTACTGGTCTAAAAACAGAACCTCCGGCTCCAGCTGAATATTAAATCTTTCCCTGACTTTCTCTCGCATGGTTCTGACGATGGTCAGGACCTGGCTGGCTTGAGCTTTCCCCAGGTTGACCACGATATTGGCATGTTTATAAAATACCGCGGCGTCCCCGATTTTTAATTCTTTGGCACCCACCTGCTCTAACAAAACTCCGGCCGGTGTAACTCTGCTGCCGTCTGCGGATTTGATGTTTTTAAAAAAAGAGCCGGCCGAGCCTTCTTCATGCGGATGTTTGGTATTTCTTAAATCCATAATCTCATCCATCTTTTTTTTAATCTCTTCTTTATTTCCCCTCTTTAGCTGAAACGAGGCCGACAGCACTATCTCACCTGACTGCTTTAATTTGCTACCTCTATATACGAACTCAAAATACCCTCTGTCAACTACTTTTATCTCTCCTGGGGGGGTAAATAGCACTGCTCCGGTTAAAATCTCACCTATGGCATGTCCGAAAGCCCCGGCATTGCCATAGACCGCTCCCCCTAAACTCCCTTTTATACCGGTAGCAAATTCAAACCCGGTCAAGGAATTTTCATAAGCTGCATCTACCACTGCCTGTAAAACTGCCCCGGACTGGGCTACAATCTTTTCTCCTGAAACTTCTATTTTGTCGCACCCGTTTCTGATGATAAGCCCCCGGAAACCCTGGTCATTGATTAAAATATTGCTGCCGCCGGCTAATAAAAAATAGTTGATTTTTAATTCTTTGGCTGACATCACTGCTTCCATCAACTTCTCCGGAGTTTTGGCTTCGAAAAAATAATCTGCCGGACCTCCGATTCTAAAAGTGGTATAAGGAGCCAATGGCTCTTTTTCTTTCAGTTCCGGACCCAGTTTCTTTTTCAAGATAGCAAAACCATCCTCTGAACGGGTCTTTCTGATTTCTGTATTCAAAAGAGGCATCTGGTCTTTCTCAATCATATAATTTAAGCCATTTGGCTGAAAAATCAAGTCTTTTTTTGTATTTTTGGCTATTTTATCTATCGACTGGGACAAATGAAACCTTGATTTTAAAATGGGCGAACCCGGATTGTTCAAAAAATAAGCAAACCAATGCCAAGGGTCAAGTTTATGGGTAGGTTTTGGTCTCCTGACCAAAACCGTTTGTCAGTTTCAATGAGCGCTTGAACCAGTTGATACTTTGATTTTAAAGACATTTGGCTTGACAAACAGAATAATTCTTGTCAATAATAGTAAAGTTGAAAAAAATGGTTCGACTGACGCTCACCATAAAATGAAAGTGCAAAGGAGCAACCGTATGTACATCTCCTGGATTATTTTGGGAATTTTTGTGCTGGCTTTGACTTATTTTGCTTTTCGCAAGGGGGGGACTGGCTTAGTGGGGGAAAGCTTTGCGGCCGGAGGGAATATTTTCCTGAAAGTTTTGCCCAATTTACTTTTGGGTTTCGCCATTGCCGGATTTTTACAAGTTTTACTGCCGGCAGAACTGATTGCCAGATGGATCGGGAAAGATTCCGGCAACAAAGGGCTTTTAATCGGAATGGTGGCTGGCTCTTTGACTCCGGGCGGACCTTTTCTGCATTTTCCGATATTGGCTTCTTTTCTGTCCAAAGGTGCCGGCGTGGGACCGATTTCGGCCTATATTGCGGCCTGGTCTTTGATTGGGATAAATCGCTTTCTGGTCTGGGAAATGCCCATCTTGGGCTCGCAGATTGCCCTGGTCAGATTTTTTTCTTCTCTGGCTTTTCCTTTTATAATTGGCTGGCTGGCCGGGTGGCTTTATAATAAGTTGGTGGCTTAAATTTGGTCCCAGGTTGAGGACAACCTGGGTCTACTAGTGTTGAATCGCTATGGAATTTGTAAAAAATAATCCGCTCCATCAGTTTAATCTGCTGTGAAATTTTTAATCTCCGAATCCACCTTGACAAACCGGATTTTTTCTGCTTTTATTCATCTGATTTTTCCCTTAAATTAAAAAGGAGGAGCAATGCCTAACTTTTATTTTGACTATAGAGACATCTTCCGCGCCCCCCGTTTGGCTCTTTCCGGCAAAAAACTTTTTATCCAGACTTTCGGTTTTGTCATCGGTTATGTCGGTTACCTGATTTTGACTTATATCGCCTACTCTTTTTCCGGCTTTCCCATTTCCGAAACCTGGGATACCTACGGCTTATTCCCGCTTTACGATTTTGTTTTCAATACTTGGATTCCCTGGGTAATCTGGGGTGCCGGGGTTTTATTTATGCTGGTAAGCTGGCTTTTGACCAATACCTGTGTGGCTAAAGTAACTTATGAGCAGCTCAAAGGGGATGAATTTTATTCTGCCAAAGAGGCGGTCAGATTTTTGAAGAAAAACTGGAAGACCGTTTTACTGTCGCCGCTTTCGATTCTTCTGATGTTCTTATTTCTCCTGGTCTGCGGACTTTTAATCGGACTTTTGGGCAAAATCCCGGTGTTGGGAGAAATCGGTTTTGCTTTATTTTTCGGTCTGCCGATTTTTGTGGTGGCTCTCTTTGCGGTGTATATAGTTTTTGTTCTGCTCAACTCCATAATTTTGGCACCGGCCATAGTGGGGACCCTGCCGGAGGACAGTTTTGAGACCATCGTGCAGTCTTTTTCAACTATCTGGAATCAACCCTGGAGGTTTTTTCTTTATACCGGCATCCTAGGAGTTTTAGCCAAAACCGGCTCTTTTATTTTCGGCTATTTTTGTTTCCGGGCCATTCAGCTGACCATCTGGGTCTGCGGCGTTTTTATGTCGGATAAACTGTATAATTTGATCGAAGGGGGGTTGGGTTATCTGCCCTATAATCCATCGGTAACTGATTATATGACCAATCTTTTTGCCGGAATCTCATTCGGTTTTCAGATTCCCAGCCCCTCCGAAGGGGTGGCTTTGAACTGGTCCGGAGAGATTGCGGCTTTTATTTTGGGTATTACTTTTGTCTTAATCGGATTTGTGATTTTCTCTTATGCTCTGGCCATAATATCAGCCGGTCAAGCCCTCAGCTTTGTGATTATTTATAAGAAAAAAGAAGGAGAAAACCTCCTGCAGAGAAAGACCGAAGAGGAAGATGCCGAATTTATGACTGAAACCAAAAAAGGAAAAAAACTAAAACTTCAGGCGGAGTTGGCCGGAGGAAGTGAGTAAAGCCCGACGCTTTACTTACGAATCTCTATTGCTGGAAATGAGATTCACTTAAAGAATAAGAGAAATTATTTTACCACCGAAGAATGAATCCATCCGGTTCTGCCGGATTCGGTGGTAACTTTATACCAGGACCCTCTTTTACCCAGCACTTTCAGATTTTCACCCTGATAGACCGTGGTGACAATATCCGAATTGGTAGCCGGTGACACCCGCACTATGGCGGTTGAAGATTGCACCTCCATCCCGCTTTTCATAAAAGAGATGTCGGGCCAGAACTTACCGGTACTTCCCAAAGAAGAGACCAGAATTATTACCATACCGAAAACCAGAACCGTGCGATACAAATCTACCGTGACATATTTCTTCAAATTCCACTTCTTAAACAAAGAATAAATTAAAAAACCCCCCGCTAAAGAGACCAGCCAGAATATCAAGCCGTTGGCTTTCCCTCGCAAAAATAAAACCAGGACAAAGAAACTGACCAGAGAAGGCAGCACAATCTTTAAGTCCTGAATCACCTGGGGTTCGTTGAAAAAGTCTTTGATTCTCACCCAGAAGGGCTTACTCCCCACTTCTTGCTGATATATTTCCATTTCTCTTTTGTGCAGCTCGAACATCTGATAGGTCAGTTCATCCAGCTTTTTTAACTCTTCCCTGATTTTTCGGGTATGCTCGGCAATGCTGGAGGCGCAGTGGGGGCATTTGTTGGCGTTGATATTGACCAGAGTGGTGCACTGGGGACAGGGGGTAAAATCTTTTTTCTTGATATTCTGTCTTTTGAAATCTATCAATCTTTTAGCTTCGGCGTCTACAGCCAAGCTCTTTTTTTCTGACATGGTAACGGTCGGTGACATAATCTCTCCTTTTTTACTATCTTTTTATCGACAGTTTTGGGAAAAGTTTGACTCTTAAAACAAAATTTATAATTGTAGGACTTGCAAGAACTTAGATTATATACCTCTCCCAAAAAGGTAATGGTATGTCAAATTTACAAAATTAATTAAAGCGTGAATAAGGATGGGAACATTTAAGGACCCTGTTCGTTCAAAGCTAAGACAAAGAACGAGATTTATAACTATCAGAGGCGGAATCCAGGCAGCAATGGGATGAAATCCCAGCCAAATTAAAGTTACAATCGTAATAGACCAGAATAAAGACAACTCCTTTCTTAGAATTCGATAACAAAATCCACGAAAGAACATTTCTTCTATTATGGGTGTGATAACCACAATTACCGAATAAATAATAATATATTCCCAGACCTGATTAGCCTTGTTAACAATTTTAAATTGCTCTTCTGCGAGCCAGTTCAAAGGCAAAAATTTAATGGAGATTCTGTACAAAATTTCAGATACAATGATTAATGGAATCCCCAGCTTTAAAGTCAAAAGAAGCTCTTTTCTAAGGTTAGAGCGGGAAAATCGTGGTAGTAACAGGTTCTCCTTAAAGTAAATCTTTGAAATCAAGAAAAGCAGTAAAAGTAAAAACGAAATATCTACAAATTCCTCAATCAGAAAATAAGACCACGAATCAGTGAAGTTCTTCCAATCTGCGGGGTCAAGTTTTTCTAGGTGATTTTCCCAAAATCCAACTAAAACCCAAAATATGACATAAACTACTATGGCAAGTATTACCGCTCTGATAGATGAAAATCTATCGGGAAATCTGATGTAAGGTTTCACTTTGATTACCACCAAAATTTAATACTAATTCACTTCAAGGTCAATTCTTACTGTATCCGACTCTTGACTAATTTATGGTTTGTTATTGTCTATCCTTTGTTGATAAAATCCCGTATTATAGTTATTTTGCACCTATGACTCAGGAAAAAATTCGCAATTTTTGCATCATAGCTCATATCGACCACGGCAAGTCCACCTTGGCTGACCGGCTTCTGGAAGCCACCCATACCATTCCAAAACGACATATGTTAGACCAGGTTCTGGACAATATGGATTTAGAAAGGGAACGGGGAATCACTATCAAAGCCCACGCCATAAGGATGAATTATGAACTGGACGGAACAGAGTATATTTTGAATCTGATTGACACCCCCGGGCACGTGGATTTCAGCTATGAAGTTTCCCGTTCTTTAGCCGCCTGCGAAGGGGCTATACTTTTAGTGGATGCTTCTCAGGGAGTAGAAGCCCAGACCATCTCCAATTTGTATTTAGCTTTAGAGCATAATCTAAGCATCATCCCGGTTATCAATAAGATTGACTTACCAGGTGCCCAAATCCCTCAGACCAAACATCAGATTTCCGAGCTTTTGCAGGTTCCGGAAGAGGAAATTTTACTTGCCAGCGCCAAAGAGGGAGTGGGAGTGGAAAAAATCTTGGAGACCGTGATAAAAAAAATTCCTCAGCCCAAAGGGAAACCGGAGCGGCCTTTGAAAGCCATGATTTTTGATTCTTTATTCGATTCTTATCGGGGAGGAGTGGCTTATATCCGGGTGGTGGATGGCTCCATTACCAGAGGACAGAAAATAAAATTTTTTTCCACCGGTAAAGAGTTCGAAGTGGATGAAGTCGGATATCTAAGATTGAAAATGATTCCGGCCGAAAAAATTTTGGCCGGCGAAGTGGGTTATGTAATGGCCAATGTCAAAAACGTCGCTGACACCCGGGTAGGTGATACCATTACCGATGCCAAACATCCGGCTGATAAACCTCTCCCCGGTTTTAAACATATCAAGCCCATGGTCTTCAGCGGACTTTATCCTACTATGGCGGAAAATTATGTCGAATTAAGAGAAGCTATGGAAAAATTGCGGCTCAATGATTCCTCTTTCACTTTTGAGCCGGAAACCTCCAATGCCTTAGGATTCGGTTTTCGCTGCGGCTTTTTGGGGCTCTTGCATATGGAGATTGTGCAGGAACGGCTGCATCGGGAATATAATCTGTCTTTAATCGCCACAGTTCCTAACGTGGAGTATAAAGTGACCAAAACCGATGGAAAAATAGTGTGGGTGGAAAATCCGGCTTTCCTTCCTCCCCCGGATAAATTGGGTAAAATCGAAGAGCCGTTTGTCTCGGTTCAGATCATAACCTTGGTGGAATTTATTGGCAATATTATGAAACTCTGTACCGAGAGAAGAGGAAATTATCTTACCACCGAGTATATAGACAAGTCCCGGGCCAGCTTAAAATATGAAATGCCGCTGTCCGAGATAATTTTCGATTTTTACGACAAATTGAAATCCACCACCAAAGGGTATGCTTCTTTGGATTATGATTTTTTGGATTACCGGGAGGCAGATTTAGTCAAACTGGATATTCTGGTCAACGGGGACCCGGTGGATGCCCTGTCAACCATCGTGCACCGGGAAAGAGCTTTCAATTATGGAAAAAGTTTGTGTCAAAAACTCCGGGAGCTAATCCCCCGCCAGCTTTTTGAAGTCACCCTGCAGGCTGCTGTGGGCAGTCGGATAATAGCCCGGGAGTCCATCAAACCTTTGAAGAAAAATGTGACCGGCAAGTGCTACGGCGGAGACATCACTCGCAAAAGAAAGCTGTGGGAAAAGCAAAGAGAGGGAAAAAAGAAGATGAAAATGATCGGGACCGTGGAGATTCCCCAGGAGGCTTTTTTGGCGGTCTTGAAAGTAGAGAGGTAGTTTGCATAAACTTTTTGGGGAGTCTTCCGATATAAAAATAGAATGCTCAAAAAAGTCAACCTGAGGTATTTAGTACCGGTAATTTTAATCGCCCTGGTGGTGGCAATTTTGCTGCGGACTTTCGTAGTCCAGGCGTATAATGTGTCCACCCCCTCTATGGAGGAGGCTCTTTTAGCCGGGGAGTTTTTTTTAGTCAATAAACTGGCTTTTAAATTCAAAGGCTCCTCTCCCAGACCCAACGACATCGTGGTTTTCAGCTATCCCTTGAATCCGCAGAAAACATACGTCAAAAGATGTATCGCCACCGAAGGTCAAACCGTCGAGATTATTAACAAAACTCTGTACGTGGACGGACAGATTTATGTAGATCCCTCTTCGGTTAAATACAAGGACCCTCGGGTTCTTCCCAGAATTTTTTCTCAGCGAGATAATTTCGGACCGGTTCAAATTCCCCAGGGGCATATTTTTGTCTTAGGTGATAACCGGGATAACAGTCAAGACAGTCGGGACTGGGGTTTTGTAGATTATCATTCTGTCCAGGGAAAAGCTCTGTTCGTGTACTGGTCCTGGACCCCGGATCCCAAAGCCCCCAAAATGGAAGCCCCCTATATTTTCCCTTTTTTCAGAGTCTTATTCTACTATCTGTTCAACTTCCCCGGCAAGCTGCGCTGGGAAAGATTGGGAACCGTTCTACAGTAAAAATATTTTAATCCGGCTGAGGTAATTTAAATTTTGGCTTGAGAAACTTTTTTTTCAGCCGATAAAATTAAAAGATAAGTTAATGGAACAAAATTGGTTGAAGAATGTTTTAATATTTAGAAAAGAACTTGACAATTTTTTGATTCTTTATAAAATAGTATGGTAAAAATAACCTAATAAAAACTTAAACCTTTTAAAAGGAGGGGGATAATGCCAAATAGCTACAGATTAATTGTAATTTTATTTTTATTAGTGGTAAGCTTTCAGCCGCTTGCGGCTGAAGACTGGTTCACCCATCACCATGATTACCAGAGAGTAGGAGTTTCCACTATTCCCATAAATGAGACCCTGCTCACCCGAAGCTGGATGTACACTGAACCAGTCAATGTCGTCTTTTTCTCCAATCCGGTAATTGCTTACGGCAAAGTTTTATATGTCGGAACTGCCGACGGCACTTTCAGTGGACTGAAATGTTTAAATGCCTCCACCGGTGATTCTCTATGGCATCATGATTTACCTTCAGTTGGATTCACAGGTAGAGGAACACCGACCGTGGCCGAGATTGATACTGGCGGAGGAGTTACAGATACCGTGGTATTTGTGGGCACAGGTGCCAATGGTTTTCGCTGTATTGACTTAGCAACTGGAAATCAAATTTGGTCAGTGGCTCCAGGTGGAAATTGTCGTTTTTCACCATCTGTTGTAGTGGGAAACAATGTTATTTTCGGTCATGATGGAGGTCGAATTGTAGCCCGCAATGTCAAAACCGGAATTTTAGCATGGCAATCGCCGGTTTTGAGTGGGCGGCCTTATATGGGACCCTCGGTTTCCAATGATACTATTTTTACTGGAACCTGGGACGCGACTGGGAATGGCACCGGAGATTTATATGCCATAGATGCTAATAACGGAAATATTTTGGCAACTTACGACCCCGGTACCAATGTGGCTTTTCCATCCGGACCGATTGTGTGGGGGAATCATGTTATCGCAGTTTCTTATAATGTCGATGGCACCACCAATCTTTATGTCTGGGATAGCCATGACTTAACTCAAGCCCCGCGGATCTCAGCACTTAACACCGGAGGAGTTCTATATTCCACTCCTTGTGGTTATGTTACCGCAGCTGGTGACTCCCTAGTAATTTATGGAACTGAATTTCCCTTAATCAAAGCGCGTAAACTGTCCACTCTGGGTACGCATTATAATCTTTTCACGGATGGTTTGGTGGAAACGGCTCTTGCAGTAGCTTCAAATGGCCGAGCTTTTGCCGGAGACGACCTCGGGATATTATATGTTTTTGATGCTGACAGCGGTGGGGTTTTCTGGACCAAACAGTTCTCTACCCCGATTTTATCCGCTCCGGCTATTGCAGGCTCAGAAACCTTAGTGGTTGTGGCGGAGCAATTCGGAAATGTGTTTGGTTTTAAACATTCTCTGTTACCCAGACCCAGAACCGAGGTTTTAGCCAGACAGATAGATATGAACATTATCACGGTGGGGAGCGGTGCGGACACAGTTACCTTGGATGTGTATATGAATGCCGGAAATGCGCCCTTGATCTTTTCAGTTCGCGATACTGTCATTGATACCTTGATAAGCGGAACTTCTACAGAATTTTCTGCTCATGTTACTTCGGTCAATCCCTTAAGACAAAAAAGAGCCGAAAAACTGGCGGATGAATTGACGGTGACTTCGTCTAAGAGATTCTATGACCGTGAAAATCTAAAATACCTGGCCGGAGACGACCCGGTTTTGTTCAGCCGTACCGACTTACTTGCCGGCAAAAAGAAATCTTTCGCCAAAAGTAACGCTTTGGATTGGTTGACAGTTACCAGCAATAGTGTAAGTCCGGTGGCTTCGGGTGGAGTTATTAATTTAACCGTAATTGCCAATGGAACCGGTCTGACCAGAGGTTATAAGGACGGTTATGTAGTTATTACTCCTACTAACGAACCGGATCCGACCCCTTACCCGGGTGATGTGGATATCTATTCTCCTTTGGTGAGACTTCTAGTTGGCTTTCCCTATATAGAAGCTGTCGATTCAACAAGTGTATACTTTGACAAGCTTATTACCAACTACGGTGCTTTAGCTTTTACGGATGCTTCAGGATTTGCAGACGATAATAACTTCCATTTCCAGGGGACCAATCAACTGTTTGACGGAAGTTTTATTATCGGGAATGACTCTCTGGCTTTAGTTTTGGACTACGGTACTCCTGACGACAAAACAGCCACCGTGGCTGACGATACCATTAATGTTGTGAGCAACCCTGACAGCACAATTACTACCACCGCTTTTCTGGACAATGTGGGCTTGGGACTCAGGGTGGTTCAAACTACCAAAGTTTACACCGATACCGCTAAAGCCAATTTCATAATCTACAAATTTGACATCACCAATACCACAGGTAGTACCATCCTGGGCTTAAGGGCGGCTATTACCTTAGACTGGGATGTGACCCCCAGTTACCTTAACAACCTGGGTGGTGCCGATACCATTAATCATGCTTACTGGCAGTACGAGGCCTCCAATCCTGTGATGCTGTTCGGAGTTATGCATCTGCCCACCAATACGGCGGTCTCAGGATTTAAGCTGGTGAATAACCCGATTTATGTTTATCCCAATGCCGGATTTGACCATGGCGAATTGTGGACTTTGATGACAGAAAACTTAGTTGACACTGGTGACGGAACCACCGATGACTGGTCTTCTCTTCTGACCGGTCTGCCGTTTGACTTGCCAGCCAGCGCTACCCGAACCGAACAGTTTGCTTTGTTTGGGGTGGATACCACTCAAATCAAAATTGACAGTTTGGCCAGATTAATCAACCGGATTGTGACTGATGTCAAAGATATACCGACTACGACTGCTAACCTTCCGAAGAAATTTGAGCTGGGTCAGAACTATCCTAATCCCTTCAACGCCTCCACGGTGATTAAGTTCGATTTACCCCAAAGCTCTAAAGTCAAGCTGGATATTTACAATATCCTGGGTCAGAAGGTGAAGAGCTTGGTGGATGAGAAACTTTCAGCCGGATATAAGAAGGTGGTTTGGGATGGAACTAACCAGAATGGTAACAGCGTTGCCAGCGGAATTTATTTCTATCGACTTCAAACTGATAAATTTATCGAAGCCAGAAAGATGGTAATGTTGAAGTAACTCACTTTTGAGTTAACTATAACCCCAGTCAGATTTGACTGGGGTTATTTTTTTGTGGAAAATACTCCAGATGTCAGGAAACCTGTATTTTAGAGGTTGACTATAGGATAAAATAGATTATGATTATTTCATATGCTAAATCGGTATTTGAAAAAGATATTCGGGATTGCCAGCCGTGGAGATGCAACAGAGCAAAGCTATTATTCGGCTCTCGAATGGTTGTTAAAAGAGTATGCCAACTCTAACAATAAAAAAAATGTCGAAGTTACCACCATTCCTAAAAGAACCGAAGGTGGAAATCCCGATTTTAGAGTGTGGGATGGAACTCAGCATATAGTAGGTTATATTGAAGCCAAAGACCCAAGAGTTACTGATTTAGACGACATTGAAGACACAGACCAATTAAGACGCTATCTAAATACCTTCCCTAATCTAATTTTAACTAACTTTTTTGAATTCAGGCTTTATCGAGATCGTGAGCCTATAGACAAAGTACTTATTGCAAGGCCATTTGTTGTTCATAAACTTAAGACTGTTCCAGTAGTTGAAAATGAGTCCGATTTCATCAAGCTGCTTGAGAAATTCTTTTCCTTCTCCTTTCCCAAAGTCAGTGATGCAAAAAATCTTGCGATTGAATTAGCCAAAAGGACAAGCTTTTTGAAAGATGAGGTGATCACAGAGGAGCTAAAAGAAGAAGAAAGTGAAGGTAAAGGATTTATCTTAGGATATTATGAAGCTTTCAAAAAACATCTGATAAGTGGTCTTTCTAAGGAAGATTTTGCTGACCTTTATTCACAAACTATAACATACGGACTTTTTGCAGCACGTATTCGAACTGAAAATGGCTTTAATAGAAAACTCGCCTACTATAAAATCCCACCCACCATTGGAATTCTAAGAGATGTCTTCCGGTTTGTATCTCTGGAAGATTTACCGCCTCAAATGGAATGGATTATTGATGATATCTCAGATATTCTTGCTGTTACTAATGTAAAAAATATTTTACATCAATATTTTCACGAAGGAAAAGGTGCAGACCCGATTGTTCATTTCTACGAAACCTTTTTAGCCAAATATGACCCAAAGACAAGAGAAAAAAGAGGAGTTTATTATACCCCAGAACCTGTAGTTTCCTATATTGTTCGTTCTTTGAATAAAATTTTAAAAGAAAAATTTGATAAGAAAGATGGTTTTGCAAGTGAGACAGTTACAGTTTTAGACCCAGCAGCGGGAACCTTAACTTTTTTGGCAGAAGCGTCCAAGCTAGCAGTGAAAGAGTTTGTCTCTAAATATGGTGAGGGGATGAAGGATAACATAATTAAAGAACATATCCTCAAAAATTTCTATGCCTTTGAATTGATGATGGCCCCTTATGCCGTAGGGCATTTAAAAATGTCCTTTCTTTTAGAGGAGCTTGGTTATAAACTCAGAGAAGATGATAGATTTAAACTATATTTGACAAATACCTTAGAAATTGAAGAACTCTCTCAAATGGAAATTCCAGGTCTGGCATCTTTGTCCGAAGAATCTCATTTAGCGGGGATTGTAAAAAGAGAAATTCCAATCTTGGTTATATTAGGCAATCCACCATACTCCGGGATATCCGCCAATATGAATCCTTGGATAAATAGACTTTTAAAAGATGATATAGATGGTTTGCAAAGTTATTATAAGATTGATGGAAAACCTTTGGGAGAAAAGAAAGTTTGGCTTCAGGACGATTATGTAAAATTTATTCGTTTTGCTCAATGGAAGATTGGGCAAGCCGGAGAGGGAGTATTGGGATTTATCACTAACCATAGTTATTTGGATAATCCGACCTTTAGGGGTATGCGACAATCTTTGATGAACAGTTTCAATGAAATTTATATCTTGGACTTGCATGGAAACAGCCTAAAAAAAGAAAAATGCCCTGACGGTTCAAAAGATGAAAATGTTTTCGATATCCAGCAAGGAGTTGCTATAGCACTCTTCATAAAAAAAGAGGGTGTCCAGAAAAAATCTACAGTGTATCATTCTGAAATCTGGGGATTAACAGAAAAGAAATATAAATGGCTTGAGCAAAATGATATGACAAAAAACAAATGGGAAAAATTGAGCCCGACAACTCCTTTTTACTTTTTTGTTCCCAGAGAAGAAAAAGGTAGAGAAACCTATGAAAAATTCTGGAAGATAACGGATATTTTCCCAGTGAATGTAACAGGAATAGTTACAGCAAGAGATGAATTCGTGTTAGATCAAAACAGACGTTCCCTGGAAGTAAAAATAAGTACTTTCATTGACAAGCGTAATACAGACGATTATATAAAAGAGTTTTTGAGAGATATATTGGGAAGAAAAGATATAAAGGATGTAGAGAATTATGCTTGGCGGGTCTCAGATGCACGTCAGGAACTACGCAAAGTAGAAAATTGGCAAGATTATTTTACAAAAGTCTTGTACCGCCCTTTTGATATTCGTGAAATTTTTTTTCATGATTCAGTAGTTTGGAGAACTCGTAAAGAAGTAATGCGTCATATGATGTTGGAGAACTTGGGTTTAGTCACGGTTAGACAGGTTGCAGAAGGTATTTTTAATCATGTTTTCGTTGCCAATTCCATTGTTGAAAGTCGAGTAACGCTCAGTAACAAAGGGATTGCATTTCTTTTCCCCCTCTACTTGTATCCGGATAAGGACAAAAAGGACTTGTTCAGCCATACTAAAAAGGGCGAAAAAAAACACCCAAATATAAAACTGGAAATCTTCAAAACTTTGTCGGATGTTTACAGAAAGGAGCCGACATCCGAAGAAATTTTTTATTATATATATGCAGTTCTTTATTCCAATACCTACCGCACCAAATACGCAGAGTTTCTAAAGATAGATTTTCCAAGAATTCCTTTTACAAAAAATTATAAACTATTTAAGGAGATGACAGAATTTGGCAAAATACTCGTTGACTTGCATCTCCTAAAATCAAAGGAACTTGACCATCCTGTTGCCAGATTTGAAAAAAAGGGAGACAATCAGGTTGAGAAGGTCAAGTATGAGAAAAGTAAGGTTTATATAAATAAAGATCAGTATTTTGAAGGGATAAAACCAGAAATTTGGGAGTACCAAATTGGCGGTTATCAAGTCTGTGGCAAATGGCTAAAAGACAGAAAAGGTCGAACATTATCTCTAGAAGATATTAAGCATTACTGCAAGATTGTAACCTCCCTTCAAAAAACGATTCAAATCCAAAAAAAGATTGATGAACTTTATCCCGAAATAGAAAAAGAAACAATAGAATTTGATAAAGTGTAAGATTTATGGACCTGTTTGGCAAAACTCCGCTTAAAAAAACCGCCTTAACCCCTTTGGCTGACCGCCTGCGTCCGGAAGTTTTGGATGAATTTGTGGGGCAAAAAGCAATTTTAGGAGAAGGGTCAATTTTAAGGAAAGCGATTTTAGAGGATAAAATCTCTTCTTTAATTTTCTGGGGTCCTCCCGGCTGTGGAAAAACCACTTTGGCCCGGCTGATGGCTAAAACTACCGCTGCGTATTTTATCTCTTTTTCAGCGGTCACTTCTGGAATTAAAGAGGTCAAGAAAGTAATTTTAGAAGCCCAAAGGCAAAAAGATTTTTACAGTAAAAAAACTATTTTATTTATAGATGAAATTCATAGATTCAACAAAGCCCAGCAAGATGCTTTTTTACCCCATGCGGAAAAGGGGACCATTATTTTAATCGGAGCTACCACGGAAAATCCTTCTTTTGAGGTCATTTCTCCTCTGCTTTCGAGATGTAAGGTCTATGTTTTAAAGCTACTTTCAGCTGATGAAATAAAAATCATTCTGAAGCGAGCCATTTCAGATAAAGAAAAAGGGCTGGGAAACTTGAACCTGCAAATTTCAGATGAAGCTTTGGATTATCTAGCCCGGATGTCCAACGGTGATGCCCGGGTGGCTTTGAACAGCTTAGAATTTGCAGTTAACACTGCTACGCCTGACAAAGATGAAGTCCGCCAGATCGATTTAAAAATAGTTCAGGAAGCCATGCAGAAAAAGGCCCTGCTGTATGATAAATCCGGCGAAGAGCATTATAATATCATTTCGGCCTTTATCAAATCACTCCGGGGTTCAGACCCGGATGCGGCTTTATACTGGATGTTTAGGATGCTGGAAGCCGGGGAAGACCCTTTGTATATAGCCAGAAGAATGGTGATTTTAGCCAGCGAAGATATTGGTAATACCGACCCTCAGGCCTTACAGGTAGCCGTGGCAGCCAAAGCAGCAGTGGAGTTTGTGGGTTTACCGGAAGGGGAGTTTGCTTTAGCCCAGGCCGCCATTTATTTAGCCACAGCCCCTAAGAGCAATTCAGTTTATGCGGCCATGAATAAGGTTAAAAAGGAGATTAAAGAGACCCAGGCCTTGCCGGTTCCCTTGCATATTAGAAATGCCCCTACCCCTTTGATGGAGAAGCTCGGTTATGGCAAAAATTACCAATACCCCCATGATTTCCCGCAGCATTTTGTGGCAGAAAATTACTTACCGGAAGAGGTTAAACAGCGTAAATACTATACACCCGGAGATTTGGGGTTTGAGGCGGAGCTTAAAAAAAGAATGGAGAATCTAGGACAGATGAAAAAGAAGGTTACCCAAAATTCTGCCATTAAGAATAAAAAGAAAAAATAAATATGCTCAAAAAAGTTTTATTGAAAGCGCTGTTTTTGATTTTGATTTCAAGCTCAGTCGCTTTTGGACAAAAGCTTCTTATGCCCATGGATTTGTCCCAGATCGACCACTTGAAAGCTTATGGTGTTGCATACTGGTGTCTGGAGAAAGGATATCAGGTAGAGTGGCTTTTAAATTACAAAGCCGGCTCTTTTATGACCGATGCCAGAGAAGATGTAATTCAGCAATGCAAATTACAGGGGGTGGTTTATTCGGTGATGGATTTGGGAACCGCTGGAGCTATATATCAGGAGATTGAAGAGAACAATATGGAAGTGGTCTTACTGGAGAAAGCCCCCAAAGTCGGGGTTTATGTTCCTCCTACTCATGAACCCTGGGATGACGCAGTCAGATTAGCGTTAGATTATGCTGAAATTCCCTATACAACTTTATGGGATGAAGAGGTTTTAAAGGGGGATATTTTTAAATTTGACTGGCTGCATCTGCATCACGAAGATTTCACCGGACAGTACGGAAAATTTTATTCCATGTTTTTCCAAACACCCTGGTATAAACAGGAAGTGGCTGCCAATGAAAATTTGGCCAAAAGGTTAGGATTCAAAAAAGTATCGGAGATGAAAAAGACCGTTGCCCGGGCTGTGAAAAATTATATCGGTCAGGGAGGTTTTGTGTTTGCTATGTGTTCGGCCCCGGAGACCTTTGATATAGCTTTGGCAGCCGAGAAGCTGGATATCGTTCCCCCGGAATTTGACGGAGACCCTTTTGACCCCAATTCTCAGAGCAGCTTAGATTATTCTCTCTGTCTGGCTTTTACCAATTTTACCCTTTCTTTGAATGCCATGGAGTACAGACATTCGACTATTGACGTAACCGAGGACAGAATTTTATTGGGGCTTACTCCCCAAAGGGATTATTTTACTTTGTTTGATTTTTCGGCCAAGCTGGATCCGGTCCCCTGCATGCTGGTGCAGGACCATGTTCCGGCGGTGCAGGGTTTTATGGGACAGTGCACTGCTTTCAGAAAATTTCAGGTCAAAAAATACGTCACCATTTTAGGGGAGACCGAAGGCCAGGAGGAAGTCAAATATATTCATGGAAACTTCGGCAAAGGGACTTTTACCTTTTTGGGAGGGCATGACCCGGAAGATTACCAGCATCAGGTAGGAGACCCCCCCACTGATTTGTCCTTACACAAAAACTCACCGGGATATAGACTAATCTTAAATAATGTGCTTTTCCCGGCCGCCAAAAAGAAAGAGAGAAAGACTTAAATATTTTTAATAATTTGTTATTGACATTTTAATAGGATTATTTAGCTTAAAGAGGGAAAGTCATGAGCGGCTTGCCTTGACTTAAGTATCCTAACAAAAAGTTTTAAACTAAACTTTTAACCACTCTTTTTCTCTTTAGGGACAGAAGTGAAACAGGATTTTTTCAGGAAAGTGAACAATATATAGTGGCATATAATCGTGGGACAAATGGTCCCGTACGAAAGGAGAGCGAAATGTCCGAGCACCCCGACGTTGCGCTGTTGCCTCGGGATAAATTGTGCTCGTTCAAGCCCGCCCTCATTTGATAGATCATAGTGGGCGGGTCTGCGTAACGCTTGCACACGTTTTGCGGCATTGCCCACCCACACCGAACAATAGCCACAAAAAGCAGGCCAAGATGTGACCATGGGAAAATGGCTCTGGCCAAGAAAATATGATATCTATGGACTATTTATACTCTTTTCTGGTTTCTTTCTCATTCTAAAAATACACCAGTTTCTTTCCTTTGGCATCGGTTTTGAGCTTGCTGATTTTGAGCTCGTATTGTGGAATACCCTGCATGGGCGGTTCTTACAAATGACATGCTCACATCTTTCATTCTTCAGTGAGCACTCTTCACCGATACTTTTGTTGATTCTTCCTTTCTATGCGCTGGCTCAGTCACCGCACACACTCCTCGTGATTCAAGCCATCGCATGTTCAGCAGCTGTGATTCCCCTCTATTTCTTGGTCTGTAGATTCACAGCACTGCGCTGGCCTCCCCTTGCACTGTGTTTGGCTTACAGTGTCTCACGAATCGTCAATTACGGCCTGATGTACGATTTTCATCCCGAAATCTTCTATCCTCTGCTTTTCTTCAGCCTGTTTTTGGCTTTCAAGAGAACCAGATGGAATCTCTATTATATTCTCTTGGCTCTTTCTGTTATGGTCAAGGAGGATGCATTCATTGCTGTTTGCGGTCTCGGGTTTTTTATTTTCTTTACAGGCCACAAGAAACATGGCATCATTACTGCCATCTCAAGCATACTGGGATTACTCTTGGTGATGCTCGTGATCATCCCCTTCTTTCGAGAACAGGCTGCCGGAAGTGACTATAAATTTATTTCTTACTGGTCAGGATACGGTTCCACACAAAAGGAAATCCTGCTGAACTTTCTGAATCCCCTAAAGCACATCGAGGTCATATTCACCACGGAGAAACTAAAGCAAATGTTTAATCTCTTCTCTGTGTTTCTCTTTTTTCCATTCCTCTCTTGGCGTGCTCTGACATTTCTAATTCTCCCGAATTGGTTTATGCTCTATTCGTCAGACAACGGGCTCATGAATGGTCCTATCATCTACTACGGTTTGCTCATTACTCCATTCCTTTTTTTTGCATCTCTCTTAGGAATAGAAGAGATTTCAAAGAAATGGAGCAGTCGAAAGGATAGAATACTCTTGTCGCTGGCAACCTTGATTTTTCTAGTTCAATTCGGCAACTCCAGATTGTTTAAACAACTCTTCCAGGATCAATGGCAAATTCCTGAGCGATATCGAACCACTGTGCACGAAATCATCAAATCCATACCAGAGAATTCGAGTATTGCTGCACAAGTTTATTTAGAGCCCCACCTGCCTATTCACCCATGCAGAACATGCTTCCCTTTTAACCTTGATAAGGTGGAGTACCTGGTCCTTGATTATCGAGGCAATCATTGGCCGTTCTCCGAAAATGAATATCAAGTTTATGTTGATAGCCTCCGAAGGTCTGAGGAATGGATAACCATCTCGGAACGAGAAGATTTTCTTCTGCTGCAACGGGCCCCCAGAACATTAAAAGGTCTAGAACATGATGGATGAACTCACCACACCTGTGAGAGGTATGATAATTGGTGTGCCGCCGCATAACAAACGCAAGCACGCCGCCGGCACATCTTGTAAGAAAAAGAAATGAGGAAGAGTTGAGCTTGCTCAGCCCCGCCCCATTCATAAAGTGATCGCCGGGTGGAGTTTCTCGCTCCCTGCCCGGAGGGCATGACCCGGAAGATTACCAGCACCGGGTCGGAGACCCACCCACTGATTTATCTTTGCATAAAAATTCTCCCGGCTATAGGCTGATTTTAAATAATGTTCTCTTCCCGGCTGCCAAAAAGAAAGAGCGCAAGACCTGAATTTTTTATTTTTTTGAGATTTTGCTCTTGACATTAGAGAAAAGAGATTTAGCTTTAAACAGGGAAAGTCATTAGCATCCTGCCCTTGACTTAAGTACCCTAACTAAGATTTAAAACTATAAATACTTAACCCGTTATTTTTCTCTGTAGGGGATGGAGAAATAAGGAATACGTTTGGAGGGTGTAAAGATGAAAAGACTTCTTACCGCAGTAACAATTCTCTGTTTGCTTTCATTTGGCTTTGTCTGGGCACAAGACCCGGAAGGTGAGCTGGATTATTTTTACATTGTTTGTGGAGTAAATGGTTATCCCGGCTCCGGAGTATCCGAAGTTTGTTTTAAGTTAAGATTCTATAGCGATAATTATGTTTACGACAATACACTCAATGTCTTATCCGCACCCATAATAATTACTGGTAGTAATATTGTCGCAGTGGATACCACTTTTGCCAAGGCCTGGGCTGGGTCGGCAGTGTCAGATTTTGGTATAATCACAGGTCCCTATAAACCGGAAAATTCTGACCCAACTGTCCCTCCCTTCCATATGGTATATTCTGCTGTATCTATAAGTTCTAACACCGTGACGGGAGATTCTCTTTTTGTAAATGTTTGCCTAACAGTGAATGACACCGGCACCATCTGCATTGATACTATGTCAACAGAAACCGTATCTCCACACTTTCAAACTCCCGGCAATAGTTATTATCTGGCTGGCTGGGCTGGACCTTTTTGCTGTCAGGTGGTTCTATGTCAGGAAAGGGCAGGTGATGCTAATAACGACGGTATGCTTAGCGTAGCTGATATAATTTATAATGTAAATCATGTTTTCAAAGGAGGTCCGGCTCCTTCAATATTCTGTCAAGGGAATGTCAATGCCGACAGCAAAATCAATTTAACGGATATAATTTATGAAGTTACTTATCTCTTTAAAGGAGGTCCGGCACCACTCGACAGTGATTTGTGTTGTTTATAGTTAAAACCTCTAAGCATTATCATTCTTAGCATTTCATTCTATCAAACCTAAATACCCTATTCAATTCAGTTTTTAATATTAATTCTTATTGACAAAAGCATAGAAACTTGATTATTTACTGCGTGATTTTTTGCGTATAGTAAGTAATTTAAAGGAGGATATATGGCTAGCACAAGACCCGAACCACAAACTCAAAAAGTCAGAAGAAAATCAGTTTTCAGGGATTATGCTGAATCTCTAATAGTAGCTTTAATTTTGGCTTTAATTATCAAAACCTCTTTGGTGGAGGCCTATAAAATCCCTTCCGGCTCCATGGAAGATACCCTTTTGGTAGGAGATTTTCTGCTGGCCAACAAATTTATCTATGGCTCTAAGATGCCTTTAATTGATGTGCGGCTGCCTGCTATAAGAGAGCCCAAACCGGGTGATGTTATTATTTTCAAATTTCCGGGCAATTTAAAACAAAATTATATCAAAAGATTAATCGCCACCGAAGGACAGGTGGTGGAAATAAAAAACAAACAAGTTTACGTTGATGGGAAACTTCTTGAAGACCCGCCTCATGTCAAGCATACCGATAATACCAACTCTCCTATCGGCAATCCCAGCCGAGATAATTTCGGTCCTTACCGGGTGCCCAAAGGGTTTCTATTTGCGATGGGAGATAACCGGGACAACAGCTACGACAGCCGCTTCTGGGGACCTCTGGATCGTAAGTTAGTTTTGGGAAAAGCTATGATTCTGCACTGGTCCTGGAAAAAAGATGACCATGCTCCAGAAATGACTTTAAGCAATCCTTTATCCATTCCTCATTCAATTGCTTACAATATCTGGCATTTCCCGGACCGAGTCCGCTGGAGCAGGATAGCTTCTCTGATAAAATAGGCGTGGTTTAATTTATCCTCTCCATGCTCTCTTTACAACTGGATAATGTCTCTAAATGGTTCGGAGAGCGCCAGGTTTTTGAAAATATCAACCTGAAATTAGAAAACCCAACCTCGCTGGCCATAATCGGACCCAACGGCTGCGGTAAGACCACCCTGCTAAAAATTATCTGCGGCCTGATTCGACCCAGCCGGGGAAAGGTCAGAATTAAAATAGATGGACAGGAGGTCAAGCCAGAGGTTCAGCGAGCCTTCTTTAGCATAGTAGCACCTGATGTAGAACTGTATGAAGAATTAACTGCCTTAGAGAATTTAGAATTTTTTACTGGTCTAAGAAATTATAATAGTTCTAGAACCGAGCTGAATCAAAAACTGGAGCAGGTCGGTCTGAAAGACAGAGGCAATGAACCGCTGGGTTCATATTCTTCAGGAATGAAGCAGAGATTAAAATATGCGGTGGCTTTGAGTGTCTCTCCCCGGGTTTTGATTTTGGACGAGCCTTCTTCCAATCTGGATGAAGAGGGGATTTTTTTGATGGAAAAGATTATAGAAGAGCAGAAAAAAGACCGCCTGGTTATTCTGGCCACCAACGATTTGAAAGAGACTCAATATGCCCGACAAATTTTCAAGCTGGGTAACTAAAATTTTAGCCGTCTTTAAAAAAGAAATCAAATCTGAATTCAGGACCCGCTACGCTCTCAATTCCATCTTGATGTTTTCTGTGGTTACTCTGACGGTTTTGAGCTTTACGGTAGGGCAATTTTCCCTGACTAATTCGGTTAAGTCAGCTCTTCTGTGGGTGATTTTGTTTTTTTCGGCCATGTCCGGATTAGCCCAAGTTTTTATCAAAGAGGAGGAAAGAAAAACTGTTTCGTATTTGAAGCTTTCTGCTTCCCCTAACCTGATTTTCTTGGGAAAGTTTTTTTTTAACTTGATTTTGTTATTAATCTTGGAGATTATAACTGTTCCTTTGTTTTTAATTCTTCTGGAAGTCAGAGTGCAAAACTGGGATTTATTTTTAGCGGTTTTATTTTTAGGGTCTTTGGGGCTGGCGTCGGCCACCACCATCATTGCTGCCATTGTCTCCAAGACCGATCTGAAAGGGACTTTATTGACTATTTTGTCTTTTCCTATACTTCTGCCCTTATTATTTATTAGTATTCAGGGAACCAAAGTAGCTGTGATGGGTGCTCCTTTTTATTCCGGTTTGGCTGAAATTAAATTTTTATTTTCTTATATTGTGGTTATGCTGACTGCCTCTCTTCTGTTATTTGAAACGGTCTGGATGGAGTAAGCTATGTGGAAAGCGTTGCTTTTTTTGATTATGAGTTATGTGATTATATCTGCTTATCTAAATCCGGCTCCCCAGCAATCCTTAGGGGAGGTTTCCCGGATATTTTACTTCCATGTCCCGGTGGCTTGGGTTTCGGTATTGGCTTTTTTGGTTTCCATGCTCAATGCTGTCCGATATTTGAAAACCCGGGATATGTTTTATGACGTTAAATCTTCCTCGGCTGCTCAAATCGGTTTGCTATTCGCCTTTTTGGCTACGGTCTCCGGCTCTATCTGGGCTTCGGTATCCTGGGGGAGTTATTGGAACTGGGACCCAAGACAGGTTTCGATTTTTATTTTACTTTTAATTTATGGGGCTTATTTCGCCTTGCGCTCCGCTATTATGGAAAATGAGAAAAAAGCCACCCTATCGGCGGTTTACTCTATTTTGTCTTTTATTACCGTTCCTTTTCTAATTTTTGTGATACCCCGGGTCTTCCAATCTCTGCATCCGGCCACTTCGGTGGTGAATGAAAATTTGAAGATTCAGATGTCTGCCAAAGTTTCTCTGGTCTTTTTCCCGGCTCTGATCGGATTTACTATTCTGTTTTTCTGGATCTGGAGCCTGCAGGTCAAAATTTTCAGCTTGGCGCTTAAAAAAGGAGGATGACTTGTCCGGAAATGTCATGGCTTTGATTGCAATACTGTTGATTTGGATAGCTATTTTTTTGTATATTTGGTATCTGGATAACAAGCTAAAAAAGGGGAATAAAAAATGAAGGGAAAATATATTATCGGAATTATCGTAATTGTGGGGTTTATGGTTTTCGGAGCCATCTCCCTGAAAAAATCCCTGACTCCTTATGTCGGCTTTGCCCAGGCCAAAAAATCGGATGAAACTGTCCAGATTATCGGAAAAGTGGTGGAGAGAGAGACTTATTATGATACCTTGGCTCAGAATCTGGTGTTTACTTTGACGGATAAAAACTCTCACGATAAAATGAAAGTGCTTTATCACGGCGTCAAACCCGGAAATTTTGACCAGGCTACTGAAATTGTGGCGATTGGAAATTATAAAGGGGACGCTTTCCACTCCGACCAGCTTTTGGTAAAATGTCCTTCTAAATATCAGGGATTGGAAAAGAAGTAAGCTATAAGTAAATCTTATGACGATGGGTAGGGTCGGGTCTCCAGACCCGACCATTTAAATTTATGCAAAAAATAAAACAATATATTTTCCGGCTTCAAATTGAAGAATTTATCGCCCTCTTGTTCTTCCTCCCCATGACCTATTTCACCTTTAAAGCTTATTTTTTCTTTTCTTCCCAGGGTCATATTCCTAATTATATCAAAGGAGATCTGCAGAGGTTTATCGCCACAATATTAGTAGCGGCAGTATTTATTTATATTATCAGAAAAAAACCCGGCTGGAAAATCATTCGGGATGGTCTGCCTTTCGGCTTGTGTATCGCCATTTATTCCAATCTGCATGACACCATCCATTTTGCCAATCCCCATGACATTCACGACTATTTAATCAAAATCGACCAGTTTCTCTTCGGTGTTCAACCCTCGGTCTGGGCTGAAAAATTCATCCATCCGGTTGCAACCGATATTGCTACTTTTTTTTATGTCTTATTTTTTCTGTGGGCACCGCTTCTGGCATTGCTTTTATATCTACAAGGGGACCGAATAAAATTCAGATACACCATGGTAGGAGTAATTCTGGCTTTTTATATGGGGTATTTCGGCTACGTTTTATTTCCGGCCGCCCCTCCTCGTCTGGTTTTGGCTTCCCTGTTCACCCAGACTTTGCACGGTATTCCATTTCTAGATGAAATCAGAAATTCAATCACGATTTTGCCTTCCTCCAACCGAGGTGCTTTCCCTTCACTACATGCCGGGGCTACTTTGGTGGCTTTATTTTTTGCCTGGAAGTATTTGAGATGGTATTTCTGGTTAGTATTGCCGTTCACCATTGGCTTGATTTTATCCACTATTTATCTGAGACATCATTATGTAATTGACCTGATAGCCGGCTGGGGATTGGCACATTTGGCGGTCTGGCTTGGTCCTAAAGCAGAAAATTTCTGGACCAAAAACCAGTTAAAATATACTCCTGTTAAAGCCTCTCAGCAACCCGTAGGGGCGGAGCTTGCCTCCACCCTGAATAAAATGGGCGAAGATAAACTTCGCCCCTACGCTTGATAAAAATCTTATTTTTCATTAAATTATAGAACTTTAAGGAGAAACAATGCCAAATGATAAACTAAATCCTTTCAAGATTGCTCAAGAGCAGTTAGACCAAACTGCCCAGATTTTAAAATTAGAGCCGGCACTGCATGAAGCCCTGCGCTGGCCTATGAGGGAGATTCATGTCTTGCTTCCGGTGAAAATGGATAACGGGAAGACCGAAATTTTCAAAGGTTTCCGAGTGCAGTACAACGACGCTCGGGGACCGTGTAAAGGAGGCATTAGATTTCATCCGGAGGAAACTATTGATACGGTCCGGGCTTTAGCGGCCTGGATGACCTGGAAGACTGCTTTGTTAGACTTACCTTTTGGAGGAGGCAAAGGTGGTGTAATTTGCAATCCCAAAGAGCTATCTGCAGGAGAGTTGGAACGAATTTGTCGGGCTTATATTGACCAATTAGCTTTTGCCTTAGGTTCTGATAAAGATATCCCGGCCCCAGATGTCTACACCAATCCTCAAATAATGGCCTGGATGCTGGATGAATTTCAAAAAATCAAAGGGTCGCACGACCCGGGCATGATTACTGGAAAACCTTTAGCTATCGGTGGCTCTCTTGGTCGAGAAGATGCTACCGGCAGAGGGGCTTTGTACGTCATCAAAGAGGCGGCTAAACTTTTGAAAATGGATTTAAAGAAATGCAAAGTTGCTATTCAGGGATTCGGGAATGCCGGATATTTTTTGGCTAAACTCTGTCCGGAGATTCTGGGGGCTAAAGTGATTGCAGTCTCGGACTCCAAAGGCGGGATTGTGCTGGAGAGCGGGCTGGATGCGGATAAGGTTATGGAGCATAAGCACAAGAATGGCTCGGTGGACTGTTTTCCTAACAGCAAAAAGATTTCCAATGCGGAACTTCTGGAATTAGATGTGGATATTTTGATTCCGGCGGCTCTGGAGAATGTGGTGACTAAAGAAAATGCCGGAAAGATTAGAGCCAAGCTCTTGGCCGAGACCGCCAACGGTCCGACTACTCCGGAGGCGGATGAGATTCTGTTCAAAAACAACATTTTTGTGATTCCGGACTTTTTGTGTAATGCCGGAGGGGTGACGGTCTCTTATTTTGAGTGGGTGCAGAATGTGTCCGGTTTGTATTGGGAGGAAGAAGAGGTGCATAAGCGGCTGGAAGAGAAGATGGTGAAGGCCTTTGGCTCGGTGGTGGAGACGGCCGGGAAATATAAGGTGAATAATCGGATGGGGGCGTATATTGTGGCGGTTTCGCGGGTGGCGGAGGCGATGAAGGCCAGAGGGTGGGTATAGAGTTTAATATATAATCGCCATTGTGACGGAAGGTCCAACAAACCAGTCAGTTCGCCCCTGAGACCAGTCAATGTGCTCTATTGATAATGCCAGAGACAGTATACCTCTCAGAACATTTTTCTGTTGTAAATCTTTCTGAAATTCATATGCAAAAAGTCCAAACTCAAGGTGATATTTGTTTAAGTTTTCATTACGTAGACTTTGGTACAGATAGGAGAATACCAGCCGCAAATCTTTATTAGAAGGGAACTTACTGAGAGTGAGAATAATAAAATGTGTTTCCACTCCAAAAAATGAACCGCGGTCACGTTTTATGAGGTTTAAAGAGTCAGAGTTAGACCCTGTAGGGTCATAGATTCGAGCAACTTCATCCAGTTGCCAACTGTAACCTAAGATAGGTGTGAAGTTTACAACTGATGTCATAGGGAATAACCTGACACGCAGTAGAACCCCCTGTTCGTCCAAATCTGCTGCGTGGCCGTAACCACGTTCGATTGTAGTTCCCGGAATGGGCCGTTTCCCAGATAGTATAAGATGCAAGTATGCCGATTTGTATCCAGGCCCTACTTCAAGACGAATGGTCCAGTAAGTATTACTTGTCTTCAGTTTAGGACCATTCCAAGATTTAGCTTGAGTGAGGTCATCATGATGTCCCAAGCCAAGTCTTATCGAGCCCGACCATGCTAACCCAGAATATTTTTTTGGCTGGCTAGTAGAAGTCTGGTTTGTGTCCTGAGTCAGGAAAAATTTTTTATTTAAATCTCCAAAACTGTAATTTTTCTCTTCGGCATCTGCTCTGCCTAAAATCAATAATACAAAAAAAATTTGATACAGCAATATTTTACAAATATTTTTCACATCATCCCCACCGGGTCCACATCCACCACAATCCTCACCTTCTTACCCTTAAACTCCTTCCCCTCCAAAACCTCTTCCAAAATTTTCACAACCTCCCTCACTTTTTTCGTCTTCACCACCACCTGATAGCGATAATTTCTTTTTAACTTCTCCAGAGGAGCCGGCGCCGGCCCCAGAATAATGTTTTCCTTAGGGTTCACCCAATCCAATTTACCCATCTTCTCCTTCAATGTCAAAGCCAACCTTTCTGCAACCAGATTAACCTTCTTCTCATCCTCACCCAAAAACAAAATCAAAATCAGATGAGAAAACGGAGGATAAAACAGGTCTTCCCGCGACTTAATTTCTTCAGCATAAAACTTCTTAAAATCCTGCTCCCCGGCTAACTTAATCGCCCAGTCGTTAGGATAATAAGTCTGCAAAATCACCTCCCCCGGAATATCACCCCTGCCGGCCCGGCCAGCCACCTGCGTCAGAACCTGAAAAGTTCTTTCCTTAGCCCTGAAATCCGGCAGTTCTAAAAGCACGTCCGCCGAAACCACCCCCACCAATGTCACATTGGGAAAATCAAACCCCTTGGTCACCATCTGCGTCCCTAAGAGAATCGGAAATTTCTTTTCCCCGAAATCCAAAAGCACCTGACGGGGCAAATTTTTTCTGCCGGAAACATCCGAATCTAACCTTCTGACCGAGCTTTCCCCGAAAGCTTTCTTAATCTCGGTCTCCACCCTCTGCGTCCCCACCCCTTTATATAATAGACGATTTCCGTTACAGGCCGGACAAATCCCCGGAGCTTTTTCGGTGTGCGAACAATAATGACACCTCAAGCTCAAATCCGTAAGATGATAAGTCAGCGTGATGTTGCAATTCCGGCAGTTGGCAATAAACCCGCAATCCTGACATTTTACAAAAGTGGAAAAGCCGCGGCGGTTTAAAAATAAAATCATCTGCTCTTTAAAAGAAAGTTTCTCCTGAATTTTTTGCTTTAATTCACCTGTTAAGTAATCATAATTTTTATTTTCCCTTTCTTTTTTCAAGTCAATAATTTTCACGACTGCCATAGGTTTTTCTTCCACTCTCTTACTCAAGCCCAGCAAAACATATTTACCTTTCAAGGCATTGTGGAAGGACTCCACCGAGGGAGTGGCTGAACCCAAAATCACCGGGATATTTTCAATTTTACCCCGCATTACGGCTGTGTCTCTGGCGTTGTAGCGGGGAGGGGTATCGGTCTGCTTATAGGAAGCATCCTGCTCTTCGTCTACCACTATCAGACCCAAATTCTCTAAAGGAGCGAAAACTGCCGAGCGGGCCCCGATTACCACCGGAAATTTACCCTCCTGGATTTTTCTCCAGGCATCAAACCTTTCCCCTTTAGATAAACCGGAGTGCAAACTGATTACCTGATTGCCGAAAACCGCCTTAAATCTCATAATCGTGGGGACAGTCAGCGAGATTTCCGGCACTAACACCAAAGCCTGTTTCTTGTGTTGTAAAACTTCTTTGATAGCTTCCATATAAACTTCTGTCTTTCCACTTCCGGTCACCCCGTAAAGCAGAAAAGTTTGAAATCCGTTTTTATCCAGTGCCGGTTTGATTTTATTCAAGGCGGAAGTTTGTTCAGAATTTAGGCTGATTCTTTTAGGTGTAAAATTAAAACCTTCCCAGGGGTCACGGAATTTTTCGGAAGAAAAAATTTCAATCAGGTTTTTATTCTGTAGCTGCCTTAAAACTGAATTTGAGCCAGCCAGCTGTGGTCTTAATTCAGTTTGAGTTAAGATTCCCCCTTTTTCGTTCAAGAATTCTAAGATTTTAAATTGTCTGGAACTCAATTCTCGCACCGGTGGAAACGATTTTAGCCGTATAATTTTCTCTAACTTTACTTTGGCGGAAGAGGAAATCTGGTATTCCAATTGGACCAGCCCCTTATTCTCCAAATTATATAGCTCTGAAAAAATCCCTTTGAAACCGGCTCTTTTGGCCAGACTCGACGCTCTAAGTGGTTTGTGGTCGGATAAAAGTTCTAAAAGTTTTTTTTGAGCAGAATTAAGGTTTTCAACCGGCAAGAAAGAGTCGATTTTTCTCACCCACAATTGAGATTTAACTTGTAATTCAGCCGGTATGGCCGCTTTGAGTGCCTCTCCCCAGGAGCAGAAATAATAGTCGGAAAGCCACTGAGTCAGCTTTAAAATCTTGGGAGAAAAGACCGATTTGAGGTCTAAGATATCTTGAAGCGGTTTTGGTTGTTGTACTTCGGTTTGATTATGAAGAGAAACTATAAATCCAGTTAGAACTTGCTTTTTAAAAGGGGCTAAAACCTGCTGGCCAATTTGAATTTTATTTTGTAAAGCAGAAGGTATTGCATAAGTGAAAACTTTTCGTAATGGTAAAGGAAATGCTACCCCCGCATACATAGATTATCAGACGCAAATGGTTATAGGAAACTGAATAAAAGGACTTATCAGGGATTTTTAGCTTTCTGCAAAGCCGTTTCGGCTTCTTTTCTCAGCCCTAATTTAGTGTAAACCAAAGTCAAAAGCTCCCAGGATTCTTTACTCTGGGGCTGTAACTTGACCACTTTTTCCAAAGATGCTCTGGCTTCTGCGGGCTTCTCCAGCTGCCACTGCACAAATCCCAGCTGAAACCATCCCTCTTCATCGGTGGAATCCATTTCCACCACTTTTTTGAAATCCGGCTCAGCCGATGCAAAAATTTTCTTCTGCTCGGCGATTATCAGTTTAGATTTTTCTACCAGGGCTTTGTCATTAGGATGAGCTAACATGGAATCCCGCACTTCTATAATTTTTTTGGTTATCTCCTGGGCTTGGGTCAATTTCAAAAGTCCCCGGTTGAAATACAAATCTTTATCACCTAATCCCAAGCTAATAGCGGTGTCATAGATCGCCAAAGATTTCTGATTTTCCCCCAGACGGGTATAGCACATAGCTAAATCTATCAGGATATCTTTATTTTTAGGATCTGCTTTCCGACGCTCTTCCAAGAGTCCTATGGCGGACTTAGAGCTGGTCAAAGATTTTTCATTTTCTCCCAGAAAGCTGTAGCACATGGCTAAATTCAACAGGGCCTCTTTATTTTTAGGATCCAGTTTTACAACTTCTTCCAGAATGCCAGTGGCTTCTTTGAATTTCTGACGGTTTAATAAGAAAGTGGCGTAATTTACCTTGGCATTTAGATTATCCGGAGCGACTTTATAAGCTTTTTCAAAAAGGAATCCGGCCTTGGCGGAATCATTGAGGTTCAAAGCTCCTATACCGGCATTAATGTATGCCTCAAAGCGAGAGGAATCAATCAAGATGGCTGTTTCAAAATGCTTCATGGCTAGGGTGTCATCGGCTTTTTCCAAGAACTCTGCTCCCTTTTTGAAAACCTCCCCCCATTTACTTTCTCCTATATCTTTAATTTTTTTCTGCAAAGATGGGTCTTTTTTCAAAGCCACATTGAAAAACTCCACCATCTTCTCATATTCATTTCTATCTGCGTATATTCCCCCTATCATGAAATCAATTTCTCCGGTCTTACGGCATTTCTCCGGCGATGATAAAAGATTCTTCAGGGCCGATTCCAAATCCCCTTCTTTTAGATAAATTTTGGCTGAACGGAGATACATATCGCAGGGTAGCTCTGGCTGGGCCCAAACCGAAAAAGCTGAAACTGCACTAATTATAAGGGTAAAAATAAGAACTTTTCTGTTTAGCATTTCCTCCTCCTGCTGGTATTTTAACGGACGTACTGAACCGTGTAATTGAGTTTTTTTTCGGAATCTTTTTCCAAAGAAATTTTGAATTCAATGGTAAAAGCATCTTTTTTGACATAGTCATAGTTGCTGCTTATAATTTCCCATTCCCCACCATAAGAGAGATGTTCAATGACTACTACTTCTACTTTTTGCTCTTTGTGATTTCTTAAAGTTATTTGATAACTGTACTTTTGGACATCGTCGCTGATTCTCTTATAATCTGTTTGAATCCTTTCCCCTACGATATCAAAGGCATTCCCTACGTAGATTCGGACCTTTTCATCTCGGGGGGTATGGTCGATTAAATCTTCACCCACAAATTCCTGGGATTTATCAGTATCCACTTTGTAGACTCTCACTTTTCCCTTTGGTAAGGGGATTCCCAGGCCATCTTTTTGAGAATTCATAAATTCTAAATTGACTCGAACTTTTTTCCCATCTCTGGCTCCGTCATAGGTGAAAATCTTCTGTGCTTTGACCATAGTGTTAGGGAAAAGAGTTAGTTGCTTAATTTCCTTATCTTTGACTGTAGCCGGTCTGGTCAGGGTGTACAGATGATACTCGAAAAAAGCCTTCTCTTCAAATGGGGCCGCTTCTTTGGAAGCCATGGCAATTCCATCCATAGCATAAGATCTTCTTAACTCATCTCTTACCCGGTGTATATCCCCTGCAATTAATTTTAACTTAGCATTGTTGTAGGTGGCTCCGGAGCGATTGTCAATGGAGACCCAGCCGGATAGTTCGATATTTTTATCATCTTTATCCGCCACGGCTACATATTCGGCATGCCAGTTTATTCCACTGGTTAGGTAGCTTACCTCCGCATCCTGTTTGCCGGAGATGTCAGAATCCAATTGCCACAACAGGGTCGGACGGGTAATTAAACCTTCCGGCAATGCCGGAAAGAAAATATCTCTGATTTCTGCCCGGGAAATTATCCTGATGGCTCCGTTGGATTCTTTTAAAGTCAACCCTCCTCCGTCATAAGAGAGCAATTCACCTTTGTAATCTTTATCCTGCTTGGTGACTAACTGTATGGTTTTATCGATATATTTTTCCAAAATTTTCTCGGAGCTGACCAAATCAAACTGGTAATTTTGTTCTAAAATGGCGACCTGGTCCGGAAATTTCAGGGCTTTAAAATGAACCGAAGTGGGGTCAATCCGGCTGGCAACATCTTTAAACTTGATTTCAAATATTCCCTTTTTAAAATCCAGATTACGAACTTCCCGGATTAAAGCTAAGTCCTGATTATAGACAGTCAAAAAAAGTTTGTCAGCCGTTTGTGAAAAAGCTACCGCATAGCCCAACAAAACTATGAGTGCCAGGATTATTTTCTTCATTTTTCCCCCTACTTTGAGGTTAAACTTTGTAAGTTTTCCTTTAATTTCTTCAAGCGCCTCTGCCAATCTTCTTTTTTGGCTTTCTCTTTTTCAATTACTTCAGCCGGAGCTCTGGAGAGAAAATTTTTGTCGGACAATCTCTCATTATTTTTTTCCAGGAGGTTTTTTAACTTTTCCATCTCCTCTTCCAGGCGGTTTTTCTCCTCCTCCACATCTATCAAACCGGTCAGAGGTACATAAATTTCAACGTCTTTTAGCACCCGGATGGCTGAATTTTCCGGTTTTTTCACCTTTCCGATTTCTATTTTTTCCACTTTGGCTAACTCTATGATATAATTTTGATGCTGCAGCAACCCCTCTTTGACTCCGTTATCCTCAACTTTGAGCAAAACCAATGGTCTTTTGGAAGGATGCAGATTTATCTCCGATTTTATATTTCGGATGTTGATAATTATCTCTTGCAAATTGCCCATAATGGATTCGGCTTTATCATCTAAAAACTGTTTTTGAACTGCGGGCCAGCTTTCCAAACCTATGGTTTTGTTCTCTTCCACCGGAAAAAGCAGATGCCAAATCTCTTCGGTGACGAAGGGGGTCAAGGGGTGTAATAGTTTTAATATAGTTTCCAAGACACCGACTAAAATTTTCTGGGCTAAAAGTGAATCGGTGGCTGAATTGGATGGCGCAAATCTCCCTTTGGCAGTCTCCAAGTACCAGTCGCAGAAATCATGCCAGGTAAAATTATAGATGAGTTTGGCAGCGGCATTGAATTGATAAACTGAGAGCTTCTTGTTAATCTCGGCTATGGTCTTACTTAGCTTGGATAAAATCCAGCGGTCAGCCAAGGTCAGATTTTCTTGGGACAACGATTCCAATAGATTGGGCTTGGGAACAAATTCACCCAAGGAAAGCATCACCAAACGGGAAGCATTCCATAATTTGTTGGCGAAATTTCTGCCTTGTTCAAAAGTATTAAAAGAGATGCAAGGGTCCTGGCCGTCCGGAGCAGCTAAGACAAGGCTGAATCGCAATGAATCGGTTCCGTATTCTCTGATTATATCCAGAGGGTCGATTCCATTCCCCAAAGATTTGCTCATTTTAACCCCGTCGGAATCTCTAACCGTTCCGTGGATATAGACATCCGCAAAAGGAACCTCCTGCCTGAATTCTAAACCTGCCATGACCATTCGGGCTACCCACAAGAAAATAATTTCAGAAGCAGTAAAGAGCGCTTTGGTGGGATAAAATTTTTTCAAATCCGCTGTCTCTTCCGGCCAGCCCAAAGTAGAAAAGGGCCACAGCCAGGAGGAAAACCAAGTATCCAGAACATCCGGGTCCTGCTCTAGGTTGGAACTCTTACATTTTTGACAAGTTGTTGGTGGAGTTTTAGAGACCATAATTTCCGAACAATCTTTACAGTACCAAACCGGAATCCGATGTCCCCACCACAACTGGCGCGAAATACACCAGTCCTGAATATTTTCCAGCCAGTGCAGATAAACCTTTCCCCAGTGCTCCGGATAAAATTTTAATTTCCCTTCTTTAAAAACTCTGATAGCCGGCTCTGCCAACGGCTGCATCTTGACAAACCATTGTTCCGATAAATACGGCTCGATTATGGTATCACAGCGATAACATTTACTGACCGGCACCTGATAGGGAACAACTTTTTCCAAAAGTTTTTCCTGCTTTAGTTGTTCCACTAATTTTTTTCTGGCTTCGTATCTATCCATCCCTTTATATTTCCCGGCATTTTCATTCATGGTTCCGTCTGGATTTATAACTACCACTTTTTCTAAGCTATGCCTTTTGGAAATCTCAAAATCATTTTTATCATGAGCCGGGGTGACCTTTACCACTCCGGTGCCAAATTCCGGGTCAACATAATTATCTTCGATTATGGGCAATTCTCTGCCTATTACAGGTAGAATGGCAGTTTTCCCGACATACTTTTTATATCTTTTATCTTTGGGATTGACTGCTAAAGCAGTATCTCCTAACATAGTCTCTGGTCTGGTGGTGGCTACAGTCAGAAAATTCCTGCTTCCTTTTATCGGATATTTTATATGCCACAGATTTCCGGAAATTTCTTCTCTTTCGGTTTCGTCGTCAGAAAGAGAGGTCATGCAGCGGGGACACCAGTTGATGATATATTTTCCTTTGTAGATTAGCCCCTTGTTGTACAATCTGATAAAAACTTCTAAGACCGCATTGGAAAGCATTTCATCTAAAGTGAAGCGGGTCCGCAACCAGTCGCAGGAGCAGCCGATTTTTTTCAGCTGATTTAAAATATATTCCCCGTTTTTCTCTTTCCATTCCCAGACCAACTGGATAAACTTTTCTCTCCCCAGATCCCATTTGGTTTTCCCTTCGTTGGCAAGCTTTTTTTCAATTATGACCTGAGTGGCAATCCCGGCATGGTCGGTTCCCGGCAGCCACATAGCTTCATACCCTTGCATCCTTTTCCAGCGGATTAAAATGTCCTGCAGAGTATTATTTAATCCATGCCCTATGTGCAAGACATCCGTGATGTTAGGAGGGGGGATGACCATACTATAGGGCTCTTTAGCAGAGTCGGCTTTGGCGTAAAAAATCCCGTTTTTGAGCCACCGGTCGTACCATTTGGGCTCTACCGGTTTGGGGTTATATTGCTTGGGAATTTCTGCTTTCGGCATAATCTATTTTCGATAATACTAAAATATTGTGAGGTTGTCAAGAAGACCCTTTTTGGTAGCGAGAAAGGCAATTGTAGAAAAACCCAAACGGTGTTGAATCCAGTCGCCTTGCTGATTCTAAGTGCGGGAAGGCACGGGCTGAGAAGTTGACTTCTGTTCAGAGGAAAGCAATTGCGAAGAATGCTGTAAAGGTTTGGTGGAAGAAGCTTTCTCGTGAGTCCTCATGACCCTATGTTCGGCGACATCAGGAGTAAAATCAAAGGGGATTTGTATTGGTTCTCCCTCATTTCTAAATCTATTAAAACTCTCGGCGTCAATATCTATTTGAACACATTCACCGACAATTTGCTTTCGTTGTTGCAGTAAACTGGTTTCTATATTCTCTCGTGAGATTGTGGGCCAGTTTTCCCATAGAGTCGTCTGCACTCCATTGATTTCTACTTTTCGTGCATGCCTGAAACGAACTCTATTACCTAATGGGTCTGTAAAACGTTCTTCCCTAAACACCCGTGCAAACTCTTCCGCAATTAAACTGATTACTTTCTCTTTGGGAAGCTCCCAACGCAAGTTGTTTACTGCATAGCCCGCTAACTCACGTGTTGTATAGGTTTCTTTACCATTGGCGGCAATGTATTCATTCGCCAGCTTCAGAAATTCTTCTTTACGTGAAGACATATTGACTCCTTTTAGATTGTAATGATTTTACCCCAACCATCAGTCAGGGCAGTGTTGATAATATATTCTCTTATTTTGACTTTCATATTACTAAAATATTTCCAATGAAATACATGACTATGATGTATCTGACCAACTACTATTCCGGGATGCACGCCAAGCAATTTCGAAAATGCTCTAATATTAATAGCGGAATATGCTCTTTTGTTGCGGGCGATGAAATTATTCAACTTTATTTGGTCTACAAGGAACTCAACCGCAAATCTATCGGCTGCCTGTTCTTGCGGTGGTTTGCTTTCAAAAGGTTGTGCATCCTCGCCCATTACGCGTGTTTCTAAAATTGGATTGCTTCTGCCATCACCATTTCTTACATGACAGAGTTCATGCATCAGGGTATGCCAAAACCAATCGATACGGTCGAATCGCACCGACATGGCTATCACGGGGGAATTGGCATCGTTATTAAGCCAGAAACACGCACCGTCAATTTTGGCTTGAGATAGGTATTCTATAAGCAGAAAGCGTATGCCGTATTTACACAGTATCTTCGGGACTTGGCTAATGGCTTCGGGTTCTAATTTCAATGGAGCAAGTTCTTCAATCAGTTTTTTGAAATTACGTTCATTATATGGCCCCATAACTGGTGCTGCCGGGGCTAACATCTTTGCCCTCATGAGCCATGCAGTTTGAAGAGGATTGGGCTTTGTTTCATAGTCATCCGACTTTCTTGCTGCATGTGCAAATGTAGATTCGTCTTCGATTTTATCTATTTCGAGGAATTTAAAGACTTGAGCCTCTAAAAAATCTATATTATTTGTATCCTCTATCCAGCGCCTGCGTATCATTTCTCGAATCGGGGCTTTATCATATAATTTAGCCCGTCTTACCACAGAATCATGACGCTTTAATTCTTTAGAAGCTAAATCGTAAGCTGTCTGTAGGTTCATCCAATACTGAGCGGATGTGCCGAAAGCTTTACTGAGTAAATTTGCAATCGCGGACGTAATTGACCTTCTACCTGTAATAATATCGCTAACGACATTGGCAGGAATACCCAATATGGCAGCTAAATCACGCTGAGTCCACCCACGAGCCTCCAATTCTTCCCGGATATCGTCTCCGGGTAGAAAAGCCTCTGTAGTATTTTTTGTGGTCATATTAATGATAGTCCTCCAAGTTTATTATTTTTACGATTTCTTTACCGCTTCTTTTTTGGAATTCGACAATTAACCTGTATTGGTCGTTAAGGCGCATAGAGTGTTGATTCTGCCTTTGACCTTTTAGTTTTTCTAGACGCAAAGATTTCTGAGCATACAAATCTAGCCTGTTTACCGCTTGGCGAATACGGTTTATTCTATTTCGATATTTTATAATCTTAGCAGCTGAGTGATTTCCAAAATAAGTTACATCCTCGGCCAATCGCTCAAGCTCAGAGTTCGCATATTCTACATTCATTCACAACAAAATATACGGTCGTTTTCGTAATTTGTCAATAGAAAAATATACAAATTTTGTATATTTGTAAATTATTACTCATAAGTGTAAACCGCTCAACGTCTTAAGGAGATATATATTTTTTATTTTTTACTTGGTTTTAAGCCACCTTTTCCTTATATTTTCGGCATGAAGCCCCACAGGAATAATTTTAAAGAGCTGGTTGACCTCTTAGCTTATTTACGTTCCCCCGAGGGCTGTCCCTGGGATAGAAAACAGACCCACACTTCTATTGTACCCAATCTGATTGAGGAAACTTACGAGGTTGTGGAAGCTATTCAAAAAAAGGATAACTTTAAGCTAAAAGAAGAGTTAGGGGACCTGCTTTTGCAGGTTTTATTTCATGCCCAGATGGAAGCGGAATGGTTACACCATGGTCAACTAAATGTTGACCAAAAGGAAAAATTTGACATTTATGATGTTATCCAGAATTTAATCCTCAAGCTCAAAACCCGCCATCCCCATGTCTTTAAAAAGAAGGAAAGTTTAACCAGTAAGCAGGTTTTACAAAACTGGGAAAAAATCAAATTATCTCAAAAAAAGGAGCGCCACTCGGCTTTATCCGGTTTACCCCAACACCTTCCGGCTTTGGTCAAGGCCTACCGAATGCAGGAGAAAATCTCCCGTTTGGGTTTTGAATGGTCCAAAAAAGAGGAGATTCTCTCCAAAATTGAGGAGGAGCTAAAAGAACTAAAGAAAAGTTTAAAATCTAAAAATTCTAAGAAAACCGAGGAAGAATTAGGGGATTTATTCTTGATTTTGGTGACACTTGCCAGAAAGTTAAAAAAAGATCCGGAGCTGGCTTTGAGAAGGGCCATTGATAAATTTGTAGCCAGATTTTCCCGAATGGAAAAAGAGGTAACCAGAAGAGGAAAAAAGATTTCCGATTTGAGTTTGGCAGAATTAGAAAAATTGTGGCAAAAGATTAAAGTGTAACGTCCCGTTTTATACTTAACAGTATCCCGTTGGGGCACGGGACGTACGCCCCGATAAATCGGGGCGTTACATTTTTACAAACAAAAGTCTTAAAGGGGTAGCCCAGTGGCTTCTGCCGCTGGGAAACTATCGCAGGTTGTGTCAGGACTAGGTCCTGACACTTGCAGTTTTTCTGTCAGGAGTAGCTCCTGACAGAACATGACAACGAAGTGTTCGCCCAAAGGCGAATCCACCTCCGGCGGAAAGGATCTCGCTGTTAAAATGGTTCGACAATCTCACCATAAATCGAGATTCTTCGTCCCGACAAATCGGGACTCAGAATGACAAACTCTGTTGGGTGGAGACAAGCTCCACCCCTACCAGATATTGAGATAATTACCAAAAAATAACCCCAGCCAATTCTGACTGGGGTTATTCTGTTAATGCTTACTTCTACATCCTGTTAATCTCAATCAAGTGACCGGTCCCTTTACCTTTTCCAACCGCAGTAATCCTGGTGGCATCCACCCCTTTGGAAACCAGGTAATCTTTGACCGCATCCGCTCTCTTCTGAGATAGGACCAAATTCACCTGTTTTCCACCGGAAGGATCGGTGTAAACCGCCACTTCGATCTTGGCATCTTTATCTGTCATCAGAGTCGCAGCAATCTCATCCAAGCGGGCTTTGGTGGCATCGTCCAAAACCGTCTTACCCGGTTTGAACATAGGAGTTATAGTCGTCTTCGGCTCTAAGGCTGCCACTGTTGGACAACCGCTAGCATCCACGGCCGTTCCTGCGGCTGTGCCCGAACATTTGTCAACTCCATCACAGACTCCGTCGCCGTCTGAATCCATAGATACTCCGTCTTTATCCACTGAGCAACCTTTAGCCGTGGTGGCTTGTTTATCTAAGTGGTCCGCTACTCCGTCACCATCGGTGTCTAAAGGACAACCTTTGCTGTCAACCTTGACGCCGACCGGTGTATTGGCACATTGGTCTAAGCCGTCATAAACCTTATCTCCATCTGCATCGGTGGGACAGCCGTTGGCATCCACCTTAGCAGCTTTGGGAGTTTCCGGGCATTTGTCCAGCCCGTCACACACTCCGTCGCCATCGGCATCTAACTGACAGCCGTTGGCATCCACGATACATCCCAGAGGTGTATTTTCACATTGATCCATTTTGTCTGCAACCCCATCCTTATCCATATCTTTGGGTGCACCAAAATAGTAAGTAAGCCCCGCATAAGCCTCTACCATCCCCTGGGGTAAATCCAGTAGTGTATCCCTATCTCCCTTTTCGAAATCAGTCAACCAACTGGAAAGATAGTGGAACTTCCCTCCCAGATTCAAAGACAGATTTTCTGTTGGAAACCATTCTACGCCTGCTCCACCAACCAGGGTAATCTCTTTATCTTTAAGCTCTATAGTGCGGGGGGGAGAAACCGTAGAGTCAATAAAAGCGAGTTGATTTCCGTCTTTATCAGTCCATTTCCAGATGTAAATTCCGGCACCTCCGAAAACATAAGGAGTAAATTTCTTTTCCGGCATAAAATGATAATAGGCCATTGCCTCTGCTAACCAATTCTGCTGTTTGGCACCATCTTTTAATCTAGAAAAAGTGAACCCGGCATCCCCTATGACATTTCCTAATGTGTCTACTGCGTCCTCTGCGAACCCCGTATTCAGATAATAGCCGCTAACACCCACAGCCACATTTCTGGTCAACCCATATTTGACGTTAAGATTGCCAAGAAAACCGATGGTCCAGACATCCGACTGTGAGCTATCCGTCATCATCAGTTTCCACAATCCACCATTACCTGAGATTCCCCATTTGTGGGTCAAATCTATGGCACTCGCACTGGTTACCAAAAGCAACAACCAGCTCAAACAGATAATTAAGATAAGTGTCTTCTTCACTTTTCCCTCCTCCTTTTTATTAAAGGGTTTTTTTAATTTTTTCCATCTTTACAACTTATTTACTTTTTATCACCCCCTCAAACCATAAATAAATTTGGGAAAGTATAAAACAGAAACTGTTTTTTGTCAAGTATTTTTTTACTTTTTCTCTTTTAACTTTATAAAATTTGAGGACTTAGCTTTAAATGCAAGAGAGGTTTTATATGAAGTTCGGCAAAGAGGAAAATTTATTTATCCCCAATCAGGCGGAAAATATCGTTATAGGTCACCAGAATTATCAGAAGCAGCAAAAAGGCCATCCCGATTTGCTGAATTAAGCTTCTCTGCTTTAGGGATAGCGGCCTGCCTCTTAGTTTTTCAATCAAGAGAAATAGAAGATGCCCTCCGTCCAGGGCCGGTATGGGTAAAAGATTGAGCAGGGCTAAGTTTACGGATAATAAAGCTGTAAAGGATAAAAGGGATAATATCCCCTGCCGGGCTGTCTCTCCGGCAATCTGGGCTATAAAAATCGGTCCCCCGATAAGCTTTAAGGAAAGAGTGCCTGTGACTAAACCGTACAGAAATTTTAAAATTTCCAAACAAAAGGTAAAAGTTATGCCGCAAGCGGCCATGAAGGCCTGAAAGATATTCAGCTTGATTCTGGTTGCCACCGGCCCGATTCCGATTTTACCTATATCTTTGGTTTTACCGGTTTCATCTAAGACCTTATCTTTTTTGGTTAAAATCTCTTTTTCAAAGACCTGTCCTCCTCTTTTCCATTTGACCAGGATTTTTTTCTCCGGCTGTTTGTGGATTAATTCCGACATCTCTTTGAAATTTTTTACCGGAATACCGTTGATGGAAAGAATCTGGTCGCCTTCTTTGATTCCGGCTAATTGGGCCGGAGAACCTTTGGAAACTATACCTATTATAGTTTGGTCATCCTGCACTTTCTGTTGTCCGGCAAAAAAGAAGATTCCCCAGAAAAACAGAATGGCTAAAAAGAAATTCATGGCCGGACCTGCTAAGATTACCAGAGCCCGGGTTAATACTGGTTTGGAGACAAATTCCCAGGGCTGACCGGAAATTTCATCTGGATTTTCACCAGCCAATTTGACGTAACCTCCTAGAGGAATCCAGGAGATCATATATTCAGTTTCCCCAATTTTTTTACCGAACATTTTGGGAGGGAAACCTAAGGAAAATCTTTCGACTCTTATGCCGGATTTTTTGGCCACCAAAAAATGCCCTAATTCATGTACAAAAACCAGGATTCCCAGGACAAACAAAGTTGATAGTATGGTGGTCATATTTAATTTTTAATCAAAGTTAAGGTTTTCTCTCTGCCCCACTGGTCTGCTTTTAAAATATCGTCCAAACCGGGGGCGGAAATTACTGAGTGGGAAGATAAAACCTCTTCTACTATAGGACAAATTCGGCTAAAGGATATCTTTTCTGCTAAAAATTGGTTGACCGCCACTTCATTGGCGGCATTCAAAACTGCCGGAGCAGTCCCTTTTAATCTCAAGGCCTCATACCCTAATTTTAGGGCCGGGAATTTCTCCATATCCGGCGGTAGGAAAGTTAAACTTTGCAGGCTTGTTAAATTGAACCCGTTACTGCTGGCAACTTTTCTTTCCGGGTAAAACAAAGCGTACTGGATGGGTAATTTCATATCCGTGGGACCCATCTGGGCGATGATGGAGCCGTCTATGAATTCTACCAAAGAGTGGACAATCGACTGAGGGTGAATGACCACTTTGATTTTTTCCGGAGCCATATTAAACAGCCAATGGGCTTCTATAATCTCTAGGGTTTTGTTCATCAGAGTGGCTGAATCTACGGTGATTTTTTTCCCCATCTTCCAGGTGGGGTGTGCCAAAGCGTCCGAAACTTTAATTTTATCAAAATCTTTTTTATCCCGGTTTAAAAACGGTCCTCCGGAAGCTGTTAAAAAAAGGTTTTTAACCTCCTCTTTTTTACCGGAAAAAAGACACTGAAAAATCCCGCAATGTTCACTGTCAATTGGTAAAATTTTAACCTTTTTCTCTTTTGCTTTTTGGGTTACTAATTCACCCGCCATAACCAAGACCTCTTTATTCGCTATGGCTAAAGTTTTTCCTTTTTCTATAGCTGCCAGACTGGGAAATAAACCGACCGAGCCGACCAGGCCATTTATCACCATATCCGCGTCATCCTGGGAGACCATCTCTTTTAAACCCTCTATACCAAAAAGAAGCTTGGAACTGGCAATTTTACCCTTTAAAACTTGATAATTTTTCTCGTCTGTAATAGTAACATATTTTGGTTTATGCTTTTGAATCTGGGCTGCTAGAAGTTCTATGTTAGAATGAGCCGAGAGCCCCATTACCCTAAATTCCTCAGGAAAATGCTCTATAACCTCCAGCGTATTTTTACCGATAGAACCGGTAGAGCCGAGAATTACTAAGTTTTTCATATATTTAATATAAAAGTGTTATTTATTTTTTCCAAGTAAAATAAGTCCCACAAAACCCCCCCTTTTAAACATTTGACTTATTGGCAAAAATTCTTTAATTAAATTTCAGCTTAGTGAATGGTTATGAGTTTATTAGAGCAAAGTTTAGCTGGTTTAAAAAAGCTAAAAGAGATACGAAACTTACGCTTTAAGGATATAAAGAAAAAGGGGAAAAAGTTTCTCTTACTTATAATCTTATTTTATCTAATCCGGGATTTAATCCTTTACGTCATCATCCCCGGGCTAATTTTTTTCAGCGTCTGTGGCAATTAGACTTCCCATAAAACTTCCCATGCTTCTCCAAAAAAACTCAATTAAGATTTTAATTGGTATTTTGTTTCTTTTATGCATCTCTTTAGCTCAAGAGACCAAAGATGTTCACTTAAAAAACATCCGCCAGCTGACTTTTGGTGGGGAAAATGCCGAGGCCTATTTTTCCCAAGATGGGAAATCTTTAATTTTCCAGTCCACTCGGGATAAATATGATTGTGACCAAATTTTTACTATGTCTTCTAACGGTAAGAAACTTAAAATGGTCTCCACCGGCAAAGGCCGATGCACCTGCGGTTTCTTTTCACCGGATAATAAAAATATTATTTTTGCATCCACCCATTTGGAAGAGGATTCTTGTCCGCCCAGGCCGGATTATTCCAAAGGTTACGTCTGGCCCCTGTATAAAACTTACGAAATCTTTCTGGCTAAGCCGGACGGCTCTAATCTCAAGAAATTGACCGATTCTTACGGCTACGATGCCGAATGTGTTTTTTCTCCAGATGGTAAAAAGATTTTATTTACTTCAGATAGGGACGGAGATTTAGAGCTGTATGAGATGGACACCCAAGGTAAAAATGTCAAAAGGTTGACAAATTCCCCGGGGTATGATGGAGGCTCTTTTTATTCTCCGGATGGCAAGCTAATCTGCTTCCGAGCCCAAATAATTTCTGACTCAAACGAACTGAAAGATTACCAGAATCTTCTAGAACAGGGTTTAATCCGACCTTCCAAATTGGAAATTTTTATTATGAATGCCGATGGAACCGGAAGAAAACAAATTACCGGCAATGGAGCTGCCAATTTCTGCCCCTATTTTTCACCGGACGGTAAAAAAATCATATTTTCAGCTAACATGCATGACCCCCAAGGGAGAAATTTTGAGCTTTATCTGATAAACCCTGATGGCACCGGTTTAGAGCAAATAACTTTCAATGATGTGTTTGATGCTTTTCCTATGTTTACCTCTGACGGTAAAAAATTGGTCTTTGCCTCCAATCGGAACGCCAAAGTCAAAGGGGAGACCAATATTTTTATAGCCGACTGGCTCGATTAAAATTAACTTAAGTATGAACACAGATTTAGTGAAATACTACGCTCTCAGAGCCAGAGAGTATGAAAAAATTTATTATAGACCGGAAAGACAAGCTGAAATTTCTCAACTGGGTCAGTTTCTGAAAGAGGAGTTCAGAAATCTTAATTTACTTGAAATCGCCTGCGGGACCGGATACTGGACTCAGGTTATTTCTGAAACAGCCAAATCTATTGTGGCAACCGATATCAACCCGGAAATGCTGGAGATAGCCCAATCCAAAAGCTATCCTAATTCTAACGTAAGATTTTTAATCTCAGATATTTTTAAAATGGATAACCTCAAGGGAGAATTTGAAGCCGGCTTCGGGGGTTATATCTGGTCTCATATTCCAATTCAGGATTTGCCCCGATTTTTGAATAAATATCAGCGGAAAATTAAAAAAGGGGGCAAGGTAATTTTCATTGACAATACTCATCTTCCCGATTATAGTACTGCTATCGTAAAACAGGATAAATATGGCAACTGGTATCAGAAAAGAAAGCTGGAGGACGGCAGCAGTCATCTGGTCTTAAAAAATTACCCGGAAAAAGATTTCCTCCTGAAAATATTGAAGGAAAGCGGTAAAAACATGAAATGTCAAAAGTTAAAATTCTATTGGACTATAAGTTATGAGACCATTTAAGTCGATCTATCTTTTTATTTTTTTATTGGGGACCTGTCTTCTGATTTTTCATTGCGCCACCACCGGTCCCGGCGGGAAAAAAGCTGTTATTCTAATCTCCACCGAGCAGGAGGTCTCCATCGGCAAGCAGATGGCCGGAGAGGTGGATAAAGAATATAAAACCTCGCAGGATACCGTAGTCCAAAATTACATCTCCCGGGTGGGAAATAAATTAGTCCAGGTTTCAGACCGCAAAGACCTTGAATATCATTTTACAGTCATAGACTCCAAAGAGATTAATGCTTTCGCTATTCCCGGTGGATATATTTATATCTATACCGGTCTGTTGAAACTGATGGAGTCCGAAGCGGAACTGGCCGGGGTTTTAGGGCATGAAGTGGGGCATATCGTAGCCCGGCATGGTGTCCGCAGATTACAGCAGGTTATAGGGATTAGTATTTTATTGGATATAGCTTTAGGGAAATCTTCTGAGGCAGTGAAACAAGGTGTCAGCGTAGGAATTGGCTTAATGCTGCAGGGGTTTTCCCGTGAAAATGAACTGGAAGCCGACTATGACGCCATTTTTTATATGTCCAGAGCCGGTTATAATCCCCATGGGATGGTGGACTTGCTCAAAAAATTAAATGAATTAGACAAATCCGGCAAAAACGTCATTGAAAAATTAGCCGCCGACCATCCACCTACCGTAAAAAGAATTGAAGCTGCCCAACAAAACCTGGATTCTTTGGGGTATGCTAATTCCACACTCCCTTTGATGCAAGAGGATTACAAAAAGATTAAGGATAGATTGAAATAACTGGGGATTTACCTCACAGCGGATTAAACAGATGTAACAGATTTTTTATAGAGCCTGACCCCACCCTAACCCTCCCCTCCAAGGAGAGGGAATTCTTCTCTTTTTTTAAGGAGTAGCTACAAGAATTATTTCGTTTTTTTTAGTGCATTCGTGTTTCTAAATTTATCCGTTCAATCAGCTTAATTTGCTGTGAATTTTCTCTCAAGAACTTTTCTCCGTCTCAGTAGACTTACCTTCCCCTTCCTTCTTCACTTCATCCAGATAATTCATTCTCAACTCATACAGAGCCAGCTCTATATATTTCTTTTCTTCTTCGGAGAGATTCCCTTTGGTTTTCTCTTCCAACATTCCCAGCATGTCAATCGAAAATTGGGCTTGGGCCAAATCATTTTCCACTTTATCGGTTAAAGGGTTTTTAATTTTCCCCATCTGCTGATAAGCGGCGGTCTGGAACATTATTATCAGCTGTAAAAACAAGTCCTTATCTTCAGACATTTTACAAAGATTTAGTGGTAGCTATCTTTTCTGTAATTTTCAGGATATCCAGGCGATACTGATTCATCACTGCCTGGGCAATTTCCTGCGGGTCTAGGCTATAATCCTGTAATCCTTTGGTTTTAACCGGGGTATTTTCAGAAGAGATATTAACTCCTACATGAATCTTGCTGGAAACTTTGGTTTTGACCACGGCCGTGATGGTTACTTTGGCATCCCCGTCAAATAAGTCATCCCCCCAGCGCTGCAGGACATCTCCGCCCAAACGGTGATTGAGCTTGTCTTTTAAAATATAGATCAAAAGTTTTTGCCTCAGAACCGCTTTCTCAAAATCGGTCTCAAAATGCTCCACTACAAAATGAAGCATTAATTCTGATTTGATGGGAGTTTTCTTCTTTCTATGCTTGATGTCCCACAAAAAATTGGGGGAGATTTCACAGGGACCCATAAAAGCCACAATTGAATCGCCTATAATTTCATAATTTTCAGCGGTCCAATGTTCATTCAGCTGTTCGCCGGTGAAAAAAATCTTATCCGGAATGAATAGATGATTTAATTTATCCAATGTTCCCTAACCCGAATTTATCCTTATATCTTCTTAGGAAATGGGTTCTGAGAAGCCGATTATCTGCTTTGAGTAGGAAAGGATCTTCCTCTATAATTTTGAAAGCCCACCTGCGGGCTTCGTATAAAAATTTTAAGTCCCGGATTAAATCGGCCACTTTCAGCTCCGGCAGCCCGTGCTGCTTGGTTCCGAAAAATTCACCCGGCCCTCTTAATTTCAGGTCTAATTCAGCGATTTTAAATCCATCGGTGGTAGAGCATAAGGCTTGTAATCTTTCTTTAGCATCCATAGATAAAGGGTAATTAGCCATTAAAAAGCAGAAAGATTGCTCCGCCCCTCTTCCGACCCTGCCTCTTAGCTGATGCAATTGCGACAGACCAAATCTTTCGGCATGCTCGATGACCATTATGGTGGAGTTGGGAACATCCACTCCGACTTCGATAACGGTGGTTGAGACCAGGATATCAAATTCCCCTTTTCGGAATTTCTGCATGATGGCTTCCCGGTCAGAGTTTTTGATGCGGCCGTGAATTAAACCGATTCTTCGGTTGGGAAAAACTTCTTTCTTTAATTTTTCATAAGCTTCCGTGGCGGCCTTTAAATCCAGCTTTTCAGTCTCTTCCACTAAGGGGTAGACAATATAGACCTGACGTCCGGAAGAGATTTTTTTGTCTAAGAAGCGGTACACTTCTGGTCGGGTCTTTTCGTCTCTTAGGATAGTTTCTATCGGCTTGCGACCAGGTGGCAGCTGGTCAATCACAGAAACATCTAAATCACCGTAAGCGGTCAAAGCTAAGGTACGGGGAATGGGAGTGGCGGTCATAATCAAAACATCCGGCTGATGCCCTTTTTGCTTGAGCAAGGCCCTCTGCATAACCCCGAAACGATGCTGCTCGTCGATGACGGCCAAGCCCAGACGATAGAATTTTACTTTTTCCTGGATTAAAGCCTGGGTGCCAATAACGAGGCTGGCTTCCCCTAAGGAAATTTGTCCCAGGATAACATCTTTTTCTTTTTTAGGAACCGAACCGGTCAATAAGACTATCTTGATTCCCAATTCCTCCGCTAATTTATGAATGGTCAGGTAATGCTGTTCTGCCAGAATCTCCGTGGGAGCCATAAAAGCCGCCTGATACCCGGATTCCACCGCCATCATCATGGAAATTAGGGCCACTATAGTCTTACCGGAGCCGACATCCCCCTGCAAAAGCCGGTTCATCGGCTTTTTGGACATCATATCATTGGCTATTTCTCTTAAAACTTTTCTTTGCGATTCAGTGAGTTTGAAGAGGAGCTTATTTAACAACTGCTTGATTAAAGAGCCGGGCTTTTGAAATGGAATACCTTCCACCGATTCTACCAATCTCTTCTTTCTCAAAGCCAGCATTAACTCCAGATAAAAAAGCTCATCAAAAGCCAGACGCTGGCGGGCCTGTTCGGCGGCATTTAAATTTTCCGGAAAATGGATATTTTTTAAGGCCCAGGACAAAGGCATTAAGTGTTGCTCGGAAACAATCGGCTGCGGCAGGGTTTCCTCTACCATCTGCTCCACTCTTTCTAAAAACGGTTTTAAGATTCTCCTGAAACCGCGACTGTCTAAATTCAGTTTTCTCAAGCGGGCCGTGGAGGGGTAAACCGGGATTACTCCCCCGCTATGGATTAATTCATCTCCATTGCCGGAGATAATTTCAAACTCCGGATGAGCCATTTGCAAACCGTTGTAAAAAGTTACCTCGCCGGATGCGATTACCACATCTTCGGCTTCAAAAGCATCCTGAACATATTTTAAATTGGCGAACCATATTAAGGTTAAGTATCCGGTCTTATCTTTCAGTATTACCTGAAAGGTATTTTTTCTCCCCTTTTTTATCCCCAAGGCCTCTACTTTGCCGATAACGGTAGCTTGAGTATTGGGTTGTAGCTGATTGATAGGGGTGAAGGTAGAGCGGTCTAAATATTTGCGGGGGAGATAATATAAAATATCTTCAATGGTCTTTATTCCGACGGAGCTTAGCACCTCCGCCTTTTTAGGACCGATTCCTTTTAGATATTGTACTGGAGATTCGATTTGATTTTTTGGCATAGATTTTTGCCAATTATATCAATAAAATTCAAAAGTTTATTATTGTCAATTAAAATATTTCTTGCTTTTTATAGAAAAACGTATATATTATGTTAACTCTTTGAAAAAAAGCAACTTATATGGCAAAAAAATGTCAGATTTGCGGTAAAAAAACCAGTTTTGGAAATCAGAGGAGTCACGCCAATAAGGCAGCCCGAAGGCGCTTCTTTCCTAACTTGAAGAAAGTCAACGCCTTGATAGAGGGAGTTAAAAGAAAGATATTGGTCTGCACGGCCTGTATTAAGGCCGGCAAGGTCCAAAAAGCGGCTTAGGGATTTAAATATAAGCGTTTACCCTCTGTTATTTTGGCTTTCTCATAAAAGTCGGCACCTCTAAGTCCTCGGCAGTTCCTGATTTAGGATTAAAGACACCTTATGGAGTTTTTGATGTTTTGTCTACCGACGCCGTTTATGCTCTTGGAGTTGGATTAAAATTTGCAGGAGGGGCTTCCGCTGATGGTTCTGTTGTTGCTGATGGGGGGGCTAATACTGTAGCTTGGGTATTCGATGCAGATAGTTCCTCAAGGACTAAAATTAAAGTATATCTTGATATGCATAAATTGAATAAGATATTCGTAGCTCCAAGTGCTTGAAAAGAAATGTTTCTGTTTTTGCACTACTTTTAGAATACTTATTTATAATAGGAGGCATGTATGTATAAAAGAATAGTAGTTGTATTATTTGTTGTATTGCTTATACTTTCTTGTAGTAAAAGTAGAGATGGCGTATATGTATCTATTAGTAGTTGTAGTAAGGATGGTAATTCTGGTGTAACGATAGTGTTTGAAAAGTATGAAGGTGGTAAGTTCGTAGATTCAACTATGGGTGATTGTTTTGTTGATTCAGATTTAGGTTTAGGTTTAACTTCAGGTTATGAAGGAAGAACAGCGATTTACGCTGTGATGTTTAAAAGCTGGGAGAAATTGGGTTGGATTAAAAAAGTGTCAGATAAGCCGTTGGAGTGGCGTTTAACAAAAGTAGGTGAAGATAGACTAATACACGGCGGAGCTACACGTATTGACAATATGTTTGAGACGACTTCTAAAATGCTTGAAGTAATTAAGTAACCCATCTCATTGAAGATACCTGTTTCGATTTTAAGCTTGCCTTTAGAATTATATGTATAGATTATCTCTATACAAAAAAAGGGTATTGGTCTGTGCGGCTTGCCTTAAGGCCGGGAAAGTCCAAAAGGCAGCTTAAGTTCCTACGATTTAACTACTTATAAAAAAAACAAAATTAAAGTTTACTTTTTAGGTAAGTTTTTAGAATACTATCTAAAAAGGAGGATAAATGGAATTTTTGAATGCTGTAAAAAGGGTAATAAAGAAGTATGAAGCCAACGAAGGTTTGAAGGAGGACGAAAGATCAGTCATTGGATACTATAGCGTAATGTTTAACCCTTCCAATTTGCGCAATCTAACAGATGACATGTTTAAGTCATTTTTACTCTTTAGGAACAATAGACATTGGGCAGGAATTCATAGGTGGGGAAATATGATAACTTCTGATATGGATAAATTGAGAAATGCTTTGAAAATATTGCTTGATGAATCAAAACCTATACAGGATCGATTATACACGCTTAGACCGCAAAACAGGCCTCCATACATAAAAGGGTTGGGTAGGGCTGTTTTGACACCAATCTTATTAATGGTATATCCAGGCAAATATGCTGTTTATAATGGTGTCACCGAAATGGGTTTAAAAATGGCTGGTGCGTTTCCTAAATTTAATGATGTGGGCTTTGCAGAGCAGTATATAAGAATAAATGAAAAAGTTGTTGAGCTAGCAAAAGAGAACAGATTATCGTTATGGCAGATGGACCAAGTTTGGTGGGAGGTCACCAAAAATTAAATTATGCTATAGTAACTGCTGCCGATCTTATTGAGACCAAAATTGTAAAAATCAACCTCTATTGGCTAAGTTTATAGTTTTTAAATTAATCTTATCGAAATTTACTTCGGTTTCCGCATAAAAGTCGGCACCTCTAAATCCTCTGCGCTACCTGATTTAGGATTAAATACATCCTGCTGCTGGAAAGACCAGACCGATTTTTTGCCAGAATTCGGTTTTTCTAAGATCAATTTTCGGGTGGTTACAGCTTCCATAGGTCTGGTATATGGTTCGTGAGCTTTGGCGTTGGAAAATCCGGTGGCAATCACGGTCACTTTTATCTCGTTCTTTAAGCTTTTATCCAAAACCGCCCCGAAGATAATATTGGCCTCATCCCCGGCCGCTTCATAAACCACGCTGGCCGCTTCATTGACATCATATAAGGTCAAATCATCCCCGCCGGTGATATTTACCAAAACCCCTTTGGCTCCGGCAATGGAGACATCTTCCAGAAGGGGTGAGGCGATCGCCTTTTGAGCTGCTTCTGTGGCTTTATTGTCACCTGAGCCGTAACCGGTTCCCATCAGGGCATCCCCCATTTCCGACATCACGGTTTTGACATCCGCAAAATCTAAGTTAACTAGACCCGGCACTGAAATTAAATCCGATATTCCTTTGGTGGCTTGCAGTAAGATTTCGTCAGCCAATTTGAAAGCGTCGGTGAACAAGGTCTGCTTGTTGGCGATAGCAAGTAACCTCTGATTGGGGATGACAATTAAAGTATCCACTCTTTCTTTAAGCTCTTTGATTCCGGCTAAGGCATTAGCCATCCTTTTTCTCCCTTCGAATTCAAAGGGTTTGGTCACCACCCCTACGGTTAAAGCTCCGGACTCCTTGGCAATTTCTGCTACGATGGGAGCAGCACCGGTTCCGGTGCCTCCACCCATACCGGCCGTTACAAAGACCATGTTGGCTCCTTTTATAGCTTCTGCCACCTGGTCCCGATTTTCTTCAATAGCTCTGCGGCCCACATCCGGTATGGAACCGGCCCCTAATCCTTTGGTCAGCTGTTTTCCGATTTGAATTTTTAAAGTGGCTTTGGAGCTGTCTAAGGCCTGGGCGTCTGTATTCATGGATATAAAATCTACTCCGGCCAGACCGGCTTCAATCATGCGATTTATGCCGTTTCCACCGGCACCTCCCACACCTACAACTTTCATATTGGCGTAATTTAGACTGTCAAGATCCAGTTCAAACATGGTAATCCCTCCTCTGTTTTAAAAGTATTCGTTAAACCAATCTTTCATGGTTTCTTTGAATCTGTAAAAACGTTTTTTGTTATTTTTATGATTGTAGCCGAAATTATTTTTCTGATCTAAACCGTACAGGACCAGCCCCAGGCTGGTGGCAAAAATGGGGCTCTGGGCTAAATCGTGCAAGTCGATGAATCGCTGAGGCCGGCCTAATTTGACCGGCAGGTCTAAAACCTGCTCCGCCATTTGCACAACTCCTTCTAAAAGAGAGCCACCACCGGTTAAAACCACACCGGCTGCCATAAAGGGAGCCAGACCGGTTTTTTTCACTTCCCGGTTGACTAGACTGAAGAGCTCTTCCATTCTGGGCTCTATAATATTGGCTAAAACCTGGCGGGAAATCTCTCTATTTTCCGCTCCCCCTACGTTTTGGACGGTGACCAGCTCATCTGCATCCACCAAGGATGCTAAAGCGCAACCGTAACCTTTCTTGAGCATTTCCGCCTGCGACACCGGTGTCCGCAGACCGATGGCGATGTCATTGGTGACATTTTGTCCACCGATTCCTAAAACTGAAGTGTATCTTAAACCCCCTTCATAAAAAATAGCTATATCGGTGGTTCCTCCCCCCAGGTCGATTAAAATCACTCCTAAGTTTTGTTCTTCGGGAGAGAGGACTGCATAACTGGAAGCCAAAGGCTCTAAGACTATTTCATCCACTTTTAAACCCACTTTCTGGATACATTTATAAATATTTTGGGCGGGGGTGGAGGCACCGGTGACAATATGAACCGAGGCCTCCAGTCTCATTCCGCTCATCCCCAGGGGATTCTGGATTCCGTCCTGTTCATCCACCGTAAAATCTAAGGGTAAAATATGAATTATTTCACGCTCTTGAGGTATGGCTACATTTTTGGCCGCTTCAATTACTCGGTTGACGTCTTTGACTTTGATTTCATTGTGGGAACCGGAAACCGCCACCACACCCCGGCTGTTGATGCTTTTGATATGGTCTCCGGCAATTCCGGCCAGAACCGAAGTTATTTTGACTCCGGCCATCATCTCCGCGTCTTCGATAGCCTTGGAAATAGCTGAAACGGTTTTTTCCAAATCCACCACCACTCCTCTTTTTAAACCCAAAGAAGGGGCCAGACCAATCCCGATAATTTTGGGTTCCAGATTGTCTTGAATTTCAGCTATCACTACTCCGATTTTGGAACTTCCTATATCCAAGCCGACCAACCAGTCTTGATTTTTCATATCCGGGCTAATTTGCTCTCTTGGTCCTCTTTGAATTTCAAAACCGCCATATTTTTAAATCTTAAATCCACCGAGCTTAAATTTTTTTCTCTTTCTAATACCTCCTGCAATCTTTTGAGTTTAATTTCCCAATCTCCCACTCCGAAATTCACTCTCAAGCCGTCTGGCATGAAATAGACCAGTAAATTTTTTTCATTTTCGACAGATATTTCCGAAATCCGATTAGCCAGGTTCAAATCTTTTTTCAAAAATGTCTGATATAAATCCCAGGCCAAATTAAGCTCCTTATGATTCAGTTTTTTGTAATACTTTACCTGCGAAAAGTCACAACCCGTAATAACCGGCAGGTCTTCCACTAAACTGTCCAGAGGGACTAACTCTAAATCCAGGGATAAACCGAATAATCTTCGGGCATGCACCAGGATTATGGCTCTTTTTTCTTCAATGGTAACCGTTAACCGATCGGGTAAAACTCTTCTGGCATCAACGCTTCTAATTCTGGGGTCGGCCAGCAATTTTTCTTCTATATTCTCCAATTTGATTTTAAAAATATTTTTGCCAAGCAGGGAGCTAAAATTCTCGTCTAATTGTTGGCTTGAAATTTTCCGGTTGCCTTCCCAGTTTATGTAAGAAAGTTTGAAGAAAGAGAACCAAGCCCATAAAGGAGTGCTGGCCAAAATACAAAAAATGAATAAGGCAAAGATTATCTGTTTTATTTTCTGTTTATGGTTCATCTCAGCTATTATTTAAAAGTTCCTGGCCTACTTTATAAATATCTCCGGCTCCTAAGGTAATCACCAAATCCTCTTTTTTCAAAAACTTTTTTAAAAATGTGGCCACTTCTGAGGTTTTTGGCACGTAGAAAACCTGTTTATGTCCGGATTTTTTGGCCGCTTCAGCCACTAATTCTCCGCTTACCCCCGGAATCGGCTCTTCCCGGGCAGGATACACGTCGGTGACGATTAAAATGTCAGAATTGAAAAAAGCTTTCCCGAATTCCGGATAAAAAACTTTGGTGCGGGAATACAGATGAGGCTGGAAGACCGCAATAATTCGCCTATCCCAGCCGGATTTGGCCGCCTGAAGAGTGGCTTCAATTTCGGTGGGATGGTGGGCGTAATCATCCACCACCATGATTCCGTCTTTGACCCCCTTGACTTCAAATCTGCGATTGACCCCTTTGAATTCCTGCAGCGCTTTTTCGATTTTCTCCCAGGGAATTTCTAATTCCAAGCCCACGGCTAAGGCAGCCAAAGAGTTTTGGACGTTGTGAAGACCGGGAACCTGTAAATTGAGAACTCCTTTTTCCTTTCCCTGGAGTTTGACTTTGAATTGGGAGCTATTTTCATGAAATTGTATATCGTAAGCTTCAATATCTGCCTGAGGTATTGTTCCATAGGTGATTATGGGTCTTTGAATCTGAGGCATCAGACTTTGTAAGCTGGCTTCGTTCAAGCATAAAATTACATTGCCGTAAAAAGGGACTTTATTCATAAACTCCAGAAAGGCGGCTTTGATTTCGTCTAAATTTTTGTAACAATCTAAGTGTTCCGCTTCTAAATTGGTCACCACTGCAATGGTGGGTGAAAGTTTTAAAAAAGAGCGGTCGAATTCATCTGCTTCTGCTACTAAATACATCCCTTTTCCAAGTTTGGCGTTGGATTCTAAATTCAGCACCCGGCCGCCTACGATAATGGTTGGGTCGACTCCTCCTTCGCTGAGAATCTGACCAATCATGGAAGTTGTGGTGGTTTTCCCGTGGGTTCCGGCTACTGCAATCCCGAATTTCATCCGCATCAGTTCGGCCAACATTTCGGCCCGACGGATTACCGGAATTTTATTTTGTCTGGCGGCTTTAACTTCCGGATTCTCATCTTTGACTGCTGAGGAGATTACTATAACATCAGCTCCTTCTACATTGGATTCCTTATGACCGGTAAAGATTTTAGCACCTAAATTGACCAGATGTTCGGTGGTTTCAGAGGGTTTTAAATCGGAGCCGGAGATTTTATAACCTAAATTTAAAAGTATCTCGGCTATGCCGCACATCCCCACTCCCCCGATTCCCACAAAATGTAAATGCTTGAATCTTTTAAAGTTCATGTTGCTTTGGTTTTTAAAAAGTTTTCTATCTCGTCTAGGATTTCGTTTAAAGCCTCCGGCTTACCCAACTTTTTACTATTGTCACTCATCTGCTTTAGCTTTTGCTCATCTTTGAGCAATTCCTTGGCCTTAGAGAGCAGCTTGATTTGTCGTAACTCTTTTTCTTCAATCCGTATAGCTGCACCATTTTTTTCCAAAACCTGGGCGTTATATTTCTGGTGTCCGGCTGTGGCGTAAGGATAGGGAATCAAAATAGCCGGCTTACCGCAACCGGTAATTTCTGAAAGAGAAATCGCTCCGGCCCGGGAGACCACTAAATCGCAAGCCGCATAAGCCGAACTCATATCCTCTATAAAGTTAAAAACCTGCACTGAATTTTTTTTATCCTTCAAATTCTCTTTTATTTTCTGATAATCTTTTTCCCCGCTCTGCCATAAAATCTGGAACTCAAGCTCTTTTTCGTTTGTATTCAAATCTTGCAAAACCGCTTGATTAATGGCTGAAGCTCCCTGGCTGCCACCCAAAATTAAAACCGTTTTTTTATTCTGCTCTAAGTCAAACTTTTTCATAGCTGAAGTTTTATCTGCTTTAAAAATCTCCGGTCTTATTGGATTTCCGGTCACTTTCAATTTTTTTTTTACCCGGAAATATTTTTTGGATTCATCATAAGCCAAAAAAACTTTTTTGGCAAAAAGGGACAGAATCCTGGTGGCAATCCCCGGAAAACTATTCTGCTCTTGAATAAAAGTTGGTATTCTCATTAAACCGGCTGCTAAAACAGCTGGAGCAGACACATAACCGCCGGTCCCTATTACTATTTCGGGCTTTAGTTGTCTTAAAATTTTAACGGCTTCAAGCATGCTTTTCATTAAAAAAAAAATCGCTTTGAAAATTGATAAGTTGAATCCCCGTTTTAATCCTCTGACAGAGAGATAGAACAATTTATACCCTCTGGCAGGCAGGATTTTGGCCTCTAAGCCTCTTTTGGTACCCATAAAATAAACTTGCGAATCCGGATATTTTTTTTTTACCCCTTCCGCAATGGCAAGGGCTGGGAATAAATGCCCGCCGGTCCCTCCTCCGGCTAAAATTACTTTTTTCATTTATAGTAAGCCTGTCGAACTATTTATGCTGAATTAATTGAACAATCAATTAAAAGTATATCTTTTTAAGTGACCTTTCTTGGAGATATTTAAAAGCACACCGGTGGCCACAAAAGACATCAGCAATGAACTTCCTCCATAGCTCAAGAAAGGCAAAGGAACCCCGGTGGTGGGTAGGACCCCTATCACCACCCCGATATTGATCAGAGCGCATACAAAAATGGAGAAGGTTATGCCCAAAGCCAAAAAATAACCCAAAGGGTCAACAGCCTGGGAAGCAATCGCAATTCCACGCCAGGCAATTATCAAAAATAAAAACAAAACTCCCAAAAGACCGATAAAGCCGGTTTCCTCACCTAATGTGGCGAAAATAAAATCTGTATGCGGCTCCGGTAAAAAGAAAAACTTCTGTTTTCCTTCAGCCAGCCCCACCCCTTTTAAACCGCCGTTACCTAAAGCCAAAATTGATTGTTTGACCTGATAGGATCCGGCCAGGGGGTCTTTCAGAGAATTAAGATAATCATCGATCCGGTCTTTTTCATACCCTAAACCAAAAACCAGGATGACAAATCCTGCTATACCCGGTAATGCCAAGAGCAAAAGATGTTTTAAGCGGGCTTTGGCTACGAAAAGCAGCAGGAAAAAGACCAAAGTGATGGTAAAAACCGAGCCCAAATCCGGCTGTTTCATAATCAAGCCAACATAGGCAACTAAAATAAAAAAGTAAGGGATGAACAGATGCTTAAATTCCCTCATTTTATCCAATCTCCTGGCCAGAGTGGTGGCCATGAATAAAATTAAGGTATAGCGAAAAATTTCGGAAGGTTGAATGCTGATGGGACCTAACCTAATCCAGCGGTGAACCCCTTTAATGGTCGGCAAAAATAAGACCGCTGCCAAAAGAAAAAATCCCGATATCAAAAAGAATTTCGACATTCTGCCATACCAGTGGTAATCAATTTTAAAAGCCAGAATGAAAAAAAACATGGAGAGCAGAACCCACATAATCTGCTTTTTGAAAAAGAAAAATTGGGTTTTAAAACGGCTCTCGGCCATTACGGCTGATGAACTGTAGACCATCACCGTTCCGATGGCGGCTAATATCAAAAGTGAAATTAAAACCCAGATGTCAAAATTAGCTTTTCTTTTTGCAGCATAACTATCCATTCTTCTTGAGTTTGGCTACCTCTTGTTTGAAAGTTTTCCCTCTTTCTTCGAAATTTAGGAACATATCAAAACTGGCACAGGCCGGGGATAACAGTACCGCATCTCCGGTTTGAGCTTTTTTGTTGGCTATCTGGACCGCTTCGGCTAAATCTTGGGCTTCCACAGTTTCGGTTAAATGGCCCAGGGTGCTTTTAATCTTCTCTCTGGCTTGTCCGATTAAAATTAAAAGTTTTACTTTTTCTTTGATTAAATCAGCTAATTTACTAAAATCTCCTCCTTTGTCTTTTCCGCCGGCAATTAGAATTACCGGTTTGTCTACACTCTGCAGAGCATACCAAACCGAGTCTACATTGGTGGCTTTGGAGTCGTTGATGAATCTTATGCCGTTAATTTCAGCTACCGGTTCTAACCTGTGCTCCACCCCTTTAAACTCCTTTAAAACTTCCGCAATGGTTTCTGGTTTAACTCCCAAAATGGTGGCAATCAAGCTGGCGCAGGCGGCGTTGGAGAGATTGTGCGGTCCCTTAATGCCGATCTGGTTTATATCTGTAATTCTTTTTTCTTTCCCACCTAATTTTATTATCAAGTTTTTATCTTTGAGGTAACCCCCTTCTTCTAATTCTGCTTGAGTGCTGAAAAATAAGACCGGAGCTTTAATCTCAGAAGCTTTCTTCCTTAAAATAGGGTCATCATAATTTAAAACTGCAAAATCTGAATTATCCTGGTTTTCAAAAATTCTGAATTTGGTCTGGATGTAAGAATCTAAATTCGGATAACGGTCTAAATGATCCGGTGAAAGATTCAGAATGGCTGAAACTTTGGGTTTAAACTCCTGGATTTTTTCAAGTTGAAAACTGGAGACCTCCAAAACCACTATCCCACTAGAGGATATCTGATTTAAAATACCAGAGAAGGCCACCCCAATATTTCCCGCCACCGAAGTTTCTTTGCCGGCTTTTTTTAATATTTCTCCTACCAATGTGGTGGTGGTGGTTTTTCCGTTGGAGCCGGTGATAGCCACAATTTCAGAAGGACAGAGCCAATATGCCACTTCGACTTCCGAGAAGACCGGAATTCCTAAAAATTCCGCTTCCTTTACGATGGGGATATCGCCGGGAACCCCCGGACTTAAAACCAGATAATCTTTTTCCTGCAAAAGTTTTTGCGTGTGCCCTCCGGTCTCAAAATCTATTTTTAATCTTTTTAACTCTTTGGTCTCTGATTTTAAATTATTTTCGTTTTTTAAATCGCTGACAAAAACATTGGCACCTAGTTCTTTTAAAGTTTTGGCCAAAGCCAAACCGGAGCGGGCCATTCCCAAAATGGAGATATTTTTCCCTACTATTCTATCCACCCTTAAAAGCTCCGGCTCGGTACCGGCTAATTGAGATATAAAAACTATCATCTGATTTTTAAAGTGCTTAAAGTTAACAGTGCAAACATGGCTCCTAAAATCCAAAAACGGACTACTACTTTGGATTCCTGCCACCCCATAATTTCAAAATGATGATGCAGGGGTGCCATTTTGAAAATTCTTTTCCTTTTCCATTTAAAGAAACCGACCTGAAGGATGACGGAAAGGGCTTCGGCAACAAATACTCCTCCTACTAAAACTAAAAGCAGTTCTTTTTTAATCAGAATAGCCAGGGTACCTAAAGCCCCACCTAAAGCCAGAGAGCCGGTATCACCCATAAAAACTTCCGCTGGATGGGCGTTGAACCACAAAAACCCTAAAGCCGCACCCAGAACTGCTCCACAATAAACAGTTAGCTCTCCAGAACCCTCTAAATAAACTATGTTTAAATAGCGGGAAAAATCTACCCGGCCGGTCACGTAGCATAAAGCTGCAAAAGCCAGAGCGCAAATACCTACCAGACCGACTGCCAAGCCATCTAAGCCGTCGGTCAAATTGACGGCGTTAGAGGAGCCGGCTATGACTAAAATTACAAAGGGGATATACAAAATCCCGAATTCTAAGTAATAATTTTTTAAAAAGGGTATGTTGGTGGAGGTATCGAAATTTTTGGCCACCGGATTGGTGTATAAAATATATCCTAAAATTAAGCCTAACAGGATTTGTCCGATTAGTTTCTGCCGCCCTACTAAACCTTTGGGAAGTTTTTTTACCACTTTTAAATAATCGTCTAGAAATCCTAGGATTCCCAGCCAGATGGTGCTTAGAAGAATGATTTGGATATAAGGATTAGCTAAATCTGCCCATAAGACTGTGGGACCCACCACACTGGAAAGAATTATCAATCCTCCCATGGTAGGTGTCCCCTCCTTCACCATGTGTGTGGTAGGCCCATCAGTCCTGATTCTGGCTTCTACTTGTTTAGCTTTTAATTTTTTTATGATCCAGGGACCTAAGACAAAGCTAAAAAGTAAAGCGGTAACCGTGGCATAAGCAGTTCTGAAAGTGATATATTTAAAAATGTTAAACAATGATACCGTATCACTTAAGGGATAAAACAAGTCATAAAACATATCAGCTTTGATTTGGGTATAAGTTTTGAACTCCCAAAACAATCTCCTCCATTTTCATTTTGCGTGACCCTTTTATCAAAACCCAGTCACCCTCTTTTAGATTTTCTAATAAGAACCGTAAGGCTGAATTGTTATCTGAAAAACTAAATACTTTTTCTCTGGTTAAACCAGCTTGAATGGCACTGGTTGCGATATGATTAGCTAACACTCCCACTGTTATTAACAGATTAACCCCTAAGCCAGCCGCTTTCTGACCCACTTCCTGGTGAAAAGCATCGCTTTGTTCCCCCAATTCTAACATATCTCCCAAAATCGCAATTTTCTTTCCTTCTGATTTTATTTGCATCAAAGATTCCAAAGCCGATTGCATGGAAGTAGGATTGGCGTTGTAGCTGTCGTTGATGAGATTTACTCCACCGATTTTTATGGTCTCCATGCGGAATTTGGCCGGCTGGTAATTATTCAAAGCTTCAATCGCTTTTTCCGGCTCAATTTTGAAAAGATTGGCTACCGCAATGGCCGCTAGGGCGTTATAAATATTATGGTGACCTAAAAGATTTAGTCTCACGGCCAATTTTTTATTGAGCTTGAAATCGATATGCCCGTTGCCGCTTATTAACACTTCGTTGGCTTGAAAGTCAGCTTTATTTTTTATGCCGTAAGAGATAACTTTATGTCTCTCTCTCTTAATTTTTTCTTGAATAAAGGGGTCATCGATATTCAAAACCACGGTTTTATCCGGAGGCAGGTTATCTAACAGCTCAAATTTGGCTTGAGCAATTTTCTCTAGGGAATGCATGCTCTCTAGATGGGCTGGACCTATATTAGTAATTACTCCCACACACGGACCTGAAATTTTAGTCAAGCAGGCAATCTCACCTAAATTGCTCATCCCCAATTCTAAGACCGCTATCTGGGTCTCCGGCGTGAATTCAAAAATGCTCAGTGGAACACCCACCAAATTATTGAAGTTCTCCTTGGCTTTCAAAACTTTGTATCTGGAGGAGAGAACCTGGGCAATCATCTCCTTGGTGGTGGTCTTTCCGTTGGTGCCGGTCACGGCTACTACTTTTAAATCTAATTTTTGCCGGTACCATTTGGCTAACTCATGTAAAGCCTTCCTGGAATCTTCCACCAGACCAACCGGAACTGTTAAATTTTCCGGAACTTTGTTTAATTTGCTTTTTTCCACTATGACCGCCTTGGCCCCTTTTTGGACTGCCTCCTGGATAAAATCGTGCCCGTCAAATTTTTCCCCCTCCAATGCCACAAAAAGATTCCCTTTTTCCAAGGTGCGGGAATCGATGGAAATTCCCTGGATCAGCTCCCCGTTTCCGTTTTGAGCTTCTCGCAAGGCCTTTCCGTTGGCAAATTTTCCTAATTCCTTTAAGGATAAGCTAAGCATTTTTGTACCCCTTTTTGGCTAAAATTTCTTCCACGGTCTCTTTATCCGAGAAGTTGTATTTCTTATCTTTTATAATCTGGTAATCCTCATGTCCTTTCCCGGCTAAAATCAAGGTGTCATCTTCCTTTAGGTAGCTGACTGCCTTTTGTATGGCTTTTTTCCGGTCCGTAATTATTTGGTAATTTCTTTTTTTAATGCCAGCGATAATATCTCTGACAATTCTTGGGGGATTATCAAAGCGGGGATTGTCCGTGGTAATAATCACCAAGTCCGCTTTTTCGGAGGCGATTTTCCCCATCACCGGTCTTTTCCCCTGGTCCCGGTCCCCTCCACAGCCGAAAACGATTACGATTTTACCGGAAGTTAATTCTCGAGCCGCCTGCAATATCATTCTGAAGGCCTCTGGTGTATGAGCGTAATCAATGATAACATTAAAAGGTTGTCCTTTTTTAATTGTCTGAATTCTGCCCGTGACATTTTTAACCTTTTCTAGTCCCTCTTTGATAGTCTCTGGTTTAAGCCCACTAGCATATCCCACCGCCCAGCTGGCCAGGGAGTTGTAGAGGTTGAATCTGCCTAAAAGCTGTAGGTTTAATTCCTGGATTCCTTCAGGAGTTTCAAACTCAATAAAGGAACCATCCCAGCCTAAATTGCAATAAAGAGGATGAAAATCAGCCGTTTTATCTTCTAGGGCGTAAGTCAGCTTTTTGACTTTTGATTTTTTGTAAAAAAACTTCCAGTCTTTATCATCTTTATTGAGAATGGCAAACTTATCTTTCCCTTTTAAGGATTCAAAAAGAATGCTTTTGGTATCTCGGTAATTTTTCATGGTCTTGTGAAAATCCAGATGCTCCCGATTCAGGTTGGTGAAAACTGCGATATCAAAATCAATTCCCGAAACCCGGTTTAAAGCCAAAGAGTGAGAGGAGACCTCCATCACCACGTTTTTAACTTTTTCTTTCTGCATCTCATAAAACATCTGCTGCAAATCTAAAGATTCGGGAGTGGTATTGGTAGCTGGAATTTTTTTACCATCAATCAAGTAAGCGATAGTCCCGATCAGTCCGGTTTTTTCTCCGGCTTCTTCTAGAATCGATTTGATTAAATAGGTCGTGGTGGTTTTTCCATTGGTGCCGGTGACCCCGATAACTTTTAGTTTTTGACTGGGGTAGTTGAAAAATCTACTGGAAAGTAAAGCTAAACTTAAACGAGAATTGGGTACTAAAATTTTGGCCGGGGCTTGGTAATCTCCGTTTCTCTCCGCCACAATGGCACAGGCCCCTTTTCTGATTGCTTCTCGGATATATTTATGACCATCCTGTCTGAAACCGGAGATGGCTACGAATAAATCATTTTTTTTCACTTTTTGAGAATTGTAAGTAATGCCTCTGATTTTCAAGCTCAGATCTCCCGCTACCTTTTTGGTCGATAAATTCTTGATTAAGTTTCTTAAAATCACTTGAAAGCTCATTTTGGGCTTTGGCATTCAAAATAAACTTTAGTCTGACTACTAAACAGACTGCCAGCTTGGGGAATCTGCTTGCTCACTACCCCGGAGCCGAAAAATTGGAACTTGATTTTTTTATTATTTAAAACCGCCATAGCTTCTCTGGCTGTCAAGCCCACTAAATTGGGAACCGCCATTTTCTCTGAATTATCTCCCGCTACTTGAGTCTCCTTGGTAACAGATGAAGTTTCCATGACTTTCAGCTGGGGTTGTTCCTCTTCCGCATAAGCCAAATTCACCAAACCCATTTTACTTTCTTCGGGCTGAAAATCCGGTTCTGCTCTGGTGAAGAACTCTTTTTGGGTCTGCAGTTTACGGATAGGATTTTCCGGTAGAGAGACCAGTTTGTTTACAATTTTTTTGAAAACCGGGGCCGCCACCTGACCACCTAAATGTTCTCCTTGGGGAGAATCGATTAAAATTAAACCCACCATCTGCGGATTAGCCGAAGGGAAAAAGCCCACAAAACTGGCTATATATTTCCCTGTTTCATATCCTCGGCTGCCGACTTTCGGTTTTTGAGCAGTACCGGTTTTTCCGGCAACGGAGAAATCCGATAGTTTGGCATTCTGGCCGGAGCCGGATTCGACTGCTTCCTGTAAAAAGTCAGCTAAAGTAGATGCGGTTGTCTGACCGATAGCTCTTTTTTGCAGAGTCGGTTGAAACTGCATAATGGGATAATTGTCTTCATCCAAAATCGCTTTAATTATATAGGGCTTCAGCAAAAGCCCGCCATTAGCTAAAGCCGCGTAAGCCCGGATTAACTGCAGAGGGGTAACTGCCACGCCTTGACCTATGGCGATATTGGCTAAACCGATTTCAGACCATTTGGCAGGGGAAGTTATAAGGCCATTGGATTCACCCGGCAGGTCAATTCCGGTCGGCTCTCCGAAGCCAAATCTCTTGGCATAATCATAGAGCAAATCCTTGCCTACCTCCTTGGCGACCTTAGAGATAGCGATATTGCTGGAATGCACCACGGCTTCCCTGAAAGTCAGCCATCCTTTCTTTTTTACGTCATGCAGGATATATTTGCCAACTTTATATTTCCCCATTTCCGCGTATAACAAATCTTCCGGCTTTTTAATATTTTGCTCCAGGGCTGCGGCGGTAACAACTATCTTAAAAGTAGACCCCGGCTCCAGTTGGTCAGCCATGACTCGGTTTTTGAAGGGAATATCTTTTCCGGGCTGATAATAATCACAGGCCAAAATCTCGCCGGTATGAGGGTCTATGAAAATCCCCATGCCGGATTGGGATTGGGTGGAATCGACTGCTCTTTTGAGTTCCTCTTCCAAAATCCATTGCAACTGGCTGTCCAAAGTTAAGATTAAACTTTTCCCATTAGATGGTTTGTAAATCGGATAGGGCTTTAGCTCATATCCTCTACCCAGAGCATCTTTTTGTAGAACCGCTTTGCCGTCTTTGCCGGATAGGATGGAATCGTAAGCCAGCTCAATTCCAGCCAATCCTTTGTTATCGATATCCGTGAAGCCGATTAAATCTTGGGCTAATTTATCTTGAGGATAAACTCTTTTGATTTCAGTCCGGCTGTAAATCCCTTTCAGGTTCAATTTTTTAATCAGACTGGCCTGGTTTTTCCCCACCTGTCTTTCGACCCAGGAGAATTGGGTCGGTTTTAAAAAATCCTGCTTTATTTCCGAAGCCGGTTTATTTAGTACTGAACTTAACTTGTAAGCTGTTGCTTCCGGGTTTCTGATGCTGTCCGGCACCGCAAAGAACGACTCGCAGGGAAGGTTCAGGGCCAATTGTTCCCCGTTGCGGTCATAAATTATTCCTCTCTCAGCCGGAAGTTTGATGGTTAAGAGGGTCTGCTTGGAAGCTTTTTGTTGATAGAATTCGCTCTTTAGGACCTGGATGTAAAACAACCTCAAAATTAGAACCAGCCAAAATGCTATTCCTAAGATGAAAATTAAGCGGACTCTTTTTTGGGAGCTGTTTAAAAAGAGATTTTGATCTTTTACCATTATTCTCTTTCCACCGCATTGGAACTGGAAACGGTCAGGTTCTCCACCAGATTGCTTTTAATTTGTTCCAGTCTTTGTGTCAAAGTCAATTCCGGGTTCTGGGTTTTGGTCTGTTCGGCGATTAGCTGAATCTGATTCAAAGTGGAATAGCGCATATCCAGCTTTTCAGTGGCTACCTTTTCAATCCGTTCCCCTTGAGATAAGTCAGCCACATCCAAGCACAGATACTGGTAAACTCTTTTCTCTTCAGCAATTGCGGTTTTCAAATCCCCGATGGTTTTGGATAACTGGACTACTTCCACTCTCTGCCAGATGTAGACTAAAGCCAGGCACACCAGGGTGAACAAACTTGCCACAAAAATCCTGTAAAAAGAGGATTTGTTCTCTTTTTTTCTTCTGTTTCTTCTCATATCTTTACCCCCACTCTTAATTTGGCACTGCGTGATTTAGGGTTTAAATTTTTTTCTTTTTCAGTTGGGACAATTGGTTTTTTATTTAGAATTTTTAATTCCGGTGTAGCTCCGCAGATACAAAGCGGTATAGTCGGTGGACATTTACATCCTTTAGCCAACTGTCTAAAGCTTTCTTTGACGATTCTATCCTCCAAAGAATGATAGGATATTAGGGCCAGACGTCCCTGAGGTTTTAAAAATTTCACGGCGGTCTCAATTCCTCTTTTCAATTCTTCTAATTCCTGGTTGACTTCAATTCTTATAGCTTGAAACACTCTGGCTAAAGATTTGATTGCATTGGTCCGGACAACTTTCTCCACAATCTTTCTTAAATCTGAAGTGGTTCTAATCTCGGATTTGGTGCTCTTAAGGGCTTTGGCTATCTTTTTAGCGAATCTTTCTTCCCCGTAATTTTTAAAAATCCAGACCAGTTTTTCTTCAGAATATTTGTCGACTACATCATAAGCGGTCAGCGCCTGTTTTCTATCCATTCTCATATCCAAAGGCCCCTCTTTCAGGTAGCTGAATCCCCGCTCTTCAGTTTCTATCTGCCAGCTACCCATCCCGATGTCAAACAAAAAACCGGAGATCTGGCTTATATTCTGTTGTCTTAAAAAATCTTCTAATTGGCTAAAGCTGACTTGGGCTAAAACCACTTGGTTTTCAAATCTTTTTAAGTTTCGTTTGGCCACCGATAAGGCTTCCTGGTCCCGGTCTGTTCCCATTAGCTTTCCTTCCGGATTTAGTCTATTCAGAATTCCCAAACTGTGTCCTCCATATCCTACTGTAGCATCCAGATAAATTCCCCATTCATCAGTGATCAAATTTTCCAAAACCTCTTCCAGTAAAACCGGTTTATGGACAAAAACATCCGCCATTAAAACAGAATTTTTTCAGCCACCTGCTCGTAGGTCTGGTCAGCCTGCTTTAAGTATTTCTCGAAGATTTCCGGGTTCCAGATTTCAATTCTCTGTAATGCGCCTAAAATTAAGACTTCTTTATCTATGTTAGCTAATTTCAACAAGTTCTGGGGGATGGCGATTCTCCCCTGTCCGTCTAAATTAGCGTCACTGGCATTGGACAATAAAATTCGGATAAAGAGACGGTGATGGCTCTGGGTAAAGGATAAGTTTCTTAATTTCTCTTCAATTTTTTCCCATTCATCCAAGGCGAAGACAAATAAACATTCCTCCAGGCCCCGGGTAATTACAAAGGAGTCATAGGAGCTACCGGCTGTGGCTTTGCGCAATTTGGCCGGAATGTTTACTCGACCTTTATGGTCTAAGGTAAATTTATATGAACCTTTAAAAGCTGTCATTTTGCTTAAAATCTCCCACTCTTTACCACTTTATCCCACTATAAAAGCAGATAATTTGATTATTGTCAAGGAAAAAATTGCGGGAATTGAAGAAAATATAAGCTTAAGAAGGACTGTAAATTAGAGGGATATTTTGAACTGAAAAATAAGCTAGAAAATTTGTATTAGCCTGAATTTAAAAAGTTGGGCTTCTTTTACTGTCGGAGAACATAAATCTCTAATCTACAAGAAGTTAAATAATACTCTTTTCTTTGTGGGAGAAAGTTTTTTTAGAAAATGGAAAGTTATTCTTAACACTGAAGTAAAAAACAGCCCTAACACAAAGAGTAGCAACAAAATTCCTCTTAAGCCGGAACTATGATATTTTTTTAAATAAAGAAAGTGTCCCCAATGGGAAAGGATAATCATTTTGACTTTTACTTGACTGGTGGAGGCACCTTTGGAATGAAAAATCCTGGCTTCCGGATAGAAGTAAATTTTCCAGCCAGCTTGTTTAGTTCGGAAGCAAAAATCTACGTCATTGTAAAACAGAAAAAACCTTTCGTCCATAAAACCTATCTGGTCAATTACTTCTTTTCTCAGAAAAAGAGCTGAACCCATCGGTTGCTCAACCTCTCTGGTACTTTTAAAATCAAAATCTCCCATCTTCCACGCCCCAAAAATCTTACTTTTGGGACAAAGTCTGGACAGACCCGATAGCTCCCACAACAAAAGCTTATAATTTGGGAATTTCCTGCAAGAAGGTTGTATCTGCCCCTGAAAATCAAGTAACTGTGGACCCAAGGCTCCGGCTACAGGGTTTACTTCCATAAAATCCAACATTTTTTTCAAGCTATTTTCTGTTATTTCTGTATCCGGATTTAAAAGTAGTGTATAATTCCCTTGGGCAATTTTTAATCCCCGATTACAGCCTTTGGCGTAGCCCAGATTAGAGGTATTTTTAATTAAATTCTTCTTTGAATCATAAGCATTGAGGATATCAACTGTTTTATCCTGTGAAAAATTATCCACCACTATGATTTCTATTTTTAAATCTCCTGAAGTGGCCAGAATCGAATCGATGCATCTTTTAATCCACTTTTCCGAATTCCAGGTAACTATGATGACGGAGATGTCTATCTGATTCATTGATAAATTGAGACCTTTCCAACTTTAGCTTTTAGCTGATAGTTTTTCTCTATAACCGGATAAAATTCCTCTAAACCACCTTCCCAGACAACCACCAATTTAACTTGTTTTTCTGCTAAAATTTTTTCAATCTCTGACTGTTTAGCCAAATTTAAGGCTTTGACTTTATTTTCATCTACAAATGGAGTCACCTCATAGCCACAGGCCTTCATTCCCTCAATTCCCTCTCTTTTGGAAAACGCCAAATATCCGGGCCAGACCGACAAAATTTTTTCTTGGGGAGTAGTCGATTTCTGGATTATTGAAATTACTTTTTTCACTTCTGAAATTTTGAAAAATTGATCTCTCTCACGAACTGCAAAAATAAAAATCAGCACAAATGGAATCAAAGCCAGTATGTAATAAATCCCTCCACTCCACGTAACAATATTATTTAAACTTGTTTTTTGCTGATTCAACCAATTTAAAATGGCTGAAAACCCAAAGGTGGATAGAATCAAAATATAAGGCAGGGACTGCTCATAATATTGAAATTGGGTTGGGGTAGCTAAAAAATAGATTATCGCTATGACCAGGGTAAAGATAAAAGCTATTTTACCCGGCCTGAAGTTATTTTTAAACGACCACCAAATGCCACAAACAGCCACAACCATTAAAAGCAAATTTTGCGGATAAAAGATGAATTTTCCCAAAACCAAAATCTTTTGCATAATTCCCATTTGGACCACTTCTTTTCCCCAGATTTGGTGATAAGTAAAATTGTTGAAGATAAATACCCAGGGATTCTTAAAAAAAAGAAGCAGGGATGGGATGGAAGGAATTAAAGCGCCTGAAAAGAAGCCAAAAATGGATTTGGACTTATTCGGAATTTTAGAGAAAAATAAAATTATCACAATTTCCAAAATAAAAATCACCAAAAAAGTAGCCCTAAAATTAAAAGCCAAACCTATGAACAAACCGGACCAGAATAGGTTAGATTTCTTTTGGTTGAAGAAAAGAAAGTTGGTCAATAAGATGAAAGAAAGAAAACCAAATAAATCCGACCAGGCATATGTTTTAACCACTGGGTGATAAGCCAAAAAAAGACCGTTGAAGGTGTAAAAAAAGTAAAGCCACAAGGAGCTTTTAGAATCTCCGGTTACCCGTCTGTAATAAAAAAATAAAACCAGTCCCAAAATCAGACTGATCAACAGAGAAATTAATCTACCCAAAAATAATGAATTTATTCCCAAATCAGAAATTGGAGCATAGACGTAGGGGAGCAACGGTGCTTGGGGATAAAAAAAATCAAAATATGGAATCTGCCCCTGTTTGACTAAATAAGCAGAATTCAAATATAATCCTTCATCCGCGTCAACGAAGCGAAAGAAGACAAAAACCAGACCTGATACAATTTGAAAAAAGAGAAGGCCGTAGAAAATTAATTTTTCCGGTTTAGTCATTATTTTTGGGCAACCCGATTGAACACCTCCGCCAATTTCGCCGTTAAATATCTTCTTTCAAACTGTTTTAATTTTTCTCCGTCCAGCTCAACTTTTAATTCAGAGTTGGCCCATTTCCTGAAATAATCTTTCAAGATCTGCTTAATTCCCAAAATATTTTTGGGACTCACAATCACTCCGGCATTAATATCCTTTATTAACGATGCCGCCACACCCGAGGGAGGTAAAATCCCCAGAATCGGTTTCCCGGACCGGAAGTATTCAAAGATTTTACCGGTGCTCAAAACTTCTGCGCCCTGTGAATCTGTGGTAATCAAAAGTAAAGTTGAAGCAGAAGACATTTGCTTTAAACTTTCTTTATGAGTCAGGTAACCTTTAAGGTCTACCATATTTGCCAAACCAAATTTCTTGATTAATTCATGGAAATTAAAATCTAAAAACATCCCAATCTGCACAAATTTAACCTGATTTTTAAATTCAGTAATCTCTTGGGACAGTTCTGACAGGGCTTGTAAAAAGGGAGTTGGGTCGTTTATGCGGTTAAAGGTGCCTAAATAACCAATGGTAAAATATTCAGCTTTCTCTTCATTAGAGCCGGCAAAATCATCCTCATCATAGCCGTTGGTAATCACATCTGTGCTTAAAACTTTCGGATATCTATTTTGTAAAATGGTTTGGATTTGTTCATTTACTGTGATAACTGAATCAGCATTATGTAAAATTTTCTTTTCAATTTTTTTCTGAAGCCACCTGTGCAAAAAAGTGGGAGCTTTTTCTTCCAAGGAAGTTTCCCAGCTATCTCTAAAATCAACCACCAAAGGAACTTTCAAGAATTTCTTTAAAAGCAAACCCACTAAATGAGTGGTTGGAGGAGGAGAGGTTGAAAAAATCAAATCTATTTTATTTTTTTGGGCAACTCTTAATCCTTTTATTACCGCAAAAAATAGCCAGCCAATTTTGTTATCCGGAATAAAAATAAATTTTGAGAGTCTAGACTTGAAATGAGAAGTGTTCTTAAAGCTATTGGAATAATTTTTACTTCTTCTGAAGGGTTTCTTTAAAAGGTAAATTACTCTTAAAGGATCAAAGGAACCGCTTCTGAAAATTTTGGTTTCTTTCGGAATTTCTTCCAGTAGAGAAGAGTCATAAGCTGGATACTGGATATTTTTGACCGTCAAAACAATTGGCTCCCAGCCAAAATGAGGCAAATATTTCACAAATTTCAACACCCTTTGGACTCCGGCCCCTCCCACGGGTGGAAAATAGTAGCTTATAATCAGAACTTTTTTCATTTTTTATTTTCCACCAGGTCTATGAATCTTTGTTCGATTTTTTTCAAATTCTCCTCTAAGTTAGCTTTTTTCTTCACCAGATTTAAATTTTTTTCAGTCCAGTTCTGATATTTTTCATAATTCTGAACAACTTCTGTGATTCTTTCAGCCAAGATTTCCGGCTTATCTACCGGTACCAAAAATCCATTTTCACCATCTCTAATCCATTCTCTATTTCCGGGTATATCTGTTATGATTGGTATCAACTCACAAGCCATAGCTTCTAAAAGTGAAACCGAGGTGCTATCCGAAAGAGAGGTAGAAACATAAATATCTGAATTCTGTAAATGATGCAGCAATTCGACTTCAGAAAGTTTCCTCAAAAACTTTACTTTGTCTGCAATTTTTAATTTTTCAGCTAATCGAATCAGAAAATCTTTCTGTGAACCTTCACCACCGATTAAAAATTCAATTTTCCTGTTTGTTTTATTTAAACAATGGGGAATCGCTTCAATCAAAAGAGAAAGGTTGTACAGTGGCTCTAACTGCCGTATGCTGATTACTGTAAAAACTTCTTTACTCGAGGTAATTGGTTTTTTGGAGGTACATAAGAATTCGGCTGAAACTCCCATGGGGTAAGTCAAAATTTTATTTTCAGGAACTTTCAACTTAGTAATTTCCGAAGTAAGATAATTCGAATCAGAAGTAACCAAATCTGCTTTTCTTAAAACAAATTCTGCTCTCTTTTTGTGTAAAAAAGATTTTCTAGCCGAAATCAAAATGTCTGATCCCCAACTGGTGACTACCAACGGTTTTTTATTTAGTCTGGCACCAATCCAGCCATAATTGGAAATGAAATGGGCACTGATTAGGTCGGGATTAATTCTCTCTGTAATTATTTTAATCTGAGGTACTGCTAAAAGATATTTTAAGAAACCGCCTTTGATTTTAGAGGGTATAAAAAATGTTTCACAATTTATATTTTCAGCCGGTTCTAATGAAATCAAAGACACCTGGTGTCCTCTTTTAGAAAAAACATCTATCCACCTTCGAATATGAATGCTGCGACCATCTGCCAAAAATAAAATCTTCATAAAAACTTCCGCACTAAATTTTGCATTTTACCTAAGGGAGAAGTTTTCTCATAAATAAAATAGTTTCTTCTTTCTGCTCCCCAATCCTGTTTGAATTTAATTAACCCTTCTGATTCTTGAGGAGAACCGCCTAAATTATAATATTTCAGTTTATTTTCCTTAGCCCATTTTAGGCTATGACCCATCAGGGCATCGTTAGGTCTATCCCCAAGAAAATCAGGTGATGAGCCGCCATCCCAATAATATAAAGTATCCTGGCAGACAAAATTAATCTGATAGGCAATGATTTGCTTTTCTTTTAAAACTATCCACCATTTCAAATGATTTGAATTTGCTTTCATTGAGAAGAGATTTTCGTAAAACTTAAGAGGGTATTTTATATGCTGCAATTGATGCTTTTGGGCTGTGGTTAAATACAATTGATGGCAAATGTTCGCCTCATCTAAAGAGCCAATCTCTCTTACGCTTAGCTCTTTTTTTAAACTCTGTTCATAGCCCCGTTTTTGAAAACCAATCTCAGATTTGGAATTTTCTAAGTTTATTACATGGGTGAATGTTGGTATTTTTCTGAAATTTAATTTTCCCAGTTCTTTATTTTGGTCGAAAAAATCTACTATTTGTAATCTCAAATGTTTCTTTTCAGTGCCAAATTTTACCACCTCTCTGAGAAGCTGGATTTTTTGTTCTTCGGATAGGTTACCAATTACTCCACCATAAGTTCCAAAAGGCATAGAGAGGAAACTGAGGAATCCTTTTTTTTTAAATCGTATCAGAGGCAGACCGGCCATATAATTTTGCTCTTCTAAAACAAAAAATAAAGGCTCGCAGAAAGGGAAACTTCTTTCCCAAATGCCTGCCCAGAATAAAGTATGGTAGAAACTGCTATATTTTGAAGTTAAAAGTAAGTTCTCCCATTTTTTTTCATCAATTTGATTTAACTTTTTTATGGAGAGAGGCATCCGGCGCAAGTTTTATTTGCGAACGACCGCGATTTTGCCGGTGTGGTGTTGGCCGTTGGGTTCAAATACAAAAAATAAATAAACTCCGCTGGCCACCAACTCTCCTTTATCGTTGCTTCCGTTCCACTGATTGCTGGAATTAAGAGAAGCCACCAATTCACCGGCCAAATTATAGATTCTGACTTTGGCTCCGAAGGGGAGTTTATCGAAAGTGACTTTTTCCCCGAAGCCTGAGATAACCAAAGGATTAGGATAGGGCCGAATCTCTGAAAAATTTTGGGCCGCTACGGTCCCGGATTCATATTTAGAAAGTCCGTTAAGAGTACCTATCCAGACCTCGCCGGTCTTTTGATTAATTTCTACCTGGTTGACATAATTATCAGCCAAGGGAGAGTTATCGGTGGTAAAAATTTGTGACAGATTTTCAGTTTCATCCAAAACTCCCAAACCGAAGGTGGTCCCGATCCATTTGTTATTTCTCTCATCTATGGCGATGCTATTGACCTGTAAACCCAGAGGTGCAATCGAAATACCGCTGATAAACCCGTCCTGGTCCAGCTTGTACAATCCATTGGTGGTACCAATCCAGATCAGCTCAGTTTTGTCCAAAATTATGCTGGTTATGATTCCATTGTTAAAATTAATTGCCGGAAAATTTGTCAGGAAATCATCCGACTTGGAGAGCGTGAAATTATAATTCAAATCATCCACCCCCTGGTCCACAAAACCCAGCCACACGTGCCCGTTTTTGGCTTGAATATAAACCGTGATATTTGAGTTTAAGTCGTCCGTGGCTTTGTTAAAAACCGTCCAGGAGTTAGAAGTTCCGGCTTGCAAAGTAACCAAAGCGGTTCCGTCCGAAGCTTCCCGGTTGGCTAACCAGACATTACCCTCTTCGTCGATAGAAAGAGAGGAAACCACCACAAAATTGTTGGAGCCGGTGACTGGTTTTAGCGGAGTATTAGTGTGATTGTAATTGCTAAGATTTCCGAGCGGGTTTAATCTGTAAGCCCCTTTACCCCAGCTTCCCCACCAGATATTATCCTGTTGGTCTACCCCCACTGCTACAAATTGGGTGTTAAGAGTATCAATATTCATCCAGTTATTATTTACATCCAGAACCGAAGCCCCGAAAACATCGTTGGCGCAAGCCACTTTTCCCTGACTGTCAAAAGCCAAATCTACGAAGACATTTGATAGAGGTCCGGGAATCTGTAGATTTTGCCAGCTGGAAGTTAGAAACTTAAACAACCCTTTGGCAGCGGAACCAACCCAGAGGTTATTTACACTATCAATTTCAACCGAATTTAAATTAGTGGTGGAAAGATTTAAATTAGGAACAGCCACCCAGATAGAATCCTGATATTGATATAGACCATTATTGGTAGCCGCATAAAAAAGAGTGTTTTTGACTTTCAATTCTCTGACCATTAATCCATTTAAGCCGGAAAGAGAAAAAGAGGTGTCCGAGCTGTTGAATTTAAAGGTTCCCGACTGGGTAGCTAAAAAAAGAGTATCTTTCCAGTTGGCTATGGAGTTAATACTGTGATTGGTCAACCCTTTGCCGCTGGATTGATTGATCGATACCCAGCGAGAAGGGTCCAGCAAATTGGGGTCAAATTTATTGGCAAAAGTCACCCCGGCCGAAGTTCCCACCCAGACCTGGTCGGTTTTCAAAAAAACCGCTCTGGCTTCTAGCGGAGATGCCAAAGTTCCAAAATTTTTATAGGTCTCTTTTATCTCCCCTTCATTTTTATCCCTCAAGAAAAGTGAGACACCCAAATTGGATGCAATCCAGAGCTGGTTTCCGTCGACAAAAATTTCATTTAAAACCATCTTCTGGCCACTCTGGTCCGCAAAATCATATATTTTCCAAACTTGAGAGGGAAGTTGATACCGTGACAATTTTCCATTATTGGACCCGAACCACAGATACCCGGATGTATCATAAGCCAAGCAGTTTATGGTAATCCCCCCCAATCCCTGGGCATTAGTCATTTTGCTGTAAGAAAGATTTCCTGTGTCAACGATGGCTATGCCGCCGGAAGTAGCCGCATAAATTTTATCACCTACCGAGAGGAGCTGAAAAACGGTATTCATGTTGGTGTAAGTAGTCCAGTTCCCAGTGGCAGAAAAAGAGGTTTGGAAAAAAAACGTTGAGAGCAAAATAAGAATTGCTTTTTTCATCTGTTATCTTTTTGATTTTGCCAAGACCAAGAAAATTAAACTCAAGAAAAATGAAATTATCGCTATTATATTGCCATGCTTGGTGTAAAAAGTTTCTTTATTTTTAAGCGGAATTTCACCTATTAAATTCACTTGTTGAAATAGAACGGTTTTCTCAAGTGTTCTTCCGTAAGGATCTATTAACATAGAAATACCGGAATTGGCACAGCGAGCAATACTGATTCTGTTTTCGACTGCCCGCATAATTGACATGGAAGCATGCTGATACGGACCCACAGTTTTTCCGAACCAGCTGTCATTGGTGATATTGACTATGAAACTGGCGTTTCTTTGGACAAATTTTCTCACCAGATTAGGAAAAGCAATTTCAAAACAAACTAAGGTGGCAAATTTCCCTCTCGGAGAATCAAACCAGGTGTAATTTTCACCGGAGGAAAAATTGGCCTGACCTAATTGAATTTTATTTAACACCCTCATTTTACCGGATAAGGGCAGCTTTTCGGCAAAGGGCACCAGTTGCATTTTGTAATATTTATTGGCTAATCCCGTTTGGGGTTGAAAATGAAAAACAGCGTTATAGAAAACATAGCGTTTTTCTTCGACGGCCTGGTAATCATCTGTCCCTAAAACTATAGGTATATTCAAACTATCCGATAGGTTCTTCACCCAGTCAAAATAAAAGGGCTCATAAGCTAAATAACAGGGGGCCGAGGTTTCCGGCCAGATGACCAAATCCGGATTTTCCGTGGCGGCTTTTTGAGTCAGGGTATAAAATGTCTCCAGGGAATGATGCAGATATTTGGGATTCCATTTCACATTCATATCGATATTTCCCTGAATCAGAGCCACCCTGATTTTGGCCGAAGAGACCGGCTCGGATAACGCTTTTCTGCCATAAAGATAAGGAATCAGGATTAACAAGACAATTAAAATTGAAACGGAAACGACCGTGAAAAGGTTTTTACGGTATTCTACCAGCAGGTAAAAGAAAATGTTCAAAAAAATCACCCACAATGAAACTCCGAAAATTCCGGTCAGGGAAGCAAACTGAATTAGAGATAAGTAATTGGTTTGAGTATAACCGATATCCAGCCAGGGAAAACCGATTTCCCATAAACTTCTGACCCATTCCAAACTGACCCATAAAAATGGTGCCAGAATTAAAGCTAAGTTCCCGAATTTTTTCTTGATGAAACAGTATAGCCAACCCCATATACCCGGATAAATGGCCAGGATAAACAAAGCCCCAATTGAGCCCGGCAAAACCCAGGTTTCTCCGTAAAAAAACTGCCAGGCAATCCAGTATAAAAGTAAGAAGTTTGATATCAGTCCGAAGAAATATGCCAGCTTAAAACCTCTTCTGGGCGAGGCATCTTCTAAAGCAATTAAGAGCGGAAATAAGAAAAAGTAAGCTAAAAACCCCAGGGGTAAAGGAGGAAAAGCGGCCGAAAAAAGAAAACTTGCAGACAATATCAAAAGCCAATCTTTTTTGGTCATAGAATGTTAAGTTATAACTTTTAGCGCTTCATTTCAATAACAAACTCACCCCCTCCATCTCTTTGGGTTTATCTATTCCCATTAAGTCCAACATAGTGGGAGCTATGTCCGCTAATTTACCCTCTTTCAATTTAACTTTTGCTACCGCATGGTTTACCATAAAATTCTCTTTAACCAAAATCAAAGGGACCGGAAAGGTGGTATGCGCAGTAAGCACTTTCCCGGTTTTATAATCAATCATCATCTCACAATTCCCATGGTCGGCTGTAATCAGGGCTATTCCATTTACTTCCAGAATTGCTGGAATCACTTTTCCCAGACATTCATCGACTGTCTCTACCGCTTTGACCGCGGCCGGAATTACACCGGTATGTCCCACCATATCCGGATTGGCGTAATTCAAAATAATTACATCATATTTCTTGGATTTTATTTCAGAGATAACTTTTTCGGTCAATTCCAAAGCGGACATCTCCGGCTTTAAATCATAGGTGGCAACTTTAGGAGATGGTATCAAAATTCTCTCTTCTCCCGGAAACGGTGTTTCATTACCCCCATTGAAAAAGAAAGTCACGTGGGCGTATTTTTCGGTTTCAGCGACCCGCAGTTGTTTTTTCTCTAATTTGGAGATTACTTCACCAAAAATATTATTCAGCTTCAGTGTGGGGAAAGCAATTTCTGCTTCTAACTTATCATGATACCAGCACATGCAAACCAAGTGCACTTTGACATTTTCTTTGGGGAATTCTCTGAAGTCACAATCCGTTAAGGCAAAGGAAAGTTGCCTGGCTCTGTCTGCCCTGAAATTAAAAAATATAACCGTCTCGCCATCTTTTATTCTGCCGGAAAGCTCTCCTCCTTTTTTTCCCCCCAGAACAATCGGCAGCATAAATTCATCGGTAATATTTTGGGCATAAAATTTCTCTATGGCGGAGAAAATATCATCAGTATACTCACCCTCCCCTTTCACCAGTGCATTGTAGGCCTTTTGAATCCTATCCCATCTTTTATCCCTATCCATCGCATAATATCGTCCTACCACTGTAGCTAATTTACCAACTCCTAACTTTTGCATTTTCTCTTGTACTTCTTTCAGATATTTTACCCCGGCCGTTGGTGAAGTGTCTCTTCCATCTAAAAAGGCATGCACATACACTTCCGGCACATTATTCTCTTTAGCCATCTCCAAAAGAGCAAAGAGATGGTTTAAGGAACTGTGCACTCCACCGTCTGAAACTAGTCCTATTAGGTGTAAGGCAGATTTTTTCTCTTTGGCCCGGCTTATGGCTGAAAGCAGAGCTTCGTTTTTGAAAAAACTTTTATCTGCAATCGATTTATCAATTCTGGTTATATCCTGATACACAATTCTTCCGGCTCCGATATTCATATGCCCCACTTCGGAGTTTCCCATCTGTCCTTCCGGAAGCCCTACTGCCAAACCGGAAGTCTGAAGCTGGGTATGAGGGTATTTCAAAAGCAGCCGGTCTAAATTGGGCTTTTTAGCCAGATAAACTGCGTTTCCCTTAGGGTTAGGATTGATTCCATAGCCATCCAAGATGATTAAAATAATCATAGGTTTAGTAAATTTACTTTCCTGGTCCCTTTTTTGATTTCACCGATATGAAAAACTGTTTCACCTAAAAGTGACGAATCTCTCATTATAGATGTTAAGTCTTTTTTATCCGCCACCAAAATCATTCCAATCCCCATATTGAAGACTTTAAACATTTCTGAATTTGAAATTTTCCCTAACTTTTGAATCAGTCCGAAAATTTTCGGTTTTCTCCAGCTATCTGTATCAATCTGAGCCACACCATGGGAAGGTAGAATTCTAATTAAATTTCCAGCAACCCCTCCTCCGGTAATATGCGCCATCCCCTTAATCTGATAACTTTCCAGGATTCTGCTGAGGGATTTAAAATAACAGCGGTGAGTTTTTAGAAGTTCCTCTTCTAAAGTGGCTTTTAATTCCGGAACATATTTATTAATTTTCCATCCGGCTATATCAAAGAAAACCTTCCGTGCCAAAGAATACCCATTTGTGTGCAGACCGTTAGAAGCCAGACCGATAATCTGGTCAGAAGGTTTAATCTTTCTCCCGTCAATTATCTTATCCTTTTCCACTGCTCCCACAATAAATCCGGCCAGATCATATTCATTTTTCTGATAAAAATCCGGCATCTGGGCCGTTTCCCCTCCTATTAAAGAGCACTTAACTTTTTTACAGGCATTAGCCAGGCCTTTTACTATTTCTGAAACCACTGCAGGTGATAATTTACCCGTAGCGATATAATCCAAAAAGAAAAGCGGTTTGGCTCCGTGGACCAAAATATCATTGACACAATGATTGACCAAATCCTCCCCTATGCTATCATGTTTATTGGCTAAAAAAGCCACTTTGAGCTTGGTGCCGACTCCGTCAACCGAGGAAACCAGGACCGGAGTTTTGAACTTTCTATCCAGATTAAAGAAGGCTCCAAAGGAGCCGATTTCAGATAACACTTGAGGGTTGAAAGTTGCCGTAGCTAAAGTTTTTATCTTTCTCTTGGTCTGGGAGACAGCCCCGATGTCAACTCCTGATTTTTTATAGGTAAGGCCCATTTTATAACGAGTCTGTCGAACCCTTCGATTTATGGTGAGCCTCTCGAATCGCAGGCTCAGGGTAAACCATTTATGTTGAGTTTACCGAACTATTACAGAAGCTTAGACCCATTAATCTCCAACTCAAATCTCATCCCCAAAAATTCTGCGGCCCGGCGACAGACAATCATGCGGGAAAGAAAAATTTCAAAATACTCCATCACCGAGGATATGGTGGTGTCAATGGTGATTTCCAGAGAAATGGTTTTTTTCTCTTCTTCTACTCTTAAAAAAGAGCTGGTGGCAGCATAGTTGACCCGGTCATGGATATCCTGCTTTATGGTATCTAAATTTCTGACCCGGGAACGATGCACGTCCGATTTGTCGGCTAAGATAACTGCGGCACCGATATCTGAAACCGGCTGACCATCCTTTTCATCGTGGTTTCCGATGGCAGCTATTACCTCTAAGATATCTTCCTGAGGCATTTCAAGTTCAAAAAGCAGCTGGTAAGCCATAACTCCGGCTACCTGAGCATGAAAGTCCCGGTTAACCACATTTCCCATATCATGCATATAGGCTGCAATGGCTGCCAGCTGAGCCCGGTGTTCTGATTTTCCCAGCCGGAGCATTATATTCTGGGAAATATGAGCCGCCAGACTGCAATGTCTGATACCATGCTCGGTATAGCCCATGACCTCCAGAAACTTGTCTGATTTTTCTATAACTTTTCTGATTTTTTCATTTTTCTTAACATCCTCGATGGTCACGGAGTGCCCCTTGAGAGTGTTAACCGAATTAGTGGTAGCCATATCTCCTCCTAAAATCTGTAATTAATAGCTTAAAAAATTAAAGTCAAGCTCTCTGACTTGACATTTAGCTGGAATCTTTATTATTTTCACCCCGAAAACATTATAAATACGTATTCATTGAAGCAAAAACCAACTTTTCCAGAAAGGAGAAACTATGTTAAAAAGCTTGGTTTTACTTATGTTATCGACCTGTTTGGGTTTTGGATTAGTTTTGGCTCAAGAGGGACAAAAAGAGGCCACCAGCTCTGACACAGCTAAGAGTAAAACCACCTCTGCTCCGGACACGGTCAAAGCTACTGAACCAGAGACGAAAATTGTTCCTGGCAGGGGTCTTAGCATTACAAAAGATACTCTCAAAGCTAAAGCCCCAGTCACCGATTCCACCAAAGCCACCAAAACCGCTCCCCAAACTAGTAAAAATCCGGTAGTAGTGATTGAAACCAATCACGGTAATTTTGAAGTGGAGTTGTTTATGAAAGAAAGCCCCATTACAGCTAAAAACTTTTTGAATCTGGTTAATAAAGGGTTCTATAACGGGCTGACTTTTCACCGGATAGTGCCTAATTTTGTGATTCAGGGAGGCGACCCGAGCGGAGACGGAAGTGGTGGACCAGGATATTCTATTCAGGATGAAAAGTCCACCCAGAGACAAGTTCGTGGTACTTTAGGCATGGCTAAATCCGGACCCAACACTGCCGGCAGCCAGTTTTATGTTAACTTGAAGGATAACTTGCGCCTGGATGACATGGGTTTTACCGCTTTCGCCAAAGTAGTGAAAGGGATGGAAGTGGTGGATAAAATAGGAAAGCTTAAAAATTCAGGCCAACCGGATAATAAAGCTTTGGAAAAAGTGGTCACGAAAAAGGTTTATATAAAGAAATAAAGCTCGGGTTTCTCTCTAAAATTTAATATCCAAAAAAAATTGGGGTAAGGTTTTAAAAACCCTACCCCAATTGCATTATCCGCTATAAGATTACTTACAGCACGGACCGTCTAAATCCTTAGGCGGCTTGGGTTGACCCTTAAAGACATGGCCCACCAAGATGATAATATCCGGCAAAGTAATGGTATTAGTATTATTACAATCTCCCAGACACTTGGGATCCGGTGCCGGCTGACCTTTGAAAACATGTCCTACCAGAAGTATGATGTCCGGTAAAGTCAGAGTATTGGACTTATTGGCATCTCCGGCAAACCACAGACAGCCTGGAACCGGGAGGGGCAATTTCATGTCCAACCTGGCGTATTCCACATTCTTCTTCAAGCTATCGTAGCCATTCTCAGTGACTACCATAGCCTGGACATAGGTAACCGTATCAGAGGTGGTATCAAAACAGACCGAAGCAAACTGTATATGTCTATCTGCGGGAAGAGTAGGCAGAGTATCTGTCTTAGTCAGAGTATCTGCAAAACCCGAGTCACTTATTACTCTGTAGATAAGCTTACCATCGTCAGGGAAAAAATCGGCGTTACGATGAACTTTAGCGGACCAGAACCCATCGGGATTGCCGATATGTATGCTGGTATCTACCATAGCTGCCTGGGCCCAGAGGATTTTACCGCCATTGGCACCATCCCCCTGTTGCCAGACCATCTTCAGAGCCTCATCTTTCCCATGAGTGTTGATTACCCCACCGGTATCGGAAGGCAAATCTACGTCCAAAGCCGAGCCGGCATATATGTTCCCGGTTAGCAGATTATTTCCACAGAGCGGCCACCAGCAAGGTGGAGGGCATTTGTACATCTTGGTAAACCATAAGATAGCCCTGGGCTTTGCAGAAACTTTTATGTACCAGGTCTGGCAAATCCAGTATTTGAACCAGGGACCGGGCCATAAGCAGGAAGCGCTTACATCTGGGTAAAACATAGCCATGTAAATTGGACCTATCCTTAGATAGGTGCCCGCTTTGGCTGGTCTTTGCTGGCTCTTCGCTTGAGCAAAGGTCAGTGAGTCTGTATAAGTAACCGTTTGGGTGTCAATACCGCTTAAAGGATGGACTGCCGTATTCTGGTTAATATCCAGCAAGGTCAGGGTGTCACCCGGGACGGTTGTGGCCACCACCGCAGAACCGTCAAAGAGCAGATTCTCATTTACCGGAGCACCCAGGAAAAATCCTTGAGAAAGGTCTTGGTCGGTTATGTTTGAGGTGTTGCCGAGCTTAACTTTTAAATCACCCACGGTTGCCACAATGTGCGTTCTTCTCCAATAACCGCAATCGGTAACCACCAAATGAACCGGTAATTTCAATCTCTTTCTGGCTGCCTCTGTGGCATTGTTGTACACCAGTATGGTATCTACATAAGTTCCAGTAGCCAGCCCGGTTCCGTTAAACCTTACCAAGACTTCCTTAGAAGATCCCCCTTCCGGGATGGTATCCGGAAAACTGACAGTCAGAATTTGCAACCAGGGGGAAGGTCCTGCTTCTCTAACGCTGTCTATCCTTAAAGTCTGGTTTCCCACGTTGTTTATCTTGAAGCTAGTATCAATAATACTGGCTAAAGTTGGTGAAGCCACCGGGTCTTCAAATACCGGCGGAGTCGTTGAAATCGCTTTGACAGTGTCGGGCTGATAGGCCGGGTATTTGTAATAAAAAACCGGGCTCAATACTGCCCTCCCTTGTCCGCCAAGAAAATTTCCAGCTGATTTGTCATTAAGATAAGATATGTGTATAGTGTCATTGGCTCTTTCTGCACAGGTGGGATTAATGTCATTGTCACACGTAAGGGTACAGCCGGGGGTGGCAGAATTGGTTATGTTCAAAGGAGCACCCCAGGTATTCCCACCGTTGGTGGAGGCGTTTATATAGATTTCTGCATTATATAACCCGGCTACGGATTTATCGGTAGTTCCCGGTCCATATTGATTAAAAGTCACGTACAAATAATTCTTACGAGTGATGTCAGCGGTTCCGTCATGCACCGCGATGTGACAGTCGATAAGATTAAAGGAACTGGAGCGGGCAGGCAAACCGGCATCCGCAAGAATGTAAGTCCCATCTGCCACCTGGTCGATTCCGGTTGCTTTACTCCAGTGGTAAACAAAGCACTCGCTGGCCGTTGCTCCGCTATTGAATAATGGTGCAATCCAGACGATGTGTAGCGAATCGTCTTCATCATAAACAGCACCCAGGACTCCTGAGGCTCTTACCCCATCTCCGGCTTGGTAATTGGTAACATTAATGGGAAGCTCATTGGGATCAGCAAACCCATTCACCCACTCTCTCCCATAATTTTGTGATTCAATATAGAATATGTCTGCGTCACTGGAGGGATTGTTAAAGTTTGCCTGGCGGCTATAGAGTAGAGAAACTCTGCCGGACTTACGAGAAGCGACCGCGATCACAGAGATATCATTGGAGGAATCTGCTTTTTGAGCTGGAGAAAAGAGGAATATGCCGGGCGAGGTTTCCCTTCCTCGAGAGTAAGCGAAATCGTTGGGTGAACAGGCACCGGTACCTTCCACGGATACAATATGTAAAATTGCCGAATCCGGACCGGAGGTGGAATGGGAAGCAACCGTGCACCAAATCCCATTATCACAGGATCCGCTGACAGCCGAATCAGGGACGTTTAGCTCTCCCGGAAAATCACCGACTGAAGGAGTTGCCTCAATGGAGGCATAGACGCCGGGGTTTTGAAGCCCTACCTTAACAACGTGGTGATAGGCAGCCAATCCGTTACCGGCTTCTGTGACTGCCACGGCAGTAAATCCAGACCGGGTATTCTCATCTCCTCCGCTTACCTTAATCTCATGGGAGCCACGGACTCCGGTACTAAACCAGGAGCTATAATAAACTTCTCGCAGGGTACCCTCTGCCCCGATATTGGCGGTATCCCGCACTTCAGTCCAGGCTACATGAGCATATCCTAATGCGCTGAGGGCAATCTGCCTGGAAATTCTATCGTTCCCACCCAAGTCATAGGTAGTCCATCCAGCCGTGTCAAACAAAGGGGAGAGGGTTGTAAAAAGATGGTCGGGCATGGCTTTAAATACTCCGGCTGACATAACCGCAGGGCCGGGAAGTTCCTTGACTACCAGAGCCCTCATTTGTTCCGGGGTCCTCCACTCAATTTTACTGTAATCAATTTTATTTTCAGTAACTTGAGGGGTGGCTTCTTTTTTGGGTTTGGGAACTGCTTTCCCGAAAGCCAAGCTGCACCATAAAAAGAGCGCCAGGACTCCGACTACAATTAGAAATTTTTTATGCATTGTGTACTCCTTTCTTAAAAGTTGAATAAACCTATCCTCTCCCCTCCTTTACCTCAAATCCTCAAAATTTGCTGTCGACTTAGTTAACTCACCTCCCCGAAATTTGATATTTATGGTTTTTTTAAAGGGTTTTATTCTTCTTTATTGACCTATAGAATATATAAATTTTAGACCCAATGTCAAGTATTTTTTGAAAAATTTGCTGATTTTCTGACTCCCGATTCTTGCTCTCCCAACTGGTGCTGCTGGCTCTTGGCTTAATTCTTAAAGTAAGTTTTGATGAAGTTAAATACAACTCCTCCGGGCGACAGAAGTCAGACAGCTCTGCTTAAATAAGACCCCCGATTAAAATCGGGGGTCTTATAAAAACCCTTACTTTAACATGGTCATCTGCTTGACTTCTGAATACTTACCAGCGTTAATCTTATAGAAATAAACTCCACTGGCTACGGTCTGGTTGCCGGCGTTGGCACCATTCCACTCTATGGTTTTGTAACCGGCGGTCTGGTGTTCGTCCACTAAAGTTCTGACCTTCTGACCCAAGATGTTGTAAATTTCGATTCTGACTCTGGAGTTTTCCGGTAACGAGTATCTGATTACGGTTGAGGCGTTGAATGGATTGGGGTAGTTCTGCGAGACCGAAAAGCTGGTTGGGATAGTTCTGGTTACCATGGTAAAATCAGTGTCAAAACTCAATTCTTTGGCATCAATGGATACCAAAGAGATCCCCTCCTGTTTAGATATGGTAGTCGGTTCGAACTTAATTTCTCCTTTGCCTGAAAAAGTCAGCTTGGCTATGGGGTCTTTGCCGGGCTCTATGTTATTTTGCAGAGGTATGGCGTAGATTAAGAGAGTTTTTTTCTCGTTGTCAACGATGGCTTCTTTTATCTCTACGTCTTGAATGCGTGTACCAGTAAAATCAACCTTGGTCAGCATTACATCACTGCCAACTTCGGCAAATTTCACAGCCAAAGCTATTCCACCCAGAGCTTGGTCGTTTTCGATGCTCAAGGCAACGGGTTCAGCAACATTATTCGAATTATCCAACGCGGTTGAAACTCGGTTGGCCGCCCAGAGCGGACTTGCCAAAAGTAAAACGGCTAAGATGATAAGAAAGTTTTTCATCATATCTCCTCCTCCTCTTTTTTAGGAGTGTTTAGGTTTTTGATTCTTTTCCCCCTTGTAAATTCATCCACCTCCTTTGGTCCAAGGGATTTTATAAAATAATACGCTTTAAAGTTACTTGAATTTTGCATTTTCTCAATCATACGTATAATGATGCATATGACCTTAGCCCCTCGCTAAAGCTTTTTACTGCGGTCCTCTTTATCGTAGCTCTTCTCTCAAACCTGCTATAAGATAAGCAATCAATTTTTATTTGTCAAGTGAAAATTTAACTTTTTTATTAAAAAATTAGACCTAAATTTAAATACCATTTATCTTGTTTAAAAATTGCCCTTCCATAAGCTAACTCTAAGGGACCCAAGGGGGTATTCAGTGAAAATTTCACTCCCCAGGCACTTTTTAGCCCTTTTGCTCGCAATTTTTCTCCTTCCCAGGTCTCTCCTAAATCATATCGGATGGACCAGTACACTCTTTTAGCGGTTTTTACCCCGGCTTCTAAGTTTAGCAAAAGCAGTTTGTTCCCCTGCTTTTCGTCGGTGTAATAGCCGTAAAAGGAGCGACTTCCACCTAAGGCAAATTTTTCTGAAAAAGGCAAGTTCCGGTCAGATAAACCTAGGCTAAATTTGGGATGTAAATTAAACTGTTCAGTTAGGGGAAGATAGGCCTCTGAGGAAAGGAAAAATTTGCTGTGGGAAAAATCACCTTTCAGAACCTTGGCCGCTAATTCCAGATAAATCTGATGGTAACTTCCGCTGGTGGGGAAAGGATATTTATTCAAATTATCAAAAGTTGATTTGAAAATTAAACTGCGTAAATTTTTGGCTTCGGATGCATTTGTGACGCTATTTCGCACTACTATTCTTTCGGCTTTGGCTTCCCAGGAAATTTTACCCAGTTTGAAGATATTCTCTCCGAAGGAAAAATTGAGGGTGGACCTTTCTTCCTCTAAAAATCCGATTCTTTTGTGATTGGAGATTAAATTCCGCTCTTCTTTTATGTAACCCAAGAAAAGTTTGTAAGTCAGATAGGTTTTAAAAATCCGGTCTCCTTTTAAATTCAGTTTATAGACCTGTTTTCTGTCTCCATACTGCAAGTGCAAAAATAGCTCATCTCCGGTTCCGGCTAAATTAGAATTTCCCAGCTGAAGAAAACCTTCGCTATGATATTCGTCCTGGTAATGCACCCCTCCCCGGATCAGGTTATATTTTTTCTCTTTGACTTTCAGCTCAATGGCCGGACCTTCAGAGGATGGAAGTAAGCTTAAGTTGGTCTGCTCAAAAAGACCGGTATTATGTAAATTAGTCAAACCTTGATTGGCTAATCTGGAACTAAAGGGCTGGTTTTCTTTCAACGGGAAATTTCTGTTTAAGACCCAGTTTTTGGTGCTCTGATTTCCTGCATATTTGATTTGGCTGATTATTCCTTCGTCTACTTCAACATTCAAGCTTTTGTGGTTTTGGTCGTAACTGATTTGACGAAAGTTAACCAGACTATACCCTCTATTTTTATATTCATTCTGCTTCTTTTCTAATACTTTCTCCAGATTATGATAATTTAAGATTCCGGAAGCTGGATTCCCGACCGGGTTTTTAATCTTTTCTCGCACTAATTTCCCCTGAAACAGTATCTCTTCTAATTCTGGGTTTTCTTTTAAGTTGAAGGTCAGAATGAAACCATCCCCGGCTTTTTGCAGCTGAGCCTCTACTTGTTGAAAATAACCGCTGCTATATAATTTTTCTAAATTATCTTCTATTTCAGCTTCGGAGATGGAGTCTGGTGCTGAAAAAGAAACTATTTTTTTGATATAATCTAAATCCGGTTTTTCATTGCCCCCAAAATTTATGTGATTAATTTTATATCTAGGAGTTTCAGACACTTTCTCAACTTCATTTTCTAAAATCTGCTTCAGCTGAGGTAAAAGCTTTTCGGCTTCCTTTTCTCCCAGTTCAATTAAAAATTTGACCTTATCAAAATCCATGGTGGTGAAATCTTTCAATTGTGGAGAAATGACCACTTCGGCCTGGGATAAGCTTTGCTGCTTTTTCTCTAAGGTCATGACGCTGGTGGACTGGGCTGCAATATCCAAAGGGGTCAGGATTTGCTCTCTATCAGCCAAAACCGACGAAGTATTCACCGCAATTACTATATCTGCCCCCATCTGCTTGACCACATCCACCGGTATGGGGTCGATCAAACCCCCGTCCACCAAAAGTTTTCCTTCCCATTCCACGGGTGTAAAAGCCAAAGGGGCAGCCATGGTAGCCCGCATAGCCCAGGCCAAATCTCCGGAGTCCAAAACCACTTTTCCCCCTGTGACTAAATCGGTGCAGACCGAGCGAAAAGGGATTTTTAGATTGTCAAAATCAAGCTGGGCTTGATAGTTGGCTTCTAAGGTCAGCCGGGAGAGAAAATTGGTAAATTTTTGGGCCCCGGTCAAGGCCTGGGGAATGTAGGGTTTGAAGCCGTCAAAGCGGAACTGAAACAATATCCCCTGACTTTCTTCTCTTTGGGAAAAAAGTAAAGATAACCGAGAAGGGGTATCTTTTAGTAATTCCGACCAGTTATTCTCTAAGGCGATTTTTTCCAATTCTGGTGCTGAAAACCCGGCCGCATAAAGACCACCCACAATTCCTCCAATACTGGTGCCGGCTATGTAATCAATGGGAACATTTTCTTTCTCCAAAACTTTTAAAATCCCGATCTGTGACAAACCCCGGGCACCGCCGCCGGACAGGGCTAAGCCGATTTTCTTTCTTTTGGATTCGGTCTTGAAAGGGAACTTCAGGTTGTTTAAATCAACGGTTTCTCTCGGGTAACGGAAGATTTTTACTTCAGCACTGTCGGAAGAAACCGGTGATACTAGGAAAAAATTATAAAGAAAGAGATAAATAAAAACTGCTTTAAATGCCTGGCTTTTGAAACCCATCTTAAATTTTGGTTGCTTTGCTTATTTATTTTAATAGATTTCAGTTCAAAATCAAGTTTAAAAATGATATCTAAAAATCTTTTGAAACAGCTTTTAGAGCTGCAGACCAAAAAAGGACGCAAATTAAAGGATAAATTTTTGATTGAGGGGGCCAGATTGTGCCGGGAAGCCATAGAATCGGACTGGCTGGTGGAGCAAATCTTTTATTCTCAAAGTTTTCTAGATTTGGATTTAGGAAATAAGATTCTGCAACAAGCTAAGCTAAGAAAAATAAATACCCTGTTGGTTCAAGAGAAAGTAATTAAAAAAATTGCGGAAACCGAAACCCCTCAGGGAATTGTGGCTTTGGTCCAAAAGAAGAACTTTTCCTGGAAAGAGGTGTTGGCCAAATCTCCCAATATTATATTAGCTTTGGATAATATCAAAGACCCGGGGAATTTAGGAACCATGCTTAGAACCGCAGATGCTGCCGGGGTTGAGGCTGTTTTACTTTCGCAAGGGAGTGTGGAGCTGTATAACTCCAAAGTCGTGCGGACAACTATGGGCTCCCTTTTTCATTTGCATCCGGTCAATAATTTAAATTTTTCTCAGGTCATTCCCGAATTAAAAAATTTAGGATACCGGATTGTGGCTACCTCCCCTCAAAGCGGAAAAAGAATCGACCAACTTGATTTTTCAGGCAAAATCTGCCTTTTAATCGGGAATGAGGCCTTCGGTTTATCCGAGGACATATTAAAATTATCCGACCTGAAAATTACTTTACCTATTTTGGGGAAAGCCGAGTCTCTAAATGCCGCGGTGGCTTGTGGTATTATTTTATATCAGATCGCTCTACAAAAAAATAAAGAAAGCAATTTTTAATTATGAAATTTGTCGATTAAATAAAAAGGATGATATTTATAAAGGAGGAATAATGTTTAAAAAATCTATTTTTTCATTGGCTCTGTTTGTTTTAAGTTTAAATTCAGCTTTTTCACAATCCTCACCAACCACCAGTCCTAATTTGCCTTTGGGCTCAGTGGCCTATTCAGATGATATCTGGGCTATTCAGTACAATCCGGCTGGTCTGGGAGTGGCCCGGGGCTGGCAGCTTTATTATACCCATGCTTATTCAGATTCCTCATTTAAAGGGGATAACGGAATTTTTATGTCGGCCGGTGGTCTGGGATTTTCGTCTGAATGGCTGGGGACTCAGAATTCTACTACTTACAGAAAATACAGTTTGGCTTACGGTTTAAAATTAGACCAAAGATTTTTTATGGGAAGTTCCTACAGCTGGTTCAGCTCTAAAAATCAGGACTTAGACAAGCTTTCCTCCTGGAATGCGGGAATTATATTTAGAGCTAATCAGTATCTCTCCCTTGGTGCTTTGGTCTCTGATTTGAATCGCCCAACTTATCTGAATCAGAAAACCGATATCGGATTTAATTACGGAGTCTCTTTCCGACCTTGGCAAGACCGCTTGACTCTGGCTGTGGAAGGATTTTCTACTGAAAAACAACGCCTGAAAGATACCCGGCTTACTTATAAACTCGAAGCTGAACCCACGGACGGTCTGATTCTATACGGTCTTTTAGACCAGGATAAAAACTACGGTCTGGGAGTCAGATTTAATCTGACCAATTTCTGTCTGGGTTCCTTTAATTTCTTTGCCAAAAAGGGCGGGATGCAAAACGGGGTGGGATATATGGGTTTTTCCAAAGACCGCTTTCGGACCAGAATGCAGAGGAAAAACAATCTCTTGAAAATGAGACTGGCTGGTGATATCCCGGAAGAAAACCGCTCCGGAGCATTTTTAGCCAAAAAAAGAACTCTGTTTCAGGTTTTGAACCAGATTCAAAAAGCCCGGGAGGATAAAACCATCTCCGGTTTGATTTTGAGAATTGATAACCTTGCTATCGGCTGGGCTAAAGTGCAGGAATTGAGGGACGCCTTGTATGATTTTAAATCTTCCGCTAAAAAAATCTACGTCTTTATGGAATCAGGCGGAAACAAAGAATATTATCTGGCGACTCTGGCGGACAAAATTATCATGCTTCCCACCGGAGACCTGAATTTCACCGGTCTGGCGGCTGAAGTTACCTTTTATAAAAAAACTCTGGACAAATTAGGTGTGGTGGCGGACTTGGAGCATATCGGCGATTACAAAAACGCTTCGGATTTATTGACCAGGGAATCTATGTCGGATGCTCATCGGGAAGTGGTAAATTCGGTTCTGGATGATATTTACTCTCAAATACTGCAGGATATCGCCCAAGCCCGAAATTTGACAGTTGAGGAAGTTAAAGATAAAATTAATCAGGGACCCTATACCGCTCTGGAAGCCAAGAAAACCGGCCTGGTGGATGAGCTGGCTTTTTATGATGAAGTAAAAGAGATAGCCGAAGAAAAAGAGAACAAAAACTTTCTGACCCTGTCTGAAAATCGGTACAGTAAGCAAACCGAGTGGGGCTATAGCTGGTTTATCCCTCCTAAAATTGCCTTAATCTATGCTACCGGAGAAATTGTTTCCGGTCGAAGCGGCAGAGATTTTTTGTTTGGGAACACTATGGGTTCAGAAACGATAGCAGATGCCATAAAAAAAGCCCGAGAAGATAATAAGATTAAAGCAGTAGTGTTGAGAGTCGATTCACCGGGTGGTTCCGGGATTGCCTCAGATGTAATCTGGAGAGAGCTCGTTTTGACCAAAAGGAAAAAACCGCTGATTGTCTCCATGTCGGATGTGGCCGCCTCCGGTGGATATTTTATCGCCTGCCCCGGAGATTATATTTTAGCTCAACCGGGGACTATTACCGGCTCCATCGGGGTCATCTCCGGAAAAGTCAGCTTACAGGGTTTGTACCAGAAGATTGGTTTTAGCAAAGAAATCGTCAAACGGGGAGCGCATGCCGATTTTTATACCACTACCAGAACTTTTTCAGATGAAGAAAGAGAGATTGTCAGAAGGCAGATTAAACAGTTTTATTCAGATTTCGTGGATAAGGTGGCTTCGGGGAGAAAATTACCCTTTGCCTATGTGGATGGAATTGCTCAAGGTCGGGTCTGGACCGGAAATCAGGCGTTGCAAAATAAATTAGTGGATGAGTTTGGGGGAATCAACCTGGCTCTGGCTCTGGCTAAAGAGAAAGCCGGGATTCCGGATGAGTCAGCCGTGCAGATTGTAACTTTACCAAGATACAGAAGGTTTTTCCCATTGTTTGGGAGTGAGCTTTACTCGGTTTTCAGCAAATTCAAAGAAGCCAGTCAGATTTTGTCAGGAGAAAGCGCTTTTTCTGATGAGAATATTTTATATCTGGCACCCTATGAGATTGAAGTAAAGTAAATTTCCTCCCCTTTGAGGGGTTCACCCTGAAGGGCTCTCCCTGAAGGGAGGATAAAGGAGGGGTCAGTTTACATCAAATCTATTTAGCTCTGGGTACAGGGACCCAGAGCCACCCAAGGGTAGGGTCGGGTCCCTGCACCCGACCATAATTGAGCAATAAAGAAAGTCTAAGTGCGTAACGCTAAGTAAATTTCATCCCTATTTCTTGACATGCCTATAAACAAAATAAATAATCCCTGCCACAATCAAAATCACTATGAAAATATCCGCCTGCCTGAAATAAACCCGGATAGTCTCCCAATTGGCACCCATCACTTTCCCGATATAAGCCAAACCCAGACACCAGGGAAAAGAGCCCAGAAAAGTGTAAATGACAAATTTGGTAAAATTCATCCTGGCAATGCCGGCCGGCAGAGAGATAAAAGTTCTGATTACCGGCAAAAGACGGGAGATAAAAATGGACAAATCACCGTATTTTTTGAAAAATCTATCCGCAGTTGCTAAGTCTTTTTCGGATATTAGAATAAATTTGCCGTATTTCTCCAAAAAAGGCCTTCCTCCCCAAATCCCCACCCAATAAGCTAAGACCGAACCAATCACACACCCCACCGCCCCGGCTATCCCGGTCCAGAATAAAGAAAATCTTCCGGTGGTGACCAAATAGCCGGAAAAAGGCATGATGATTTCCGAAGGCAAAGGCATGCAGGCTGATTCGATGGCCATGGTCAGAATAATCCCGCCATAACCTAAAGAGGAAATGACCGAGATTATCCACTGGGCAATCGGCTCTAAGATTTTTTCTAACATTATTGGGTTTTAATATAACATTACAAGCAAATCAGACAAGAAGAATATCATGAACTTTTAATAGAAGATTAGGGACAGTTAAATTCTAAACTGAAAAACAATAGAATTTTTTATGGAGAATTTATACAACTATAAACAGCACAGTCCAGATTTTAAAGGAGCAGGACCGGATTTAAAAAGAAAATTAATTAAATATATTATATCCGGCAGCAAAACTTTTCCATCGGCGTTAGCATCTCCTCGGCATAAAGGAGAAGGGGCGGGCTGGGATTTGAAAAGGAAATTGATGATGGTTATTATGTCAGACAGAAGAATTTTATTATCTCCGTTAGCATCTCCGGCTTTAACACAAGGTGAATACTTAATGGTAGCGTAATCATAATCTGGATATATAGTGCCAATGCTCCGACCAGTCACATACACATTCCCACTGCCATCTACCGCTAGGGCTCGAGCCCCATCCTCGCCATTCCCCGGACCGTTGTATCTTCTGACCCAGAGAGTATCTCCAGCAGAAGAATATTTAATGGTAGCATAATCAAAATTAAAACCACTGACAACGCTACGACCAGTCACATACACATTCCCGCTGTCATCTCCCGCCATGGCGGTAGCCTCATCAGCACTATTCCCCGGACCATTATATCTTCTGACCCAGAGAGTATCTCCGTTAGGAGCATACTTGATGGTGGCATAATCCCCATAACAATCTCCGAAAGTACAAGAATAATCAGCTACACCAGTCACATACACATTCCCACTGTTATCTACCGCTAAGGCGTTAGCCTCATCATCAAAATTCCCCGGCCCATTGTATCTTCTGACCCACAGAGTATCTCCTGCAGAAGAATACTTAATGGTAGCGTAATCATCCAAAGTACCAATGCCATAGCTCTCACCAGTCACATACAGATTCCCGCTGTCATCCACCGCCAGGGCGGTAGCATAATCAAAACCATTCCCTGGACCATTGTATCTTCTGACCCAGAGAGTATCTCCTGAAGAAGAATACTTAATGGTGGCGTAATCGTAATAAGTACCACCGCCCCCGTAGCTAACACCTTTCACATACACCTTCCCACTGGCATCTACCGCTAAGGCGGTAGCCTCATCATAATCATTCCCCGGTCCGTTGTATCTTCTGACCCACAGAGTATCTCCAGCAGAAGAATACTTAATGGTGGCGTAATCAAGAGAAGTAACACTGTCATAGCTCCAACCGGTCACATACAGATTCCCGCTGTCATCCACCGCTAAGGCGGAAGCCCCATCACCAAGATTCCCCGGACCATTGTATCTTCTGACCCACAGCGTATCTCCCGAAGAAGAATACTTAATGGTGGCGTAATCATAAGAAGTAGCACTGCCAACGCTAACACCAGTCACATACACATTCCCACTGTCATCTACCGCTAGGTCGAAAGCCTGATCCAAATCATTCCCCGGACCATTGTATCTTCTGACCCACAGAGTATCTCCAAAAGAAGAATACTTAATGGTAGCGTAATCATAATAAGTACCACTGCCAATGCTATAACCAGTCACATACAGATTCCCACTGTTATCTATCGCCATGGCGGTAGCCGCATCACTACTATTCCCCGGACCATTGTATCTGGCCACCCAGGCCTCCCCAACTCCTTGCCCAAAGGCAGAAAGAGTAAAAATGGATATAAACCAACCTATGGAAAAAAGACAAAAGATTATGGTTACCCTTACGCCTACGGCATCCCGAACATTGAGAGGGACAGGATCCCGTAAAGGGACACCATCCAGACGGAAACCTAAAAAACTCACTCTCTTTGCCCTTAGCAAAACTCCTCCTGTGAGTTAAAAATATAAATAAAAAATATGAAAAGTCAAGAGCTTTTACTTGACAAAACTAAAGGAAATACCTAAATTTTAAAGGAGGGGAGTTTATCTCAACTTAGGAGGTTTTATGGAAACTCATCTCTAACGAAATGAGGGGGAGAAAATTGCTTTTTTAAGGTGAGCTCATCAAGTTTTTTAAATTTTTAAAATTATATTTGCAGGAGGTTTGGTATGCTATTTAGAAAAAATTTTTCAGTGTTGAGTAAACTGAGGGAGAATAAATTCTTGGCAAAAGTACGGATAAGTCAGGTGATAAGACCCTCCGTCTTTATTGCAGCCTGGTGCATACTCTCTAGCTTGGCTTATGGCCAGACTGTGACAGGACCATGGCCTGCGGCTTTGCTCTACCAAAAAGACGGAGATACCCTTGACAGGCTGGGCAACTTAGTAGCCGGAGCCGGGGATGTCAATGCGGATGGTTATGATGATTTTGCCATTGGTGCAGCTGAGGCTGATCCTGGAGGCCTTACTAGTGCCGGCTCAGCTTTTATTTATTCAGGTTTGGATGGTTCCCTTCTTTATCAGAAAAACGGTGCTGTAGCAGGAGATAACTTTGGTCGTCAGGTGGCTGGTGCCGGAAATGTGAACGGAGATGGTTATGCTGATTTTATAGTCGGTGCTCCTTTAGCCGACCCTAACGACAGTAGCTCTGCTGGCTCAGTTTACGTTTATTCTGGTCTGGATGGCTCACTCCTTTTTCAAAAAAACGGTGCCAGAGCCGGTGATATTATGGGAGGTGGTAGAAAGGCGGGTAATGTGAATGGAGACGGCCGAGATGATTTTATTATCGCTGCTCCTTTAGCGGACCCTAATGACAGTAGCTCTGCTGGCTCAGTTTATGTCTATTCTGGTTTGGATGGCTCGCTTATTTACCAAAAAAACGGCACCCATCCGGGTGACCAACTGGGGGGATTACAAGGATTAGGTAGGGGCGGCGATGTGAACAAAGACGGCAGAGATGATTTTATCCTCGGCGCTCCTACTGCTGACCCTGGTGGGTTTACCAGCGCTGGCTCAGCTTTTGTTTATTCCGGCCTGACTGGCTCACTTCTTTACCAGAAGAATGGTGACACCGCCAGCCAAGAATTGGGTAATGCGGTAGCCGCGGACGGTGATGCCAACGGGGATGGTAATGCTGATTTTATTGTGGGGGCTAATAGAAGAAAAGTGAGTGGGGTCTTGAACGTTGGGTCAGTTTTTGTCTATTCTGGTTTAGATGGATCACTTCTTTATCAAAAGGATGGAAGTGCTGCCAGTGACATATTTGGATTCTCTGTAGCTTGGGCTGGGGATGTAAATGCAGATGGTAAAGATGATTTTATCATCGGCGCTAATATGGCTAACCCTGGTGGGATTAACGACGCTGGCTCAGTTTTTATCTATTCTGGCTCAGATGGTTCGCTTCTTTTTCAAATAGATGGAGACAATATTAGTGATAGGTTAGGCTCTTCAGTAGCTGGAGCTGGTGACGTGAATGGAGATGGCAGGGATGACATTATTGTCGCTGCTCCCGATAATGATCCGTCCGGAGTCAGCCAAGCCGGTAGCGCTTTTGTCTTTGTAAGTGGTTACGCCGAGAGGATACTTTCTATTGCTGACATCCCTAATGACCAAGGGAAAGAAGTTCGGACTGGCTGGAAGAGTCTTCCGGGAAACAACTCTCTGGTCACTCAATTTGTTATTTTCCGCCGCATTGACGGTTCTCTGTCTGCTAAAACTTCTAGAATCTTTACTGGTTCCGCTTTTCCTCCCGGAAGTTGGGAACAAGTGGGGAACTTCTTAGCTTTCGGTGATACTCTCTACAATGGAGTGGTTCCAACCCTAGTAGATTCGACCAGTGGCGGGATTCAATACTCGGCCTTTTTTGTGAGAGCAGCCACTTCCGATCCTTTGGTCTTTTTTGATTCCCCCATTGATTCGGGATATTCTGTGGATAACTTAGTCCCTTCTCCCCCACCCAACTTGCAGGTTGCTCACGCCCCAGGAGGCATTGCCTTAAATTGGGGAAAAGTACTGGATGAAGATTTTGACTTTTTCTATATTTATCGAGACACAGTTTCAAGCTTCACTCTCTCACCGGGAAAGAGGATAAAAACAACTAGCGACACTACCGTGGTCGATTCAGTTAGTGAGCAGGGTAAAACTTATTTCTATCGTGCTACAGCTGTAGACTTTTCTGGTAATGAGGGACCATCTTCCAACGAAGCTACTGCTGGACCTTTATGCACCGATAAGGCCGGAGACGCTAATGGTTCAGGAGGTGCTCCTAATCTCACAGATATTATTTATTTGGTCAACTATGTTTTCAAAGGAGGTCCGGCTCCTTCTCCTTTATGTCAAGGAGATGCCAATGGGAGCGGCGGTGCACCAAACCTAACCGACATAATATATCTAGTCAATTATGTTTTCAAAGGTGGACCCGCGCCAATTAACTCCGGGGTGTGCTGTTTATAGTGAAATTTAAAAAGGGGACTGGATTTCAAACTCTGGTCCCCTCTTAAAAATTAGCCAATTTTTAACTAAATGATGCAATTCAGAGCGGGTAACCCAGTTGTTCACCACTGGTGAAAGTTACCAATTTTTCTAAATTAAATTTTAGCAACTTTCAATCTCTGCAACCGATGCCCTAATTTCTCATAAACCGTAAAATTCAAGCCCAAAAGCTGAACCGTCTCATCCACAGCCGGAATCCTGCCCAATTTATTAATAAGCAAACCCCCAATAGTATCAGAATCTTTCAACGGCAGCTGAGTTTGAAAAACTTGATTAAAATCCTCAATTCTCATATTAGCATTCACCAAAGCTGTTCCATCTAACAGATAATCTACTTCTCTGGCTCTTTCGATATCATGCTCATCCTGAATTTCACCCACAATCTCTTCAATTAAATCCTCCATAGTCACCAAACCCGCAGTTTTGCCCGAACTATCTTTGACAATCGCCATATGCGTTCTTTGTCTCTGAAATTCTTTTAAAAGCTCTGAAATTTTCTGGGCTTCAGAAATAAAATACGGTTTGCGGATGATATCATTTAAAATAATCAAATCCTGGTCCTGCAAGATATTGATGATGTCTTTGGTGTGAATTATGCCCACGATGTTATCGAGGGAACCCTGATAAATCGGAATCCGGCTGTAACCTTCTTCGGTCACGGTTCGGATAAGTTTTTCCTGGTCACAGTTAATATCTAAGGCTACAATTTCGGAGAGAGGTGTCATCACCTCTCTGGCAGATTTGTCGGTAAATTGAAAGATGGAGTGAATGAACTCTTCTTCATGTTTTTCAATCGTCCCTTTTTCTCGGGCTTCCTGGACTAAAAGTTTGATTTCGTCTTCGCTGGCGGTATAAACTTTTTCAATCGGCTCCTTCCCCCCGAATAAATTAACCAAAGCTTGGCTGGGAATGGTTAAAAGTTTTATTAAAACTCCACCCATTTTAGAAAGCAGATTAACCGGGCCGGCTATTTTTAAAGCCACTTTTTCAGAATGCAAAACCGCGAAATATTTGGGGAAAAGCTCTCCGATTAATAAGGATAAATATGAAATTGAGATTACCACTATCCCGATGGCAATCTCTTCGGCTGATTTTTGCACCCACAGGATTCCGATTTTGGCGATTTGGGGAGTTAAGACCGATACGATTCTAGCTCCTCCGATTACTCCGGCCAAAGTTCCCACCAAGGTGATTCCGATCTGGACCGTGGCTAAAAAGCGATTGGGGTCTTCCTGCAGTTTTTGGGCAATCTGGGCTTTTTTATTCCCCTTTTTGGCTAACTGGCGGATTTTAGATTTGCGGGCGGCAACTAAAGCAATTTCAGAAAGGGCAAAGAAGCCGTTGACTAAAATTAAGAGTAGGATTATGATTATTTCTAAACTGACTTTTTCCATTTTTTCTCAAACCCGAGAACTATAACACCTATGATACTGAACGATTTAAATTTACAACTAATAACTCATTAATTTTGATAATTTTCTGGAAAGGTTTTAGAATTACATATCCTCAAGAACCCCCCTTCAACTCCTTTTGAATTTCTTTCCTTACTGATAATATCGGAGAAAGCATAAAAATAGCCCGCCTTAGGCGGGCCTTTGGGCGAAAAAAAATATCTTACATAGTATGGCGCGATAGCTCTTCCAATCTTTTGATTCTTTCCCCCACCGGAGGATGAGTCGAAAATAGGGTTACTAACCCTTTCCCAGACAAGGGGTTTACAATAAACATATGGGCCGTAGATGGATTAGCATTCATAGGCAGTTTCAAATTAGTTGAATGCAACTTCTTCAAAGCGTTAGCCAAAGCCAACGGTTTACGGGAAACTTTAGCCCCGGTTTCATCGGCCTGAAACTCCCGGGAGCGGGAGATAGCCATCTGAATCAGCATAGCCGCCAAAGGTGCAACTATTGCCATAAGTAACAGACCCAGACCGTTTCCCCGGTCCCGGTCACGTCCCCCTCCAAAAATAGCGGCCCACTGGGCCATATGGGCTAACATAGAGATGGCCCCGGCTACGGTGGCAACCACGGAGGAGATTAAAATATCACGATTTTTCACGTGGCCTAACTCGTGCGAGATTACCCCTTCTAATTCATCCTGGTCTAAAATTCTCAAAATCCCTTCGGTCACTGCTACAGCCGAGTGAGAAGGATTTCTTCCAGTGGCGAAAGCGTTGGGGGTGTCGGTAGGGATTATATAAACTTTGGGCATCGGTAATCCGGCTTTCTGAGCGGTTCGTCTAACCAGGCCCATTAATTCCGGAGCTTCAGCTTCAGTGACCTTCTTGGCTTTGTATATGCCTAAAACTATCTTATCCGAGAACCAGTAAGAAATGAAGTTCATCACCCCGGCAAAAATCAAAGCTATCAGCATCCCCTGCTGACCACCGATTAAGTTTCCGATAAAAACCAGGAGTAAAGTCAGAAGAGTCAACAAAAAAGCGGTCTTCAAAATATTCATTATATGTTAGTACCTCCTTATTATCTACTTAAGTAATAAATGACCCGGAACTCTTTTGTCAAGTTTTCTAGGATAGATTACGTCCTTCAGGGAGGAAAGTTTGTAAAAATCGGAAGTATATAACTTATTGATTTGCAATCAATTATCTGAGTAAAACGATTATTCCATGACTTCCATAAGCAATCAAAAAACTTCCCGGAATGGTGAAAATCCAGGCCCAGATAATCCTTCTAACTGAAAATTGAGCCCACAGAACTAAAATAAAATTTTGAAAAGTGTTGCTATTAGCCAAGCCATAAATCCACATACCGGAAAGGTCAAAATCCAGGCGGTTACAACTTTACGAGCTACTCCCCAGCGAACCGCAGATACTCTTCTTGAAGCACCAACTCCCATTATAGCTGTGTTTATGGTGTGGGTTGTGCTTACGGGTATGCCTAAACGGGAGGCCAGCTCAATACTGGCTGCTGCTCCAGCTTCGGCTGAAAATCCCTGGTATGGTTCTAGCTTTACCATTTTCATACCCATGGTTTTAATAATCCGCCAACCACCCACAGAAGTACCTATGCCCATTGTCAGAGAACAAATTAAAATAACTTCTAAGGGTACTCTAAACTCAGACAATACACCTCCTAAAACTAAAGCTAAGCTAAAAACTCCGATAAACTTTTGACCATCATTACTTCCGTGACTGAAAGCCATAAAGGCCGCTGAAAGTAACTGCATTCTGGAGAAAAACTTACGTGCTTTGGAAGGAGTAGTGTGCTGAAAAAACCTCAAGATGAACTTGACTATCAAAAAACCTCCACCAAACCCTAAGAAAGTTGAAAATATCAAGCCGATTAAAACTTTTTTCCACCCGGCCCACAACAAAACCGAAGGACCCCCGATAGCTATTCCGGCACCCGCTAGGGCGGAAACCAAGGCATGGCTCTCACTTGTCGGAAGTCCATACCTCCAGGCCAAAGTACTCCAAAAGACTATGGCTACCATAGCTGCACCCACTGTTTCTAAGCTAATTATCTCTGGACGTACGATTCCTTTTCCTATGGTAGCAGCCACAGCTGTTCCAGACATCGCACCAACTGCATTAAGAATAGCTGCCATTATTACAGCTTTGGCTGGAGAAAGAGCACGGGTGGAAACTACTGTAGCAATTGCATTGGGGGCGTCAGTCCAACCATTGACAAATTCTGCAGCCAATACTAAAATAAGTACTGTCACCAAACCGAAAGAGAAATCAAAAGACATAGGAATAATTTGAAAAACCAAGAATCAAATCTCTTCTTTCAGAAGCAATTTTAGGCATATTTCACTACCACACTTTCAATTATGATAGCAATATCCTCACATTTATCTAAGGCTTGTTCTAAATGTTCGTAGACTTCTTTAAGTTTAATGATTTCTAAAGGATCTGAATTCTGTTTGAATAAATCCCCAATGGTAGTCCCTAAAAGTTCATCCCCTTCATTCTCTAAGCGGTTGACCTCGATACAATAATCCAAAAGCCGTCGGGAATTTTTTAAATCTTTCAGACTATTGATAGCTTTTTCTAACTCTTCCACTGCTTTGATTAAAATCTCCGTCTGTTTGAAAAGGGCTGGGGTCGGCTTTTGGATATAGTAAAGCTTCATCAGACCCGCAGTCTCATCGATTAGGTCCAAGACATCGTCAATTCCGGAGGTCAGAGCATGGATATCTTCTCGGTCAATGGGGGTGACAAAAGTTCGGTTGAGCTTATCCATAATTTCGTGAGTGATGATATCTCCTTCATGCTCCAAATCTTTTAGTTTTTTAACACTTTGGTCTAACTCGGAGTAATTTTCCAAAAGTTTTTTAAATTCTGTAGCCGTAAGCGAAAGGTTTTGAGAAGCTTTCTGCAACATCTCAAAAAATTTCTCTTTTTTGGGGATTAGTCTAAGCATTGTCCACCTTATATAGGTTAATGGGAAAAAATGTCAAGCCTTTTTTAAATTTTCCATAGTTCAAAGTCCTACCTGCCATTGAATAATAAACTCATTGTTATCAATTTCATTTTCTTCTTCAGTAACTAATATATAATTAAAAGTAATTTTAGTGGTTTCTCCTTTTAGTCTCCAATTAAAGCCAAAAGTAGTTATATACATTTTATCCTTAAGGTTATTTTTAGCCGGTTCCCAAACCTCCTCTCGAACCGCCAATTGTAATTTTTCTCTAAGTAGATAGGCCGCTTGCAGATATAAACCCCATCTGTCTAAAGTACTGTCTTTCCCCGCTTGATATTCTGACTGAAAGAGGAAATTCTTATAAGTCAACTTCAGTTCCGCACCTGTTCTTTCAGTTACCCCCGAAGGCTGTCTGCCACGGTAAATTGAACCACCAAAGCTCAGAAAATCTATTGGTTTTATTAAAGCTCGAGCTACCCAGTCTTTCTTATTATTATTTTCAGAGTTATTTCTACCGCTGCCGTTAATCCAACCCAAGGCATATTCTAAATTGTTAAAATTGTGTCCAATTTGAATCCCCAAATCTCTTTTATCTCCAAAAATTCTGCCTATCACGCTGCGACGGGCAAATGTTAATTTACTTGAAGACCAGCGCCCGTCTAAATTTTGAGGATATTTGAATTGACCGAATTTAACGTCTAAAAAGGGAATGTAAGACAAAGAAATGGCTACATCTTGAGTAATTTTGTTAGACAAACCCACTGGATCAATCGCTACTTCCCAGTGGATTTTCTCTTCATTCATTTTTCCTTCTAACTTTATTTCAGCTCTTCTGCTATAAAAGCCAGAATAGACTTTATTTTCTTGGTAAATTGAGGTTTGATTTTTTGAAAAATCAATCCATCTCAATTGAATAAGGAGATGAAGGTCAACTGAATTTTCGTCGCTAATTAACTCGACTGAAAAAGCTTTAGAAAAAATAAGAAAAATGAAAGAGATAAGTAGAGGAAGTCTTAATTGCAGAGAAGTCTTTTTAATTGGCTTTCCCTTCCCGAACCATACTTACTTATATATACTCTATTTTGACTCTTTTGGTTTCAAAAAACTCAGAAAAGATAAATTGCTTTTGAAAATTGTCAAATAAATAATGAAGAATTTTTAAAAAATAGTAGAAATCTATATGCAAACTTAGAGGCTAAAAATTTAGTAACCTTAACGGAAACATAGACTTGTTTATATTTGTCCTAAACAATAATAAAAACCGTGAAAAAATATCAAAAATGCTTTTTCATCAGCTCCCAGAAAATCTTGAAAGCCCACCATTTTCTCACCTTGATGATTGCCAGAAAGATTTCCAGAAAAATCCAGCCGGCGTAGACATAAATAATCTCCTCCCTTATATGGGGAATTACAAGTTGAATAAACCACAAGAAAAACAAGCCCAGGGCTTCATACCAGCGGTACTCCATATTCACCAAAAGCATAAACCCTAACAAGGCCTGCACAGCGGTAAGCAATATCTCGGTCCGGTGCAAGCTATCAAAAGGAATCACGGTGGGAGCACCTTTACTGATGGAGTAAACAATGGGGATTAAAGCTACCAATAAGGTCAGCTCAGCGATGACCGAAGAGACCGTATTCATGGTTGCCATAGGTGCTTTTTTAACGGTGCGAGCCCAATAAGAAGCGGAGACAAATTCCGGGAATTCGGACAGAAAAGGGGCTACCCATTGAACGAAAAAGTATTCGGAGACCCCTAACACCACTGCCAGAGCTAACATACTTTCCACAAAGGGATGAGCCACCAAATACAAAGTTACCCCTCCGGTTAAAAAGAAACCTATAATTAAAAGATTTCTGACCGGCTTTTTTTGCTTTAATACGAAACGTGGAACTGGCTCCATCTCCTCTAAACTTTCCACTTCCTGGGGAGGGATTTTATTTAAAATATATAAGTAAACCAGGTATATGAAAATTAAAGCCGCCGCATCTCCGATATGCAGGCTGGCTTTTATAACTATATATATGGCATAAAAACAGGGGAGCAACAAACCCATAACCGGCAGAGAGTTTTGTGGCTCCAGCTTGATTCTGGTTAAATATTTTTTCCCACCTCTTTTTTTCTTGAGATTAAAAAGATAGGCGGTCAGATAAACCGTGGGTAAGCCGAATCCCACCAAAAGCCGGGTAGCTCCGGTAAAATTGGCGGTCATTAAAGTGATATTCTGGTCCCAGGCAATGATTCCTTCTACCACAAATTCAGGTGCAGTCTGCAGCCAGGAGATGATGGCTAAAATCAGACCCTGGGAGACCAGAAACTGGGCTGATTCCGCCCCCCAGGCAATCATTATGGCCGAAAACAAAATGGAAGGGAAAGTCCAGATAGCTGAAAGGGCTTTGGATTTGGCGGCTACTAAAAAAATTAGTTTCAAGCGGTACATTTAGTTCTCTTTTTCTTTGGCAACCAGTTTCTTGGGGGAGGCGATTCCTCCGGAGACGAAAAATTTGATACACTCCTCCACGCTTAAGTCGAGCGGGGTTACCTCATCTATAGGGAAAAGAGCCACAAATCCGCTGAAAGGGGTAGGAGGGGTGGGGATGAAAACTACTATTAATTCGGATTTTTTTTCTTCCAGTTGATTTTCAATTCTGTTGGACACAAACCCTAAATTATAAACCCCTTTGCGGGGGTATTCCACCAAAACTACCTGCTGAAAGGCCTTTTGGTCCGGTCTGGTTATTCCCAGCATCAATTGCTTAGAAGCTGAATAAATGGTTTTTACCAAAGGAGTCTTGATGAAAAAAAGTTCCCAGATATTAAACAGGCGGGAGCGCCCAAAATAAGTATAGAAAATTCCCGCAATAAAAATTATAACGATAGTAGCCAGGATGCCTAAACCGGGTATTTCCACCCCTATGATTTCTATAATCAGCGGGGAAAGTAAGCTGTCTACCGTTCTGAATAAAAATCTTAAGACTATGAAAGTTAAGATAATGGGGACCATCACTAACAGTCCGGATAGAAACTGTCTTCTGATAGTTTTGAAAAGTTTTTTCTTAAAGCTTCCCATTTAATGCTGAACTTGTGGTTCGATTTCCTCACCATCCCGAGCTAAAGTCGAGGGATTTAACCATTTTCTTGAAATATTGAAATTTAAGTTAAATTTTTTAAACCGAATGTCAATGAAAATCGGTATTCCCTTTCTTTCCGAAGGAGGAGAGAAATGTTAGTCAGTAGCGGTGCGACTTGTCCCAAAGTATTTGTCCGACAGAGTCGCCCGCCTGCCAAATCTGGTCGGGCAGGGATCCGCCTCCGGCGGAAGGGATTCATCGCACATTATACAAAATGTCGGATAAATCCTTCGACAAAGCTCAGGACGAGTCCGACCGCTACACTTTAAGAGAAGGCAGAGGTTAGTTATTCTAATTATTATTAAAAAAACTGACCCCCTCCCTTACCCTCCCTTCGGGGTGAACCCCTACAGGGGAGGAAATATGCTCCCTCTCCTTGTAGGAGAGGACTGGGGTGAGGTCATTGTAAAGACTCGCGTAGGGATAGTTCATCACGAGTGTGATTCACCACGGCTGGAGCTTGCCTCCACCCTTAATAGGTCTTGTCATTCTGAGCGCAGCGAAGAATCTCGTTTTAAGTCTTCTTAACTACGAGTTCCTTCACGGAGTTTATCCTGAGAAAAGCGAAGGGTTCAGGATGACAAATAAAGAATGTAAGATTAAAAGGCGAAGACCTTAGCGGCCTGCAGAGCCCAAGCTTTAAAAAGCTGGGGGTAGACACCTAAAAAAAGTGACCCCAGAAAGCAGATGAATAAAATTATTTTCAGATTCAAAGGGACCTCTAAATGGGAATTGGCAGAAGCAGAGGAGGTAAAAATCTTTTTAATCCAGCTCCAGAAAAAGATTATAGCTAAAACTGAAGTCAGCACTGCTATGGTCACTAAAGTAAATCTTCTCACAGACCAACCCGATTCAAACAAATAAGCTCTCCCCCAGAAGCCAGCCGTAAATGGCAAACCAGCTAAGGAGAAAAACAATACCGTTAGAGCAACTGCCCAAATTTTGGATTTTTTAAAAATTCCGGAAAGACCGAGTTCTTCCCACTTATTTTTTTCAGCCAATACCAGCCAGGCATAAATTCCCCAGTTAGAAAAAAAATACGCCCAGATAAAAAAAATAGAGGCTTCCAGACTTTGTTCGGTACCAGAGACTAGCCCCATCAAGATTAATCCGGTCTGAAAAATAGCCAAGCAGTTTAAGGTTTTTTTAAAATCGGTCTCTTTAAAAAATTTAACTGCCCCGTAAAGCAGACTAATCCCGGCCAAAAAGCTTAGGATTTTTATCCAGTGAGGCTGATAAATCAAAAAAGAGCGGATAAAGAAGCGCAAAAGAAATGCCAGAAAGGCCAGCTTGACTGAAATATTAAAGAAGGCGGTCAGAGGTGTGGGGATTTCCTGATACAATTTCACCCAGCCGGTATGAAAGGGGAAAACCGATAACTGAATTGACAGACTGACTAAAATCAAAACCAGAGCCAGAACTAAAGCCACCCCCGGAGGGCCTCCTTGGAAGAACCCCAAAACCAAACTGACTTTTATTTCGGACAAACTGCTGGCCCCGGTAATTCCAAAAATTAAGGTGGCCCCCAAAATAAAAATCAGAACTGTTACCAGCTGTAAAATCAGATACTGAAATGAAAGCCGGGAAGAATATTTAAAAATTAAAAAATATAGGCAGACCACTATCAAACACCAGCACGCTAAAAATGTTAAAACTTCTCCGGTAGAAGCCATTAACATACAAGTCAAAGTAGAAATAAGCACAAGGGTTAGGTTGAGACTGTTCTCTGAAAACTTAGAGGAGAGGAGAGTGAATATCCCGGAAGCCAAAAAAATTATTTTAAATATCAGGCCAAACTTATCGGATATGAAGGCCTGGTTAAATAGGGTGCCGGAAGGTGAAAAATAAAGCAGACCTCCTGAGATAATTAATCCCAAAATTGAGAAATTGACGATAGAACCCTTGTTTTTGTGAAAAAGATTTAAAAGCGCGACCAAAAATGCCCAGGCTAAAAGAAAAATCTCTGGTGCAAGTATAGAAAGTTTCAAAAATCCCCCTTTAACGTGATAGTTTGGCTAATAGTATCAAAAGCAATGCAAAAAAGATGACGAACAGATGGTACTGCAGCTTGCCGCTCTCCAGCTCGGTCAAAAGTTTTGAATTTATCTTTAAAATCTTTTTGAAATCATTCCATTTAACCTGCTTTAAGCTTTCCTCCCCCTCTCGGGATAAACTTTTTTCTTCTTTCCAGGATTTGGCATCACGAGAGAAAATTCCTAAACTGAAAAGCAATAAAAAGGCCAGCCAAATTATTCCCAGGGCCAGGTATCCTAAATGAGAATAGGGCAGCACTACTCTGGAAAAGCTTACCCACAGCAAACTCAGACCGTTAAGCAGAAAAATTAAGGCACCCAAGACCGAATATTTATTTTTCTGGGTAAAAAGCCCGAACACTCCTATCAAAAATAAAATGAAGCTTAGGGCGATGAAATTATTTAAATTAAGCATTTTTTTTTCTTATTAAATGAGCCAAAATTATCAAAAAAGTTATGCCGATTAAAATTATAGCCAAAATAAACTGGTCTTGAGCCATCCGCCAGAAGGAAAGAGGCATCTCTTCCGGGGGACCGAACCCTCTCCATTTGGAGCGGCTTAAAATATACATGCTCGCCAAAAACAGACCTAAAGATATTAGAAATCCCGGAGCCACTAAATGATTGGAAGTTCTGGCGCCGGATTGCGATGGTATTTTTTTATTTTTTAGATAAAGTAAAATGGGAACAGTCAAGCCGAAAATTAGAACCTGCAGGAAAGCTAAAAGCGGCAGTTTAAAAAATAAAATGACTAGGGCCACCAGAAGAGAGTTGAGGGATAAAAGAATTGATTTGACTTTGAAATTTTTGGCATAAATGTAAAATAGACCGGAAAGCAAAAGTATGAAAGAAAATAAATAAAACAAAATCAGGGAAACATTCGGTTGCATGTGGTATAATATCGGTAATTAAATCTAACAATCAACTTGGGACATCTTGGGTTGCATTATAGCGTGTTAAGTTATTGCCGGCAAATGGGTAAATGAACCGGCTTAATTTGAAAAAAAGAGAAGCTTGCAAGCAGTTCCGACGAAAGGGAAGTTTTTAACCAGACCCTACTGAGCCGGCAAGGTGCCCGGGCGGGGGGCACGCAGTTGCTGTAACAAGTTATAGGAAAACTGGTCTGCCGGATTGTCTTTTAACCAGCTTTCCACCAGAGCAATGGCTTCCTGAGTCCGGTTTTTGGAAACATAGATGCTTAATAAGGAGCGGTAGCTAATGATGTTGGAAGAACTCATCTTATAGGACTGAACCAAATGAGGAATGGCTTCCTCGGCTTTATCCTGCATCTGCAGGAATAACCCTAAATATTGAGAATAGGTGTGATTATCCGGATTGGCTTTAATCGCTTTCTTTAAATGATTCTCTCCTTCAGCAAGAAGCTTTTGCCGGGAGGTGGTATCAGTCTGACCACTATAAATTTGAGCTGAAGCCAAATATGTTCTCCAATAATCCGGATAGATCTCTTTGGACTTATTTAACAGCTCAAAGGCTCGGGTGGTATCTTTATTTAACATATAATAGGTAGCCAGCTCGATAAACTTTTCCGGATAATTTACCAGAAGTCCGGTGGTATTGTCATCTTTGGTAACCCGCAGGTCATTTAGACCCCGATATTTATAAACCTGAGTCAATTTGTGATAAAATTTTTCGCTATCTATCATTCTTCCCCCCTGCTCCGGCACCAGCTTCCAGGCGAACCCTTCCAATTTCAAATTTTTATCCAAATTCAAGCGGTTGTCCTGTGAAACTGTGCTGGAAAAATAGACCGGGTATTTCCACTCATTGCTCAAAATGATATTTTCAATCATCATATCCTGCACCCGTATGATTCTTCCGCTTTTTTCATCCCTGAAGGGAAACAGGTAATGGCTGAAGTTGCGCACCTGGTCAAAATACGGCTCTCTCGGTCTTTCGCCGGAAATCCCCTGTTGCAGAGTGATGCTCTCCCATTTAATCTGTTTGTCAGTCAGGCCGATGGGGACATTCAATGTGTTTTTGAGCTGCAAAATATACCAGTCGGTATTCAGCAAACTTAAATTGACGATCCTGACGTCCGTGCGAATCTTTTCCACATTTTGCAAAAACCATAATGGAAAGGTGTCATTATCCCCGTTGGTAAACATAATGGCATCCCGGTCACAGGAATTCAACAGATTGTAGGCATAATCCCAGGGAATCCAGTTCCCCCAGCGGGAGTTTTTATGATAGTTTCGGGTTAAAGCCAGGCTGGGTAACAAAAATAAAATCAAAGCCGAAGCATACAGCACCGTTTTATACAAGAGAAGTTTTTCCTTCAAAGCTTCTAATTTTATTTTCAGCTGCTGCATCAAAGCTGAGGTCCCCAAGCCAATAAAGATGGCAAAAAAGACAAAAGCTGGTAGATAGAAATAATCACGGTCCCGTACTTCCAGTTGATCCCCCCGGGTTCCGTCCGAAAAATTGATGTAAAAGACCAGACCCACGCTGGTAATTAAAAACAGTAAAAGGAGTATGATTCCTTCTTTTCTCCTCCTTCTTATTTGAAAAATTATGCCGTACAGCCCTAATAGAATGGGGATAAACCAAGCCTTGGCGCTGGAGTACTGCTCTCTGAAAAACCCCCAAAATCCCATTCTTTCATGAGTTCCGAACTGATTGGCCCAACTTCCCCGACGGGTCAGGGCCCGGGTAATCATGGAGGTTTGGCCGTACTGTTTTCGTTCCAGAAAATACTTGAATCTGGTTATGTCTTCCGGGTCATTTTCATCGATAGCCGGATTTTGAGTGGAGCGGATGGGAACGTATAGCTGCACCGAATAGCCGATGAAGCCTGCTAAAACGATGCTAAAAGCCGCCACCCAGCGCCGCTCATAATTGCTCACTATCATTCCGATTAAACTTATAATCAGCCAAGCCACCAGACCGACCAAAAAGGGAACCAGACTCAGCATCACCAAAGCCAATACAATTCCGGATAGCCAGAATCTGAAATCTTTTAATTTTTCCCGGTCATCCCACAGTATAAGCAAGAAGAGGGCCGGCACTACGATGAAGACCGTCATATGGATACCGATGGAAAGCAAAGCCAGATAGGCAATAAAAATCAAAAGCTTATCCCCTCGTGCGGTCCCTTTTTTCTCCATCCAGATTAAGCTTAAGTAAACTAAAAGCAGCATCACAAACATACCCAGGCCGTACACCTCGGTTTCCACCGCGTTAGCCCAAAAAGTACCGGAGAATCCCAAAAATAAACCCCCGGCTATGGCACCTAAGTATCTGGCGAAATTGGAAATATTCCAGCGGGAGACTAATTTTAAAATTATCAGATAAGCCACTACCACTGAACAGGCGCTGCCTAGAGCCGAGAGAATATTGGTTCTCAAGGCGATTTGGTCGAAAAAGGGAAGCAGAGTGAAAAGTCTGCCAATCAGGATAAAAAGAGGCGCGCCCGGAGGGTGGGGTATTCCTAAAATATAGGAACAGGCCACAAATTCACCGCAGTCCCAGAAAGAAACTGTGGGAGCGATGGTCAGCCAGTACACTATAAATGAAGCCAAAAAAACCAACCCTCCCCCTAGAAGAGTTGTCTTATTTAATGACTTAAACCAGTTTAGCATAAATATGGTAAAGTTTTAAAGCCCTTAATATACCTAATTTCTGCTCTCTGTCAATTTAAAAAAGCCGAAATCTGCCGATATATTTTCAAGTCGATAAAAGAAAGGAGTTTTTATGTTTGTGTGGTGCACGCTTCTGTTTATGCTGGGGGTTTTGGCATTTTTGGATTCTACCTTTACCTTCGGGGAGATTTTCAGAAAAGTAAATTCGGTTCTATTTATGCTGGTCTCTTTGGGACTTTTGATCAGAACCAGCATGAAGATGAGACTAAGGGAGATGGAGACTTTGCGGGAAAGAATCGCCCAGCTGGAGATGGAAGTCAAGATTCTGTCTGAAGGGAAAAAGAAAGTATCGGAATCTTCTCCCCGGGTTTACGAAAGATAAAAAATAATCTTGTACAGCTGACTTTTCTTCCGGCCCGAACCGGCGGAAGAAGGTCAGACTTTTTTACTTAAATATTTACCGCTTAACCCGGCTGCTTTCCCTGGCTTTGCTTGTATTCTAAGAGCATTGCTATTTTTATCCATTACTACTGTATGGCGTAGCCAAAAAATAGACTGTTTTTTCTCTTTTAAACTCAAAAAATCTACCGATAATTGAAAGTATAAAAGAAAGGAGTTTTTATGATGGTCTGGTGTTCGATATTATTCATCTTAGGGGTTTTGGCATTCTTAGACTCGATTTTTACCTTCGGAGAGATTTTCAGAAGAGTCAATTCGCTTCTGTTTATGCTGGTTTCTTTAGGGGTTCTGATCAGAATCCGGTTCAAAATGAAAACAAATGAAACCGGCAAGCTTATGTCCAGAGTTACCCAGCTGGAAGCTGAGAACAGACTGTATTCCGAAGGAAAAAGACCGGCTCCGGAACCCAGCAGCAAGCTTTACGAGTAAAATTTATTCTGCTACCCAGATAGCAAGTAAATTGGCGGAGGCTAGATGGCTTGGCAGGCAAGCTCCTGGAAGCTAAGATATTGGGGAGTGAATCTAAAGCTAGCTGGTTTTGGTTTTCTTTTGAGCTAAATTTTTTAACTTCTGTCGGACTTCATCCAAAAACAGAGCCTTGGGATAGTTATCCAGGATTTTTTGATAGGCCTCTTTGGCTTTTTCGTCATCTTTGAGCACAGAAAAATAAATGTCTCCCCTCATTTTTAAACTCAAAGAGGCATAAAAACTTTGGGGGAAGCTGCTAACCAGGTTGTTCAGATTATTTAAAGCCAGCTCCCAGTTCTTTTGCTTCTGATAAATTAGGGCCTTATCATAAATGGCTCGGTCTGCTATGCTGGAATTTTTGTCCTGGGTTAGTTTATCCAGCTCTTCTAAAGCAGCAGCATATTTTCTTTGTACCGAAAGGAATAAGGCTCCTGAATACAGATTTAATTGGGGTGACAGCGGACCTAAGCTGTTAATTAATATGGTTTTTTCTAAACCATCATTGACATACATCCCTTTGGGAAAATCTGAAATCACCTTGTTGTATAAGGCTAAAGCCGAATCAAAATTTTGCTTATAAAAATAAACCTCGGCTAATTTAAAATTCAGCTCTTCGGATTTTATGAATCCGAAATTGGAGTTTAAAAGTTCCCGATAGAAGACAAAAGCTGAATCGCTCTTCCCCTGGGCTAAAAAACAGTCTGCTATTTTTATGGAAGCTGCCGGGATTAGATTACTGCGGGGAGATTCATTGAGAATCATCCTGTAAGACAATTGGGCCCGGGGTAGATCATTCAGATAGCCGAAATATAAATCCCCCAGATGAAGGTAAGCCGTCCCCTTTTCCTGTTCATTTTCCGCTAAATCCAGAAGTTTTTGATAAGATTTTTCGGCAGCTTCATATTTTTCCAGAAAAGTTCGGCTTTTAGCCAGAAGGAGATGAGTTTCTTTTAAAGTCGGTTTAGTGGCCTTAGGATTTATTAATATAAATTCACAGGTTCTTTCGGCCCAGACATAAGCCCCACCCTCTAAGCAGATTTTGGCAAAATTAAGCAGGGTTTTGCCGGGGGTATCGCAGAATTTATCCACCATTTTATAAGCTTCCAAGGCTCCATTATAATTTTCTTTCTTGAATAACAGATCTCCATATATCCGGTGAGCCAGGCAATTTTTGGGGTCCTGGCGGATGATCTGTGTCAGAGTTTGCTCGATATCTTCCGGCAGCAGATTATTTTCAAGTAAAAACTCGAGCTTGGCTTCCACCTCCATCACTCGGAAAGAATCCTCTTTCACCGCATTGAAGTATTCTTTAATTACTGAATCGATATCGTTCTGAGATTCATAAATATCAGCCAACTCCATGGCGAATAAATTGGGCTTCCCCAATTTTTTGCGCGCCAAAAGATAAATCTCCTTGGCTTCCTGAGGAAGTCCGCCGGTTTGAAAAACCCGAGCCGCTTCCCAATAAGCTTGGGGGTCTTTTGGAGTTTTATCTATTCTTTTCTGTAAAGTGGCTCTGGCTTCGGAGATTTTGTTTTGGCTTATCTGCAGTTGAGCTAACTCAGAGTAGACAGAAAAGTTTTTCGGATTTTTCTGAATTAGATCTAAAAGAAGTTTTTCAAATCCGTCGAGCTGATCTAAATTGTTATAGCAATTCTTTAAAAGTTGAATTACTCTTTGATTTTTAGGGTCTTGTTGATAAAGCTGTTCTAAAATCTGTTTGGCTTCTTCTAATTCTCCGTTGTTGTAAAGCTGAATGGCGCTGGTTATATCTTGAGCAGTGGCTAAAGGAAGTTTCACTGCCACTATGGCTATAAAAATTATTAAAAGAGTGGTTACTTTTTTCATTTTAAAATCTGTTGACATGAAAGTGTTTGGTCAGCAAGTGCGGCTAAATCACAGATTTCTTCCAATCCAGAAAACACCCAGAGCCAGACCGCTGCAAGCCGTAATCATCACTATATAGGTAAAAAGTTTTTGCAAGCTGACCGCCTGGGATTTCCGGTAAAAATGCCCCATCACAAAACCGTACATCCCCATGGCCAGCGTACATCCTAAAGCAAAAGTCAGAATATAGGCGTAAGCCAAAAATGTAGAGGATAAAAAAGAAAGCGGTATCAAGACAAAAACTGCCAGCGTGCTGGCCGCTCCGTGCAACATCCCCACCAAAGTGGGAGCATGAGAGTGAACATGCTCGGAGCTTTCTAGATGGGAATGAGGGTGAGAGTGAATTTCGCTGTCATGTTGGTGGAGGTGAGTATGCCGTTGAGTTTGATATAAAAGTTTTAACCTCCATAAAGCCAAAGTTATTAAAGTCATTCCCACCAGAATTTCAGCCCATTTTTCAAATCTTAAAGAGATTTTGACATTTGAAAGAATGATTAAGGAGCCGAGGACTAAAACCGTGATGGCATGACCCAAACCCCAGCGCAAGCCGAAACCGATTCCTTTTCTGGGGTGGGGTTGAAGGGAGATAAATTGGGTTACGGCCGTGATATGGTCCGGGTCAAAGGCATGCCTCAAGCCCAAAACAAATCCCGTAGCCAGTATCAAAGATTTTTCCATCTTTTTTTACTAGTATGCTCCTTTAGCCTAAGTGGGTATTTTTATTTCAATACTTTAACAATCTTTTGACTTATAACTCCTGTCTCGTGAGCCGAATTTCCAGTTATTTATTAGGACCCTCACTCAACCCCTTAAAATAACTTTTAATCATCTCTTCGTACTCTTTGGGATAAAACTCTTCTTCGTATTTCAGACCGGATTTGGAACTCTGATTTTTATCCAGCATCCTCTCGCTAAGATTAGCAGGAGCTTTTCGCAAAATCTCATCGGCTATCTCCGCTTTTCTTTCGTTGTTAAAATCTTGCGTGTGCAAAGACTTATTAGCATCCAGAAGCCTGGTCAAAATCCGATTCTGTTTTTGTAGGATTTTATCATTATAATTTTTCTGCTGTAAATCTTCCCCTACCTCTTTCATCTCTTTGCCTATTTCTCCCAAATCACCCAGAACCTCCGAGGTCTGTTTATTTTCTTGTTCTAACTCTTGTAAAGATTTTTGCAGGGCAAACTGTTCAGCCGCTAATCTTTCCATCTGGGCCATCTGTTCTTCAGTTAATGAACCACCTTCACCTAAATTTTGACAGGCAGAGTTTAATCTCTGCTGTTGTTCCGCCATAGATTGTAGCTGTTGAGCCATCCCCTTAGAACCGGAGGGACAGGAAGAAGGAGAAGAACAGGCCTTATTCATACCATCCAGCAAACTTAAAGCGGCCTGGTTTAAATTATAGAGTGCTTCATTCTGGAACATCTCGGCCGCAAAACCCTGTTTGGCTGACAGCTTGGAGGTAGCTTCCCCCATATTGGATAGACACTTGCCCAGGGCTTGCTCCAACTCCTGATTTATAAAGGAGGTCTTCTGGGCTAACTCTTGTATTTCGGAAGCGGCCTGCTCGGTCCCGGTTTTTAGCCGCATCTGCTCCCGGGCTAATTCGGCTAACTGTTGCGAGGATTCGGAATTTTCTTTGGTCTCTCCCATCAGCTCTTCCTGATTTTGAGAAAGATATAAAAGATTATTTATAGATTTCTGCATCGCTTCCGCTAATTCTTTTTGGGCTTGACTTTGGGTTTTGGCTAAGGCGTTCTTTAATTTGTCTAAAGCCACCTGGAATTTAGAGGAAAGTTTCTTCCCGGTTTGGGAGCTGGATTTTTTATTACACTGACCCAGTGATTGACACATCGAGCCCAAATTTTCTTTTATCTCAGGGTTGTTGACAGATGTCTGCATCTCTTGCATATCTTCCGGCGACAGCAGTGGCGTCTCTTGCATCATCTGTTCAAAGTTTTCCATTTCTTTCTGTACATTTTGATAATCTTTCTGCACCTTTTTCTCTTCGGACTCCAAGGCGGACAAATCTTTTTCCGGTGATTTTTCGATTTTTTGATTTATTTCATCCTGTTTTTTGAGCAGCTCTTCGGTCATCTTGGTCAAGGTCTCTAATTTTTGTTCGGCCTGTAATCTTTTTAAAAGCTCCAAGGTCCTTTCTAGCCGGCTCAAAAGCTCTTCCTGGGAGAATTTCATATTCTTCATGGCTTCCCGGAGCTTATCCTGATTGACATTTTTCATAGCTTCTTGGATGGCTTCCTGTAATTTTTTGATAGCTTCCTTTAATTCCGGAGTGGCTACTTCTTCAATCAGTTTCTGGACTTCCTGCATTTTTTGGATAATCTCCTGGCTGACCAGAGAGTTTTTTTCGATTTTTTCTATATTTTTTTGTAAACTGGAAGAAAGCTCTTCTAGTTTGCTGGCGATTTCTTTTTGTTTATCCAGCACCGCTTCAAATTCTTTCTGCTTTTCCCAGTTGACCTTAAAATCTTTCTGGGCTTCCCAGGCCATGCTCTCAATTTTTTTCTGTAATTCTTTGGAAGATTGCAGAACCTCTTCTAGATTGGAAACCTGACCGGATTGCTCCTTCTCTACTTCCGCAATCATCTCGTCTAAGGTGGGAAGTCGGAGAGTGTATAATCTGGATTCACCGGTTTTGGGACCGGAGAAATTGTCATTATCCCAGACCACGGCCTGGTAGCTGACGTAATCACCAGGCAAAAGTCCGATTCTGGATAGATTCCAGATATAATCGGTCTGAAAGTCGGTGGACTTTTTGTCAATCCTGATTTCGAATTCTTTCATGTTGAGCGTAGTCGAAACATTTTCTTTCCCCTCTTTTCCATTTGAGATAATTTTGTATTTGACCGCTAATTTGCTAAACCCAAAATCATCCGTGGCTTTGATTCTAAGAGGCATAGCCATCGATTCATCCAAATCCCTATCTTCACCCGGATAGATGACATCCGCTAAGGGAAACTCATCCGGCACGGCTTTGATTTGATATTCAATCGGATCCGGATTTTGGACTCCATTTTTGTCATAAATTTCGATATGGTAGGAGGCATCCTTTCTGATGGTGAAACTGCCTGTGGCAGTCTTGTCTCTGACTTTCATTTCCGATTTGGAGCCGTCAGCGAAAACCAAGAGAGCTTTTTCTAAATTCTTATTGCCTTTGGCTTCGACTGTGATTCTACTGCCCACCAGAGCGGTAATATTTCCATCGTTTTCATCTTTGACTTCTGATTTCAGATTGGTGTAGTCAGGGTAATTACAGGTCAGCTTGACGTCAATCACTCGGGGTTTATCCACTACTTTTATGGAGTATTTTTCGGACTTTTCGCCGTTAGCGGCTACATAATAATTAAAATCTCGTTTGACCTCTTTGAAAGTGTAGATAAAATCGACATCCTTATCGGCCGGCATAATTCTCAAAGATTTGTCTATTTTTTCTAAATCTAAATTCTCCCACTCTTTGGCTTCATTCTTGTAGAAAAGTTTTATCTCTTGCGGAATCTGTTTGGTGAAATTGGCCTGCGTAGGGGTAATTTTTACTCCGATTTTTAAATCTGCGTATTTGACCGCTTCGGTGTTGCCAGGGGTAACGGTGAATTCATATTTGGGGGGCAGATTTATTTTTTCCAAAGGATTAGAGAAGGCAGACAGGGTCTGCCTGAAATTGCCCGGGAATAGAACGCCGAAGGTCATTAAAACCAGCGCCAAACTGAAACTTAGTTTCCCGAATTTTCTTAAATTTCTTTTGTCCACCACTGCTTTGAAATCCAAATCCCGGGAGATTTTGTCAGCTTGAAAGCTGACTGCTTCTATCATATCTAAGGAGTAACCTTCCGGATTGGCCTGAAACTGTCTTTGTAGTTGTAAGCTGGAGATTAATCTGTCCTGTAAATGGGGATATTTTTCTTCCACTTTCAGGGCTAATTTTTCTAAAGATGGTTGGAGAAGCAAGGGGCGGAGGATGAAAAAAAAGATGGAGCCGGACAAGGTCAGCAAAAATAATCCTGAAAGAAAGACTCGGACCGGGACGGATAGGGTGGCGAGGGTGTTGAAGAAAAAGGCGAATAGTAAGCTGGCGGAGAGGATGGCTAAGACTAAGATGATGCCTAAGAAAAGCTGGTAGCGGGTGTGATATTTTCTTAAGTCGGTGAGGCGATTAATTAAGCTCTGGTAAAGTGTATCTGGCATGGTATATTTTATACGAAGAACTGCTTAAAAACGCTCCTCTATTATTAGTTATTTTTTTTCATCATTTTAAAATTAAATCATGGACCGCTAATACGCTTTGCTTTCTCAAGACGATTAGCTAATAAACTTAACAATGCAATATATTCTAACGCCAATTCTGGGGAATCATCGAGAAATGAATGCCCTCGAGGATCGCGAATGCCTAACGCAACCCCCTCAAAAAGGTGCATCATGCCTTCTTGCTCAACCCTATCTGTATCATCCTTAAGGTCATTAAAAGCCAAAATCGGCGAGTTTTTTGAGAATACAGTTCTCATCAGGTCAGCTCCCATAAGGTCGTAGCGTCCAGATTTTTCCTTAACAAAATTTTCTAATGCCTTACATCCATCGAATACAGCCTGCGGATAATAACCGTCTCGGTATAAATCTCTGCACACACCAGCAATACGAGGGTGCAAGTCCATTCCTTCAAAAGCAGTTCTGGCGCGAATTGCTGGATCAAATCCTAAGTAAATTCGTTTTTCTTCCAAAACTTCTATTAAACCATTAAGTATGGTTATGGTCTGTGGAATTCCAGCCGTGAATTTAGCTTGCCTTTTCACATCATCATCATTCATATTGTAACCACCATGCCAAATGCGATGGTGACCATAATCTCTATACTGGGGCGATTTCTCATCAAAGATTTCCCGAATTGTATCATTTATTTTGTGTTCGACGTTTTTTACTTGCGCATCATCATATCTGACTTTAGAAGGGTCCAATGTTTGAACCTCGGTAATTCGGCGCTTGAGCTTTTCAATTCCTAATTGAATCAACTCTGGAGTGAATTGTTTAATTTCAAACTGAACTGGTGATGTTTTAGTGACCATATAATTACCTCTCCTTTTAAAATATTATTTCATTAATTTTTTTATTAAATTGAAGGTAAACTAGTTCTCCAATTTATCCTTTTTCTATTTATTCTACTTTACTACCCACCCCGGAGTTGAATCGGTTTTCTGCCGAAGAATATCTTAGACCTACATGTGATTTTGAGCACTAACCATTATTTTATAGTTGCAATAGGAATAAAAGCAACGATTCAATTCGTGATACTATCGCACTAAGCTGTGCCGTTGTCAGTTTAGACTTAATTACATGTGTTTCTGCGTTTAGCGAATCAACGAACGACAAAGCTGCGCAAACATCGTCCTCGACAAAACGTATCAACGGGTCGCAGTTTATGTTGCGACAAATGTACAGAAGTCTCGCGCGTCGCGTTGGGCGATTGTCATGAAAGAACTCGCTATTTGTAGTCCATTTTCGGACATGCTCTTCAGGCGCCAGTGCATGTAATACTTTCGTAAACAATTCCCGCACAGATGTTGTCACATGACGCGCTTGATCTGCGTTGTTAACTCTGAGAGACTGACGGGCACCTTCCAGAAGGCGACAGAGGTCCGGGTCCAAATCCGCAAGCAGTGCGTCAACCGAGGGTAGAGATTCACCGATAGCCGCATTTATTGATTCGTTGGTCTTGCCTTCTGAACCCTCATCGACAGTGAGAGTCTCTATAACCGAAATTTCACGGTAATATTCAACGGGTGGATAAGTTGTTATTAGCGGCAGGTAGTTTCCTAGGGAATCACGGGTAATAGCAACGTCAATCAGAGACTCATACGAACGAGTCAGGTTTCCCAAATTGATCGTCATTGCCTTGCTGAATGCGGAATTAATCCCAGCAATTCGTCCGAGAGAAAGACTTTCAAGATTAGCAAGCTTTGTCTGTGCGGCAAGGGATGCTGAGAGCATCAGAGTAGAATTGATTCGGGCAAACGCTGAGGTTAGGGAATTGCCGATTTGGATTCCCTTAATCATGTCTTGGAAACGCTTTTGACTTTCAAAAATCTTCGCGAAAGATGACCCAGGGATTGACAGTCGATCAGCCATCCGTGTGAGACTTGCATTTGTTGCCGACAGGGATTGCAGACTCGGAGAAATAGCGATAGCTCGATTGATGTTCTCCAAAACTGCGCTCGTTAACCCAAAGAGCCTCCGTTCGATATCGCGTTGTTTTGTTACGGCTTTGGAAACTGCATCAATGCTCGCAGTGTGACGAGTCAGTTGGGATAGAGCGTCTGAATATACTTTGCTAGAAAGTGTGAAGCTACTTGCCAGCTTTTTTAATTCATCGTGGGGGTTTTGACTAGTCACATCATCCTCGCTTTGGCCATAAAACAATTATCATACGATCTTCCTTCTCCGGAAAAACATCTTTAATTCAAATACCTACCACATCCAACACAAATTACTTACCTCAATAATACATAACAGTTGTCAAGCTCAAAGTCTCCTAATGCTGCCTTTCATTAAACTCTATCGATTTTGTTTCACTGCATCATCGCCCAAGTAACAATATTCACCCCCATCTTCAGCCCTCTTTTTTCTCCACCCTAAAGCCTATCGGCCTGGTTTTGGTCTCTGGAGCTTTCATCAATTCCCGAATGGCCTGAAACACTACTCTAAAACGGGCGTCATATTTTTTCTCTAATTTATCCAGCTTACCTGCTAGTTCAGCATATGAAGAAAGCATCTTGCGCATATGCATGAAAGCCCGCATGATTTCTATGTTGACACTAATAGCCCGCTGACTGTTTAGAACGCTGGAGAGCATAGCCACGCCTTGCTCGGTAAAAGCATAAGGCAAATAGCGTCTGCCTCCCCTTCGGTTTGAGGTCACAATTTGTGACCTCAAAGAGGCAAATTCTGTTTTTGTAAGTTGAAACATAAAGTCTACCGGAAAACGATCCCTATTTCTCTTCATCGCCTGCAACAACACTTTGGTCTTTACGCCATAAAGGGCAGCCAGGTCTGCATCCAGCATAATTTTCTGGTTACGAATCAAATAGATAAACCTTTCAATGCGCTCTGCGGGAACAATCGAGCCTTTGTGAGTAATTGTAAGTTTCATCCTATCCTTTCTACTGCATCATCGCCCAAGTTATAATATTCACCCCCATCCTCAAAGCCTGCTCCCTTTTCTCCGGCGGGTCATTATGCACCTGGGGGTCCTCCCAGCCATCCCCAATATCCGACTCATAAGCATAAAAAACAACCAGTTTCCCCTCCTGAAAAATCCCCAACCCCTGGGCCGGCTTCCCGTCATGCTTGTGAATCTTGGGCAGACCATTGGGAAAATCATAATAACAATGATAAATCCCATAGCCAAACGGCAAATCCACCAACTCCTTATCCGGAAAAACCTTCTTCATTTCTCTGCGAAAAGCCGCATCCAGACCATAAGAATCATTGGCAAACAAAAACCCGCCATGAGTAAGATAGGTTCTCAACCTCTCCACCTCTTCATCAGTAAATTTAATATTCCCGTGCCCGGTCAGAAACAGAAACGGATAATTAAAAAGATTTTCATCCATAAGCTCAACTTTAACCTCTTCTTCCGCCACTCTCAAATTGGTATTCTCTTTCAAATATCTCAACATATTCGGAGTAGCCGAAGCCCCCCAGTACCAGTCCCCTCCCCCGGAATATTTCAGACGGGCAATGGTAAAAAGGGTTTTATCCGGCTCATTCGGTTTGAAAGGGTTAAACTGGCTATAGACCAAAATTGAGGAGAGAAAAAATAATGATATCGAATTTATCCAAAAGATTTTTTTTCTAGACATAAAGCGAGATATTTGATTATTAATTTAAGGAGAAAATAGGAAAAGTCAAGACTAACCTCTCCCTAGCCCTCTCTTAGAGGAGAGGGAATAAAAACCCTCTCCTTTTAGGGGAGGGTAGGGTGGGGTAAGTTATTATAGCAGTCGTAGGGGTGGAGCTTGTCTCCACCCAATTTAAAAAAGGGCGAAGATAAACTTCGCCCCTACGCGAATACCCTAATGAAAAGAAATTTTACTTAAATCTCTTGGGGACTTTTCTTTCCCACTCAACCATCAGGGGGCTGGCGACAAAAATGGAAGAATAAGTTCCCACAATCACCCCCAGCATCAATGCCAGCGCAAAATCATGCACCACCTCTCCTCCTAGGAAAAATAAAACTGTGACAACCAAAAAAACCGTAGTGGAGGTGATGATGGTCCGGCTTAAAACTTCGTTGATGCTGGTGTTAATCAAAGAGGGAAAATCCCCTCGTTTGCGGAAAAGCTTTAAATTTTCTCTAATCCGGTCAAAAACCACTACCGTATCAGTCAGAGAATATCCGGCCAAAGTCAAAAGGGCGGTGATAACCAGAAGAGTAATCTCTTTTTGCAGTATAAAAAATATCCCTAATACTGCTAAAACATCATGGAAAGTTGCCACAGTGGCCGCCACCCCAAAGCGGAAGTCGAATCTGACCCAGATGTAAAGCAGAATACCAATTAAAGAAATCAAAACTGCAAAACGGGCTTTGGATTGCAAAGATTTTCCGACCGCCGGACCGACTTCATCCACGGAATCCAAGTTGAATTTATTGTCGGGAAACTCTTTGGCTAAGACGGCAATCAGCTGATTGGCTACCTGGCTTCCGGTTTCGGCGGTGGCTTTGACCCTGATTAAAAAAGAGTTAGGAATTTCACGATGGAGTTCCTGAATTTCAGCATCGCTATAATCGTTTCTACTTAGGGCGGAACGTAAATCAGCCACCAAGATATTCTGCTGGAAATTTCCCTGAATCATAGTACCACCGGAAAAATCAATCCCTAACTTCCCTTTGCCAAAAACAACCGCTAAAAAGGCAACCATCCCTAGCACCACTAGAAGACCGGACAAACCAAAAGCGTAATATCTTTTTCCGATGAAATCAATATTAGTTTTTTTAATCAGCTCTAACATCTTTTCTCCTTTATGGTGAGCTCTGCCGAACCATCTATGATGAGTCTATCGAACCATTTATGGTGAGCATAGTCGAACCATTTTCCGACTAAGCTGCCCGCCTGCCCCGCCTTAGGCGGGTCGGGCAGGGATCCGCCTTTTGGCGGAATGGTGAGCATAGTCCCTCCGCTACGGTCGGCTTGTGTCGAGCTTTGCCGAGACGGATAAATCGAACCTTTTATGGTGAGCTCCGTCGAACCATCAAATTGACAAGCTTTGATATTGTTTGCGGATGTCAAAAATCATCTTGGTCACCAGCAAAGCGGTGAAAAGCGAAATTATAACACCGGCGCTCAAGGTCACCGCAAATCCTTTTATGGGACCAGTTCCGAACAGAAATAAGGCAAAAGCTGTAATCAGAGTAGTGATATGGGAGTCGATGATGGTGAGTAAAGCTCTTTTGTAACCGGCATCGATGGAAGCCCGAATGGTTTTTCCGGTCCGGAGTTCTTCCCGGATTCTTTCAAAGATCAAGACATTGGAATCGACCGACATACCCATAGTCAAAATTATTCCGGCAATACCGGGTAAAGTCAGAGTAGCGTGAAAAACGGCTAAGACCGCCATCAAAAATAAAACGTTTAAAAGTAAGGCGAAATCCGCAATTGTACCGGAGAGCTTGTAGTAAATAGCCATAAATAATATCACAGCTAAAGCACCGATAACAGAGGAGAGCAAACCTTTTTGAATTGAATCTTGTCCTAAGGAAGGACCGATGACCCGGCTTTCTACAATTTTCACCGGAGCCGGCAGGGCCCCAGCCCGCAAGACCACTGCCAAATCCTGGGCTTCTTCGAATTTGGCGTTTCCTAATTCGATCTGACCCCGGTCCCTGATTTTGGATTGAATCACCGGGGCCGATTCGACTTTTCCATCCAAAACTATAGCTAAGGGTTTTCCTATGTTGGCACCGGTCAGGGCGGCAAAAAGTCTACCCCCTTCTTTGGTCAATTGAAAATTTACAATCGGTCTGCGAAACTGGTCGTAGCTGGGGGTAGCGTCAGTTAAATATTTTCCGGAAAGCTCCACTGGTTTTCTCACCACATACAAAAACATGTAAGTAATTCCCCTGTCAGTTACAGTTCTGGTGGACCAGGCCAACTCTACATCTTCCGGAATTAAGGCCTTAACCTCTGGTTTTTCCAGGATCTGTTTGACTTTGGGAACATCTTCTTCTTCTACCCGATATGAATATCCTTCTTGAGAGACCGGCTCCAGTAAAGCTGTAAAAGGACGGCTGGAGAGCTCCTGGTCGGGCTCTGAAGCTTGGGCTGTGTCCGGCTTGGCCCCGGTATCGGTTTTGGGACCGGTGAAAAGCTCAGTCAAGCTTTTATCTTCTTGGGTCTTAGGTTTGGTTTCCGATTTAGATTTCTCAGCCAAGGTTCCTTGCTTTTCTGGTTGGGTTTGGGCTGAGGAGACATCGATTTGAGCAAAAAGTTGCTTTATAAGCTCCGGCTCGGCTAAAAGTTTAAATTCTAGCTGGGCGGTTCTGCCGATTAGCTGCTTGGCTCTTTCCACATCCTGCAACCCGGGCAGTTCCACAATAATCCGGTCCGTCCCGGCTTTGTGAATAATCGGTTCGGTGACGCCGAACTGGTCCACTCGGTTACGGATAATCTCCAAGGCTCTTTCCTGGGCATCTTCCGCTTCTTCCGGTTTTAGTTTGGATTTATCCACTTCCAGGACCACATACATCCCACCTTTCAAATCCAATCCTAATTTGATGGCTCTTTTCTCTAGGGAAAATAATTTAGTCGGGTCTGCTTGAGCCAATTTATCTCGCTCGGTTAAGGGCATAGTCCAGAGTTTTAAGGTAGCAGATAAATACCACAAAGAAGCGATGGTCATAAAGGCCACCAGACCTATCAACCAGGTTTGCCCTTTTCTCATATTCTTTTCTGTTTTGCCAAAACCGACATGTTAAGTTTAAAATTAAGTTTTTTAATATAACAATAGATTTTCTTTTGTCAACCATCTCTGAGTTTGTTTCTGAATAACAAAGAGTTTAGATTATTCTTTGGCTTTGCCGTCAAGTTGGTAACTTATTGTGAGATAACAAAATATTTGATTTTATCAAACTTGCCAAATTTTTGCTTGACAAAAATAGCCGAAAGATTTATCTATTGAAATCTAATTAGCTAAATTTCTTAAAAGAATTCCTATGGGTTTTGAAAAACAAAATGTCTGGATTTACAACAAGAGGTGGGATTTAACTTTCCTAATCCTGTCGGCGGTTTTGGTTCCTATTCCTCTAATTTTAGCTGGATACTTTGGATTTAGTAGAACTACTGTTAATATCTTAGTATCTTTACTGGTCGGAGGTCCCCACGTCTACTCTACTTTCACCCGCACCCTGATGGATAAAAATTTCACCAAAAAGCATGCTCTGTTTTTATTCCCCATGGTGATTATTCTGCCGGTGGGGGTGGTTTATCTGGCTATGACTTCTCTGACCATTCTTCTGACGGTTTTCTTTTTCTGGGCTTCGGTGCATGTCCTGCATCAGATTGCCTATCTTGTGGATGTTTATGACGGCAAAAGGGCTAAACCGATTCCTCTCTGGTCAAAGGCTCTGGATTATTTGGTTCTTTTCTCAAGCTTATATCCGGTGGCTAGCTGGAAGCTGATTGCCGGGGAATTTAACATCGGAAAAATCACTCTGGCCTTACCTCCTTTTTTGAGGCATGAATGGGTGGCTATTTTAGCTAATGTCGGTTTCTTTGTGCTGTTGGGTCTGTTTATTATCCGGTCTATCTGGGAATGGAGAAACGGGACTTTGCTGCTTCCTAAATTTTTGCTGATGTCTTTCACTCTTTTTATATCATATAATCTTCCCCATTTTAATGATTTGGATGTGGCTTTTCAGGGGTTTAACACCTGGCATTCTTTTCAGTATCTGGCTTTGACCTGGTATATTAACCGATTGCGGGCTCAAAGAGGGGAGATTGCTTCTAAAATAGTGGATGCTATTTCCCGCAAAGGGAAGCCCTCTACTTTTTATGCTTTTAATTTTGGGATTACGGTTTTGGCGACAATTTTGATTTTAATTTTGAGAAACACCGGATTTACCGCAGAGCAGAGTTATTATTCGATTGCCTTATCTTCTCTTTTGGTGCATTATTATATCGACCATCTGCTTTTTACTGACCCGCAGGCGGTGTTGAAGAAGGCTTGAAATTATTTCTTAACTGTTAAATATTTTTTAGAAGTAGGGGCGAAGTTTATCTTCGCCCATTTCATTATTGGCGTGGAGACAAGCTCCACCCCTACGCGAACTCTACTGTAAATTTACAAACAGCAGGCTGCACTTTTCACCGGTGCCGGACCAGATTTGAAGAGGAAATTAATAAGATATATAATATCGGGCAACACAATACTTCCATCTCCATCGGCGTCTCCTCGACACAAAGGTTCAGGAACAGGGGAATCTTTGAAAAGATAATTGATGATTCCAACTATATCTGACAACCTAACTAACCCATCTCCGTTAGCGTCTCCCGGCTTGAAAGCGCAAGAATACTTAATGGTGGCATAATCCTCATCAGAAATACCACTCACATACAGATTCCCACTGCCATCTACCGCTAAGGCGTAAGCGTAATCATAATCATTCCCCGGACCATTGTATCTTCTGACCCAGAGAGTATCTCCAGCAGAAGAATATTTAACGGTAGCGTAATCTTTGAAAGTACCACTGCCATCGCTAGAACCAGTCACATACAGATTCCCGCTACCATCTACGACTAGGTCGGAAGCCCTGTCAATACTATTCCCCGGACCATTGTATCTCCTGACCCAGAGAGTATCCCCTAAAGAAGAATACTTAATGGTAGCATAATCAGAATAAGCTCCACTGTAACTATAACCCGTCACGTACACGTTTCCGCTATCATCCACTGCCAATTCCCCAGCTGCGTCGTCACTGTTCCCAGGTCCATTGTACCTTCTGACCCATAGGGTGTCCCCGTTAGGACTATACTTAATGGTAGTATAATCATAAGAAGTTCCACTCCCCTCGCTGTAACCAGTCACATACACATTTCCGCTATCATCCACTGCTAAAGCATAAGCCACGTCCTCCCCATTCCCAGGTCCATTGTATCTTCTGACCCATAAGCTGTCTCCATTAGGAGCATACTTTATGGTGGCATAATCGTGTAAAGTTACACCGCCCCAACTATCACCGGTCACATACACATTGCCATTGGCATCCACTGCCATGGCCAAAACATATTCATCACCATTACTTGGTCCATTATAGGTTCTTACCCATAGAGTGTCACCTGCAGGTGAATATTTGATCGTGATAAAATCACAATAAGGAGAGTGAGCCGAATCTTGCACACCGCCACCGGCCACATACACATTTCCGTTGTCGTCCACTGCCAGAGCATGGGCATCGTCGTTGCCGTTTCCGGGCCCATTATATCTTCTGACCCAGACCGTGTCTCCATTGGGAGCGTATTTGATGGTGGCAAAATCGGAAAAGGTTCCGATACCCACACTGTTACCTGTCACATATTCATTTCCGTCGTCATCCACTGCCAGTGCTTGGGCATAGTCGGTACCATTACCAGGTCCATTGTATCTTCTGACCCACAGAGTATCTCCAAAAGATGAATACTTAATGGTAGCGTAATCTTCCCCAGTGCCACTGCCAATGCTCCTACCAGTTACATACACATTCCCACTGGCATCTACAACTAAGGCGTAAGCAGCATCCTGACCGTTCCCTGAACCATTATACCTGGCCACCCAGGCCTCATAAACACCTTGAGCAGAAGCTGGAAGAGTAAAAAGGGGCAATAACAAACTCACCAAGGAGAAACAAAAAAGCAAGCATAACAGACCAGCATTGAACATTTTTAGCATAAGAACCTTCTTAAAAGTTAATGCTTTGGCTCATTCCTCCGCTAATTCTGTTTTACCGTGAGCAAGCTCCCCATAAGCGGCTTTCTTCTCCCTCTCTAATATGAACAGTTCTGAATTTCTGTCAAGTAATATTTTCCGAAATCTGTTTTGAGGTAACCTAGCTATACCTTTCCAACCTCAACTCCCCCTTCTCCAAAACCCCATAACTAAAATTCCTCATCCAATCCCCCACATTCACATAGAACCCCTTGTCAATTTTCTCTACAATCGGCTGATGAATATGCCCCATAATCACAAAATCAAACCCGGAATTGATTTTTCCCTTGGCAAAGTTTAAATATTCCTGATATTCGATATCTTTCTGTTGGGTATAATTTCCGCTGGAATGAGAAACTTTATTAGCCAGCCAGTATGAGAAATCCGTAGGCAACTGCCGGTATAGCCAAATATTTACCTTATTTCTCAAAATCTTTTTCAAAATCCGGTAACCAACATCTTTTTTAGCCAGCCCGTCCCCGTGAATCAGAAACAGTTTTTTACCCTGATGCGAAACCTCCAAAAAATCAGGGTGAACCGCAATTCCCAGCTGTTGTGGCAGAAAATCCCCCAGCCAGAAATCATGATTGCCGGCTAAATAAATTATCTGGCTGCCTGAGTTTTTTAACTTTTTCAGGGCAAATAAAATGGAGGCAAACTGCTTGGGGATTAAATTTTTATATTCAAACCAGAAGTCAAACAAATCCCCCAAAATGTACAAAGTTTCACACTCTTTTTCAATTTGGTTCAAGAATGAGAGTAACTTCTGCTCTTTTTGACTCTCTAAGGGGGCAGTGTCTCGACCTAAGTGAGCATCCGAAATAAAATAAATTTTATTTTTGTTTGGGCTCATATGCTACTGCATGGTGTAACCAAAAAGACGATAAACAATATAAGAAAACAATTAAATCAAACCAAATCCGCCTTCGGCGGACTTGACTTTTAGGTGAAATGTGGTTAACTTAAATTCTGAAGTTAACATAACGGATAAAGTACCCGGTAAAGTTCTGCCCGCTTTTGGCGGAGAAATTCAATTATCGCAAAGACCTGAACTGATGGATAAATTTGTCATCAAGGGGGGAAACAGAATCTCCGGGTCGGTGGAAATCGGGGCTTCCAAAAACTCCTTCCTGCCGATTTTAGCCGCCTCCCTTTTGGTGGAAAAAGGGGAAGTTCTTCTGAATCTTACTCCCAACCTAATGGATATTGATAGCATGCTCAAGGTGATGGAGCATCTGGGGGTAAAGGTCAAAAAATATTCCAAAGATAGAAAATTAGCTATCAATGCGGAAAATCTGAATAATCATGAAGCTCCTTATGACTTGGTGCGCAAGATGAGGGCTTCTTTTTTGGTTTTGGGACCCCTTTTATCCCGCCTGGGAAAAGCCAGAGTTTCTCTACCCGGCGGCTGTGTTCTGGGACAAAGACCGGTGGACCAGCATATCAAAGGTTTCAGGCAACTGGGAGCCACCTTAGAAGAAGACCAGGGTTATATAGTGGCCCAGGCCAATGGCCTGAAAGGAAATGTGGTTTATTTTGACCGGCCGACTCACACCGGGACCGAAAATTTAATCACCGGCGCCTGTCTGGGGGAAGGGAAAACCACCTTGGTCAATGCCGCCTGTGACCCGGAGGTTTTGGATGTGGCCAATTTTTTAAACCGCATGGGGGCTAAAATTGAAGGAGCCGGAACCCCGGTGATAAACATCACCGGCGTGAAAAGATTGAAAGCTTGTGAATATACCCCTATGCCGGACAGATTGGAGGCCGGAACTTTTATGATGGCTGCGGCTATTACCGGAGGATACCTGGAAATTAAAAATGTGGAGTCAGAGCATCTGGGGATGGTAAATCTAAAACTAAAAGAGATGGGAGTTGAAATAGAGCAGAATAAATCTCGTATCAAAGTAAAAGGACCGAAAAAATTGAAACCAACCAACGCCGTAACTTATCCTTATCCCGGTTTTCCCACCGACCTGCAACCCCTGCTGATGGCTATGGCCAGTGTGGCTGCCGGCACCAGCTATATCAGGGAAACCGTCTTTGATAGCAGATTTACCCATGTGATGGAGCTGGTCCGCTTAGGAGCAGACATAAAAGTTTCCGGGGATGAAGCCACCGTGACCGGAGTAGCTAAATTGAAAGGGGCTTCGGTCATGGCCTCAGATATCAGAGCCGGAGTAGGCTTAGTTTTGGCCGGATTAGCTGCCGAAGGGGAAACTGAAGTTTTAAGAGTCTATCATATCGACCGCGGTTATGAAAACTTAGAAGAAAAGCTTTCCCAGGTCGGAATTTCCATCTGCCGCCAAAAAACTTAAATTGTATGTTAAACCAAGAGGGTCTTGTATGTGGTCAACCAAAATAAAATTAGCAGTATTTTTAAGCATTTTATTTTCGGTGGTTTCCGTTTTTGCCCAGGAAAATTTATATTTCGGCAAGAACAAAATTCAATACCAGAAATTTGACTGGCATTACATTCAGACCGAGCATTTTGACATTTATTCTTATGACGGCGGTGACCAGTTAGGGAAATTTTCGGCTGAGGTTTTGGAAGATGCTTACCGGACTGTCAAAGAAGAGTTGAGATATTCTTTGAATAAGCGGGTTCCTATAATCATTTATAACTCCCACAACGAATTCCAGCAGACCAATGTCACTCCCGGGCTTTTACCGGAAGGAGTGGGAGGATTTACCGAGGCCTTTAAAAATCGGGTGGTGATTCCATTCATGGGTTCTTATGAAGATTTCCGCCATGTTCTGCACCACGAACTGACCCATGCCATGATTTTTGATATGCTGTATGGAAATATCATCCGCTCGATTTTGAGCCGGCAGGCTTTATTTGATTTACCCTTATGGTTTGCCGAAGGTTACGCCGAGTATTCCTCCCGCTATGGCATGGATTATCAGGCGGATATGATTTTGCGTGATGCCGCTCTTCATAACTATCTGCAGCCCTTGGAGTATGTGGGCGGATTTTTGGCTTACAAACAGGGGCAGTCGGTTTTGAGCTTTATAGTGGAGCGATACGGCAAAGAAAAAATAGCTGAGATTTTGAATAAGGGTAAAATCCATCTGAGTATGGATAAAGCCCTTAAATCGGCCCTCGGCGTAGACCAGAAGGGGCTGACCGAGGAGTGGATGAAGAGATTGAAAAAAGAGTACTGGCCCGAGCTGGCTAAAAGAGAAGAGCCCAAGGATTTCGCCAAACAGCTTACTTTTCATGAAAAAGATGGCTCTTTTTTCAATGAAAAACCGGCTTATTCACCCCAGGGAGACCGCTTGGCGGTCTTCTCAGATAAATCCGATTACACTGAAATTTTTATCATCTCCGCCATTGATGGAAAAGTAATTGAGCGGGTGGTCAAAGGGGAAAGGTCCGGGGATTTAGAATCTCTGCATTCTTATATCAGCGGAATCTCCTGGTCTAAGGATGGGGAGAAGCTCACCTTTGTAAGCAAAAGTAAAGGTGAAGACGCTTTGTGTTTGGTGAATGTCAAAAAGAAAAAAGTCTATAAAAAATTTAAGTTCGGCTTGAATTCCATGTATTCTCCGACCTGGTCACCGGATGAAGAAAAAATCGTCTTTGTAGGGGTGAAAGACGGGCAGGCAGATCTGTATTCTTACAATCTGAAAGAAAAAAAGGTAACCAAAATTACCGATGACCCTTACACTGAGTTAGACCCGGTCTGGTCTCCGGATGGAACGACTCTGGTGTTTGCCTCGGACCGTCCTTTGAACCCGGATTCAAGTGCTTTTGAAAAATACAGATATGGGCAATATAACTTGTTTATCTGGCCTGCCCGCCAAGATTTGGCAGGCGGGGAAGCCGGGACCGAAGAATTTAAACCGTTGATTACTGATTTTGGCAACAGCCGCATGCCCTGCTTTTCGCCGGACGGGAAAAAACTTGGTTTTGTCTCCAATAAAAACGGAATTGATAATCTGTACATCCACGAACTGGATAGTTTAAAAACTTATCCGGTTACCAATGTAATCTCCGGTTGTTTTAATCCTACTTGGTCTCCGGACGGTGAAAAAATAGCATTTTCCTGCTTTTACAAAGGGGGCTGGGACATCTTTGTGTTGAAGGAGATTTTGCCCAAGACCAAACCTGGAGAAGAGTTAGCGCCCACTGAGTTTGTCTTGAATCAACAAAAGGAAGCTTTGGTTTTTGATACTCTGAAAACAGGTGGTTACCAGGATTCTGTCTACATCCCCGAGACAAGCGAAAAAGAATTTACTTCTTATGTTTATAAAACTCCGGAAACAGAGTATACCATAGGAGAAAAAACCGATACTGTCGCGACGGCGGCTGATACTGCTACCACAGTGGTTGATAGTTCTGCTAGAGATACTACTTTAAGTTTTAAATTGCCGGACGGGGAATACAAGAAGAAAAAATATAAACTGAAATTTACACCGGATCTGGTTTCCGGTTATGTAGGGTATGACGCTTTCTTCGGATTCAGGGGGCAGTCCTTTCTGGCGATCAGCGACCTGATGGGGAATCACAGCCTATTCATTGCTACCGACATATTCAGGTCCATCAGCCAAGCCAATGTTCAAATTTTTTATCAGTATACCAGCAAAAGGGTTGATATCGGTTTGGGGCTTTTGCGCACCAATTATTTTTATATCGATGAGCTGTCCCGGCTTTTCCGGGATGGAATTTTTGCTCTTTTAGGGGGAGCTTCCTTACCTCTCACTACTTTTACCAGAACCGAAGCGGGTGCCACTTATTTAGCGGTGGACCGATTCTATTATGACGATTACCCCCCCGGATCCGGCATATTCGACGACCGTTTCAGCAAGATTTTATATTTTGACTGGTCCTGGATCAACGATACGGTCATCTGGGGACTGACCGGACCGGTCAACGGCAGCAGATACCGATTGACTTATGAATGGGCACCCAAAATTTCCAAAAACTCGATTGCTTTTCAATCGGTCTGGTTGGATTACCGTAAATACTGGCATTTTAAGAAAAGATACGGTTTTGCTTTGAGATTTTCCGGGGGTGCCAGTTTTGGAGCCAACCCCAAAGTTTTCTATCTGGGTGGGGTAGGGAACTGGATTGCCCCGAATTACACTTTTAAGAATATCTATAATATGGAAAGTTTGTACTTCTCCCGCTTGATAACTCCTCTTAGAGGGTATGATTATTTTGACGTTCAGGGAACTAAATATGGTTTGATGAATTTTGAATTCAGGTATCCTTTTATCGAATATTTTGCCATGAAATTCCCTCTCCCGATGGTGCTGTCACAGGTCAGCGGCAATATTTTTTATGACCTGGGAGCGGCCTGGAATGATACCAAGAAATTTAAAGGGACGACTTCCGAGTTCGGCGGTTGGAGGCTCAAGGATTTGAAGTCCGGCTTCGGATTCGGCGCCAGAGCCAATTTAGGATTTATCGTTTTGAAATACGACACCGCCTGGAGAACCGATTTCCATTCGGTTTCGGCTAAGCCGATTTATTATTTCTCCTTAGGAGCAGAATTTTAAATCCAGTGTCAAGGTCAGGAGACCTTGACCTACCCCTAGCGGGTAGGTTTGGGTCCCCCGACCCAAACCAGTAACAATGAAATCCGAGTAGCGATATTAATTACTTGCCTTTCTTTTTAGAATTTCGTATATTTTTAAGCGTTTACAATATGGAGGAAATCTAAGTGGTAACTAGAGAACAAGTTTTTGAAGTGTTGAAAGACTGCTACGACCCTGAGATTCCTATCAACTTAGTGGATTTGGGTCTGATTTATGATGTGCAGGTTAATGAACAGGGGAAAGTGGCGGTGAAGATGACTTTGACCACCCAGGGCTGTTGTATGGGAGACCATATGTCGCAGGATGCCCAGAGCAAAATCTTAGCTCTGCCGGGGGTGACTGAAGCAGCTGTGGAATTGGTCTGGGACCCGCCCTGGGACCCTTCAAGGATGTCGGCGGATGCCAAAAAGCAGTTGGGGTTTGAGTAGCTGGATTTAGAGTCGAAAGTTAGTTCCGTTTCGAATTGGCTATTTCATTGAAGGATAATGAATTACAATAAAGAGGTCTACGCCCAAATTGTCTCCCCTATTCCACCTAAGCAAGCTTCAGATTTCTAGAGATTAAGTTTTCTCTTGACAAAGACGACATACGTATTATATTAAGATAGTGCTCATTATAATGAGCATAACCGAAGGAGGAAACTATGGCAATAACCACCCTGTCAATCACAGAGGCGAGGAAATCTTTTTTAGACATTGTCAGGGAAATAGATAAAACTTACGCCAGATATATATTAACAAAAGATGGAAAACCCGTTGTAGCCTTGATGAGCGTGGAAGAATATGAAGGTTGGTTGGATACCCTAGAGATCGCAGCCGACCCCGAATGGACCAAAGCTTTAGAGGAAGCCCGAGAAGACGTCAGGAGAGACAAGTTATTTTCGTTTGAAAAAGTTGTGGGCCGAAAACAAAAAAAGAGACGCAAATAATTGGAATTTGAAATTACTTTCACCGGCAGCGCCGAAAAAGATTTCAAGAGTATCCCAAAAGAATTCGTAGAAAAAATACTTTCCATTATTGAAGAACGCATCGCGGAAAATCCATACGTTGCAGGCAAAAAACTAAAAGGTCAATGGCGGGGTATGTATTCTTACCATGTTGCAAATTATCGTATAGTTTATCAAATCTTTCCTAAAGACCAATCCATTGCTATCTTGAGAATTAAACCCAGAGGTCGGGTTTATCGCTAACATTTCAGATTAAGACAATACCAATTTTTTTACTATCTTGACTTTCCCCGTTTAAGATATTATTTGTAATTTAAGACCCATGAAAGCACCCAAAATCACCAAAAAACTCATCTCTGACCACGGCTTATCCCCGGAAGAATATAAAAAAACCTGCCAGATTTTAGGCCGCCAACCCAACTTCACCGAACTGGGCATCTTTTCAGTAATGTGGTCCGAGCATTGCAGTTATAAGAACTCCCTGGCAGTGTTGAAAAAACTCCCTCGTGAAGGCAAGAAACTAGTCGTCAAAACCGGAGAAGAAAATGCCGGTGCCATAGATTTAGGCAATAATTTAGCGGTGGTCTTCAAAATCGAAAGCCACAATCATCCCTCCGCAGTTGAGCCCTATCAGGGAGCCGCCACCGGAGTCGGCGGAATAATGAGGGATATTTTCACCATGGGAGCCAGACCGATTGCCTGTCTGAATTCTTTAAGATTCGGGGAATTAACACATCAGCGAGCCCGGTATTTAATGGACGGAGTAATTCGGGGCATCGGTGATTACGGCAACTGCTTCGGAGTTCCCACCGTGGGGGGAGAAATTTATTTTGAGGACTGCTATTTATCCAATCCCCTGGTGAATGCCATGGCCGTGGGTTTAGTCAAGAAAAATAAAATGGCTTTTGCCAGAGCTGCGGGTGTTGGAAATCCGGTTTTGATTGTGGGCTCTTCCACCGGCCGAGACGGGATACATGGAGCCACTTTTGCTTCAGAGGAGATTTCCAAAAAATCAGAATCCAAACGGCCTTCGGTCCAGATAGGAGACCCTTTTACGGAGAAGCTTTTATTAGAAGCAACTTTGGAGGCCATAAACTTCGGTTATGTTGTCGGAATTCAGGATATGGGAGCAGCCGGCTTGACCTGCTCTTCGGCGGAGATGGCGACTAAGGGAAACTGCGGAATGGAGATTGATGTGGCTTTGGTGCCGTTGCGGGAAGAAAAAATGACCCCTTATGAGATAATGCTTTCGGAATCGCAGGAACGGATGCTGGTGGTGACTAAAAAGGATAAAGTCAAAGAGCTGCAGAAAATCTTTGCCAAATGGGATTTGAACTCAAAAATAATCGGAAAAGTGACAGATGACGGAATTTTGAGAGTGAAAAATAATGGCAAGGTAGTGGCTGAAATTCCGGCTAAAGCTTTAGTAGTGGGAGGAGGAGCACCGGTTTACCAGAGAGAGAAAAAGAGACCTAAATATCTGGAAAAGCTCCATCAGTTTAAACCGTCGGAAATTTCGGAACCCGAGAATTTTAACGAAGTTTTGTTGAAACTGATTTCTTCCCCCAATATCGCTTCTAAAATCTGGGTGTACCAACAATATGACACTTCGGTGAGAACTAACACGGTTGTTAAACCAGGCAGTGACGCGGCGGTTTTAAGAATCAGAAATACTAATAAGGCTTTGGCTGTCAAAACTGACGGAAACGGCAGATACATTTATTTAGACCCTTATACTGGAGGCCAAATTGCGGTAGCCGAAGCTGCCAGAAATGTTGTCTGTGCCGGCGGAAGACCTCTGGGAATCACCAACTGCTTAAATTTTGGCAATCCCTATGACAAAGAAATTTTTTGGACCTTTCATGAAGCGGTAATGGGAATGGGAAAGGCATGTGAGATTTTGGAAACCCCGGTGACCGGCGGAAATGTAAGTTTTTACAACGAAGACAAAGACCAGAAAAGAGCCGTATATCCCACGGTTGTTGTAGGTATGGTGGGGTTAATCGAAGATATAAAACATATAACTACCTGCTGGTTCAAAAACGAAGGTGATTTGATTGTTTTATTAGGGAAAAATAAGGAGGAATTAGGAGGCTCTGAATACTTGAAAGTGATTCATAACTTAGTGAAAGGAAAACCGCCGCAGATAGATTTAAATTTTGAAAAAAGGGCGCAAGAAACCTGTCTGGAAGCCATTCAAGCCGGAATCATAAAGTCAGCTCATGATTGCTCCGAAGGCGGTTTGGCAATAGCTTTGGCGGAGTGTTGCATTACCAATCCAGAGCGAATTTTTGGTGCTAAGATAAATTTAGTTGATAAAATCAGAACCGATGCTTTGCTTTTTGGAGAGACCCAATCCAGAATTGTGATAAGTTTATCTCCTGACTCATTAAAAAAATTAGTTAGAATTGCAAAGAAATACAAAGTTCTTTGTGAAGTAATTGGAGAAGTAACTTGGGATAGATTAATTATTAACGACTGGATAGATGCTTCTTCGGAGCAGTTGAAAGATTTGTATTATAATGCTATTGGAAACCTGATGGGGGATTGATATCTCCCTCTCCTCTAAGGAGAGGGTTGGGGTGAGGTCAGTAATTCTTTATAATAATATGCTACAAGCAGCACTCTCCACTTTTTACCGGTTCAGGACCACCTTTAAAAATGTAATTGACAAGGTATACAACATCTTTCAACGTAATTGTGTTAGTGCCATTTACATCCGCTCGACACCCAGGAGGTAGAGGTTCACACCAACGTACTAAAAAAACACATTTAACTAAAGGGAAAATGTCGGCTAAAGTAATCTGGTTATCCCCATTAGTGTCTCCCGATTTGGCAACACAGTGAGTATCCGCCGGAGAAGCAACCTGTGAACTAGAGGGAAGGTTCTCGGTTGTAAGTGCTTGGGAAAATGAATCGGAATAGATTACTGCCAAAAAGATAAGTACACCCAGTAAAACACTGCTTAATCTTTTGTTGAACATAAAATCAACTCCCATCTATGAGAGAGAATGTAGTTTTTTACACTCATCAAAAATATAATACATAAGTTAAAAAAGTCAATCCCTTTATTATCTGTTCCGTCCGCCACGTCTGCTGTGAATTACTTTTCATCACAAAAAAAGCCACCTAATCTTTTGGACAAGGTGGCTTTGAGGAAAAAACCTCTCTTATAACTCCCCTTTACACTCTAGATCAATCAAAAATCCGTTCACATGCTCATGTTCAAAGTCCTTACCATTCCCCTTATAGCGGTGAGTTCCGTACCCTAAGCGAAAGCCGCTATTAGAATTGGCTCCAAAGTAATTCAAGTTGTTAATAATCACCTGCTTACCGTGTTTGTCCTTGATCATTTCTAAGCCAACTTCCGCCTCTCCGTTTCCTAAGGTGGCGTGAGGTTTCTCTCCAAACTCCATGGTAATTTTCTTTTTATCAATCTTGAATTCAGCCCAGGTAACCGGGTAAATCTGAGATAAAATTTTACCGGCTGCCTCAATCTGCTCTTGAGTAGCTGTAGGTTCGAAAGTTGCCACTAACCATTCGGTTTTTCCATCCCCAAAATCTTCCCCTAAATCACCAGTCAACCACACCTTCATTCCATCCAATTTAGTTGACCCCAAGTTCCCTTTCTTGATCATTATGGCATTATTGAACTCACAAAAATGCTTGTCCGGTTGAGTAGAAAAATAGCAGGTACAAAACATTCTGCAACTGCAGGCTTCAATGTAGCTGGCTTTGAAGCTCCAGGGAGTCTTGGCGGACTTCTCTCCTCCAGCCCAAACCAGCACCAAAGCTGACAGAACTGCCAGTGCCACAAAAATAAGTTTCTTCATACGCTCCTCCTTTTTACTGTTTTTTTGTAATTGTTTCTTAATTTATTCGACGTTATATAATACAAAATTTAATGTTTGTCAAGTTTTTTTAGTCATTTTGTTCTTAAAAAACCAGGTTGTTCAATTTTTTAGCTTGAAATCCAATCTAAATTTTATTAATTGCAAAAGTTTTTTATCAAGTTTTATTAGATTTTAACCGACTATCCTATTAAAGTTAAACCAAAGGAGGAGACCTATGAGCAAAAAACTTTTCATTATTAGTGGTATGTTAGTTTTAGCACTGGCTTTGATTTTCGGTTCGGCTTTGGCTACACCGAGCGGCACTACTAAGACCAGTACCCCAACTACCAAAGCCCCCACCCCAGTCGCTAATGTGTTTGCGGTCTGTGGTTGTGGCAAAGTATTTACCCCCGATAATACTACTATGTATCTGACCTATGAGGGTAAAAAGTACGCTTGTTGCACCAAGGCCTGTCATGAATATGCCTCCAAAGACCCGGCTAGTTGCGCTAAGATGTCCAATGAAAAAGTAGCTCAGGCGGTGGAGAAATTATCTCCTAAGACTGCTACCACCACCACCGAGGCTGCTCCTAAGTAAGCTGGTCCGATTTAATTTTTTAAAAACGCCCTGGCAAATTGGCTGGGGCGTTTTTTATTTATGGTGAGTTAGTCGAACCATTTTCAATTCCATCCCTCTCCTATAAGGAGAGGCATGGTTCACCGTGAGGGGGGAGAGGTCAGTGAATTAATTGACATTACTTTTCAATTCATTAAATTATTACAATTAATCAGAAGGAGATTGAGCAAAGAATAAAGAAGTTACTCTGTCATTCTGAGCGGAGCGAAGAATCTCTTTATGGAAACGTAAATTGGCGAATAGCAAATTTAAGCAGTTTCACCAAGCTTTTAATTTTCCGATTTATTCTGCTTCTGTGATTCCGGTTCTGGTAGGAACTTCAATTGCTCATTACGAAAATAACGTATTTGAACCTTTCAGGATTTTTTTAGCTTTATTCGGATTGTTTTTTTTGCAAATATCGGTCAATTTAGCAAACGATTACTTTGACTCCAAGACCGGGGTGGATGAGCAGAAAAAAGATTCATTTGTTCTTCTGGTAAAAAACCCTAAAGTCATTCTTTATTTCTCACTTTTCTTTTTCATTTTAGGGGGAGCCACCGGCTTATATCTGGATTTTACTTCCCACAAGCATGTCATTTTACTGATTGGTTTTGTCGGTTTTGTGATGGCTTTCTTTTATTCTGCACCCCCCTTGAGATTGAGCTATCTGGGAATGGGGGAGCCGGTGACTTTTCTTTGTTTCGGTCCTCTGGCGGTGATGGCATCTGAATTTGTGCAGTCGCAGATGATTTCGGAAACCTCCTTCTGGGCTTCGATTCCGGTTGGGTTCCTGGTGGCGGCGATTCTTTTGATTCATCATTTCCCGCAGTATGAGGAGGATAAGAAATATCAGAAGAATAATCCTCTGGTGAGGTGGGGGAAGAAGAGAGCGGCTTTGATTTTTATTTATCTGATTTTGGCGGCCTACTTGTGGATATTTTTGAGCTTGCTCTTAGGCAAACTCCCCCTGGCTTCTATGTTTTCTTTTATTACTTTTCCGATGGCGGCCCGGATTATCTTTTTCACCTGGAAGAATGCCGAAAGCCAGAATATTTTTAAAGCCAAGCCCCTGACTATCAAGCTACATTTTTTTACCGGGTTGGTTTTGGCAATCGGGTTTCTTTTTAGTTAATGAAGCTGACACCACCCTTCCGCCGGAGGCGGATCCGCCTTTGGCGGAAACCCTCCCCTAAAAGGAGAGGGAACAATACTTCATCCTCTTGTAGAGGTACCCACATATTGGGTAATTTTAACATTTTTATACCATATTTTGTGTTTTGGAAGTTAAATTGTATTTTTTTGAAACAAACTCTTGACAAAGACGTTTAATTGTATGATACTTGAACAGAAGGTCAAAATTAGTTAACTGAAAAAGTTTTTAAAAACCATGGTTCAATCCCTCGGCTTTAGCTCGGGATGGTGAGGAAATTGAACCATAAATTCACCATAAAAGGAAACAAGGAGGTGATGAGATATGAGAGAACTCATCCTGGAGGTAGAAGAATTGGAACAAAGGATTGCCCCGGGGTCTGCTTCCAACGGAGCAATGTAATCTGGTTCTGAAGCAGTTTAGTATTAACTACTAAACACCTCCTGCAAGAGCCCCGATATACATCGGGGCTCGCTTTTTTTATACCATTGTTAGGTATGGGTAGCTGTGGGTCCCCGAACCCAAACAAAAAGGGTTATCATTCCGAGTGTAAACGAGGAATCTTTTAGAAAATTTTCTCACAACAGATTAAACTGATTAAGCAGATTTCAATAAAACATCTGTTCAATCCGCTACATCTTGTGGTGAACGTCAGCCGAACCATCTGCTGTGAATTCTCTTATAACTGACCCTCCCTTGCCCTCCCCTTAAAGGAGAGGGAACTGCACTCCCCTCCCCTCTTAAAGGAGAAATTGTCTGTAACATCCTGTTTTATACAGGACGGACGCCCCGATAAATCGGGGCGTTACATTTTGGATGAGGATTGTAGCGGTGCGAGTTGTCCCGAAAAACATGAGGGATTCATCGCACATAATATAAAAGGTCGGATAAATCCTTCGACCGGCTCAGGATGAATCCGACCGCTACATTTTGGGTCAGGAGACCCAAAACTACTCTCTATACATAGAATCGGGTAGGTCGAGGTCTCCAGACCTCGACACCCTCTCCGTAGGTCGGAATCCCTTACCGACACGGCGGGGAAAAGATCCCCGCCTACGATACTTTTATCTTGACAATAAAAAACCACAAGTTAAATTATAGAAAATTCGTTAGTTCTAAGATTGACAAAGTTAGGTACTAAACATCCAGGTGAAGCACTAATGAAAAATAAAAAAATTTCAGTGTTGGTGGGTTTTATTCTCGGCAGTCTAATTCATGTTAGGCGCCAGAGGAGGTTAGCATGATTAAAAGTTGGTTGATGAGACTCTTTAAGCGTGACAGCGAAAAGAAGCTTTACGAGGAAATAAAACTCTTAAAGCGCGACAGTGAAAAGAAGCTTTACGAGGAAATAAAACTCTTAGGCGAGGAGCGGGTGTTGTTGAAGCCGTTCCTCATAGCCATGGCTTTGGGCATTGTGTTTATGCTGGGGATAGTTTGGGGACGCGAGAATTGGATAGGTGCAGCCTCGATTGCTCTAACCATCGCGGCCTCGGCGTTAGCGACCGGGGCCGCCGTGGCCTTCCTATTTGGCATACCCAGATCTAGGCAAAGGGAAGCATCGAAAGACGGTGCGCCCCTTTCTCAGACCTCTGAGTATGAAGTCAATACCAACCTGGAACAGGTCTCCGATTGGCTGACCAAGATTATCCTAAGTATTGGACTCATTCAACTCACTAAGATTCCGACAGCATTCGACAGTCTTGCAACGCATCTCAGCCAAGCATTTGGCCAGCCGGCAGTTCACCCTGGACTGGTTGGGTCCCTGCTCGTCTACTTCGGGCTTGTAGGTTTCCTCTTTGGATACCTCTGGACACGGATGCACTTGGCTCCTGTACTCTCGCGGGAGGAGCGGGCAGTCCTGCAGAAGCCGGAGTTCTTAGAGGGGATGATTCATTCATTCTTGTATCAGCCGAGGGGGTACGAACGCGCTATTAAGCTTGGTGAGGCGTTTTTGCGCGCCGTCAGCGATGCGAACTACCGGGTGTGGCTATATCTTGCGTGTGCCTATGGGCAGCAGTACTCGTCTCTCAAGGAGGAGCGAGCCATCAGCACGGCGCAACTAGAAGCTGTGAAAAAGCAGGCCTTAGCTGCCTGTGAGAGAACCCTCTATCTCAACCCCTCTGAATACGAGGCCCTCATTGCCCTCTGGGACAAGGGCGCATCACCTCAGGAGGACGATTTGGTTGTCTTTGGGGAGGATAAGGATTTCCAAGACCTGTTCAGCAAATACGGCTGGAAGCCAAAACCATAGAGCAGTAGCCCGGCTACTGAGACTAACCCTAAAAAGCTTTCGTAGGTCGGGATTCCTTCCCGACTTTTTGGTTCACTCTGACGAATCGGAACGAGCGGGGAAAAGATCCCCACCTACAGAGTTCTTTATCACCAAAATTCCATATTGACAATTCCCCCTCATCCATTACATTTATTCCAGTAAAAAATTAAGCAAAACCATGCAATATACACCTATCTCCGCCCCGCGCGGCACAAAAAAATCCTGTCTCTCCTGGCACACTGAAGCCGCCCTACGGATGTTGCAAAACAACTTAGACGAAGCTGTGGGAGAAAATCCCAGAGAGCTAATCGTCTACGGAGGGACCGGAAAAGCAGCTAGAAACTGGGAATGCTACTATGCCATTGTCGAATCCTTGAAAAAATTAAAAAATGATGAAACTTTACTTGTCCAATCCGGCAAACCGGTCGGAATTTTCAAAACTCACCCGTATTCTCCCCGGGTCTTGATTGCCAACTCTCTTTTAGTCCCGGACTGGGCTACCTGGGAAAAATTCAGAGAACTGGAGAAATTAGGTTTGATAATGTTCGGGCAGATGACCGCCGGCAGCTGGATTTATATCGGGACTCAGGGGATTTTACAGGGAACTTATGAAACCCTGTCAGCAGTGGCGAAAAAACATTTTAACGGCTCTTTGGCTGGTAAATTTATTTTAAGCGGCGGCATGGGGGGAATGGGTGGTGCCCAGCCCTTGGCAGCCACCATGAACGAAGGTGCAATTTTGGTGGTGGAAGTGGATGCAGCTAAAATCAAAAGAAGAATAAACTCTGGCTATTGCGATAAAATCTCCTACGGCTTAGATGAAGCTTTGGAGCAGGTTTTAAAAGCCAAAGAGAAGAGACAGCCACTATCAGTAGGACTGGTAGGCAACTGTGCTGAAATATTACCGGAAATTTTTAGAAGAGGAATCATTCCGGATGTGGTTACCGACCAGACTTCCGCTCATGATGAATTAAATGGCTATGTGCCGGCTGCTTTAGCTCTGGATGAGGTTTTGCGATTGAGAAAAGAAAATCCGCAAGAATATATAAAACGTTCCTTCGAATCGATGGGGGCTCATGTACAAGCCATGTTAGATTTTCAGAAAGCCGGAGCGATAGTTTTTGATTACGGAAATAATTTGAGGGGACAGGCTTTGAAAGCCGGGCTGGCCAGCGCCTTCGATTATCCAGGATTTGTGCCGGCTTATATCAGACCGCTCTTTTGTGAAGGGAAAGGTCCTTTCAGATGGGTGGCACTTTCCGGTGACCCCCAAGATATTTATGTCACCGATGAAGTGGTGGTCAAAGAGTTCAAGCATGACGAAGCCTTGGTCAGATGGATTAAGCTGGCCCGAGAGAAAGTTAAATTTCAAGGACTTCCGGCCCGAATCTGCTGGTTGGGTTATGGGGAGCGAGCCCATTTCGGAGAGATTATCAACAATCTGGTGAAAAAGAAAAAAATCAAAGCACCCATTGTGATTGGCAGAGACCATCTGGATACCGGCTCCGTGGCTTCACCAAATAGAGAAACCGAGGGGATGAAAGATGGCTCGGATGCCATTGCGGACTGGCCTATTTTGAATGCTTTGCTGAATGCGGTCTCCGGTGCCAGCTGGGTTTCGGTGCATCACGGTGGCGGAGTGGGAATCGGAAAATCGATTCATGCCGGCATGGTGATTGTGGCGGATGGTACCAAAGAGATGCAGAAACGGCTCAACCGGGTTCTGACCAATGACCCCGGAATCGGAGTCGCCCGGCACGCTGACGCCGGATACCCGGAAGCTTTGAAAGTGGCTTTGGAAAGGGGAATCCAGATTCCCATGTTGAAAAAAGAGGAAAAAACAACCAAGCTCTCTTCGAAAAAAACAGTAACCGTGGCTTAAATTTTAAAAGAAGTCGGGTACAGGGACCCGACCCTACCCTCTGGGTAGCACTGGGTCCCTGCACCCAGTGCTATAAATTGTCCAATAAGTTTTTGAAAAAAAATTCTCCAACTTTAGCCATTATCAATATCGGCCAGCTTTTAACTTTGAGGTCTCCTGCTACAGGACCCAGAGCTGGTAAAAATCAATCTGACTTAGGAATAATTGAAAACGGAGCGGTTTTAATTTCCGGTGACAAAATTCTGGAAGTCGGAAAGACTTCAACTTTAAAAAAGAAAACCTCCCGTAAGACCAAAGTGATTGACGCCAAAGGAAAGGCGGTTACCCCTGGTTTGGTGGACTGCCACACTCATTTAGTTTTTGCCGGAAGCAGGGCCGATGAATTCGAGCAAAGAATTTTAGGTAAATCTTACCAGGAGATTGCACAAATGGGGGGAGGAATCAATGCTACGGTAGCCCAGACCAGAAAATCTTCCCCTAAAGAACTTTTTAATTTAGGTATGGAAAGATTAAATCGGATGCTGTCTTTCGGAACAACAACCGCTGAGACCAAATCGGGTTATGGCTTGTCCACCGAATCAGAACTGAAAATTTTAGAGGTAATAAAAAGTTTAAGGCGAAAGCATCCAATTGACATCGTGCCCACTTTTTTAGGCGCTCATGCCATTCCGGAAGAATTTAAAATTTACAGACGAGATTATATCAGAATCTTGACCGAAGAGATGATTCCCCAGGTGGCCAAAAGAAAGTTGGCCGAATTTTGCGATGTCTTCTGTGAAAACGGATATTTTACGGGGGAAGAATCCAAAAAGATTTTAGAGGCCGGAAAAAATTTCGGCTTAAAACCGAAAGTTCATGCAGATGAATTGGGCAACACCGGCGGCTCCCAGGTAGCCGCAGAAGTGGGAGCGGTTTCGGCCGACCATTTGGTTTATGCCATAGATGATGATATTGAAAAAATGAAAAAAACCGGTGTGATAGCAGTTTTGTTGCCTTCCACCTCATTTTTTCTCAATTCCCGCTATGCCCCGGCACGTAAAATGGTAGAGAATGGCTTAGCGGTGGCTCTGGCGACTGATTTCAATCCTGGTACCTCAATGACCGAATCCATGCAGATGGTAATGAGCTTAGGGTGTCTGAATCTGAAGATGACTCCAGCGGAAGTAATAGTGGCTTCAACCATCAATTCAGCTTTTGCCCTGAACAGAGGCGAACAAATCGGCAGCTTAGAGCCAGGCAAAAAAGGAGATTTGCTAATCTGGGAGGTTGCCAGTTTCAAGGAAATCCCTTATCATTATGGAGTAAACTTAGTCCAGAAAGTTATCAAAAATGGGAAAGTTGCTTTTCAAAATAAATGAGCTATTATTTTTAATTTTGCTTTTGAGTTTGGGTGCCAGTTGTGGCTTTTATTCTTTTAAATCCACTGCCGGTGGAACGTCATTTAAAACCATAGCAGTTCCTTTGTTTGACAACCAGACCCAGGAATACGGTATCAGGGAAATTTTAGCCGACTCGATTGCCAACCGGATAGTGCGGGATAACAGTTTAAAAATAGTGCCGGAAAATCAGGCGGATGTTATATTACGGGGAAGCATCACCAAATATGAAAGAGCGGTCCATACTTTCGACCGGGCCGAGAATGTTAAAGAGTATATCGTCCGTATATTTGTGAAAGTGGCTCTGGAAAATACCAAAGCAAAAAAGTCGGAGTGGGAAGAACCTAATCTTTTAGGCTGGGGAATTTATAATGTGATTATATCCCCGCCGGAAACCGAGGATGACGGCAAAACCAAAGCCATCACTAAATTGTCTGAAGATATCGTAAATAGAACCGTCAAAAACTGGTGAAATTTATTATGGTTCGGCTGGCTCACCATATTTCATAAAGGAGAAATTATGTTGAAGAAAATGTTTTTTGCTGGAATTCTTTTGGTTTCAATAGGCAATATCGTTTTAGCTGATATCAACTCCAAAGCCGGGACCACCTCTTATACTTTTTTAAGAGTAGGTCCCATAGCCCGGATTCAGGCTATGGGGGGCGCTTATACCGGTCTGGCTGATGACGAAGGCTCTTTGTTTTACAATCCGGGTGGTCTGGCTAAAATTAAAGATAAAACTTATCTGCTCTCTTACTCTAATTATATAACAGACGTTCAATCCGGTTTTGCGGGGCTGATTTATCCTTTGAAAAACAACCGTTCAGTCGGATTTTCTTTCAATTATTTAAACTGGGGAGATATTATACAAACTGATTCGCTTAATAATGAATTAGGGACTTTTACCCCTACGGATATCGCCTTCGCCATCTCCGGAGCCGCTGTGGTCAATCCCAGTTTTGACGCCGGTGCTACCGTAAAAATTATTTTTGAAAAAATATCCGATTATTCCACGTCCGCTTTGGCTGTGGACTTGGGCGGAATCTACACCGCCGCAGACGGCCGAACCAGATTCGGGGCTACGGTTTTGAATTTGGGAAAGCAGATGAAGTCAGCCGGAAGTATAAAGGAATCTTTACCAACAGTGTATAAGATAGGATTCTCCCATCACTTGAAAGAACTCCCTCTGGTGGTAGCGGCTGATTTGAACAAACCTAGGGATAATAATTTTTATCTTAATCTGGGAGGAGAGTTTATTCATTTCAAGAACTTACTTTTAAGAGCCGGCTGGTCCTCCAACTCCGGAGATATCAAAGATGTTTCCGATGGCGGCTCTCTGGCTGGCTTTGGTTTCGGGCTGGGGTTCTTATGGAAAAATTACAAGCTGGATTACTCCTATTCTTCTTTTGCCGATTTGGGCTCGGTGCATCGATTTACGATGGCTGGAAGTATTAAATAAATTGACCCCTCCTTTATCCTCCCCTACAGGGGAGGAAGTTTTCTCCCTCTCCTTTGAGGAGAGGGCAGGGGAGAGGTCAGTGTGGCTGTATGGAAATAATATGAAGCTAAATTCCTTTACATTTTTCATCTTAACTCTTTTTATATTTCTCTCTTGCTCTTCCGGTAATCAACCTAAAAATACAGTTATGTCTTTTTTCGGAGCCATGCGGTCAGCTGATACTTTGGGAATTGAAAGCACTGTGGATTTGGAAAGGATTTTAGCTGAGAGAAAAAATGAATTGCTGCAAGCCGGTAAAACCGCCCAAGCGGATAGTCTGAATAAAGAGAAGCTGATTGAAGAGCTGACCGTGGGTAATCTTAATCAGCTGTGGCTGAAAAATCAGATTGTGGTGGGGAAAACGGAAAAGAAAGGGGATACGGCCTTGGTTGAAATTTCTTTCATTGATCCTAATACCGGAACGCAATATTATAATAAGATGGCTTTGTATAGAATAGATGAAGGTTGGAAGATTTTTGCTTTTAAGGTCCTGAAGTGATTTTTTGAAAAAGTTAGGTTACTGTCGAGAATAAGAATGGACATCAATGGTTTGCCGAGTCAGTTATCTCAGAATAGGTTCGACCCGGATTTGAATTCTAGAAGTTCGCTTCCCGACAGTGCAGGACTATACTTGGTGTGTCTCAAGGTTGCAGCCACGCTGCCGAAACTGTTTGATTCAGTTACCTTTTGCGAATTTAATGGTTCGAAAGTGTTGTACGTTGGAATTGCTGGCACGGAGAAGTCGAAGCGCAAGAGCCTAAGAGAACGAGACTACGGAGACCACTTTGAACGAAACAATGCTGGCAAATCAACTCTCCGAAAAAGTCTTGGCGTAATCTTCGGATACAAACTAATCCCTCGAGACCGAGATCCATCAACTGGAAAGACAAAGTTCGCTGACAAGGATGAGGCAATGTTGTCTAGTTGGATGAAACAATCGTTGTTTTTGTACTATGCTAAACACCCGACACCCTGGATTCACGAGGATGAGTTGATCGAGAGATTGAATCCTCCGCTGAACTTGGGTCGTAACAATAATTCAGTAAATTTAGAGTTCAGAAAGAAAGTATCTCAACTGCGAAATCCGAAATAAAGTAATTTTTATCCTATACCCGTTATGGAAAATCAAAACCCTCAACTCTATTAAGGAGGTAAGCATGGACATCAAGCGAGAGTTTTTACGCCACGCGGTAGCCACACTGGCGTATCGTGGCGGAAAGGCGGTTCAGGGAGCGCCTCCTAACTTTTCAGGCTTTAAGGTAGGTGAAAAAACCCGCACCCCCGGGGAAATCCTGGCTCATATCGGTGATTTGCTTGACTGGGCCCTCTGGTTGGTAAAAGGGGAAAACCGTGGGCAAACCTCCAAACCGCTGCCCTGGGAACAAGAAGTAGCTCGATTCTTTGGCGAACTGGAAAAATTTGATTCTTATCTGGCTTCAGATGAACCCCTTGGATTTCCCCCGGAGAAGTTGTTCCAGGGACCAATTGCCGATGCGCTCACACACGTGGGTCAAATTGGGATGTTGAGACGACTGGCGGACATGCCGGTGCGCGGGGAGAATTATTTCAAAGCAGATATCGTTACAGGTAGAGTTGGGCCGGAACAGTCTTCCCAACGATTCGAGTTCGATTAGTTTTAGGTCTCAAGACCCAGACCACGACACATTATCGCTTAGGGGCAAAGTTTATCATCACGTGATTTTATTCTTGCTTTATACCTTTTTAACTTTATTTTTTATATTTGTATATGAATAATAAAAAACAGGGTGTGAATAATATTAACAGGAGGTTTGAACATGAAGATTCTTGACCAGATTGCCGCGTGGGCCCTATTAGCGATTGGAGCATTTCATTGTGCCATGACCCCGGCTATCTACAAACAATATAGCGAGGAGGTCATCTGGTTCTTCACCGCTGGCCTGGTCCTGATTCTGACGGCAGTCTTGAACCTTTTGCGTATTCGTTATGCAACCGTCGCAGCTGGAGTCCGAACTGTCAGCATTGGAGTCAACATAGTTACGATGCTGACTGTTTTAGCTATGGCCCCCTTCATGCACGTGACCAAGAATCCGCTGGCTTGGCTTCTTATCGCGCTGGTCGTGATTCCTACCTTCCTTTCCATTTTGCGCTCCGAACCGACAAAGCCATAACACCACAGCTAACATAACCGTGAGATTTTATTTTTTAGGGGTGGAGACAAGCTCTTCCTATACTACGCTTAAATTATTTTAAGAATTCTATTGTTGAAACAACCTCCATAAAAAGTGCCAAATTTTTTTCGGTTTCCACTTCTGTAGTTGTAAGAGTAAAAAGGTAGAGCATATTTATATCAAAATTAGGAATCAGTATCATGAAAACCTTATACCTTTTTGAGCCAAGTTGCCACAATCCTTCAAGTAAATGCCCCTTAATACCTTTTATAGCTTTATCACTAACTTTAACAATTTCTAAATTTGGAAACATTGTTTTTAATCCATTTATAGAACTTTCTACCCTTTCTCGCCTTATTTTATCTATGCCTTCTTTCTCCAAGTCAAAATTTTTGAATGAACTAGCACCAAAAAAGATGGATGCATCAGTCGCCTCGGTTATTTCAAAACTTGCTAGCGGTGTAAGTGCTCCAGGAACTTCGAATTTTAAATTTTTAGGATATCCAAATCCAATTTTATAGTCTTCAGAAATAAATGTTTTAAAGTTAGTAGGTGTGTCTAATTTTATCTTCTGTGGTGTCTTTTTCAGATTTATATAACTCTGATTCAACAGTATAAATACTATAATAAACCCCGCAATCGCTCCGCCAAACTGGCCTAACGGAAGTTTTACCAAAGCAGTATTTTTCAGCCACCTAAACAAAACAAACGCAGCTATTAAACTCATTATAAAAAATGCTATAACAACTAATAAGGCATTCATATGCAAAAATTATTACACTTTCGCCTGTTTAAACGACAACACAATCCCACCCCACCCAAGATAAAATCCCCTCCCCTCTAAGGGGAGGGCAAGGGTGGGGTCAGTCATCCATTCTTTTTTGAATATACCCATGAATCACTTTCAGTACTCCTTGACTATTAGTTAAAAATTCCCTATCAGTAAACCGAAGCACAACAAAACCTCTTTCTCTTAAATAATCGTCTCGTTTAGAATCATAGAGCAACCCCTTTTCATCATAATGTTGACTTCCATCCAACTCTATTATTAATTTAACCTTGCGGGAAAGAAAATCAACGATATAACGACCGACTGGAACCTGTCTGCGAAAATGAACTCCAAACTGGTTATCTCGAAGCAATGACCAAAGTTTTCTTTCCGCATCTGTCAGATCATGCCGGAGTTTTCGTGCTCTTTGCAAAGAAGTTTTTGAGAATTTATGAAAAGATTCGCTCATCTTAAACTAACCTCACCCCACTCGTGGTGAACCCTCGCGGTGAACCAACCCTCTCCTCAAAGGAGAGGGAGCAAAGCTTTTTACTCGAGAGTTGCCTTTTGCTTAAACGACAACACAATCCCACCCAAACCAATCATAAAAGCCAGAGCATAAATAAACCACCCCACATAAGGCAACCCCACCAAGATATACAGCAAAACCAACCCTGCCATCAAAGACCAGCCCGCCGGAATATGGTCTTTCTTGAAAATTGAAATCACAGTTTCCCCCAGAGCCAGCCCGGTGAAAATCTTTGCGATATAAAACAGAATTAGATATAGAAAACCGGTGATAACCGCCAGAGGAATCCCTATCAAAGTAACCATAAGAATTACTGCTCCGATAGGTGAGACAATCGCCAAAATGAAACCGGACCCCAGAGATTTCCAGAAAGAGTTCTGAATGGCAAGCTTGACATTTTGGACTTGATTTTTAAACAAAGCTATCATAACCAAGCCAGTAGCCATTGAGGCAAGCAAAAATAAAAAACTCACCCAGGAAAATTTTTTAAAAGTAGGCCTTTTAGGACCCTTGGCTTTGAATTCAGTCCATTTGGTTTGACCGGCAATTTTGGCCCTGTCTGAAATTTTGGCTTCTTTGGGGCTTTTGTAAGTGAGATTCCCCAAAATTTCTGCGGTGGATAAAATAGTTATAGATTTTCCGTTCAGATTCACATCCCCCTTTATCATACCGGAGATGACAATTCTGTCCCCATTGGCTTTCAAACCTTTTAAAATCACTCCGTCTACTGTAATTTCCGCTCCCATTAATGTAGCTTCCCCCTGAACCGTGGATACCGAAGCCAGATTTATACTTTGTCCGAAGGCGATTACGTTTCTTTTGACCTGTCCGCTCAACGTCAGATGCTGGCTGAAGTTGGTGACCGAACCTTCGATTTTGCCAAATATATCCACATATTGAGAGCCGTTGAAAAGAGAGCCTGAGACCGTTCCGTTTTGGGTCAGATATCGACAGGCAGTGATTAAATTGCCGGCCACCGCCCCGTCTATTTTTAGAGTATTGCCGGCTACGATTAAATCGTCATCTATTTTTTGGTCTTTGGAAAGCCCGTAATTTTCCTGGGCCTGGAAGACCGTGGCAAATGACGAACTGGCCCAAAAAATTAAAGCAACAATGATTGAATAAATTTTAAAATTTTTCATCTTTCCTCCTCTAAATAAAATTTAATTTGTCTAAATCTAATTCATCATCTCCAAAAATCAAATAAAATTGCAATTTTTATTTTCCGATAGTTTAATCAGACACTTAAAACTGGCTTAAAATCAGGATTTTTGCCGTATTTATGTAGCGTCCCATATAAAATGGGACGCACGCCCTATGTGAAATAGGGCGTTACGGATTTTGCTCTTGACAAAAAGGAGTAGAAATTTATACTAAATGTCGAGGTCAGGAGATCTTGACCTACCCTGTGACTGGGTAGGTGTGGGTCTCCCGACCCACACAAAAAAATATGAACGTCTTAATCCTATTCTTATTCGCCATTGGTTTATTCATCCTTGCCAGCCAGACCTATTCCAAATATATCAGCAAAGCTTTAGGAGTTGACCCAAATCGAACCACCCCGGCCGTCAAATTCAATGATGGCCGAGATTATGTGCCCACCAAACTGCACATCTTATTTGCCCATCACTTTTCAGCCATAGCCGGAGCCGGTCCCATTGTGGGACCTACCATGGCTTTGCTTTACGGAGCAGTCCCGGCCTGGTTGTGGATTGTCTTGGGGGGAATTTTTATCGGAGCGGTGCATGATTTTACTTCTTTATTTGCCAGCTTACAGGAAAATGGTCGCTCCATGGCCGAAATTGCCAAAAAAACTCTGGGAAAGCAGGGTTTTGTTCTATTTATTTTGTTCACCTTGATAATGATTGTTTTGGTCACTTCTGCTTTTTTGACCGCTACTGCGGTCTCTTTAACCTCCAAATGGCCCATCGCCAAATTAGGGGCAGATGCCAATTCAACTTTTTTAAGAACTGAAGTTGGACCGGATGGAACAGTTTTAGGTGTTATTGGTGGAATTGCCTCAATGTCAGTGATTGTAATTACCTTGTTTTCTCCACTTTTAGGATACTTACTCTACAAAAGAAAAATCAATTTAATTTTGGCTTATTCTTTAGCCTCAGTTATTATGGCTGGTTCAGTTATCGCTGGAATCTACTATCCCCTTCGATTTTCTGCGGAAACCTGGATGATTTTGTTATCAATCTACGTTTTATTTGCAGCCGGTCTCCCGGTCTGGATGATTTTGCAGCCCCGGGATTTCATCAATGTCCAGATTTTATATGCCGGAATCGCCGGAATGCTTTTGGCATTGCTGGTAGGGGGATTTAACGGCTTATCTTTCCAGGCTCCCGCTTTTAATGTAACCGAAGGAACCAAAAATTTAGGTTTAATCTGGCCCATGCTGTTTATCACCATCGCCTGCGGGGCAATTTCCGGTTTCCATGCTATGATAGCCACCGGCACCACCTCCAAACAGTTAGCCAAAGAATCCCAGGCCAGAAAAGTTGGCTACAACGGAATGCTTCTGGAATGCACTCTGGCGGTTTGTGTGTTGTTGACTGTAGGGAGTGGTCTTTTATTTGCCGACTACAAAGGGATTGTCTGGCCTGAAACCGGCCGGTCTAATCCAATTTTAGCATTTTCTTTAGCGGTGGGATATTTGTTAAATCAAACCTTTGGACTTTCTATTGCTTTAGGGGCAGTTTTTGGGATTTTGCTGGTGGAAGGGTTTGTTATCACTACTTTGGATGTGGCAGTTCGTTTAAATCGTTATTTATTTGAGGAGTTCTGGAGGATTTTATTCAAGCCGGTCCCTAAGTTTTTTCAACATTACTGGTTTAATTCCGCTCTGGCGGTATTTTTAATGTGGCTTCTGGCTTATTCCAATACTTTTGCCGCTTTGTGGCCCATCTTTGGGACCGGAAATCAGCTTTTAGCCGCCCTATCTTTGATGGCGGTTTCGGTCTGGCTGTATTATAAGGGAAGAAAAGTCTGGTACACGGTTCTACCGGCCATCTTTATGCTCGCTACCACGGTTTTTTCTTTGATTTTACTTCTGGTTAAAACCTACATACCCAAAGGGAATTGGGCTTTGGTTTTCACCGATTTGCTGCTTTTGGCTTTGGCTATAGCGGTGGCGGTCTTAGCAGTCAAAACCTTCTTTAGACTGGTCAAAGTGGGTGCGGTCAAACAGGAATTAGCCGGCTAGTTTCCTGCCTCCCATTCTTTAGGGAAATCCCTTTTCTGCCGATAAATTTTAAATAAAACCATAACTTAAGTGCAAAAAAGGAGAATTTTTTGCAGGGTGTAGATAAATATTTTATTCTAGCCAGATTAGCGATTATCTTAGGGATAGCTACCTTTTTGGCTGCCAATCCCTTAGCTGAATACCAGAAAACCTACGCTTGGATTTTACTTTTGGTTTTTGTTCTCCACTTTGGAATTTTAATGAAGATTTTGAAGGGGAAAGATTATGAAAAAATCAAACTGTTCCGGGTCACCTTAATTTTTGATATAATCTTCATCTCTTTTCTGGTCTACTTTACCGGAGGCCTGGAATCTAATTTCTATCTTTTGTATTATTTGGCCATCGCCTTCGCTTCTTATTCTTTGGGTTTGTGGGATTCCATCATACTTTCATTTTTGGCCACTTTCACTTATATTTCTTTGAATGTGTATGATTTGAGGGGAGTTTTTGTGGGGGATCTCTTGGTGCGGCTTTCCTTTATGTGGTTTTTTGCTGCGATTATAGGATCTTTTTCTAAGAATGTTAAAACCTCGGAAGAGAGATTGCTTAAAACTTTAGATGTCTTGAACCAAAGGACCTCGGAACTGGAAAAAAGCCAGTCCCAGATTGAAACCATCTATGAGACTTCCCAATCTTTGAGCAAGCTGTATGAAGTGGATAAAATCATAGACCAGGTTTTAAATATCGTGCAGCATATTTTGGGATACCCTAATTTCTCCATCTTTCTTTTGAATTCCGACCGGACTCTTCTGACCTTAAAGGGAAAAATTGAAGGGGGAAGAAAATTAAAATTGGAAGAGGAACCACCCAGTTATTCGGTGGTACCCAATCTGGAGCCTTTGAGTAGCAAAAATGCTTTTTTGGAGCAAAAAACAGAAATTTTAACTTTCCAGCCCCAGCCCAAACCCAGAACCGAAACCAAAGAAAAGATCAAAGTTGAAAAAACCCTGGAGTTCCCCATCGTGGGGATTTTAGAAGAGGTGGTCAAAACTTCCCAGATCCTTAAAATCACGGATTTGAAGCCCCATTCTCAGGAGCTTTTTTTGGATGTCCAGACCAAGGCCATCTTGGCTATACCTCTTTTGATGCAGGGAAAGGTTTTTGGAGTCTTTTATTTTGAATCTTCTAAAGTAGGGTCTTTTTTGGAAGCGGACCAGAAAATTTTGACTATTTTGGCTAACTCCGCTAGCCTGGCTATCGAAAATGCCATGCTGCATCAGAAAGCGGAAGCCTTATCTGTTTTGGATGAATTGACCGGCTCTTATAATTATCGTTACTTTACCCAGATTTTACTGGAGGAAATCAAAAGAGCCAAAAGGTACAGGCAAAATCTGTCTTTGATGATGGTGGATATTGACTGGTTTAAAAAATGCAACGATACCTATGGACATCTGTTCGGAAATTTAGTATTAAAAGATGTGGTCAACATTATCCGCAGATGTATCCGGGATGTGGATATGTTATGCCGTTATGGAGGAGAGGAATTTATTGCGATTCTCCCTCAGACCACTAAAAAGGATGCCTATACCATTGCCGAACGGGTTCGTTTTTTTGTGCAGAAGCATTCTTTCCAGGATCCGGGTCTAAGAATTAAAACTAAATTGACTGTCAGCATCGGCGTGGCCACTTTCCCGGAAGATGCCTCTGACCCGGATAAATTGATTCTGCAGGTGGATTCCGCCTTATATCAAGCCAAAGGAAAGGGTAAAAATTTAGTTTGCGTAGTCTAGACATGGAAGGTTTAGGGCAGTTTTTTATCTGGGGGTATCAGGGAAAAACCTCTTCGACCGATTTTTTAAGATTAGTCCAAAAATATGATGTAAGCGGTATAATCTTTTTCACTCGCAATATAACTTCTCCTCCACAGCTTGCTGAGACTATAAGACAGCTTAAATCTTACTTTAAGAGTAAACCCCTTTTAGCCATTGACCAGGAAGGGGGCAAAATAAATCGCATCACCCAAAATTTTCCTCTCTTTCCGGCTAATAAAATTTATGCAGATAATAAGGACAAAAAAGGCGTAAAGGAAGCTTATCAGACCACTGCCAGAGAGCTTTTTAAGTTAGGGATTAATTTGAACTTAGTTCCGGTCGTGGATGTTATAGGAGCCGAAGGAAGCTTTATGGGTGACAGGTCTTTTAGTAAAGATGTAGAAACTGTGTCGGAATTCAGTGGGATTGCGCTAAAAGCAGTCCAACAAGCAAAAATTTTGACCTGTGCCAAACATTTCCCCGGCATCGGCTCTTTAGTGAAAGACCCTCATGAAGTATTGCCCCACTTACCACTTTCCAAAAAAGAATTTGAGCAAAAAGAGTTTATCCCTTTTAAAACTGCTATCAAAGCGGGGGTGGATACTATCATGACCACTCATGTTATGGCTTCCGGTCTGGATAGTAAGCCGGTAACTTTTTCCAAGAAAGTGGTGACCGATATTTTGCAGAAAAAATTGAAATTTAAAGGTCTGGTTTTATCGGATGATATGGAGATGAAAGCCATTCTCAATAATTTTGATTTTGAGGAAGCTTGTCTGAATGCCTTTTTGGCCGGACATGACCAGATTTTAATTTGCCATAGTTTGGATAGACAAGTTTCAGTTTTAGAGCATTTTGAAAGGTTGGTTCGGGACAAAAAGATAGCAGGAAGTTTTGTCAAAAAAAGAGCTGAAAAAATCCTAAAATTCAAAAAAGCTAAATTGAAATCATAATGCAACAGATTTTAAATCTACTAAAAAAGCCAAAAATTAAGGTAATCGGTTTGATATCCGGCACTTCCGCTGATGGAATCGACACGGTTTTGGTAGAGATAAATAAGAAAAATCTCAAAGTTAAAGAACTGCTATTTAGAACTTTTCTCTATCCAGAAAAACTGAAGCAACAAATTCTTCAACTTTCTACCGTTTCTAATCCTGACTTGGATGAAGTTTGCCGCTTGAACTTTGTCTTAGGGGAATACTTCTCCGATGCGGCTTTAAGGTTATTGAAAGGCTCAAAATATAAAATCCGGAATGTTGATTTAATCGGCTCTCACGGACAGACCATCAGACACCTGCCCAAGTTGACCGAATTTTTCGGCAAAAAAATCAGAGGCACTTTTCAGATAGCCGAACCTTCGGTAATTGCCAAAAAAACTAAGGTAATAACAGTGGCGGATTTCAGACCGGCAGATATAGCCGTAGGGGGTGAAGGAGCCCCCCTGGTCCCTTATCCTCATTTTTTATTATTCGCAGACAGTAAAAAGGGGACAGCCATTTTGAATATCGGTGGAATTGCTAACTTTAGTGCCTGGTCCAAAAAATCTTCTAAAATTATCGCTTTTGATACCGGACCGGGAAATATGCTTTCAGATTTTTTGATGAAAAAACTGTTCAAAAAGGATTTTGACCGAAATGGCGGTGTAGCTTTAAGTGGAAAGGTTAATTTGGCTTTGCTGAAATGGTCTCTTGAGCATTCTTATTTTACCAGAAGACCCCCTAAATCAAGCGGAAGAGAGGAATTCGGTGAAAATTTTGCCGGTAAATTTTTACAGCAAGCTCAAAAGTTAAGGGTCAGCCAAACCGATATTATAACAACTGCCGGGGAGCTGACTGTTCAAGCTGTGTTTCTAGCTTACCTGAAGTTTATCCAGCCCAAATTCAAAGTTGAAAAGTTTTTGCTGACTGGCGGAGGAGAAAAAAATCTATATTTCAAAAAGAGATTGAATGAAATGTTAAAACCGGTTAAAGTAAAAAGCGTAAATATTAAAGGGTTAAATCCGGATAGCCTGGAGGCAGTCTGCTTTGCACTTTTGGGGTATTTGACTATTTTGGGCAGGCCCGGCAATTTAGCTTCTGCTACCGGCGGGAAACCCACCATCTTGGGAAAAATATGTCTACCCTGAAAATTATGTCAAAGAATCTGCCTTCAAAAATAGCCGCTCTTGTGGTCCTTGTCTTTGTTTTCTTACCAGTGGACACAATTGCCAAATCCAAAGCCTCAATAATCCGGGTTAAGTTAATTGAAACCAGAGAAAAGCTCAATATTTCTCCTTACGGTTCTTATCAGATAAAATGCTATAAAAGATCCAAATCCGTGGCTGCCTATGAAGCCGCTACCGACATAGCTATCTCTGTTTCAGCCGAAGGCTTGATTCTATTGGATGATAACGGGGATGTTTTGGAATACCGGCTGGATAAAATCCTTTTCGATACTAAAAAAGCCCAAAACAGATTCAGGTTTAACGGAAAACCTTTTCGGGGGAATTTGCAGATACATTTTATCCCCGGCTCGCGGACTCAAGTAGCGGTGAATTTGGTAGGATTGGAAGAGTACCTGTTAGGGGTGGTGCCGTTGGAGATGGGGAAAAAGCTAATCACAGACCCTAAAGATATCGAAGCCTTAAAAGCTCAGGCCATTTGTGCCCGGACCTACTCTCTGGCTAAATTAGGTCAGTATCCCCATCGCCCCTTTGATTTGGAAGCTACCGTGGCAGACCAGGTATATGGTGGTATGGAGGCGGAAGCCAATGTAATCAGCCAGGCCGTTAGACAAACCAGAGGGGAAGTTATTTTGTATAATGGTAATTTTATTAATGCCTATTATCATGCCAACTGCGGAGGTTCCACCGAATATGTTCAAAAAATCTGGGAGAATAAACCGGAAGCGGATTATTTGATTCCGGTGGTAGATGACACCTTCTGCGTCTGGGGTACTAATTATCTCTGGCAACAGAGCTGGAATAAAGCCGAGCTGGAGGAGCGCATCAATATTTATCTCAAAAATTATGTCCCGGTCCCGGAAAAAGGTTTTGGAGAGCTTTTGGATCTGCAGCTGACCGAAAGATTAAATTCCGGGAGGGCCAAAGCGCTCAAAATTTTCACCCGGAATAGCGAATATGAATTAAAATCTGACCAGATCCGCTGGGTCTTGAGGAAAAAAGAAAACCTCAATTCCATTTTACCCAGCACTTTGTTTGACCTGCAAATTTTTAAAGACAGCGCCGGAGTTATTGATTCGGTGGTGGCCAGCGGTAAAGGCAACGGACACGGAGTGGGGATGTGTCAGATCGGGGCTTTGGGGCTGGCCCGGGCTGGGTATGCTTATCAGGAAATCATACCGCATTATTATCCGGGAACCAAAGTAGTCAAATATTATTGACCTTTCAATAAAAAATCCCTCAAAAGTTAAAGAATACTTCTCTTTCTATGGCAAATACTTGAATATTTATTACTTGTATTTTTTTAACAATCGGGCGAAGGGGCTGGTCCACCTCTGAAAACAAAATTGACCAAGAATACTATATCAGCCAAATTTACCTGGCTGTCATTGTTGGCATCTCCCAAACAAGTGCCGAGGGGTGAGCATCCACCCTTGAAGACGTAGTTCACCATATAGATTACATCTGTTATATTTCTCTTGCCATCGCTGTTGGCATCTCCTCTGAGAGTGCTTATATTCTCGGGCGGTACCACTGTTATTATAACTGTGTCTGGACATTCAGGTGAAACCGTTAGCTCAAGTGTATAAGTTCCGGTATCTTTAAGACAGGGTGTCCAGCTAAGTGTAACATATAGACTATCTTCTGCTTGATTTAAGGTAGTATCCAGTACCGGACTGGTAGGGGGAAGAGGAGAAAGCTTATATGAAACCTTAGCCCAACCTAGAGGGCAGAAAAAGGGTACAAGTGTAGTCATAATCTGACCCTGTGTACCTGCTCTAAAAGTTTCAGCCTGTGGGAGAGATGGTAAAAATAAATAACAAGGGTCTATAAAGAAAGGCGGTCCTTTAAATCCCCTAAAAACAGGAGCATAGGCAATTGTATTTGTACCCTCAACTAATTCTAAAGAAAAATACTGGGCTGAAAAACTGTCAATGAAAACCATTGGATAAGGGCAGGGTTCTGATATGTTGTACTCTAGACACAATCTGCCAATTTTATGCAAGCCTGGATTTAATCCAGTTTCAAAAAACGGTCCATCTAATCCACCTAACACCAATTTAGTAGGGAGCGTCGGATTAAGTCCATAAGGATAGGTATTAATACTTAACAGGTCAAATGAACTGACCGCGGTTCCTGAATAAGCGGTTAGCTCTGTAGTATCAACTTTCTTAATATTGGGAGTGCCGCTGATATCTAAGGGGATTGAGAAGGCCTGAACGTTGTTATCGGTCTTGAGATAAATATCCAGAGGAACACCTGAAGGATACCCACAAGAAGCACTAAAATCTCCATAGGTTATATAGATGGTATCTGGTTCACCTGGGTCTGTAGGAGTTTGTGGATTAGAACAGTAGGGTACAGGTGCGGGTTCACCTTTAAAAAGGTAATTTGCTAGATAAACACAATCTCCTATATCCACACCACAGTCACCATTAGCATCCCCGGCTTTGTCACAAGTAAGAATGAGTCTCCCTTGCATAATAAACCTATAAAGGCCGATAAGATCACCTAAATTCGACTTTCCATCTGAGTTAATATCACCTGGTGTGTACCCCAGAGAATCAACACTGAAAAATTGCTTGCAGGTTTCAGGTGATGGGTATACCGGAGAATTCAACTCCATGAAAAGCATAATAGCATAAAATCCTTCAGGCAAAAGCCCTAGGGGGACATCCAATGAAAAAAAGACCGACTCCTGCAAGCAGCTACTATCAGGAGTATGAGTGGTGGAGGTATAAATTTTGATGGTATCTCCCACAGCATAGCTGTCCAACACTGCTGGGGTCCAACAGTTATTTGTAAAATATCCTTTTACCTTAATGGTTATGGAGTCATTGGGGGTCCTGCAACCCGGAATGATATTTATATCCAGGCTGCCGCCTTCTGGTAACGGACAACTGGCAAAAGAGGAGGGTCCAATTAAAAACCAAATAAAGATTAATAATAAAATTATCTTGGATAACATAGGTTGCCTCTTTTGTGAATTTACCATCCAGTTCATTTTTACCCTTTCTCCATTTTGTCTACTTTTCATGGACTCTTTCTTACTGTTAAACTATTTGGTTTTCATTACCATAAAATGTCAGTTCCTCTCATAATCTCATCTTCATATATATTTGTTGCAATTCTCCACGATTCGTTACACAAAAAAATCTAATTTGTTTAACTTTTTAGAATCTTTTTACGAAATCTTAATGAACCCTGACCTCTGGAATAAGCTCGAGATAAAGGTAGGTAAAATATTCTTACCCGGAAATCTTGCAGCATTACTATCCCGGGAACCAAAGTAGTAAAATATTATTAAGCCAAATCTTATGTAGTATCTTTCCCGGCTGGAATCCGGCTACTTTTAAGAGCCAAGCTTCCGCATTAATAAACTGATTAAATCTTTATTAAGCTGTATAACTTTGTCTAAAAATCTGCTTAATCAATAACTCACAGTTAAGCTTATGGCAAAATTCCGCCCCGGTTCCGGTATGGGAAGATTGTCATTGGTTGCCGCATTGAACTGGTTGTATGGCTCGACATAAAAGCGGTTGCCGATATTGTTAAAAGCTATGGTTAGGGCCTGCCGATTGGAAAGATTAATCCCTCCCCTTAAGTTGTAGATAGCAAAACCGCTGGTGTTGGAAAGTATTTTTTGACCTAAGCTGTCAAGAGGGATTCGTTCTTGCTGTGCCACTAGACGTGAAGAAGCTTCAGCCCACAGACGTCCCTCTTTTTCCTTCCAGCCTATTCCAAAATAAGCTTTAAAGGGAGGCATAAACACCACCTCAAAAGCTCCGGTCGAGTCAATTCTTTGAGCGGTTGTATCTCGGCGATGTTGTCCCCAAATCCAGGACCAGTTGCTGAAGCCGTAGAACTCCTCGGTGAAGGAGACCTCCACCGCCCCCTCTAAGCCGACCATACGAGTGGAACCAGCCAGATTTTTCCAGGTCCAGATCTGCTTTCCCGGAGGAAAAGCACCGGTAGTTGGCTGTAAATTTATGAAATTTCTGAGGTCTTTATAAAACCAGCTCACCGAGCCGGAAAATCCATCCAGATTGGCTTTGGCTCCCAGACTTAAATTAATCGCTCTTTCTTTTTCCAGCTTCTCATTTGGCGAAAGCCAGTTTTTATCATCCCAAGGCCCAAAATAATATCTTTCCGCCACTGTCGGGATTCTGAAAGATCTGGCAATGTTGACATTTAAATGGTACCCTTTTTGAAAACGATAAACCAGTCCGGCCTGGTAACTGGTGTAGCGGTCAAATCTCTCCTCCGGCGGGGTGCCGGCATAGGTGGAGTCAAAGTGTTTAATTTGATTGTAGTCGTAGCGGCCGCCCAAAAAAATCGAAAGCTTGGGGTTCGCTATTATTTCATCCAGGAAATATAAACCGGCCATATCCCAGTGGATTTCGGGCAACAACTTAGTAGTATCATCTAATATGACTTTGGGTTGATCCAAAAATATGATGTTACCACCTTTAATTCTCTCCCGACCATAATCTACACCGATAGAAAAAGTTTGATGAGGTGGGACCAGATACACCCCCTGTACCGTACCCCCCCATAGCTTTACATCCGAGTCAATATTATTTAAAGTGTCGGCCGGAAGATTAATCTGAAACAATCTTCTATGCTCCTGGAAGTATCCTTTAATTTCAAGCCAGGGGATTTTTTCGGTTACCTCTTTGACTTCGTAACTTAAACTGGCTTTGTCTCTTTTCTGAAAGGGGAAAGAAAGGGAATTATTGTCGGCAAATCCGATCCCAAAATCCCGGTTGCGGCTCCCCTGAAAATAAAAAGTTTGGTTTTCTTTAAACTTGTAACCCAATTTTAAATCCAAGCCGGACTCCTCGTCAAGGCTGGTGTTGGGTATCACCTGTTCGTTATCTCCCCCAGATTTGTAATTGTGGGGCACTTTTCGGAAAGATCCCCCCAGATTCAAAGCCCAGTCCGTATCGGCCAGCTTTAGCTCCAGTCTGTTTTTCTTCTGCCCTCCGATGGAAGAATAGTTAAATTTATAGCTGCCGGATAAATCGTAACCATTTTCCGTTTCACCATCCTGCAGAAACTCCGGCCGGGAGGTTATGAAGTTGATAATTCCTCCATAGGCATCTGAGCCGTATAAATGGGAACCCGGTCCGTTTAAGATCTCTATTTTCTCAACCTGGTCCACCTCGATTAAAGCGGATGAAGTCCCCCACAAGGGAAAATCCCGGAAGGTGTTCATCCGAATTCCATCTTCTAAAAGCAAAACCCTTGAGCCGAAAACTCCCCGTATAGCCGGACGGGCCAGAAACTGTCCGGCATCTAAAATTTCAATCCCTGCGGCATTTTTCAGCAAGTCTACCATGATGTTGGGGTTCTGTCTGGCTTTGGTCCCTTGATTTACGCTATATATAAAATTGGGTAACCTGAAGTTTCCTTTGGCTGCCCGGGAAGCCGTAAAGGTCAATTCTTTCACGAAGTATTCTGGCTCGGAAGCCACCTCTAATTCGAACGGTTCAATCATTCCGGATTCTTTTTCCATTGGTATGGTATCTAATTTGACTAAAGCGGTATCGGCTGCCTTTTTTACGGTATCTGTCAGGGGTGGAGGAACTACTTTGGCGGTCTCCACTGGGACCGGCGGAACTATGGGTGCCGGCTCCATCTTCAAAGTATCAACTGAGGTGGTTTCCGGTAACATTTGAACCGTATCCTCTGTAACCGGTGGCGTCTCCTGAGCTGAAAGATTTATAGTCATAAAGCACAAGCCCAAAAGCATTACTGTCCCAATGGTCGAACCCTTTAGCCAAATCATGTAATCCTCCTTATTAACTGAAAAATTTTTTAAAACTTGAATTTTATTTTTGGAATAAAAAATTTAAAACACCAATATAATTTTTTATGACTGCTTGTCAAGCAAATAAATTGGGTTTATTAAGAAATGTTCTTAATAATGTTTTTAAGCTCTTGGGTCAATTTAAGATATTGGTTTATCTCTAAAGTTTCGGCTCTGCTTTGAGGATTGATTTTAAGTTCTTTTAAGATACTTTCTACCATACCTTTAGGAAGTTTAAGACGTGAACTCAGGCAATTCAAAATAGTTTTTCTTCTGGAGGAGAAACTGGCTCTGACTATTTGGAAGAAAAGCTCTTCATCTTCTATTTTAATCTTATTTTGAGAAGAAAAATCTAAAGTAATTATAGTAGATTCAATTTTAGGAGGAGGACTGAAAGAGCCAGGCTTTAAGCTGAATAAAATTTGGGGAGTGGTGTACACCTGAACGAAAATTGACAAAGGGGAAAAATCTTTACCGCCGGGTGAAGCCGACATTCGTATAGCCACCTCTTTTTGAACCATCAAAACTGCCTGGGAGATTAACTCTTTATGCCCAATCAGCCAATCCAGTATCGGAGAAGTAATTTGGTAAGGCAGATTTCCTATAATTTTTATTTTTTGAGATGAGGGAACTAATTTTTTTAAATCAACTTTTAAAATGTCCTGATTGATTATCTCTAGGTTTTTTCGATTGGGAAATTTTTGTTTTAAAAATTCACCTAAATTTTTATCCAGCTCCACCGCATAAACTTTTTTGGCTTGTTCTATTAAAAATTGTGTCAAAACCCCTTTCCCGGCCCCGATTTCTAAGACCGAATCGTCGGGAAACAGATTCAAGCTATCCACAATTCTTTGAGCGGCATGAAGATTGACTAAAAAGTTTTGAGCGAGGGACCTTTTGGGTCTAATTTTGAAACTTGAATATTCGATTGGCATTTTCGGTAGTGATTTTTTCTAATTCTTCAAACGGTTGGTTTAAAAGCTCAGACATCTTTTCTAAAACATATTTAACATAATCCGGCTGGTTTCTTTGGCCTCGAAATTGTTGTGGAGGAAGATAAGGGCAGTCGGTTTCCAGCAAAATTAAATCTAAGGGGATATTTTTTACCACTTCTTGGGCCAAGGAATTTCTGTAGGTCAAAGTGCCGTTAAAGGAAAGGTACAGACCAAGTTCAGTGGCTTTTTTAGCTTGCTCGACGTTGCCGGAAAAGGAATGCAAGATACCGCCTAACTGGTAAGCTTTGGTTTCTAATATTATAGCCCAGGTTTCTTCGAATGCCTCCCGGATATGATACACAATCGGTTTTTTTAATTTAAAAGCCAGCTCGATCTGGGACTTGAAAGCTTTCTCTTGGTCCTCTCTGGGGGACCAGTTACGGTAGAAATCCAAGCCGATTTCTCCGATGGCAACTACTTTGGGGTTAGCGGATAATTTTTCTAATTCGGAGATAGTGGAGAGGGCGAAATATTTGGAGGCGTGGGGATGGACGGCGATGGTGGCGAAAATTTGGGGATATTTTTGGGATAGCTGGACTGACAGGCGAGAGGTTTTTAAATCGGTGCCGATGTTGACGATTTTTTCGATGCCATTGGAGAAGGAAGTCTGGATGACTTTTTCCCGGTCGGAGTCGAACTTTCGGTCATCTAAGTGGGCATGGGTGTCAATCATTTATGAAAATTATAATACTTGTCATTCTGAGTGCAAGCGAAGAATCTTGTTTTCAAACTGCCATGTTTGGGTCGGGAGACCCAAACCTACCCACAGCCGGGTAGGTCGAGGTCTCCTGACCTCGACTATAAGCAGCACACACCGGATTTTATGGGACTTGGTCCGCTCTTGAACAAAAAGTTTATCAAATAAATTATGTCTGGTAATAGAATTTGACCATCATTATTGGTGTCGCCAGTGCAGAGAGGGTTTGGTTGGAGACCTCCTCTGTAAAGAAAATTAATAATGGTTACGATATCTGATAAAAGAATTTGGTTATTTCCATTGGCATCACCGGGCTTGGCAGAACAGTTGATATATAAGTTCTTTAAGATAGAAACTGTGTTGCTTCCCGCATTAGCTGTCGCCAAATCTTGGTCTCCATCTCTATCCAAATCTGATAGAAAAATCGCTGTGGGACCACTTCCTGTTCCATAGTCAACCTTGGCATCAAAAGCACCATCTCCTTTGTTTTTTAAAACCGAAACGGTATTGCCAAACAAATTTGATACCACCAAATCCTGATCTCCGTCTTCATCCAAATCAGAAGCAAAAACTGAGGGAGGCCCACTACTTCCGGTTATGTAATCAACTCTAATAGGAAAAATAGCATTCCCATTGTTCTTAAAGACAGTAACAACGTAATCCCTTGCTACTGCCAAATCGCAGTCTCCATCAGCATCTAAATCTGCAGCAAAAACTGAAGATGGTCGGTTTATGCTATAGTCAAATTTAGCAGCAAAAGTCCCATCTCCTTGGTTCTTTAAGAGCGAAACGGTGTTGCTATAGTAATTGACTACTGCTAAATCGTGATCTATATCTCCGTCTAAATCTGAAGCAAAGACTGAGCGAGGGCTATTTCCGGTTTCGTAGTCTACCATGCCAGCAAAAGTTCCGTCACCATTGTTAAGCAGGATTGAACATCCCGTTCCGCTTGCGACTGCTAAATCGTAGTCTTTATCTCCATCTAAATCCGAGGCAAAAACTGAGTAAGGGTTATATCCAGTCGCATAGTAGACTTCAGCCGCAAAAGTTCCATCTCCATTGTTCTTTAAAACTGAAACTGTATTGCCTAAAGAATTAGCTATTATCAAATCTCGGTCTTGGTCCCCATCTAAATCTGAAGCGAAAATTGAGGCAGGGTTAAGTCCTGCCTCGTAGTCAACCTTGGCAGCAAAAGTCCCATCCCCGCCGTTTTTTAAGATTGAAACTGTGCTTGGACCTAAAAAGCCCCTATAATTTGACACTGCCAAATCCAGGTCGCCATCCCCATCTAAATCTGAGGTAAAAACCGAATGTGGTAACTCGTCGGTAGCGTAGTCAATGTTGACAGGAAAAGTTCCATCTCGTTTGTTCAACAAAACTGAGACGGTGCCACTTAACATATTGGCCACCGCTAAATCTTGGTCAGTATCACTATCTAAATCTGAAGAAAAAATTGAGCTTGGGAAAAATCCAGTTCCATAGTCAACTTTAGCAGCGAAAGTTCCATCCCCATTATTCTTTAAGATCGAAATTGTGTTGCTTAGTACATTTGTCACTGCTAAATCATAGTCGCCATCTGCATCTAAATCTGAGGCAAAAACTGAGGAAGGATTTTCTCCTGCTTGATAGTCAACTTTGGCATCAAAAGTTCCATCTCCATAGTTTTTTAAAATTGAAACCGTGCCATCCTCATTTGCTACTGCTACATCTTGGTCAGTATCACCATCTAAATCAACTGTGAAAACAGAAATTGGATTCTGCCCTGTTTGGTAGTCAATCTTAACATCAAAAATGCCAAATCCTAGGTTCTTGAAAACCGAAACTGTTGCACTTCCCAGATTTGTGATTACCAAATCGTTGTCTTCGTCCTTATCTAAATCCGAAACAGAAACTGAGTTAGGATAACTTCCTGTCTGGTAATCAACTTTAGTAAAAAAAGTTGCGTCACCTTTGTTCTTTAAAATTGACACGGTGTTTTCATAATTTGTGACAGCTAAATCCTGGTATCCATCCCCATCCAAATCCGATGCAAAAACCGAAACTGGATTGTTTCCTGTTTGGTAGTGAACTTCGGAAGCAAAGGTCCCATCTCCAAGGTTCCTCAAAACTGCGACACTGTTGCTATCATAACTTGCCACTACCAAATCCGAATCTCCATCTCCATCTAAGTCTGACGCAAATACCGAGATAGGACCCCCAACTAACGTATAGTCATCTCTGGCGTCAAAGGTTCCGTCCCCACTGTTTTTTAAGACGGAGAGTGTATAGCTATTCAAGCATGCGACTGCCAAATCAAAATCTCCATCTCCGTCCAAATCAGAGGCGAAAATTGCCCGGGGCGAGTTGCCCACATCATAACTTATCCAAGTATCAAAAAGCGGCTCAAAAGCAAACACCGAAGACACAAAAGAGGAAAATAAAAAAATCACCAAATAAATGGCTCTAGTAAGCAAATTTGCTCCTTGGAAACAACTTAAAATTAATCAAAAAACCCGAATTTGTCAAGCTATAACTAACCCCTCCCTAGCCCTCCCCTTATAGGAGAGGGAACAAAACTCCCTCCCCTCGTAGTCAAGCATACGCGTAGGGGTGGAGCTTGCCTCCACCCACAATCGGGCGAAGATAAACTTCGCCCCTACGCGAAAGACCATATGAAACCTCATCTATAAATTATAATCTTTTACATTAACTAATCTTCGCCCCGGTCTCAATCTCCTTTTCCGTCCCCAAAAGCACCATGCTCTTCCCATCCTTCGCCACCAAAATCATCCCCTCCGATTCAACCCCTCGAATAGTAGTGGGCTTCATATTATTCACCACCACCACTTTTTTCCCAATCAGCTCCTCCGGCTTATAATGCTCCGCAATCCCGGCCACAATCTGCTTCTGTTTATCCCCCACTTCAATTTTCAGCTTCAAAATCCGGGTGGCGCCCGGGACCGCTTCAGCTTCCAAGACCTTTGCCACCCTCAAATCCAGCTTCTGAAAATCTTCTATACCGACCAAATTTTCTTCCACTTTATTTTCCTCCTTCATGATGAGTTTCGTCGAACCATTTATGGTGAGCGCAGTCCCTCCACTACGTTCGGCTTGTGTCGAGCTTTGCCGAGACGGATAAATCGAGCCACTTTTTGATTTTGACTCCATTCTGGGAAACAACGATTCCATCTTCCCGATTTTCAAACCGGGCTTTAAGTTCCCCCAATTTTTCTCTTTAGTCAAATCCGGAATTTCTTTTTCAGATAATCCCAACATTTTTCTAATCTGCAGAGCTTTATCGGGCATAACTGGGTAAACCAGTGCCGAGATTATTCGTAATACCTCCGCTGATACGTATAGCTTTGTATTTAGCTTCTTCGTATCTTTATTTTTAGCCAAATTCCAGGGGGCTGAAATTTCGATATATTGATTGGCTTTTCGGATTAGTTTGAAAATTTCATCTATGGCAGCCGTCACTCCGATTTTATAAATCTGCTCCATAACTTTTTCCGGCGTCTGGGTGGCTAAGTTTTTTAACTCATTATCGCTTTGGTCATAATCAGACGGATGGGGAATTTTCCCCTCACACCAATCCGAAATCATTTTGATTACTCTGGAAACCAAATTCCCCAAATCATTGGCTAATTCCGAATTGTATTTTTCGGTGAATCTATATTCCTGAATATCTCCATCCAGCCCCAAAGGAAATTGAGTCAGCAAAAGATAACGGGTGGCATCAGAGCCGAATTTTTCCACCAAAAAATTAGGGTCAATCACGTTCCCCAAAGTCTTACTCATCTTCTGCCCGTTGACCGTAAAAAATCCGTGAATGAACAATAAATCCGGCACTTTCAGGCCTAAAGCCAATAACATAGCCGGCCAATAGACCGCATGAAATTTTAAAATATCTTTGGCCATCAGGTGAATCACCTGGGCGTCATTCCACCATTTTTCAAATTCCTTTTGATTGTCTCCATAGCCGATGGCGGAAATGTAATTGGGTAAAGCATCCACCCAGACATAGGCAATCTGCAAAGGGTCAAAGGGTAGAGGCACACCCCAGGTCACTTTTTCTCTGGAGATGGAGAAATCCTCCAGGTTCTGGGCCAGAAGTCCCAGGGTTTCGGCTTTCCTTTCTTCCGGAAGAATTTTCATCACTCCTTCTTTGATTAATTTTTCCACCGGCTTCAAAAATTCTGACAAGCGGAAAAAGTAATTTTTTTCTTCCACCAGCTGGGGCTTGGTCAGATGATTGGGACACAAACCATCCACCAGTTCCCTTTCGGTAATAAATTTTTCGCAGCCCAGACAGTACAGTCCTTTGTAGCTACCGGAATAAATTACTTTTTTATTGTTGATTAGAGCGGAGTTTAAATTGCTGAGCAGTTTTTTTACCGCATCGACATGCCTTTTATCAGTAGTGCGGACGAAGTAGTCGTACTGGATATTTAATTTTTCCCAGGCTTGTTTGAAAAATTGGCTGTTTTCATCACACAACTTTTGTGGAGGGATCTTTAACTGCTTAGCTTTTTCAGCTACCTTGGAGCCATGCTCATCTGTTCCGGTCAGAAAAAAAGCTTCTTCTTGGCTGATTCGATGAAATCTAGTTAAAACGTCTCCCACGATGGTAGTGTAGGCATGCCCGATATGGGGTTTGTCGTTGACATAGTAAATGGGAGTGGTGATAAAAAATCTTTTAGACAAAATTTGTCCTTTTCAACGGTGAATTAATTGAACCATTTATGCTGAATGAATTGAAGCATAGCTGGGATGATATATATTTCTTAACTGTAAAGCTAAATATAACAGGGCTAATCTAGGATTGACGTTTAAATAAAATTGGGACTTGGTTTTTTCCACCAAAGATATGGACCTTTCAATCTGCTTTTGATTTTTGACTCTCTGGACCAATTTCAGTATACTCTCACTTGACTCCGCATCAAACAAGTTTTTTTTATCTGGGTTTTCTTTAAAAACCGCTACATCCCGCAGGTAGGCCTTCAAGAATTTGAACAGCTGAAATCTTTCCGGGATTGAATATTGTTTTATAACATCTTCTACGATTGAAGCGGCCGAGCCAATCTCAGAGCTAAAAACATTTTGCAGATACCGCAAGCTCAGCTCTCTTAAATTATCCCATTTCCCACCCGCTAAATCCATAGCATAACCTAAACTGCCGTCTGAAAGCCGGGCATAAGTCAAAGCTTTCTTTTCATCTAGATTCAATCTTTTTTTCAATTCTTCTGTAATTAAATCAGTTTTGATAGGAGTAAACCTGATTTTCTGACAGCGGGAAATCACCGTAGGTAAAAGACGCTCTGGCTGTGAAGTGATTAAAATTAAATGAACATAAGCAGGCGGTTCCTCCAGCACCTTTAAAAATGAGTTGAAGGATTCCCTCATCATTTTCTCCGCTTGATTTATAATTACTACTTTTGTTTTAGCTTCAAATGGCCGCCGGTAACCTTCTGTCTTTAGTTCCTTCATTCTATCCTTGGAAATCAGGGCGTTTTTCTCAAATTCCACCAAAGCGTAGGGCTCTTTAAGTTTTTCTTCTCTGAAACCGGCTATATATTTTTGTCTGAGATTTTCCTCATCTTTCTTGGTCGAGGGAATCGGAAAAACCAAAACTACATCTGGATGCGAAAGCTTGGCTATTTTGACGCAGTTAGAGCATTCTTGGCAGGGAACGGTATCGTTATTTTCACAATTGAGCGCTTTAGCCAATTCTAAAGCTAAAGCCCATTTCCCCAGACCTTGCGGACCGTAGAAGAGATAGGCACTGCCTAATTTACCATTTTCCAGAGTTTTCTTTAAAATGTTTTGAGGGAGGGCTTGTCCGACAACTTGCTTAAAATCTATTTTAACCATTCCAAAGGGTCTAATTGTTGTTTCCCCTGCCTGACTTCAAAATGCAGGGATACCTCACCTAAAAATCCGGTCTCACCCACTTTGGCTAAAAGCTGAGAGGCTTGTATTTGGTCCCCCTCTTCTACCAAAACATTTGACAAGTGGGCATACAAAGTGTAATACCCGGAATCATGCTGTAAGATAATAAATCTTCCGTATCCCCGCAACCATCCCGAGTATATTAAGAGTCCGTCTGCCACCGCATACACATCCTGTCCGATTTGGGCTTGAATCTCTATCCCCGGATTGAAGGTGGTGGTGTTGGATTTTTTATCCAGCTGGGGTCCGAAATTCCCTATCACCGCGCCGGAGACAGGCCAGGGGAGTTTTCCTCTCAAGGAAGCAAAAACCCCCTCCGGAATTTCAATTTCTTTGGGCTTGGATTTTCTTTTTTCCTCCAGAGTTACAATAATTTTTTGAATCTCCCGGGCCGATTGTTCCAGCTCCTGCAGGGCTTGTAGCTGCAGTTCTTTTTCCTGTCTCACATTTTTCAAAGCCAAAGACCTCTTGGAAAGAAGCTGCTTTTTGTTATCCTCTTCTTTGGTCTTCTCCTTTCTCAAGAGAGCCAGATAATTTTTCCTTTTCTGTAAATAACCCTTCTTCTCCTCCACTTTGTGTTTGTTGGTCAAAACTTCTCCGATTAAATCTCGGTCCTTCTGGGTAATCAGTTGCATAAAGCGGTATCTTTTCAAAAAATCTACCGGAGAGTCCGCTCCCAGTAAGAGTTTGTACTCATAAAATCTGCCGTATTTGTAAATTTCTCTTAAGCGCTTGGCTAAAGCAGCCTGTTTTTCTTCCAGAGTCAATTGGGTGAACTGTAATTCACCCTCTTTTTCTTTCAGCTGTTTTTCGATTCCTCTCTGGGTGCGATTTATTTTCAGAAGCAGGTTTTCAACCAGCTCCAGCTCCTCTTCTTTGGACTGCACTTCTTTTAAAAGCCCCATCTCTTTTTGCTTTAATTTTTCGATAGATTTTCTTTTGGCTTCTAGCTCGGTTCGGATTCTCTCTAATTCATCTTTTTGGCTCTGCAGGTCGTCAGACTGGGCCAGACCGATACCGGACAGGCTAAGAAAAATTATGGTGACTAAAAATTTTAATAAATTTTTGTTCTTCATACTTTTAAGACTCTGGTCATAGAAAATAAGCTTCCCACCGCGCTTAAAAATAAAACCCCCAAGATTACTCCGCCTAAAATCTCTAAAGGGAGAAAACTGACCGTCCAGAATTTGGATTTAAAAAATTGATGTACTACATATAAACCGAGCACACTCAAGCCGGTGGCTGAAAATCCTAATAGTATTCCGCCTAGAAAGTAAGGTTTCAAGATAAAGCTGGTTTTGGCTCCCAAAACTTTTAAAAGTTTCAAGGTTTCGGATTTGGTGATTATTATCAATCTGACAGTGGTAGTTACCATCATGAGTATGGCTAAAGTCAAAAATATTCCGAAAATTAAAGCCACTTTTAAAAAAACCGAGCTTAATTTATCCAATCTTTCCACCCAGGCCTCTCCGTATTCCACCCCTTCTACCCCGTTCTGGGTTTTAATGTTTTCCGCAATGGCCAAAATTTTATCTGAGGTCTTATATTTTTCTTTGATTTCAAGTGAAAAACTATTGGGCAAGGGGTTGCCGCTTAAGTTTTGCAGAAGCTCTGCTCCAAAATAAGCTTTCATCTCTTCTAAGGCATCATCTTTGGTCTTGAATTCCACTTTTTGAATCTCCGGCTGACCCTCTAAGAAGATTCTTAAGTCCGCTGTTTCTTGAAAAGATAACTCATCTTTTAGATACACCTCCATCCCGATTTTTTCTTTCATCTGTTTTCCTATCTGGTTTAAATTCCAGAAACTCCATAAAAAGAAATTAAAAACCAAAAGAGCAAACCCTAAGGTAAAGATAAAGACCAGACTGGTGGTCAGATGTTTTTGCAGACCACTTACGGCTTCTTTAAAAGCGTAAATCATAATTTTATCTATTAAATCTGTTTAATCTGTGGATAAATGTTTGCTTTTGTCTTTCCTGTGCTGGTTTTCATTTGTTTGACCCGTTTCAAATGTTTTTGGGGAATTTTTTCGTGCTTTCTGTTAAAATTTTCGCGTCTTCGTGATTCAAAACCTTATTTCAACTTCCCTAACTCCAGTTCCAGAATTTGAGTCGGGTTGATTTTTTGATTGAATTTTTGATAAACTAGCTCCTGATTGGTGGTCACCATTACCGTGGTTCCCTGATTATGAATTTTGGTGAGTAAATCCAAAATTTCTTCTGTGGCGACGGGGTCCAAATTAGCGGTGGGTTCATCAGCCAAGAATAAAACCGGTTCTGAGACTAAAGCCCGGGCAAAAGCCACCTTTTGTCTTTCTCCGCCGGACAGCTCGGGTGGTAAGGAGTTTCTTTTCAGCAAAAGCCCCAAATTCCCCAGAATTTCGGTGGTTTTCTTTTTGACATTCTTTTCCTTTATGCCTTTGATTCTCAAAGGCAAGGCCACATTGTCGAAAACCGATTTGTCCTTTATCAATCTTAAATCCTGAAAAACTATTCCCAGCTTTTGTCTCCATTGGGTAGTGTGGGATTTCTTCATTTTTTGAGTGGAGAAAGAGTCAAACTTGATTTCACCTTGAGTGGGCTGCTCTTCTAAGGCCAGAAGTTTAATCAAAGTAGTTTTCCCAGCACCTGTGGGTCCTAAGACGGTAACAAAATCACCCTTATTCAATGAAAAAGAGAGGTTATATAGAACAATGGTCTTCTCGTCGTAAATTTTGGTGACATTTTTAATCTCCAGCATATATTTATTATATCTGCGAAAATCTATATAAATTTAACGCTTTTTTGGTCAATTTTTACAAATTAAATTTTTTTGATAGTGAGGTCAAGCAAAAGTTTTGAATTTCACCTCTGTTTCCAATGTAACCATAGAACATAAAAAACTGCGATTTTGCAAGCAGGAGGCGGTAAGAAAAAATAAAACTCCCCTACCTCTGTTAAACCTGTTGTGAGATGGTGTAAGATAGTCAAAATAAAAACTGAGAAACCGGGAAATTGCAACAATAATTATCACTGCTTAAAATTTGGGAATAAAGAAAAGTCTTTAGAATATCTACTAGGGAAGGAGTGGAAAGGAATTTTAATCTTTCATAGCATCCAGGAATTTGGGGTTGGATTTGGTCTTTCTGAGCTTGTCAAGCAAGAATTCCATGGCTTCCACTGAATTCATCTCCGCTAAGAATTTCCTTAAAATCCAAACTTTGTTCAGTTCTTCATCAGATAAAAGCAGCTCTTCTTTTCTGGTTCCAGAACGGTTGATATCAATAGCCGGGAAGATTCTGCGGTCGGATAATCTACGGTCTAACACAATTTCCATATTACCGGTCCCTTTGAACTCTTCGAAAATCACCTCATCCATGCGGCTGCCGGTTTCGATTAAAGCGGTAGCAATAATAGTTATGCTTCCACCTTCTTCCACATTTCGAGCCGCCCCAAAAAATCTTTTGGGTTTGGCTAAGGCGTTGGCATCCACTCCACCGGAAAGAATTTTTCCGGAATGGGGCACCACGGCATTGTGAGCTCGACCTAAACGAGTGATGCTATCCAATAAGATTATTACATGGTGCTGGTGTTCCACCAATCTTTTGGCTTTTTCCAAAACCATATCAGCCACCTGCACATGCCGTTCTGGAGGTTCATCAAAAGTGGAGCTAATTACTTCACCCTTGACGGATCTCTTCATATCTGTAACCTCTTCTGGTCTTTCATCAATCAACAAGACGATGATCTTCATTTCTGGATGATTGGTTGTGATACTATTGGCTATTTTTTGTAACAAAATAGTTTTCCCGGCCTTGGGTGGGGAGACGATCAAGCCTCTTTGTCCTTTGCCTAGAGGGGTAAATAAGTCCATAATTCGCATAGAAAGTTCATCGGTGGTAGTTTCCAATTTGATGCTATTTTGAGGATACAAAGGGGTCAGATTGTCAAAGAGAATCTTATGCTTAGCCACTTCCGGATTTTCGAAATTGACCGCTTCCACTTTTAAAAGAGCAAAATATCTTTCCGTATCTTTGGGAGGACGAACCTGTCCCGAAATAGTGTCCCCAGTTCTCAAATCGAATCTCTTAATTTGAGAGGGCGAGACATAAATATCATCCGGACCAGACAGATAATTATAATCAGCCGAGCGTAAAAATCCATACCCTTCCTGCAGAATATCCAAAACCCCTTCAGCGAAAATAAGACCGGTCTTTTCGGTCTTGGTCTCTAAGATTTTAAAAATCAGCTCCTGTTTACGAAAATTAGAGGCCCCCGAAATCTCCAATTCATCAGCAATCCCCAAAAGCTCGCTCATGGTCTTGGTTTTGAGTTCTACTATATCCATAAATAACCTCCTTTGTATTAGTTGTTTTTAACTTTCTTATTTTTTCTCTTTTTAGAATTAATTAAAGTTTTTTGTTTTCTTTTTTAAATACACCTAATCAGCTGTAAGTTTTTTATAATTTTTTTCGCGTCCTTCTCGTGTTTTCGTGTTCTTTCGCTTGTCCTGAGCGTAGTCGAAGGATGCCTTCGTGTTTCTGACTACCTTATCCGCTCGATCTGTTTTCAATTACTCACCTCCTATTGCTTGTGATTATACCCATATTATCACCGCCGGATTATTTGACACCGGAAAAAAAGCAAACTTTCTACATTGATTTGCGTTTTCTGGTTTTTACGCCGGTTTTCTTACCGGTCTTTTTGACCTTTCCGTTGTCGCTGACTTCCTGCACTTGGGCATCCCCCCATAAGCTCTCTAAATCGTAAAACCGGCGCGCTTCTTCTAAAAAAATATGTACTACTACATCTACGTAATCTAAAATAATCCATCTTCCCTGCGGATAACCTTCGTTGTGCCAGATTCGAACTCCTTTTTTTGCTAATTCCTCTACAATGTTGTCCGCAATCGCTTTTAGGTGCACATCCACCGTGGCAGAACAAACCACAAAATAATCGGAAATATTAGATATTTTTCTCAAGTCCAGGATTTTGATATCCAAAGCCTGCTTTTCCAAGGCCAATTTTCCGGCTAAGACCGCCAACCTTCGAGAAGTCAGATTTTTCACTGGGCTTGGGCTACCTCCAAAAATTTAAAATCTCTTCCCACTATCAATTTCATCTGGATGTCTAAATAATTATTTTCCACTTTTTGAAACAAAACATTGTCTCTATTGATCCCCAGCCAGTCAGCTGCCAGGCAAGCCAGTTCTTCTTCTTCTGATTTCAGATAGACAATCATGGATTGGGGAAGCTTAAAAGCTCCATAATCCCCTTTTTCCACTACCTCAAATTTTATGGGAGAGTGCGTCATAGAGGATAGTTTTTTGGCTGTACTTTCTGCCATGTAAGGATTTCCGGAAGCATTTAAAATTTGAACTCGGACTAAAACCTCTTCATATTCATCGGAAGATACTTTATTAACCTCACCCCATTTTTTGGCCAACGAGATTCCAAAGCATCCCAGCATCATTACCAAAATAAAGATGGCGTAATCTATTTTTTTAGCTCCCCCGCTTTTACCCTTGGGAGCAGGTCGGTAAAATCTATAAACTCTAGATTTTCTCTTTTTTTTGAATAACATTAAGCTTTACAAATTTTGGAGGGGGATAAAATAACTTGGTAAATCCGACGATTTTTACTAGCGCTTCTCCTCATAAAATTCAGGGTAATATCGGTATTGGTTTCCCAGGGACATAAAATTGACGGATAAATTAAAATACGGGCTGGGGCTGTAATTGACCCTGACGTTGGGTAAAATACGGGAGTTGATATCAATATTATTGCGTCCCATGGAAAACGGCTGGTGCAGGTATCCTAAATCAACCTGGATGTTTAAAGGATTGGAGAGCTGATATTCAAATGAGGTCACATACAGACCAAAAGTCCCGGAATGTTTGCCTGAAGAAAGATAGGAAACCGTGTAACTGTTCCGAATTTTCAGACGGCTTAAATCCAGCAGGCTAAAGCGACTGTTATTGGGGGTTAGACTGTTTAAATGAGTTGAGGTTAAATCTGTCTTCTGGTCGGCTAAATTCTGGGAATAGCTTGAGGGAACTAGAGCCAAATTTCCTAGTACTAAAAAACCCGCTATGGTTACCAAAAACATCTTGATTTTCATTGCCTCTCCTTGTTGGGATTCAACCTAAATCTAACTCTTCAGCCCTTTTTGTCAAGTGTTTTTTTAAAGCCATATTTAATTTAAGTAATCAGAATTTGCCAGTCGGGTTAAGCGTTAATTACTAAGAAAAGCTTGCTTTTGAGTATTCCTTTGAAAACTAGAGCAGTCGAGTTTGCTTTTCATCGGAATCTATTTGTTATACGTTTGGTTTTTGAGTTTGTTAGTCCAAATCTTTTCTAATTCTTTTAACTGACCGGGAGAATTGATTCCCAAAGCTTCCCATTTAATCAGACTTTTTACTGCGGCGACTTTTTTCCCTTTTTGGTTCAACAGTTTGACCACGTCGGTTAAATAATACTCCTTACTTTTATTATCGGCTTTTATCTGTTTTAATAAATTGAAAAAACCCTTGGCTTCAAAGCAAAATGTCCCGGTATTGATTTCTTTGATTTTCTTTTCTTGTGGAGAAGCTTCTTTGTCCTCTACAATTTTTTCCACTAGATTTTGCTTATTTCTAACTATTCTGCCGTAGCCGGAAGAGTTATCCACCTTGGTAGTCAATACCGTGGCTTGGGCTTTCCTGTTGATATGTTCTTGTAGGAGATGGATAATGGAATTGGTAGATAGAAAGGGGACGTCTCCGCAGAGGACTAAAATTTTCCCGGAGAAATTTTTGAGCAAATTTTGGGTCTGCATCAAGGCATGCCCGGTCCCTAATTGTTTTTTCTGCCACACTATTTCAACTTTGTCTTTGGCCAAAGCCTTTTTGACTAATTCTCCCTTATAGCCGATTACCACTATGATTCTTTTTATCCCCAAAGATTGGGCGGTGGAGATGACGTGGGCAATCAGAGGTCTGCCGGCAATTTTATGCAGGACTTTGGGGAGTTTGGAATTCATCCTTTTGCCTTTGCCGCCGGCTAAGATTACGGCTACGGTATTGGCGATTATCTTTTTCATGATTTTAGCAAAATAGTAGATAAACTCATCTTAAGTCAAGAGAGCTTAAACAAATCTAAAACAGACCGCTCTGGGTGCTGGGACCCAGAGCTACTCAGTGGGTAGGGTCAGGTCCCTGCACCTGACCCCTAAATCAAATCATATGAAAAAATCATTGACATTTTCAGCTTTTTAAGTAGCTTAGCTTTATACCTAAAAATATTTGGACACAAAAATGAAATTTGGAAAATATATTTTTTTATTACTTCTATTTTATTCCTTTATGCCAGTCTTAGCTCAGGTAGATACGGCCTGGGTCAGACGCTACAACGGTCCGGGGAATGTAGATGATTGGGCTAACGCCCTGGCGGTAGATGACAGTGGGAATGTGTATGTGACAGGTTGGAGCATTGGCACTGTATACCCCGATTATGATTACGCCACCATCAAATATGCTCCAAATGGCGATACCCTCTGGGTCAGAAGATACAACGGACCGGGGAATAGGGATGATTATGCTTCCGCCCTGGCGGTAGATGACAGTGGGAATGTGTATGTGACAGGTTGGAGCATTGGCACTGTATTTCCCAATTATGATTACGCTACCATTAAGTATTCTCCCTCTGGAGATACTCTGTGGGTCAGAAGATACAACGGACCGGGGAATTTTATTGATGAGGCTACCGCCCTGGCGCTAGATGGCAGCGGGAATCTGTATGTGACTGGTTTTAGTGTTGGCGGTGGTACTGGTTTTGATTACGCTACCATTAAGTATTCTCCCTCTGGAGATACTCTGTGGGTCAGAAGATACAATGGACCGGGAGGTGGCAATGACATAGCTTATGCTTTGGCAGTGGATACGAGCGGGAATGTGTATGTAACCGGTGGTAGTGATGGAGATTATACCACCATCAAGTATGCCCCTAATGGAGACACTTTATGGGTCAGGAGTTACGACGGACTGCAAAATGAGATTGATCAACCAACCGCGTTGGCGGTCGATGACAGTGGGAATGTATATGTGACTGGTGTGAGCTATGATACTATAACTTCCGGAGATTACCTAACCATTAAGTACTCTCCTAGCGGCGATACTTTATGGACAAGGCGTTATAGTGGAACCGTAGATGATGAGGACATACCATATGCTATGGCAATTGATGATAATGGGAACTGTTATGTTACAGGCATGGTGAATTTCTCAGGAACTACTTATGATATCACCACCATTAAGTATGCCTCTAACGGTGACACGTTATGGGTGAGACGTTACAATGGGCCAGCAAATAACTGGGATATAGGCAGAGCTTTGGCAATTGATAGCAATGGCAATGTGTATGTGAGTGGTTCGGTCGTTAACCCCTCTTATCCAATCCGTGACTACGCTACAATCAAATATTCTCCTAACGGAGAGTTTTTGTGGGATAGGCTGTACAACGGACCAGGAAATGACTTTGACGATGCTTTGGCTCTGGCAGTACATGGTAGCGGCAATGTGTATGTGACCGGATATAGTGACGGTAGCGGCTCAGGTCATGATTATGCCACTATTAAGTATGTTCAGTATACTTGCCTGGCCAAACCCGGAGATGTTACCGGCGATGGTGATGTGCTTTTGCCCGACATCGTGGCTATAATCAATTTCCTCTTCAAATCTCAACCAGCCCCTTCACCCTTATGCCGTGGAGATGCTAATGGAAATGGAACGGTTTTGCTGCCGGATATTATCTATCTGATAAATTTTATTTTCAAATCCGGTCCAGCACCCATAAAAAGTAAAGAGTGCTGTTTGTAGAAAATTCTCTAATTATCTATTCTCTAGTTTATCTGCTCAATCTGTTTAATCTGTTGTGAATTCCTTCTCTGTTCTGTCATTTGTTACTCCTGTCTTAAGTCAAGAGAGCATTAAAAATTCTTAAAATATCCTTGACATCCTCAGCTTTATAAGTAGGTTGACCCTAAATCTAAAAAATCCGGAGGCAAAATTGAAATTTAGAAAATATGTTTTTTTATTATTTCTATTTTATTCCTATGTGCCAGTCTTGGCTCAGGTGGATACTGCTTGGGTCAGAAGATACAATGGACCTGGGAATAGCACTGATAATGCTAACGCCCTGGCGGTGGATGGCAGCGGGAATCTGTATGTGACCGGTAGGAGCGCTGGCAGTGGCACTGGTTATGATTACGCCACCATCAAGTATGCCCCTAATGGAGATACCCTATGGGTCAGAAGATACAATGATTCTCTGAATGGTGCTGATCAGGCTACCGCCTTGGCGGTAGATGACAGTGGGAATGTGTATGTGACTGGTAGGAGCTACGGCAGTGCCTTTAATTCTGATTACGCTACCATTAAATATTCTTCTTTTGGAGATACTCTCTGGGTCAGAAGATACGATGGTCCGGCGAATGATAATGATAATGCTTCTGCCCTGGCGGTAGATAACAGTGGGAATGTGTATGTGACTGGTTGGAGCATCGCCAGTGGCACTTCTTTGGATTACGCTACCATTAAGTATTCTTCATCTGGAGATACGCTCTGGGTCAGAAGATACTATGGGTCAGGGAATAGTGATGATGAAGCTACTGCCTTAGCGGTAGATGACAGTGGGAATGTGTACGTGACTGGTTATAGCTATGGCAGCGGCACTTCTTTTGATTACGCTACCATTAAGTATTCTTCGTCTGGAGATACGCTCTGGGTCAGAAGATACTATGGTCCAGGGAATAGTGGTGATTATGCTTCCGCCTTAGCGGTAGATGACAGTGGGAATCTGTATGTGACTGGTTCCAGCGCAGGAGATTACGCTACCATTAAGTATTCTTCATCTGGAGATACTCTCTGGGTCAGAAGATACGATGGTCCGGGGAATAGTGGTGATTATGCTTCCGCCTTAGCGGTAGATGACAGTGGGAATGTGTATGTTACCGGTTTTAGCACCGGCAGTGGCATTTTTTATGATTACGCTACCATTAAGTATTCTTCATCTGGAGATACTCTCTGGGTCAGAAGATACAACGGTCCGGGGAATAATGCCGATGTGGCTAACGCCCTGGCGGTAGATGGCAGCGGGAATCTGTATGTGACTGGTTGGAGCTATGGCAGTGGTACTTCTGCTGATTACGCTACCATTAAATATTCTTCTCCTGGAGATACTCTCTGGGTCAGGAGATACAATGGTCCGGGGAATGATTTAGATTACGCAAACGCCCTAGCGGTAGATAACAGTGGGAATACGTATGTGACTGGACAAAGCATTGGCAATGGTACTGGATATGATTATACCACCATCAAGTATGTTCAATATGTCTGCAGCGCAAAACCAGGAGACGCCAACGCCGATGGAAACATATTGCTCTCCGATATCGTAAAGTTAATCAATTTCCTTTTCAAATCTCAGCCCGCTCCAACTCCGCTCTGCCGTGGAGATGCTAATGGCAATGGAAGTATTTTGCTGCCAGATATTATCTATCTGATAAATTTTATTTTCAAATCCGGTCCCGCACCCCTAAAAAGTAAAGAATGTTGTTTGTAGACTGACCCCACCCTTGCCCTCCCCTTAAGGGGAGGGAATTATTTACTCCCTCTCCTCTAAGGAGAGGGGTGGTTCGACAAGCACACCATAAATGGGGAGAGGTTCACCTCGAGTAAAATCGAGAGGTCAGCCATTCTTAGTCCCGACCCCTACGGGATGGTGTAACCGTAACCATGAATCGGGACGAAAAATCTAGTCTTTAATCATTTTTCAACGACGAAATCCTTCACTCGTTCCGATGAACTAGAGGAACTTCGTTTACCCTGAATGAATTGAAGGGTTAGGGATGACACTGCATATCTTTGTGTCTTTGGTTTCCTTCGTGCCTTCGTGATTCAAAACTCCTATCCGTTCCATCTGTTTAATCTGCTGTGAATCTTATTTTTTCTTTATCACTTTATTCTTCCCATCCACATAAACCAATTTCGGTTTGAAGCCGACTGCTTCCTCTTCCTCCATCATAGCATAAGCGATAATAATCACCTTATCCCCCGCCTGCCCTAAGCGAGCCGCCGGTCCATTTAAACAGATTATGCCGGAATTGGCTTTCCCCACAATCACATAAGTATCAAAGCGAGAGCCGTTGTGGAGATTCACCACCTGCACTTTTTCATAAGGGACAATCCCGGCCTGCTCCATTATTTTTTTATCAATGGTTATGGAACCCTCATAATTTAGATTGGCTTCGGTAACCGTGGCTTGGTGAATTTTAGATTTACAGACTGAAATTAACATTCAAGCTCCTATTTTACTTTTAGTTTAAGATTATCAATCAAGCGGGTACTTCCTACAAAAACTGCCAGAGTAATTAACGCTTCCCCGCTTAATTTTTCAAGCGGCACTAAGGTCTTGCTGTCGGTGATAGCAATATAGTCGATTATGGTCTTGGGTCTGGATAAAATCATTTTTTCCATTTCATGGATTATTTTGAAGGAATTTATCTCCCCTTGCTCAATCAAAGACTGGACCCTCTTTAAAGCTTCAAATAACACTTTGGCGGTCTTTTTTTCATCTTCAGCCAGATATCTGTTACGGGAGCTTAACGCCAGGCCGGAAGCTTCACGAACCGTAGGTCCTACAACTATTTTTAAATTGAAATTCAAGTCCTGCGCCATTTTTTGAATTATCACCACTTGCTGGGCGTCTTTTTGCCCGAAAAATGCCAAATCCGGCTGGACTATGTTGAAGAGTTTAGCTACCACTGTGGTAACCCCCTTGAAATGTCCGGTACGGAATTTCCCCTCTAAGGTATCTGCCAATTTTTCTACAATGACATTGGTCGAATATCTTTCAGGATACATCTTCTTTTTCCCGGGCACAAATAAAATATCACAGCCGGCTTTTCGGGCTAATTTGGTATCTCTTTTCAAATCTCTGGGGTATCTTCTGAAATCTTCTTTGGGACCGAATTGCAGAGGGTTGACAAAGATAGAGACCACCACTGCATCTGATTTTTTTTTAGCCAAGCGCATTAAACTTAGATGTCCCTCATGTAAATATCCCATGGTGGGAACAAACCCGATGATTTTCCCTTTTCTTTTCAGGGCAGTCGAAATTTCTTGCATCTCTTTAATCGATTTTACGATTTTCATCTTTTGTATTTATTCCTGTTTCAATTCTTTATTTCGTGTCTTTCGCTTGCCCTGAGCTAGTCGAAGGGTGATTCTGATTCTCTCAGGCAGACAGCGAGTGACTAACCCCTCCCTGTCCCTCCCCTCAGGGTGAACCTTCAGGATGAACCCCTAAAAGAAGAGGGAACTTTCAAAAACTTTCTTCTTCAGAGGGAAACTTCCCCTTTTTTACATCATCAAAGTAATTTTTTACCGCTTCTCTAATCTCTTTGGAAAGTTCCGCATATCTTCTTGCAAATTTGGGCTTAAACTCTTCATATAGTCCTAAAATATCGTTGATGACCAAAACCTGACCATCACAATTAGGTCCGGCCCCGATTCCTATGGTAGGAATTTTTATGCTCTGGCTAATTTTTTTAGCCAGATCTTGCGGAATAGCTTCCAAAACGATGGAAAAACAGCCCCCTTCTTCCAAAGCCACCGCCGAATCCAAAAGATATTTCTGGCTTTCTTTATCTTTTCCTTGAACCGAGTATTTGCCGAATTTATGAATCGATTGAGGCACCAAACCTATATGCCCCATTACTGGAATCCCTGCTTCAATAATTTTTTTTACGGGCTCAACCATCTCCAATCCGCCTTCAATTTTCACTCCCACGGCTCCACCTTCTTTCAAAAATCTTCCGGCATTGCAGACCGCGTCTGTAACCGAGGTTTGGTACGATAAAAACGGCATATCCCCGATGACCAAAGCCCTTTTGCTGGCTAACGAAACTGCCTTAGTGTGATAAAGCATCTGGTCCATGGTAATTGATAAAGTGTTGGGATAACCGTAAAAGACCATATTGGCTGAATCCCCCACCAAGATGCAGTCGATTCCGATTTCATCTAAAATTTTAGCGGTGTAATAATCATAAGCGGTCAAAACCGCAATTTTCTCCCCCTTTTGCTTCATTTCCAAAAATGTTTTGGTAGTAACTTTCTCTTCTGGCATTTTATCTGCTAAATCTGTTAAATCTGCTGTGAAATTTTTATTCCCTTTGTAAGTAAGACTTTCAATTTTGATACCGTGTTATTTTTCAGATGTTGTAATATACGAGGTTTTGGTTGCACCATGCCGTAGGCATTCGCGCCTTTCATGTTTTCGTGTTTCGAACCCTACGCTAATTCTTCCGCTTTTTTATAAAATTTCACTTGGGCATTATCCTCTAGCTCTTCTAAAATGGTTTTTACATCCTTTTGCAATTGTGGATGCTCTAACTCCGGCTCAATTTCCGCTAAGGGGACTAGAACAAATTTTCTTTTAGGCAGAAGCGGATGAGGTACTACCAATCGGGGGGTATGAAAAATCCAGTCATTGTAAAATAAAATATCTATATCTACGGTACGGGGGGAGTTATCAGATTTGCTTTTCCGTCCCAACTTTTTCTCGGTCTCTTCCAAAAAATCTAACAGCTGTAAGGGGGGAAGCTTGCATTCTGTTTTTAAGACCAAATTTAAAAACCAATTCGGGCTTTCCACTTCCCAGGGCTCGGTTTCATAGACGGAGGAGAGTTTGGTGATTTCAATTTTGGGGGATTTTTTTAACACTTTTACCGCCTTCTTTAGATTTCCCAATCTATCTTCTAAATTGGAACCCAGACTAAGAAAAACTATCCCCAAGCTGACCTACTTTTTTCTGCTGATTTCAACTTCGATATGGTCTAAATTCCCCGGAATGGGTGGTATTTTCTTTCGCACCCGCACCAAGACTTCTTTTACTTTGAAATTTTTCAAAAGCACATTAGCTAAACGGACTGCAACAGTTTCCAGCAAAGCGAAGCGGTTTTTCTGAATCAGATTTTCCACTAGATTGTAAACTTTGGTGTAATCTATGGTATCTTTCAAATGGTCCGATTTAGCCGCCTTGTCTATATCTACGGTCAGCTCACAGTCCACTTCAAAACGTCTGCCGGTCTTCTGCTCCGCCGAAGAGACTCCATGAAACCCGTAAAAAGTCATGTTATGCAATCTAATTATTCCCATAGCTTATCTCTTGGTAAAATTCTTCTACTTTTATTGTAATACGAGATTTTACGCCTTTTGTCTCTTTCGCTTGCCCTGAGCATAGTCGAAGGGTGCCTTCGTGTTTCCGAATTCTCATCCGCTTGTGGTGAGCATAGTCGAACCATTAAATCTGCTTAACCTGCTGTGAATTCTCTTGCTCAAGTTTCTTAAATAACACTATCAATAGTAATTGTCAAGCCGAAGTTCCCTCTCCTGTAGGGGTTCATCCTGACCCGCCAAAGGCGGGGAAGGGAGGGCAAGCGAGGGGTTTACCCCGAGCGAAGTCGAGGGGTCAGTCGTTATCAAGTATAGGGTACTATAAACAGCACACACTAGATTTAACCGGTGCCGGGCCTTTTTTGAATAAAAAATTAACTAAATAGGTTATATCTGTTATGGAGGTGTTGCCATCATTATTGGGGTCGGCAGAACAGGAGGGTTGGGGCAGGGGTTGGGAGTTGTAGAGGTAATTGATAATGATTACGATGTCTGATAAACCAATCTGGCTATCGCCATTAACATCTCCGGGTTTGGCAGTGCAGTTAAAAGTCCCATCCCCATTATTCTTCAGTATGGAGACGTGGTTACTATTATAAGCATAATTGGTCACAGCCAGGTCAAGGTCATCATCTGCATCCAAGTCAGAAGAAAAAGCGGAAGTAGTAATGTTGCCAATGCCATAGTCAACTTTGCTCTGAAAAGTGCCATCCCCATTATTCTTCATAATGGAAACAGTGCCGCCATAAAAACGATCGGCTAGGGCTAGATCAAAATCACCATCTCCATCCAGATCTCCGCAAAAAACAGCGCTGGGACGGCCACCTCTATAGCTGACCGAGGGCAGGAAAGTACCATCCCCATTATTCTTTAACACGGAAACACTATCCCCATAATAACTATCATAATTATGCTGGGCTATGGCTATGTCGAAGTCTGCATCTCCATCTAAGTCAGAACAAAAAACCGAAACAGGAGAAATCCGGACATCGTAGTTTATTGCACTCTGGAATGTTCCATCTCCATTATTTTTCAAAATAGAAATATTATCGCTATAAAAATTCCCTACCGCCAAATCCAAATCTTTATCCCCATCCAGGTCAGCACAAAAAACAGAAGCAGGAACTCTTCCTGTGGCATAGTTGACTGCGGGCTGAAAAGTTCCATTGGCATTGTTTATCAAAACGGAGACGCTGTCCTCACTGTAATTAGCAACCGCAATATCCGGGAATTTATCCCCATTCAAATCAGCGCAAAAAACCGCTTTGGGTCCCTCGCCTACAGAATAATTGACTGGTGGCTGGAAGCTTCCATCTCCATTGTTGAACAGGATAGAGATATCATCGCTTACAAAATTAGCTACTACTAAATCCTGGTCGCTATCCCAATCCAAATCAGCGGCAAAAACAGAAACCGGAATTTCGCCGGCACCGTAATTGACAGCATCTTTAAACGTTCCATTTCCATCGTTTTTCAAAACAGAGATGCTATTGCTATAAGCATTAGCCACTGCCAGATCCACATCACCATCCCCATCCAAATCAGCACCATAAACAGATTGCGGAGCAATTCCTACATTGTAATCAATTCTGGTGTCAAATAACGGTTCAAATCCCCAAGCTGCCAAAGGCAGTAGGCACGTAATGACTATTAATAACCGAAAAAAAATGTTCATAAAGGTACCTTTTTTCTTTTTAATTTACTTGGTTGCATCGTCGACTGTCACAAACAAAAGACCGGTTTGATTAATGACCCACACATCCACTTTGGGATCCTCATCTAATATTCCGCACCACGCTGTAGCAGTAAAGTTAGTGGCTCCAGCGTCAGTACCGGTTAGAGTATAAGAATATCTAGCTGAAGAGGGAATTTCAATTCTGATGGTCGCAAAGGCATTAGGATTAGCTGCACAGGCAACACTTGCCGAAAGCAAATAAACTCCCTTTTCCGTTTTATATGCCTTTTGCATGGTATAAATCTGCTTTAGAATCATTTTGGCTTCAGATTGTTTATTCTTTATGTCAGTTTTCTTAGAGTCAGACAGAGCTAAAGCCGGTAAAATACCAATTATCACCAGCACAATAATTAGTTTTAGGAAAGTCAATTTCTTCTGATTTTTAGCTGAAATTGATTTTTTCATTATTTTCATAAAAGCCACATTTTTTAATTTATTACATCGCCTTCAATTTAAAGAATGGCATCGTCGATGGTCACTCGTAAAAAACCATTCCGATCAATGACCCAGACATCAATTGAGGCATCCTCATCTAATACTCCACTGGTGGCCGTGGCAGTAAAGTTGGTGGCTCCAGCGTCTGTACTGGTAATAGTGTAGCTATACCGAGCTGTCATAGGAATTTCTATTCTAATGCTTGCAAAAGCAGTATTAAAAACACCACTGGCAGCACTAGACGTTATCCAATAAACCCCTTTCTCCAACTTGTATGCTTTCTGCATAGTATAAATCTGTTTCAACATCATTTTAGCTTCTGATTGCTTACTCTTTATATCAGTTCTCTTAGAGTCAGAAAGAGCCAAAACCGGTAAAATAACAATCATCGCCAGCGCAACCACAAATTCAAATAGCTTAACTAGTTTTTTCTTTGGTTTCATTTGAAAACCCCACTTTCGACGTAAATTTAATTCTTTGCAAATATGATGCCCAAGCCGTAGGATTATTTTAACCTGTTGTTTATCTTAATCTTATAAGTATATCGACTTTCTTTTTTACATTCTGAACCAAATCATTCAGTGGTTTCTTGCACAAGCTATTGCAGAATGCCCGCCCATCTTTTAGGCGGGCGAAAAATGTAACGTCCTGTTTTATACAGGACGTACGCCCCGAAAAATCGGGGCGTTACATCATGACCATTCAATTCCACTTGACAAAAACTTCTTTTTTCTTTTTTTGATTGAAGAGATATATTTTTATTAAACAAATTTTTATCAAACCTTTAGAAAAAAATCAGGAGGATATATGCCGCAGACATATTCTGCCAAACAATTCAAGGCCTTTTCGCAGGAGTTAGACGGGATTTCCAAAAGGACCATGGAGGAGCATTACAAACTGTATCAGGGTTATGTCAACAAAACCAATGAGATTTTTACCAAACTGGAAACGGTGGATAAATCCACCGCCAATCAGACCTATTCAGATATCCGGGTTTTGAAAGTGGAGCTGACCTTTGCCTTAGGAGGAGTGAAAAATCATGAGATATATTTTGAGCATTTGGGCGGCAAAGGGGGTAAGCCGGAAGGAAAGCTTATGGAATATATTGAAAGGGCTTATAAGAGTTATGATAACTGGGTGGCAGATTTGAAAGCTACCGGAATTTCCGCTCGTGGTTGGGCCTGTCTGGCTTATGATTGGGACAGTGGAACGTTATTTAATTATTTAGGAGATGCCCAGAACACTTTCCCGATTTGGAACGCTAGTCCGCTTTTGGTGTTGGATACTTACGAGCATGCTTATTATATCGATTTTGGAACTAATAGAGGGGCTTATATTGATACTTTTATGCGGAATTTGGACTGGAAAGCGGTGGACAAAAGATTCGAGCCGATTAAACCGTTTTTGAAATAAGATTAGATTATAAAACGAGATTCTTCGTCCCGGTTTATCGGGACTCAGAATGACATGATGTTGTCATCCTGAACCCTTCGCCATGGCTCAGGATAAACGCAGTGAAGGATCTCGTAGTTCCCTCTCCTTGTAGGGGAGGGGGTCAGGTTTAATTACATTAAACCCAGCATCTCGTAGCTGGGGATTTATCCTGAAAGGATTCTTCCGGGAGGACCCTTTCCCTGCCTTTTATTTTTCACACATTTCCCTTGACTTTTGTTCTTTTTATAGTATCCTTATTACATCGGGGGTGAAAATCTGAGTACTGTGACAATTAATTTAGGGAGAACGAAGATGAAAAACTTTAATATCATTTCAAGTAAAATACAGCTATTCAAAATTTTTCTACTGTTTTTAATTTTTAGTGTCTTTTTTATTTCTTCTGCAATAGCTCAGAATTATGCCAAAGTTAAATACGGGACAGGTAGCAGTCCTCTGTGGATTATTATTTCGGATTTGGACGGAGATGGAGATCAGGATTTAGCGGCAACAAATTATGGTAGTGGTACAGTTTCAGTTTTAAAAAACAATGGGAATGGGACATTTGCTGCTAAAGTTGACTACGCAACCGGTTCATCGCCTCTCTCAGTTTTTGCTTCGGATTTAGACGGAGATGGAGACCAAGATTTGGCGGTGACAAATTATTTTAACAATACTGTCAGTATTTTAAGCAACAATGGAAGTGGGACTTTTGTTAGCGATACTGTCTTGGCGACAGGAACTAATCCTAGCTGTGTTTTTGCTTCAGATTTGGACGGGGACACAATACCGGATTTGGTTGTGACTAATTATACTGACACTACTGTTTCTTTTCTTAAGAACAATGGGGATGGAACTTTTGCGGCTAGGGTTAATTATAGCACAGGAACGGGCCCTAATTTTGTTTTTACTTCAGACCTAGACGGCGATGGAGACCAGGATCTGGCTGTGACCAATGAGAATGATATCACTGTTTCAGTTTTGAAGAACAACGGGAATGCCACCTTTGCTGCCAAAGTTGACTACGGGACAGGGCTTGGTCCTACCTCAGTTTTTGTTTCAGATTTAGACGGCGATACAGATCAAGATTTGGCTGTGTCAAATTATTTTAGCAACACAGTTTCAGTTTTAAAAAACAATGGAAATGGGACATTTGCTGCTACAGTTGACTACGCAACCGGTTTATCGCCTCAGTCAGTTTTTGCTTCGGATTTAGACGATGATACAGACTTGGATTTGGCAACGGCAGCTTACAATAGCAATAGAGTTTCACTTCTAAGGAACAATGGGAATGGGACTTTCATTCCCTGGGTTGTCCCAGGGATATTCGTAGGAAGTGGTCCTACCTCTGTTTTTGCTTCAGATTTGGACGAAGACACTGATCAAGACCTGGTACTGACAAATCAATTTGATGACAGCGTTACAGTTTTAGAAAACTTATTGTATTGCCCCGAAAAATTGGCCAAGGCTGGAGATGCCAATGGTTCAGGAGGTGCTCCTAATCTCACAGACGTTATTTATTTAGTCAACTTTGTTTTTAAAGGAGGCACACCCCCTTCTCCTTTATGTCAAGGAGATGCCAATGGTTCAGGAGGTGCTCCTAATCTCACAGATATTATTTACTTGGTTAACTATGTTTTCAAGGGAGGTCCAAGACCAGTTAAATCTGATGTATGCTGTTTATAGTAAAAATCAAAGAGGGGATTGTTAAACTCAGTCTCCTCTCAAATCTGCTTAATTTGTTTACCATTGTGAATCAATAATTCATCACTTTCCTCACCGCCTCCACAATATCCTCGGTCTGCGGCAAAATCTCCTCCTCCAAAACCGGCGAATACGCCACAAAAATATCCTCCGCCGCCACCCTGGTCACCGGAGCATCCAGATATTCAAAACATTTCTCGGTAATCTCCGCCGCAATCTCGGCCCCATACCCGCAGAACCGGGTATCTTCGTAAGCCACCACCGCTTTTCCGGTCTTTTTCACCGATTCAAAAATCGTCTCCCAATCCACCGGATTCAAAGAGCGCAGGTCGACAACTTCTACATCTATCCCCTCTTTAGCCACCTGCTCTGCCGCCTGCAGAGATTTCCAGGTCAAAATCCCGAAAGTGATAATTGAAATATCCTTACCGGTTTTTCTGATGGAGGCTTTTCCGAACGGAATCATAAAATCCGGTCCCGGATAAGGGGAACGGCCTTCCACCGCAAAATAAAGTTTCTTATGCTCCAAAAATAAAACCGGGTCCTCACAGCGAATGGCGGTTCTCAAAAGTCCGCAGGCATCCAAAGCAGTAGACGGTATAACCACTCTTAAACCCGGGATATGGCAGAAAATCGATTCACGGGATTGGGAATGATAAATCGAACCCCCTCCTAAATATCCACCGTAAGTAGTTCGGATTACAATCGGATTAGCCCAGTTGTTATTGCTTTTCCATCTGGTCAAAGCTAATTCATCATGAATCTGACTCATAGCCGGCCAGATGTAATCGATAAACTGTATTTCACCCACATACTTTATTCCCCGGTAACCTAAACCGACTCCGGTCCCGACAATGGTGGCTTCAGCCAGAGAAGTGTTGAAGACCCTGATCGAGCCGAATTTTTTCTGCAGATTTTTGGTGACTTTAAATACTCCCCCTTTGCCGGGTACCTTGTCCAGCTCGGATTCGCGGGAGCAGTCCGCCACATCCTCACCGGCTACAACAATTTTGGCATTTCTTTCCATCTCATCTGCCAAAGTTTTATTTATCATAGCCCCCATGGTCAAGGGCTGTCCTTCAAACTTCGGCTCTGTGGAAAATTTCGATGAAGTCGGGTCAACCGTGGGGGAATAGACAAAATTGTGAATGGTTTTCGGGTCCGGTTTGGGTTCAAAGAGAGCTTTTTCGGCCTCTTCTTCTACTTCTTTATCAATTTTAGCTTTGATATTTTCCAACTCCTCCTGAGAAAAAATCTTGTTCTCTATTAAATATTTTTCCAATTTTACCATCGGGTCTTTTTTCTTGTCTGCTTCCAATTCCTCTTTGGCTCGGTAATCCTCCTGGCGGTCTGATTCAGAATGGCCATCCATGCGGATGACATGGGCATGCACCAGAGCCGGAGAATGGTTCTTGCGGACGTGGGAGATTACTTCATTCATAGTCAGGTAGCTCTGCATAAAATCACAGCCGTCTACTTCTCTGACCAAAAGAATCGGCTCAAACCCTTTTACCAATTTGGAAATATTACCCCCGGCGGTTTGAGTTTCGATGGGAACTGAAATGGCGTATTCGTTATCTTCGATTACGAAAATGACCGGTAAGTATGAGTTACCTAACTTAATGCAGGACCGATTTAAGGCCTCCCAGAATTCCCCTTCGGAAGTAGCTCCCTCTCCTCCGCAGACCAAAACCACTTCATCCTCCTGATAAAATTTTTCACGATTGGGAATCTCTTTGATTTGAGCATACAGCCGACCTGCCATAGCCGCACCCACTGCTCTTAAAAATTGAGAGCCGACCGGTGAGGAAAAAGGGAGCATAGTTCTTTTGGGGTCAGCCCAGTGGTAAGGCATTTGCCGGGCACCGGAATTGGGAGCAGAAGCAGCCGCCATTCCGTCAACGAAACATTCATAAGGTGTGGAGCCGTAAGCCACTGCCAAAGCTTTGTCCCGGTAGTATCCTAAAATGTAATCTTTACCGGGTTTAAGCTGCATACCGGCCGCCACTAAAATAGCTTCGTGTCCGGAGCCGGACATCTGGAAATGCACTTTGGCCTGGGCTTTGAGAATTTTTTCCCGTTTGTCTATAGCCCGGGAGGTGTACATCAGGCGATAACCTTTTTCAAATTCGGCTTTGGTGAGAATATCGGTTTTCCCCTTGGCTGAGACTTCAGCAGTCATCGAATTTTTAACATGCATCTTCTATTCTCCTAATTATATTTACGCTGGGTAGGTCACGGTCTCCTGACCGTGACAACTAAATTTTTGGGTCGGGAGACCCAAAACTACCCGACCGTCATCGCTAATTATTATAACGTCAATCAAGGTAAAATATTTTAACTCAATTAGCTTTAGCCACCAGATTTACCAGCTCATACAAATATTTTATACCATACTCCAAATCATCCAGGTGCAACCTTTCATCATGTCCGTGCATTCTGCCTAAATCATCATCATCTAAGGGAAATGGTAAAATCCCATAAGTCGGAATCCCTTTGGCTCGCAGATGAGAAGCATCCGTGGCACCGGTGGACATCAGAGGAACCGTGACTCCTTCCGGAGAAAGTTTTTTCCCCACCTCTATCATGGCTTGGAAGAGCTCATTATCCGTAGGAGAAGCCGGAGTATGAGGATGAGGGGAGGTATCGTAAACTATTTTTATTTGAGGGTCCTCCCCGATAACTTCTTCAAGTTGCTGCACAAAATCTTTTATATTTTCGTCCGGTAACAATCTCACATTCAGATTCACTTCTGCCTGGGAGGGAATGACGTTGCTGCGGATACCTCCATTCAGCAATGTAGGAGATATCGAACTTCGCATGGTGGAATTTAAAATCGGGTCTGAATTGGCGACTTTCTCAGCACAAAAACCACCGATAACAGGGGTTTCGATATTGCTCAGGAAAAAAGACTTAGGAAATTTTTCATTTTTAGCTAACCCTTTAAAGAAAGCTTTGGTGGTGGCATTCAATTTCACTGGTGGCTGCCAGCCGGATAATTTTTCTAAAGCTTGAGCTAAAGCAAAAATGCAGTTATCTTTGAGCGGAACCGAAGCGTGCCCACTGGTTCCGCTGGCTACTAATTTGACGTTATAGGGAACTTTTTCGGTATTTTGCACTCCGATAAAGCGGACATTTTTGCTGTTATTCGGTTCGGTGATAATTCTTCCCCCTTCATTCAGCACAAATTCAGCTTTAATGTTATCCAGATGATTTTCTACCAGCCATTGAATTCCATATTTCCCACCGGCCTCTTCATCGGCTTCCAGAAGCAAGATGACATCCCGGGCTAAGGGAACATTGGATTTTTTTAATTGGAGCAGAACCACTAATTCCGCCACCCCCATTCCTTTATCATCGATAGCACCCCGACCGTATAGGTAACCATCCTTGATTTCTCCACCAAAAGGGTCCGTGGTCCATTTATCTTTTTCAATTCCTACTACATCCACATGCGCCATTAACATAAGTGGTTGTTTAGATCCGTTCCCTTTTAAGCGAGCAATCAGATTTCCTCTGCCGGGAGCTGATTCTAAAATTTCATAGGGGATTTTCTCTTGGTCTAAGATATTGGCAACGTATTTTATGACTTCTAATTCATTTCCCGGGGGATTGACCGTATTGATTTTTATAAGATTGCTCAAAATAGCAGTGGCTTCCTTGGCCATCTCTTTGAAATCCGGCTGACTCATAGTTTTATTCTCTCCCAAAGCATGGTTACTGGCTACTAAAAAGATTAAAAGGCATCCCAAAAATTTATGTGACATAATGATTTTATAAATCTTGGTATTAATAATCAATTTCTCTAAAAAAGACAAGCAAAACTGATGCTCTTTCAGGTTTCTATCGTTGACTTTAAAGAAATTTTTTATTATCTTATAAAAACCACTTTAAAAAAATTGAAATAACTATGGAAGTAACAAGAAATTTTTCGCTTTTATTTTTATTTCTCTTCAATATAACTTCCTTAGCCCAGGTGGATACGGCCTGGGTGAGAAGATACAATGGACCGGGTAATGGTGATGACATACCAGGCGGACTTCTTTTTTCTCATCCCACCTACCCTCTGGCAGTGGATGACAGTGGGAATGTATATGTAGCTGGTTCAACTGTAGGAAATGGAACTTCCTTAGATTTTACCACTATCAAGTATAATTCCAACGGTGATACCTTATGGGTGAGAAGATATAATGGTCCAGCCAACGGCGATGATGAAGCTCGAGCATTAGCTGTGGACAACAGCGGCTATGTATATGTAACCGGGAATTGCACAGGAGCAGCAGAGGAGGATTACTGTACTATTAAATATGCACCCAACGGAGATTCGGTGTGGGTCAAATTCTACAACGGAGCAGGCAATGGCCGGGATGTTGGTCGGGCTCTGGCACTTGACAAAAATGGCAACGTTTGTGTAACCGGCAGCAGCATCGGGACTTATTTTCCCGACTACAATTATGTCACCATTAAATATAACCCCGAAGGAGATACTTTGTGGGAAAGGCCCTATTACGGACCGGCCAATGACGTTGAATTTGTAAGAGATATTGGGGTGGATACAGGCGGGAATGTCTATGTCACCGGGCTAAGTGTCAGAAACGACACCACTGTGGATATTGCCACCGTCAAATATGCTCCCAATGGAGACGGATTATGGTCAAGAAGATACAACGGATTAGGGGAAGGTGGAAGCGCCGATGGTATTTCTTTAGCACCGGATAAGGAAGGAAATCTGTATGTGACTGGCTGGACTTGGAATGGTACCTCTTTGGATGCCACTATCATCAAATATGCTTCCAACGGAGATACTTTATGGATCAGAAACTACGACGGACCGGCCAATAGCCATGACGAAACAGGTGCCTTGGCAGTGGATGACAGCGGAAATGTGTATGTGGCTGGCAGTAGCTTGGCTTTTGGAACTGGTTATGATTATGTCACCATTAAGTATGCGCCCACTGGAGATACCTTATGGGTCAGACGTTACCACGGAGGCTATGGAATCGACTCGGCTTTTGCCTTAGGACTGGATTTAAATGGTAATGTTTACGTTGCTGGTCGAAGCGATGGCAGCAACTTTTATCCTGACTATGCTACGGTTAAGTATGCTCCTGATGGAACCCAGTTATGGGTAAAACGCTATAATGGACCAGCAAATAATTTTGATCGGGCCACGGCCTTGGCGGTGGATACAAGTGGGAATCTGTATGTAACCGGTACAAGTGTAGGCAGTGGAACCGGTTACGATTTTGCCACCATCAAATATATTCAGTTCATTTGCTCTGCCAAACCCGGAGATGCAAATGGGGATGACAACATTCTTTTGTCTGATATCGTAACCCTTATCAATTTCCTTTTCAAATCCCAACCTGCTCCTAATCCAGTTTGTCGAGGAGATGCCACTGCCGATGGAAAGGTTCTGCTTTCAGATATTGTCTATTTAGTAAATTTCCTTTTCAAATCCGGTTCAGCACCGCTAAAAAACAGAGAATGCTGTTTGTAAAATCCATTGACAATTATATCTTCGTAAATTATTTTGGGGTTGGGGCTAATATGCTTAAAAAAGTACTGTTCGTCATCTCGCTATTGCTTTTGAGTTCCATCTCCTCTGCCCAAAATAATAATCTCCCGAACGGTCAAGAGATTTACAATCAATTAAAAAATTTAGAACTATATCCCAACCAGGTTGCTTCCGTCCAGAATCTAACCCTCCAAAAAGATGTGGCAACTTTTAATTTTATCGAAGGTAAAATTTATATTTTGCAACCGGTTTTAGGCAAAACCACCGGTTTGGTCTTCATAGGAGAAGGGACCTTTCAATTTACCCCTCCCACTGAAATGGAGAGGTATCAGCTGGAAAAGTTTACCGATAACGAGAACTTGAGCGTTAGATTTGCGGAACTATATTTAAGATTCACCGATAAGACCAGAGAAGAGCTAGAAAGCAAGTTACAGTTCGTGGCTGGAGAAGTGGAGGGAAAAGCCAAAGATATTAACGGTGATAGCCGCAAGAGAGCTCTTAAGGTTTTGAATAAAAATGTCAATGCCCGAGTCCTGGAGGATTTGCTTTTTGCAGGAGAAATTACGGAAGGGAGTTTAGCCGCGGGATTTTTCTACGCAGATATTAAGGCCAGAGACGAGCGCAGATTATTCTTTATCTTTGATCCCAAAAATATTGAAGAAGTAGCTTTATATCGTGATAATCCAAAATTAGCAGATACGGAATTTGATATGGTTTGTTCATTTCATAAAGAAGCTGACTATAAAGAAGGGAATCCGGATGAAAAAGAGGAAAACAAAGATGAAATTAATCCCAAACATTACAAATTAGAAGTGCACTTGGAAACCAATGGAATGATGCAGTTATCCTGTGAGTTGAGTTTTGTTCCTTTAGTGGAGGGAATTAGAGCAATTCCTTTTCAGATGGACCAAAGAGTAGAGATTAAAAAACAACTAAAGTCAGACTCAAACCAAGTGGTCTTGATTGCTGAAAAGGGAGAATACGGGTTTGTAGCAGTTTTCCCTCATCCTTTGAAAGCCAATCAAGAGGAAAAACTTTTAGTAAGTGATTCTGCTGAAATATTAGACAGAAACTATTTTGGCATGTTTTTTATTGAGTCCACCGTAGCCTGGTTTCCTAGATATGGCTTTAATCTAAGAAGTACCTACGATTTAACTTTTAAAACTCCCAAAGATTACAAATTCATATCAGTGGGGGAAAAAATAAAAGAATGGACTGAGGGTAGATACTTGTATACTCATTGGAAACATGACTTTCCAAGCAAGATGGTCTCCTTTAACTTAGGATATTTCGATATCTACCAAGAGAAAAAAGAGGGATTGCCTGAGGTAATAGTTTACTGGAATGATGATTTTCATCACAAACTATCCATGGAACTTCTTAAAGAAGGATATGTAGTAGCTACTGGAAAAGATATGAAAAAAAGAATCGCCGCGGATGTACTGAATAGTCTTAACTTCTTTCAAAATGCTTTTGGTCCTTATCCTTTTAATCATCTTTTTGCCACTGAAATTCCAGCTTATCATGGACAAGCTTTTACTGGGCTTTTGCATCTTTCTTGGTTAACTTTTCAAGCGGAAGAGAAATTCGAAGAAGAATCCTTTAGGGCACATGAGGTCTCACATCAGTGGTGGGGACACATGGTGGGCTGGAAAAGCTATCATGACCAGTGGCTTTCGGAAGGATTCGCCGAATATTCCGGGGCATGGTTCGCTCAAAATACCCTGAAGGACAATAAGAAATTTTTTGGACAATTAAAAAACTGGCGGGGAAATATAGTGGGGGGTCATAAGGTCCGCCAGAGTGATGGTAGCAAAGCCGGACCCTTGTGGCTGGGAAGGCGATTGAATTCCTCCAAATCTTATGATTACAGCACCTTGGTTTATGAAAAAGGGGCTTTTGTTTTGCATATGTTGCGCAATATGCTGATGGATTTTAAAACTTTTTCGGATGACAAATTCATAGAGATGCTTAAAGATTATTTTCAGAGCCACTATGGTAAAAATGCCACCACGTCCGATTTTCAGCAAATTGTGGAAAAACATCTGGAACAGGATATGGACTGGTTTTTTAAGCAGTGGGTGTACGGGATTGAGATTCCCAAATATATTTATTCTTACTCGACTGAAAAAGTGGGGGACAAGTATCAGGTTACTGTGAAAGTAAGGCAGGAAAAAGTGGCACCCGATTTCAAAATGCAGGTTCCGGTGGTAGTGGTGTATAAGCAGGAAGGTTATTCCATTTTTAGAGTTTGGGTGGATAAACCGGAAGTGGAAGTGAAATTGCCGCCAGTTTCCATGGAGGTCAAAGAGATTGTCTTCAATCCCTTTGAGTCGGTGTTAGCTGAAGTGGAAGAAAAGAAATAGAATGTCCCCTCTCTTCTTTAGGAGAGAGTAAGGAAGAGGTCAGTTTTTTATATTATTATAGAAATCAAAAAGCCCTCTTTTTTCGAGGGCTTTTCTATTTTCAGATAGACAATCAGAATGGTCAACAATAGTCAAAAATAATACTATTGTCGACCATTTTTGACTATTAATACATATCTCCGTATCCGCCACCCGGAGGCATTCCCATGGGAGCTTTCTTATCTTCCGGTTTCTCACAAATTAAAGCTTCAGTGGTCAAAAGTAAACTGGCAATCGAAGCCGCATTTTCCAGAGCAATTCGAGCCACTTTAGCCGGGTCAATCACTCCGGCCTTGAATAAATCTTCATATTTTTCAGAGTCCGCATTAAATCCAAAAGCTCCATTTTCTTCTTTGACTCGGTTGACTACAACTGAACCTTCATGACCGGCATTTTCCGCAATCAGGCGAATCGGCTCTTCCAGAGCTTTTTTAATAATGGAAACACCAATAGCTTCATCCCCCTCCAATTTTAACTTTTCCAGGGACTTAATTATCCGCAAGTAAGCCACTCCCCCACCGGGAATAATCCCTTCCTCGACTGCTGCTCTGGTAGCATGTAAAGCATCCTCTACCCGGGCTTTCTTTTCTTTCATTTCTGTTTCAGTAGCGGCTCCCACGTTTATGACAGCCACCCCTCCGGCCAGTTTAGCCAATCTTTCCTGCAGCTTTTCTTTGTCATAATCAGAAGTGGTTTCTTCAATCTGTTTTTTAATCTGATTGATTCTGCCTTTGATTTCGGCCTGCTTCCCGGCTCCTTCTACGATAGTGGTATTCTCTTTACCTACCAGCACTCTTTTGGCTTTTCCCAAATCAGATGTCACGGTATTCTCCAGTTTGAATCCCAACTCCTCTGAAATCACTTTAGCACCGCTTAAAACAGCAATATCGGTTAACATCTCTTTTCTGCGGTCACCAAAACCGGGGGCTTTGACCGCGCAAACTTTTAAAGTCCCTCTGAGTTTGTTGACCACTAAGGTAGCCAGAGCTTCCCCTTCTATATCCTCCGCAATAATTAATAGGGGTTTACCGGTTTGAGCCACCTTCTCTAAGATAGGTAATACCTCTTTCATTACTGAAAGCTTTTTATCATGAATTAAAATTAGTGTCTCTTCTAAGACCGCTTCCATTGTTTCTTGATTGGTATAGAAATAAGGAGATACATATCCTCTATCAAATTGCATCCCTTCTACAATTTCCAGGGTGGTTTCGGTGGTCTTGGCCTCTTCCACTGTGATTACTCCATCTTTACCCACTTTTTCCATGGCCTGGGCAATCAGATTCCCGATTTCCTTATCGTTATTGGCAGAAATCGTTCCCACCTGGGCAATCTCCTCGGTTTTCCCGGGAGGCACCGGCTTGGAAATTTTCTTCAGTTCTTCCACCACCAGTTTGACCGCCTTTTCAATCCCTCGTTTTAAATCCATGGGATTGGCACCGGCCGTGACGTTTTTTAACCCTTCTCTGAAAATTGCCTGGGCTAAAACCGTGGCCGTGGTGGTTCCGTCACCGGCCACATCTGAAGTTTTGGAAGCCACCTCTTTGACCATCTGGGCCCCCATATTTTCCATGGGGTCTTCCAGTTCAATCTCTTTGGCTACCGTAACTCCATCTTTGGTGATGGTGGGGGTGCCGAATTTCTTGTCTATGACCACATTTCGTCCCCGGGGACCTAAAGTGACCTTGACGGCATCGGCTAATTTATCTACCCCTTTTTTTAACTTTTCCCGGGCTTGTGCTTCAAATTCTATTAATTTTGGCATTACTAACTACCTCCTTTATGGTTACCCTTACGCCTACGGCATCCCGAACATTGAGAAGGACAGCATCCCGTAGGGACAAGTTGATTCTTTATTCCACGATAGCTAAAACATCTGCTTCCCTTAAAATCAAATACTCCGAACCGTTTAAGGTAATCTCGGTGCCGGAGTATCTACCGTACAAAACTTTATCCCCCTTCTTAACCTCTAAAGTCACTCTCTTGCCATCCTCTGTGGTCCTACCTGGACCAACTTCCATTACCTCACCTTGCTGGGGCTTTTCTTTGGCGGTGTCTGGAATTATTATTCCACCTTTTTTGGCCTCCTGCTCTTCCACAGGTCGGAGAACCAGGCGATCAGCTAAGGGCTTAATCTTCATACACTTACCTCCTTGCTTAACTTATTTTTTGGTTACCCCATGCTGTAAGCATAGGTTATTTGTGCTTTTACCTTTATTTATTCTTATTGGCACTCTTCATACTTGAGTGCTAATCAGGGTAATATATACGTATAGATTTGCTTGTCAAGTGAAAAAATTAACTTATTAAGTTTAATTTTACTTTTCGCCAAAGTGAAAATCCGACTAACCCGGGTGGGTAGCCCAGTGGCACCCGCCACTGGGTAAACAATAATTCATCAGTTTCTATAACTCTTTGCTTTTTTTATCTATCTAGTGAAATATTTCTTGGTTTTTTACAAAACAAAAGCTAATCGACCCCAGCCAAAAAAGTTTTTTAAGAAAATTCTGTAACGGTAACCCTTAGAAATTTCAGGTAATTATATCTTCAACCGGGTTAAAAAACCCTCTCTTATTTCCGATAATAAAAGTAATTAAATATGCTTTGGTTACACCATGGCTTAGCCATAGGTTTCCTGACCGACGCAGGCGGGAAAGCTAATCACATAACCAAAAAAAGATTAGGAGAGAAGATGAACACCCCACGAGAAGAAAAAAAATCGCCGGCCGATTTGCTCTCTTCTGCTAAAGGTAAAACCCCGGTTCCCGGGGAAGATATCTTAGGGGAATTGGAAAAAATTATCGGAGACGTCCATAGCGCCCGGCCCCGTCTTAATAAGGATGAAGGGGAAACCAAGTTAAAAAATCAGGATCTGCAGGCCCTGTTGGACATCACCCAGACCGTCAATTCTACTCTGGTCTTGGATGAGATTTTACAGATGGTGATGAAAAGATCCATCGAGCTTTTGCAGGCTGAACGTGGGTTTCTGATGCTTCTGGATGAAGAGGGAAAGCTGCAGTTTAAAACCGCCCACAATATCGCCAAAGAATCCCTGACCCAGGAAGATTTTAAAATCAGCATGACCATCGCCAATCAGGTGGCTAAAACCGGTAAATCGATTTTCACCAGTGATGCCCTGCATGATGAAAGATTTTCTCATCAAAAATCGATCGTGGAGTTAAATTTAAGATCCATCATGTGCGTCCCCTTAAAATCCAAAGCCAAAGTGGTGGGAATTGTTTATGTGGACAACAGTTCCCAGGCCAATGTGTTCGTCCAGTCGGATTTGCATCTGTTCGAACTGTTCGCCTCTCAGGCCGCCTTAGCCATCGAGAATGCCCAGCTCTATCAATCGCTTCTGGCTTTAAAAGTCTATAACGAAAATGTGGTCAACCGCACTCCCATCGGAATCATCGTGGTGGACCAGAATTTCAACATCACCATAGCCAATCAAGCCTCCCAGGACCTTTTCAAAAAAGTGGGCTGGCGACAATCCTTTCCGGATTTTACTGCTCAGAACAGTTGCCTATTTGATCTGTTCCCGGAGGATGAGAAAAACCGCTGGAAAAAAATCTGTTATCAGGTTTTGTTCACCGGACAGACCTTTGAAGAACCCCATTCCTATCACCAAAAGGAAGCCCAGGAATTGGTCTTGGCTTTAAAAATCTCTCCTCTGACCAGCGGCGAGGAACAGATTATCGGTCTGATTATTCTTCTGGAAAACGTGACTGAAAAGGTGCATCTGGAGAAACATCTGATCGGCTCCCAGAAACTGGTAGCCAAAGGTGAAATGGCTCTTTCCATCGGGCATGAAATGAACAATTACCTGACCATTATTTCCAACAACGCCGAGCTCCTGCCTTTGAACTTGAAAAAAGGGGATCTGGCCAAAGCCGAGCAAAGCTCCAAAGCCATCCTGGACTGTGTCATTACCATGAAAAGATTCACCGATTCCTTGATGGACTTTTCTAAACTGGAAACCGAGAAAGTGAACTACGATGTCAAACGATTAATTGAAGATTTGCTTTTCTCCATCAAACCCCAGAAACAGTTTTCCCATGTCAAATTCCTGTCCCATTTCGATTCCGAGATACCTTATCTGCATATTGACGTCGGACAGATTCAGCAGGTTCTTCTGAATCTGTTGAAAAACGCCAGCGAGGCTATCGGCGAAAAGCCGGAGAAAACCGGGGTGGTGTATATCACTACCAACTATCTGCCGGACCAAAAACAGGTCCAGATCAAGGTGACCGATACCGGGGCGGGCATGACCAGGGAAGTCTTGAATAAACTTTTTCAGCCTCATTTCACCACCAAAAAGAGCGGTCATGGCTTTGGTTTGGTTACCTGTGAGAAAATTATCAAGAATCATGGCGGAAGCATTACGGTTGAAAGTCAGCCCCAAAAAGGAAGCACTTTCATTATCAGCTTGCCGACCGAGGAAAAGTTATCTAATCCCCTGGCTTAGGCGGTTTTAAGCCGAGTCCTGCCTGAGCGGAGGAGTGAGGACTGTTTTGGTTACACCATGCTGTAAGCATATGCTTGAGTATCAGCTTAAAATGAATCTCAGAATCAATGAAATCTATGACTCTATTTTTTCTAAACCGAATCGATGGGCAAGTTTCTGTTTGTTTTTGCCAACTCCCCCCTTCCCGGTAGTCAGGAGATTTTTTTCCCTTACAGGATGGTGTCCCAAAGGGATGGACATAGACTACTGTCATAGTCTATGTCAGTAGACTAACACTTTGACCTATAACCATAAATGGATTTAAATATTTTTTATAACCGCTACAAAACTTTAAAGAAAATTGGGGAAGGCGGCTTAGGAACGGTTTTTTTGGCAGAAGACACCTGGAGCGGCAAAAAACTGGCCCTAAAACTTCTTTCTTCTGCTCCGGCATCTGGTTCCTCAAGCACACTTTGCCAAAAGGAATTCAAGCTTCTGCAAAATCTAAAACATCCCGGTCTGGCGGAAGTTTATGATTTTTTCATGACCGAGGATAAGAAAGTCGGTTATACCATGGAATTTGTGCCGGGAGAGAGTTTTTTAGCGGAGAAAAAGGTTTTAGATTTGAAAACTTTTTATAATTTAGCCATTCAGATTTGTCAGATTTTGGATTTCATTCATTCCCGCAAAATCATTCACCGTGATTTGAAGCCCCAGAATTTCTTAATTTCACCTGCTGCCAAATCCAAAACCGAGTCCCACTTCGGAGTTAAGCTGGTGGATTTCGGTTTGGCCACCTCGCAACTACAGAAAGATAAAAAGGTTAAAGGGACTATGGGTTATATTTCTCCGGAGATTCTAAAAGGGGAAGGTTTTGACCAGAGAGCTGACCTGTATTCTGTGGGGGTAATTTTTTACCAGGCCTTGACCGGAAAACTTCCTTTTGATTATGCCGACCCGGCCTTACTAATGGCGGCTCAACTGGAGCAAAAACCGGTCTCACCGCTTAAACATAATTCCAAAATCCCGGCCGAGTTGTCTGAGTTAATTTTGAAATTATTGGAAGTAAACCCGGAGAGCCGAATTTCAAACATCTCTTTGGTCCAGAGGACTTTGGAGAAGCTCTCCAAATCCAAACCGGGAGAAACATATTTTTCTTTTTACCTTGACAGCGGTAAGCCAGTTGGCCTGGCTAGGCCGCTTCGCTTTTTCAGACGAAATTTGAAAAGTTCCCAATCTAACTTGTGTGTAATTAGCGGAGAAAAAGGGGTCGGTAAAACCACGCTCCTGGGGGAAATGAAGTTTTTAGCCCAAGCTGCCGGCTACTTAACCCTGGAAATCAAAGCTGACCAGAAAAAGCCGCCGGCTGAAAATCTTTTAGAGCCGCTGAAAACCATCTATAATTTCCTGCAGGAAAAACATCCCCGAAAATTATCAGAACTGGAGCCGGAGATGAAATCCGGCTTAAGGGAGACTTTCGGTTCCGGCAAGGGCAAAACCGGCAAGGTCAACGGCTCCCCTGATTTAACCTTTTGGGTAAGTTTTCTTTCCAAAGTCTCAGACCTGGTCCCCCTGATGTTGCTAATCGACGACATTGACACTATGGATCCGGAGGAGCTCAGATTTCTAAAGACCAATCCTTACCAAGCCGCATCTAACAGCTTTTTTATGGTAGCCGCCTGTACTCCCCAGTATCTGGAGGAGAAAAGTCCGGTCAACGTTTTTCTGAAACGGCATATTGAGCTGGAAAAAGCCCATCTGGTTACTTTGAACCGCTTGAATTTTAAGCAGACCAGAACCTTTGTGGCGGCTAAATTGCCACCCGAGAAACCTTCCCCTGAATTTTCCACTTATCTTTATCAATTTTCCAATGGAAACTGTCTGTATCTGCAGGAAATTTTAAAATATTTACATGACCAGAAAATTCTTCACAAAATCGGGGGAAACTGGCAGGTTGCGGCAAATAAACTTTCCACTGTCCCCATTCCTCCTAATATAAAAAACTGGCTCTCTTTCAGCTTGAGTCAATATAAGCCGGAGGTTCTAAATATCTTAAGAAAGGCTTCCGTCTTAGAGGATAATTTTGAGCTGGAGTCCTTCCGCTTTATTTCTAACTTGGACCTGGAGCAAATTTTTGAGACTTTATATGTTTTTCTGAGAGACCGGATCCTGCTGGCCCAAAAAGACTCCTGGGGGGTCAAAATCAAATACCAATTTGCCAATCTGGCCTTAAAACAAATTCTATACCAACAGGTGCCCCATAAACCGGACCTGCATTCAAAAATTGGCTGCTTTTATGAAAAACGGAACTACCCCCAGACTCCGGAGGGGGTTTTAGCTTTAGCTTTTCATTTTTCCAAATCAGCAGATTATCAGAAAAGTTTTCAATATAGTCAGCAGGCGGCGGAGAATTTAGCCCAAAAATTTGCATTTGCCCAGGCCCTACAGCATCTGGAGGCCTGTCTGGGCCTGGCCCAAAAATTTCCGGCTAAAGAAAAAACCGCTAAAACTGCTCAAATTTTGGCCCAGAGAGCCGCAGTCCGGAAAAGCATGGGTGAGCTTAATTTGTCACTGGAGGATTTAAACCAGATTTTAAAATTGGATTTGGATTCCGGTTTGATTCGGCTCAAAGCCGAAACCTATAAAGGGTTGACCGATTTATATCGCCTGAAAAATTCTCCTGAGGAAGCCATTTCCTACCTGAATCAGGCTTTGAAAATTTATCAGGAGTTAGGGGACGAAGCTGAGATCGCCCGAAATTACAATAATTTGGGAAATATATACTGGATGGCTTTAGATTATCCCAAATCTGAAGCAGCTTTTAAAAAAGCCATCAAAATTCAGGAAAAACTGGGGAATCCGGGGGACCTGGCAGCTACTCTAAATAACATCGGCTCTTTGTATCTTAGTCAAAATCAGTACCACCAGGCCCTGGATTTTTATCACCAGTCTTTACAGCTTAAAAGAAACCTGGACAATCTGGAGGAGCGGGCCCGCACTTTGAACAATATCGGGGTGGTCAATATGGCTTTGGGTAAATATCAGGACGCCATCATCTCTTTGAATGAGTCCTGGGAATTAAATAAAAAAACCGAAAACAAAAAAGAGGAACTATTTAATCTGGAAAATCTGACCGAGAGCTATTATAAGACCGGAAAGTTTTTTTTGGCACTTAATTATGGGGAAATGGGAATTAAGCTGGCCCAAGAGGTTGATTTTAAAGCCCGCCTGGGTAGAATTCAAAGATTACTGGGGAAAACTTATCTGGATTTGGCTTCCTATACCAAAGCCCAGGAATTTTTAAAGCAGGCCTGGAAAACCGCTACTTCTATCGGAGATAAAGAATTGGAGACCTGGATGCTCTTAGACCTGTCTTTATTCTATCTGGCTTTAAACCAGCCCGCTTTAGCCAAAGATTATCTGGCTCAGGCTTATGGCAGATTAAAAGAGCTGCAGGACCCCAAATCTCAAATCCAGGCCTATTTGATTGAAACTAATTTGGCTTTACAGGAGAAAAATTATAAGAAAGGTTTGGCCTATATCCAGGAAGCCGGCCAGATGGCTCAAAAGAATAACTTCAACGAGGATCAGATTGCTTTGAATCTAAGCTGGGGCTTTATACTTTTGGAAAGCCAGAACTTTTCTGAATTGGAGAAGCGGCTTAAGGAAACCGAAGCCCTTTTTGAAACCGGAGATTTCGGTTATTTTCAGCCGGAATTTTATTTGCTTAAAGGTAAAATTTATCTTGAGCAAAAAAATCTGGATGAGGCTCTGGGGTTTTTGAATACGGCGGCAGAGGAGGCCCAGCAGCTGCAGAGAAAAGAGCTGATGTGGCTGTCTCATTTTTATCTGGGGAAGACTTTTCTGGCTAAAAACGATTATGAAAATAGTTATCTGGAGCTGGAAAAAGCGGTGGCGGTTTTAAGAAATATCGCGGCTGAAATTTCCAATCCGGATTTTAAAAAACGATATTTGAATGAGCCTGCCAAATTGGAGCTTTTCACGGTCATGAAAAAGCTGGCGGCTGTTTTAATCGGGAAATCCGACTTGATTAAGTCGGGGAAATCTGGGGTTTAATTGAGAAAGAGTTCGCTGCCCTAACTTTTCTTAGGCGTGTTTCCCCGGATTATTTCTGTTTTTCAGACAAAAAGATAGATACTCCAATTCGATGGCCATATTTTCATTTCTCAAAAAAATATCCTCCGGCACTTTTAAAGTTACCGGAGCGAAATTTAAAATCGCTTTTACCCCGGCTTTGACTACCTCGTCCGCCACGGCTTGGGCGGCATTTCCTGGCAGAGTCAGAATGGCTAAATCGATTTTTTGTTGTCTTAACTGGGAAGCTAAATTTTTAGTATCTAAAATAGTGGTTCCGGCTAAAGCAGCTCCGATTTTTTGGGGGTCATTGTCAAAGAGAAGCTTTATGAAAAATCCCTGCTTTTGAAACTCTTTATAGGATCCCAGAGCTGACCCTAAATTCCCTACTCCGATTAAAGCCACATTCCAGGAACGGTTCAATCCTAAAATTGAGCCGATTTTCTCTTTTAATTCTTTGACCGGATAACCCAATCCCCGGGTGCCAAAAGAGCCGAAGAAAGATAAATCTTTTCTGACCTGGGCCGGGGTTAATCTTTCTTTTTTGGCTAAATCCTGGGAAGAGACCGTGGAGTAACCGTCTTTTTCGGAATTGGCTAAAGCCCGGTAATACAAAGACAGCCTCCGAATGGTGGAATCTGAAATTTTTCTAAAGTTGGACATATGTGATATTTTTCACAATATATAGCTAAAAGCTCATATGTCTGTCAAGTGGAATTTGTTAGAGTTAGGAAGTCGGGTGCTGGGACCCGACCCTACCCAGTGGGTAGCTCAGGGTCCCTGTACCCTGAGCTATGAAAATGTTTCTTCGCAGTTTGGTAAAGAACAGGCATGGCCCAGTGGTAGAAACCACTGGGCTACCCTTTGTTTTGGGTCAGGAGACCCAAAACCTACCCCTCCACAAAAAATTTGGGTAGGTCAAGGTCTCCTGACCTTGACTATACTCTTTATTTTTTACAGACAACAGACCGCGGATTTGACCGGCTGGGGACCTCCTTTGAAAACATAGTTCACCAGATAGATAATGTCTGACAGATTGGCATTGCCACCCAAACCGTTAGCATCCCCTCGGCAGGTTGGATTGGGAGCCGGTCCTCCTTTGAAGACATAGTTGACCAAATAAATTATATCTGACAGATTGGGATTGCCGCCGGAACCGTTAGCATCTCCGGGTTTTGAGGTGCATAAAGGACCAGCCGGAACACCGTACCAGAAACCGATTCCCATTTTGTAATTAGTAGATTGAGATTCTCCAATCACTGATTGCCCAGTGGATACTTTCACTTTATAATTGGTGGAGGATAAGTTCAAATCTCCACCGGCATTGATGGAAGTCCAGTCGATTTCATAGGCGGACGGAGAAGCTTGCTCTTGTGGTGCGATATTTTGTATGGGAACTGGTTCGGACTTGACGGTCTTAGATTTATTTTCTGCCCAACCTGAAACTACCAAACAGATAATTAAACCCATTGTAAAGAAAATCCCTTTGCTAAACTGACCCCTCGACTTGGCTCGGGGTAAACCCCACCCTTTATGTCGAGCGGAGTCGAGACATTGCCCTCCCCTTACAGGAGAGGGAACTAAAAGTATTATTTTTTTGGCTACTGCCATACTGTAAGTATTCATTTTTCACCTCTTATCTTTCTTTTGATTGTTCATCTTGGAGTTGTTTTAGCATCTGTTTTAAGGATTCAATTTCGGTCTGTTGAGCTTTCAAACCTGCATGCAGTAAGCTAATATATTCACTCAAACTGGCGGCTTTGGCATTCCCTTCAGAAACTATTTCCTCTGGCGCCTCTTCGATTATGATTCCGATTTTCTCTTTGTCCATAAAAGATTGCCCTTTGTAGCGGTATTTGACTATAGGACTTGTTCGCATTTCACTCCTCGTACGTAATCAGAATTTTAATTGGTTTGGAGAGAATATTACCAGAATTGGTAGAGGAGTTAACAACACTTACAAAGCCACCGTTGGAGTACCAGTAGAACTCATATTCTGGGTTAAGAGTATACCCTGGATGGATATATGAGTCTGTAAAATATTCTACCATGACATCAATCGAAATGATCTTCGAATCAGTGACACCGTGTGCAATGAGAACGCTACCGCCCTCAAGCGCGTTTGTGGTGCCTGTCAACTTTTTCATCCGGATTGGCGGCGCATCACTACCAAGCTTTGTGTACGAATCAGCAGTCAGTTTCCCTGCGACATGAAGTAATGTCGCTGGGCTGGCGGTCCCGATGCCGACATCGCCCGAAAGACGTTTGATCACCAGGATATTGTCGAGGAAGACAGCACCGGCATCGATGGTCCTGAAAATAAGGGCATCACTGCCGCCGTCAAGGAAAGCTTCTACACCATAATCGTCAGCAAAAACTTCTGTCCAGCGTAATTTCGGACCCTGGCCAGCAGTGTTGAGGGCTCCATCGATCTTCAAAATCGGCGAACCGCCTTGACCAATATGCAACTCATTCTCCGGCGACGTCGTCCCGATGCCGACCTTTCCATCTACATATAAATCACTTTGGATAGAAGTATTCCCAAAAATAGTTCCTCCCGTAGCTCCATCCACCGTGCCAACCCGATACCCATAAGCATTGGAAACTATCTGCTGTCTGGGAGTCATCTCCGCATCTGTTCCTACCTTAACTCCTAAATAACGAATGGTATCATCAAAAGCCGAATCCGGAATAGGATTAGAAGTTCCCAAAACAACATTAAAAATCCCACCAGCGTTCGTGGTCACAGATTGCGTCTCTGACCATTTGATATTGGCTGGCAATGAGGCGATAGAGTCATTGTAAATCTTAAATTCCACACTTTTAGTTTTATTAGCAAGGGGATTTCCAGCGGAATCCAAAATCCCCTGAAAGTTAATCAGATTGGGAATATCCGCCCAAGAGATTGAGCTTAGGATTAGCAGTATCCCAAAAGCTAAAAAAAGTTTTAGGTTACACCATCCCGTTAGGGAAAACTGTTTCATGTTACTCCTCCTGTAGGTTAAGAGTTTGAACTGTTACTAAGTTATCTTTCCTCCCCTTTAACAAAATAAGAATCTCCCCATCACCTCCCTGGCTTATGGTTAAAAAATTCCAAAAATATCTCCAAAGCTTGAAAAGAAAGCTTTTTGCAAAGACTGATATAGATGTAACTTATTTCCCCCGCTTTAAATTATACAAAAGATAGCCAAAAATCAAGCTGCGAATGAAGAAATTTCAGCTTCTTTGGTGTAGAAATTGGTAGGGAAAGGTTTATCCTGAAGAATTCTTTCTGAGCAAATAAAAGGTAATCCGGTGGTTCACCACGAGTGCTTCACCACTCTTGTGGGTAGCCCAGTGGTTCAGCACGAGTTCACCATTGCCTACGGCATGGCTTCCACCACTGGAAGAAATATGTAACGCCCCGATTTATCGGGGCGTTACATCATCTGCTCCATCTGTTTAATCTGCTGTGAATATATTCTCTTTCGCTTGCCCTGACCCCTTGCGGGATGGTGTCCCTGCGGGATACCCGAAGTCAAAGACGGAGGGTGTAACCAAGCGTAGTCGAAGGGTGTTTTGGTGTTTCAGGCTTGCCTTAGCTTACCTTTCGTCGAAATGCTTCCAGAAAAACAAAACAGGCAGGAGAGTTAAAATTCCTACTGCGCTTAAAGAAATGAGGGCTATTTTAAAAGCTTCTGCTTCCAGCAAAATTTTTGGAACCGACTTCCATAAAACAAGAGAAAGAATCAACATGCCTAAACCCACTAAAGCTGCTAAATTTCTACCCCATCTTTTCCCCCGTCGTAGCCCTGAGCCACTGAGGTAGATGAGTATCAGGCCTAAAAGAAGCACCATCACCCCGGAACCGATATGGTTGACTTTAAAAATAGCTACAACGTAGTTATCTACATCCCGCTGTAGGTCAAGCTGACGGGAAATAAAGTTTTCTATATGTCCCATCATCGCAAAATGCAAGATTCCCACTAATAAAAGCACCAATCCCATCAAGAGATTCAGCCAACTGATAATTCTGCGCGTAGTCATAGAAAAGCCCCTCCAAAATATAAGGTCGGAATTGTCAATCCCGACCTTGAAAAGAGTTTAAATTTGTCTTAGATATACTTTTCCGCCTAAGGGGGAGTCGGATTACACCACGAATTTCCTTCGAGTACTTCGTAGGTCGGGATCTATTCCCGACCAAACCAATTAAAAGCGGTGAAAGAATCCCCTCCCTTTTTTGTTCTGAACCTATTCCCGGATAAACCGAAATTTGGCGAGGATCCTTTCCTCGCCTACGAAATTTTTATTAGATTTTTATTTACCGCACTTACACCGGGCTGGAACTTCCCCGCACTTCTCACATTTGGTACACCCACAGGTGCTACACATAATTCCCACCTCCTTTTATATTTATTTTAAGTTTTGCTTCAAAAAACTTACTCTTTTTGAATTTGTCAAGAACATTTTACTAAATATATACCCCTAAAGATTTCTAGCTTAAGAGTTATTTGGGATTGGTTTTCTGCATCTCTTGATACTGGACTCTTTGTTGTTCCTGATAAACAACCGATTGTCTTAAATTATTAGCCGCTTCCATTGACAATTTTTCTAAAATTGTGAGCTGGGCCTTAGCTTTATCGACTTTTCCTCTTTCTAAATAAGCCAATCCCAGACTTAAGTGCGCCAGAGTATCTTTGGGGTTAGCTGCCACCCCTTTTAGGTAAGCTTCAATTGCCAAATCATAATAAACTCCCCGCAGATTATAATGGGCCAGGGGATTGGCGGTGTCCCTTTCCATCTCCTTTTTGTATTGATTGATTACCATCTCCGGCTGGGTTCCTTTTTTGTAAAAAACCTGTTTGCCGTCATCTTTGTAAATATAAACCGGATCAATCTGAATGGCCCGGCTCCACTCAATCATTCCCCAGCGGTGATAAATTAAGCCGAAATGAGTGTGCAGGCGGCGATGGCCGGGATTATGCTTTTTGACAACCTTTAATTCTACCAGGGCTTTATCCAGTTGTCCGTTGTCGATATACATAGACCCCAATTCAAAGCGGGCTTCGGTAAAATTGGGGTCCAAAGTGACCGCTTTTTGAAATTCCGAGATAGCCCGGACCCGATCATCTTCTCTAAACTTCATCCCCAGATCATAATGCCTTTGAGCTTTGGGATTAACTTTGGCAAATGAAGTACCTATTAAACCAATTAGAAATATTAAACTCAACCCTACAAAAATTTTTACTCTGGACATAATCTCCTTCCTCTGTTTAATCTTCTTTTACCTTTACCTTTTCCTCTAGTTTATTATACGATAAAGACCCTACTATCTTGTGAAATTTTTGACTTTTTTTCAAGTAAGAGACGTTTTTACTGTCTTGCTGCTTGTCTATTTTCTCTGCTACATCCGTTTAATTTGCTGTGATTTTTTCATTACAAAACCTTTTCCGAAAGCCAGATTATAATAAAAATACTGACCAGAAAGTCCACTATCACATATAAAGAATATCTGACATCCCGCCAGTTGACTTCTTCTTTAAAATTAAGCTTGGTCAACAGAAACTTAAATCTTTTCCCGGTTTTAAGAACACTGACTTTCTGCCAGGCCTTGAGTAGAATACGCAACAACAAAAGTGAAATCAGAAACCAAAAGGCAATTTTGAAACCTAGCGGATTCATATAAATAATGCTTCTTCCCTCTCCTTTAAGGGGTTCATCCTGAAGGTTCACCCTGAAGGGAGGGAGGGGAGGGGTTAGTCATTAAAATGTATTAAAGAATCTTTTAAGAAATTTTGAATTGAATCCGAATTTCCAGTTTTTCGAGGTTCGTTTTCGTGTTTATTCGTGCCTTCCTGATTCAAAGCTCTATTCCTCTGCCACAACCCCAACTTCGGCTTTCTCTTCTTCTTCTGATTTGACCACCCGGGCCACATCCGTAACTTTATCACCGGAATCTAAATTTATCAATCTCACCCCTTGGGTATTTCTTCCAATCACTTTGATGGTTTTGACCGGCAGCCGGATAATCATTCCCCTCTGGGTAATCAGCATCAGCTCATCTTCATCCAAAACCTCTAAGATGGCTACCACTTTGCCGTTTCTATCGGTGGTTTTTATATTGATAACTCCTTTACCACCCCGGTTGGTGAGCCGGTAATCTGAAATCGGGCTTCTTTTACCATAGCCGTTTTCTGCCACGGACAGTAAGGTAGAGTCCCGTTTGATAACCACCATCCCAATCACATAATCATCTTTATCTAAAGTGACCCCTTTAACTCCGTAGGCCTGTCTTCCCATTTCCCGTACTTTATCTTCCGGGAAACGGACCGCCTGTCCTTCGCGGGTGGCTAAAACAATATCACAGCTTCCGTCGGTCAAGCTGGCCCCGATTAACTCATCTTTTTCTTCTATTCCGATAGCGATAATTCCTCCCCGGCGGGGATTGGAGAAGGAGTTCAGTGAACTCTTTTTGACAATCCCGTTTTTGGTGGCCATTACTATGAAATTTTTCTCGTCGAATTTTTTGACCGGCACGTAGGCCTTAACTTTTTCCGCCTCTTGTAATTCCAGAAGATTGATAATCGGCTTTCCCTTGGCGGCCCGACCGACCTGGGGGATTTCATGCACTTTTAACCAGTGGCATTTACCTTTGTTGCTGAAAAATAAGATGTAATCATGGGTGGAAGCAATAAACAGATGCTCCACAAAATCCTCTTCTCGGGTCTCAATGCCGATGACCCCTTTTCCTCCCCGGCCCTGCTTTCTGTACGCATGCACCCCCAAGCGTTTGACGTAGCCGGAGTGGGTGATGGTGATGACCATATCCTCTTCGGCTATCAAATCTTCTAAAGTAAACTCCCCTTCCTCGGCTTCATGAATTTCGGTTCGGCGGGGGTCAGCGTACTTTTTCTTTAATTCCAACAATTCTTCTTTGATTATTTTCATCCGCTTGGTCTTGGAGTCTAAAATTCCTTTCAGTTCGGAAATTAATTTAATTGTATCCAGATAATCCTGCTCAATTTTTTCCCTTTCCAGATTGGTCAGGCGGCGCAAGGTCATATCTAAAATGGCCTGAGCCTGGATTTCGGAAAGCTTGTATTTTTTCATCAAGTTTTCTTTGGCATCCTGGGGGGTCCTGGAAGATTTGATGAGCTTGATTATATCGTCAATATTTTCGATGCAAATCTTTAACCCTTCTAAGATGTGGGCTCTTTCTTCGGCTTTCTTTAAGTCAAATTTGGTCCGGCGGGTGACTACATTGTGCCGGTGGTCGATAAAGAAAGTTAATAACTCTCTTAAGGTTAAGATTTTCGGCTGACCATCCACTAAAGCCAGCATAATGATTCCGAAGGTTTCCTGCATCTGGGTCTGTTTGAAAAGCTGGTTTAAGACGATTTCCGGTTGAGAGTCCCGCTTCAGCTCGATTACTATTCTCATCCCTTCCCGGTCCGATTCATCCCGCAGGTCGGAAATCCCTTCCAGCTGTTTGTCCCTGGCCAATTGAGCGATTCGCTCTAAAAGAGAGGATTTATTTACCTGGTAGGGAATTTCAGTCACTACGATGGCCTGTCTTCCGCTTTTTTCGGTTTCGATGTTAGCTCTGGCTTTTAAAATTATTTTTCCTTTACCGGTTTTGTAAGCTTCAATTATCCCTCTTTTGCCATTGATAATTCCGCCGGTGGGAAAATCCGGTCCCAAAATGTGCTCAAAAATCTCTTCCTCTTCTATTTCCGGGTCATCGATTAAAGCCACCAGAGCGTCCACCGCTTCCCCTAAATTATGGGGGGGGATATTGGTGGCCATTCCGACTGCGATTCCGGAGGAGCCATTGCAGATCAGATTGGGGAATTTGGACGGTAGAACGGTTGGTTCTTTTCTGGTTTCATCGTAATTGGAAACAAAATTAACCGTATCTTTTTCCAAATCCTCTAACATTTCCATGGCTAAAGGAGTCAGACGGGCTTCGGTATATCGCATGGCGGCCGGGGCATCTCCGTCTATGGAGCCGAAATTTCCCTGCCCGTCAACCAGACGACAGCGCATGTTGAAATCCTGGGCCATCCGGACTAAGGTGGGATAAACCACCTGCTCTCCGTGGGGATGGTAATTTCCGGAAGTGTCACCGGCGATTTTGGCGCATTTTCTATGGGGACGACCGGGAGCTAAATTCAAATCGTTCATGGCTACCAGAATCCGGCGGTTGGAGGGTTTTAGTCCGTCCCGGACATCCGGTAAGGCCCGGGCGGTTATCACCGACATGGAGTAGTCGATGTAGCTGGACTTCATCTCCTCTTCGATATAAGTAGGTATTATTTTTTCGCGTTCAAATGGCATAGAATTAACTATTTAGTCCTCTCTTCAATTTGTTTCTTGAGGCTTTCGATCAGGGATTGAATTCTTTTATAACTCTCTTCCTGCTGTTTCCTAAAACTTTCATCTCCCCGAAGCAGACCTTCCGTTACTTTGTACTGCTCCTCCTTTAGTTTAAAAATTTCTTCATAATTATCTCTTATTTGTTTTTCTGCTGCTATTTCCAATTCTTTTCTTCTCCTACTAAAATAGATTGACGAAATTAACCCCACGATACCACTGACAAGAGTTACAATGCCAATTGCTAAAAATGAAATCTCGCCTTTAGAATCTTTCTTTGCTTCTCCTTCAATTTCATGGATATTCCAACCTTCCCCTTTTGCGAAGACTTTAATTTTGTCAGATTTATTGTTTATGGTTAAAAAAGTAAATTCAATCTCTTCATTCTTATCTTCTGGATTGATAAGTTTCAAAAAGTATTTTTTCTTGTTTTCAGCTTCAAACTCAATTAAAGTGTCCCTCTGTTCTATTTGCTCTTTCTTTGTCGTGAAGTATTTCCAGGGTAACTTTGCTTTTCTTTTTTCTATTATCGATATTTCCTCAATTTTCCCAAAAACTTCTGGCTTTGTCACAAAAGTATCTGATATTATCTTAGCGGAGTCGTCCAGTGTGAATTGGATTTCTTGATCCTTTATTGGAAGATCACCGTCATTTATTATTTTCACTTTAAAAAAATAGATGTCTTTCACTATTTGGTCTTCATATAAGACTTTTATCTTATCTCTTATTGTTGGATTTACTTCAACTAAAGAAGTATTAGCAATTACGCTGTATCCCATGCTAGATTCTTCTTTGGAGATTTTTTGGTAAATTAAAGTGACAGACAAAGTAATAACTCCTCCTACTAATAAAAGTACAATATCGCGTACCCACGAATTTTTTGCCACTTTGCGTTTTAATTATCAACCACTTTTCATCTTGATTTCATAGCAGGGTTTGGGTCTCCTGACCCAAACCTACCCACACCTTACTGGGTAGGTCACGGTCTCCCGACCGTGACATCATATTTTATCAACCTCCATTAAAACCTCTCCTTTCCCCACACAATCTCTACAACTCGAATATGGATACTCTTCCGGATTCTCAACCAGCCCCTTTCTGACTGGATTGTAATGCATATAATTTAATTTTTCATTTAAAGTTTGTTGATTGTAAATATTGAAGTCATAATAACCCTTTTGCCAGATTTGGAAGAGATGATTTCTTTTTTGAGGTCTTCCCAACAAAACCTTAGTTTTCTCTGAAATAGTCAATCGTTGTAAAATCTCTTTAGCCAGATATTTCTTATAATCTCTTACAAACTCTTCCAAGGTTTTTTTACCTTGAGGCCAAACTATCAAGTGAACGTGGTCAGGCATTATCACATACCCTAAAATTTTAATAAAGAAACTTTTCTGATAAAATTCAATGGCTTGTATCGCTTTTCTTGCTGTTTCTGAATTTAAAAAGACCGCTCTCCTTTTGTTAATAACCAAAGTAATAAAATGAGCATGCCCTAAGTCAGTATAATGTTTAATCTTTTTCATTGACTTATAAACCCTATCTCTGGGTAGGTCACGGTCTCCGGACCGTGACCGAGGTTTGAGTCTGGAGACCCAAACCTACCCTTCAGAAAGTTATTTAAACAGATAAATTAATAAAATAAACTCCAAAACGCCACTAATAAGAAGGAGCGCCCAGAATTTCTTGGAAAATTTCTTCTTGCCAGTGCGGTAGGCCTGCTTTAAATACCCCAGACAAAGACCCAGGATAAAAGCTATCAAAACCGTCAACCCTTTCAGACCGGATAAGATTTCTTCATTTTTGGTGATAGGGTCAAATACGTTAAATTCCAGACCCTCTCCCCGGGCCGAGACTTTGATATAATCGGAATTGTTATTTATGGTGATGAAATTCCAGATTATCTCATCTCCTAATTTTAAGGGATTCAAAAGGGAGATGATATATTCTCGTTTGTTGCTCTGGACTCCACCTTCGGTGTGGGAAATCTCCTCGAATCCCTCGGCCGGCTTGGTTACAAAGGAGTCGGAGATTATCTGGGCGCCGGCGTCGAACTGGAAGGAGATTTTTTGATTTCTGAGGGCGACATTGCCGTAATTCACCACCCGGACTTTGAAGCTGTAAATTTTTTCGGTTTCTTTGTCTTCATAAAAGACCTTGATTTTATTTCTGATATCCGGCTTTATCTCGATTAAGGAGGTCTTGGAAAGCAGCTGATATCCCAATCTGGCTCTCTTCTCAAAGTGGCTGGTAATGAGAAAAGTGGCCGCGATGGAGATAATCGCTATGATAAACGGAATTATAAGTTTTTCGGCCAGCTTCGCCATATCTATACTTTATCTTTTTTAGTCTATCGAATCTTTTCCTTCAGTTGTGAATCTTTTTCACTTTAACTTTTGGTCGGGTACGGGGACCCGACTCTACCCCTAGGGTAGCTCTGGGTCCCTGCACCCAGAGCAATAGATTTTTTCGTGCCTTTCATCTTTTCTTTCGCTTGCCCTGAAGCGTAGTCGAAGGGTGCTTCCGTGTTACTTCTTTCCACCCTTCATAGGATTATAACTCGCATCCATCAGAAGATTGTACCCTTTTCCTTCGTCGGCAAAAATCCTGAACTTTACTTTTTTCCCTTCCGGGTGATACATCAATTTTAAGGCAAACCTGGAGCCGTCCGGCATATCCATGGCGGTGTCTAAATTGAGTGTGTCACCCACAAAATTTCCTTCATAATCAGAGGCCTCGCCCCAGTTGGTAAACCACCACAGTTTATATTTTCCCTTCAGCATATCATAGGTCAGAAGCCCGTGGCCCAGGTAATGCCCCATGGGACTGTTATCTTCATGGTCAATTACCAGAAACATGGAATCCAAACCCCAACGGTTGTTGGATTTTCCTTTTCCGGGACCGCCTTCCCCCATGGGATTTTTATACATCATCAAATCCAGGTCATATTTGCCTGCCAAAAAATTCAGCTTGGCTAACTCCGGACTGAACTTCGGTTTTTGCATCATCTCCGGCTCTGGCTTTTTTTCTTCCGCCAGCGAGATACTGAACAAAATAAAAACCAAACCTGTCAACAACCAAACTAGTTTTTTCATATCTTCTCCTTTCCTTTTCATTTCTCCCTCTTCTCTAAGGGGAGGGGTGGGGTCAGTCTATTTTCTCTCCAACATCCCATTCGGTTTATGTCGGGTGCGGGGACCCGACCTACCCGGCTAGCTCTGGGTACGGGGACCCAGAATATATATGATATTTCTTTTCGTGCCTTCGTGTTTCTAACACCTCATTTCACCAACAACCCATTCAACCTTTCCAGCTTCTCTTTCCAGTATTTTTTCATCTTTTCCCCTCTCCTGTTAGGGGAGGGCCAGGGAGGGGTTTACCCCGAGCGAAGTCGAGGGGTCTGTCTATCCTTTTCCCAACACTCCATTCAATTTATCCAATTTTTCCTTCCAGTATTTTTTCATCTTTTCGGCTTCGCTCATATTAGCCAACTTAGTATGCTGAACTACAATTTGAGCTTTAGAATCCCCCTTATCATAAAAATTCACCTCTAGGTTGGTCTTATTATCAATCCAGGTCACTCTCATAGACTTATTGGGGGTGGCTTTACGAATGGCAATCCCTTCTTCTTTCAGCCAGCCGGAGCGAATTCTCTCGTCGTTAAAGGATTTATATAAGGTGGGTAAGGAAACCGGAATTATCTTACTGACAGATATTTCATACCCTCCTGGTCTTTGATATTTCTGCCTCAAGCCCCGTGTCTGCTCGTAGGTAACCGCTACCATCTGGGCCCACCAGCCGTCCAGTTTTTGCTTTTCATATAAATAGGTGGCAATTCCAGTATGATTCATCTTTTGGGCCTTGGCTTTATCCAGAATAGCAAACCATCCCTGCCAGTTTTTGCCGGTTTTGGCTTTGACTGCTTCATCACTGATTTTGGGATTGCCTGCCCGCTGGTCAGGCGGGGGAGATTTGGATTTATCGGGCATAATTATTTTCTCAATTTAGCTCTAAATTTAAGAAATAATCTGTAAAAAACAACATTTTTCTTGGATTTGAATTGCCCCAGTATTAAATAAAATACCCTCTCTTAAAAAATTCATCCAGCAAGAGAGGGAAAGTTAATTTTGTCATTCTGAGCGTAGCGAAGAATCTCGCCTTTTAAACTGTGAGGTCCTTCACTTCGTTTACCCTGAGCACAGTCGAAGGGCTCAGGATGACACGAAATAAATCTTACACATCCAAATTCCTCACATACTTGGCATTCTCTTCAATAAACTTTCTTCTGGGCTCCACCTTTTCACCCATCAAAATGGAGAAAATACGGTCCGCTTCCGCGGCATCTTCTAAAGTAACTTGCAGCAAAGTCCGGGTCTCCGGGTCCATAGTAGTTTTCCACAACTGGTCTGGGTTCATCTCTCCCAAACCTTTATATCTTTGCACTACAACCCCCTTCTTGCCTCTATCTAAAACTGTTTGAAGAAGCTCTTCTACGGTTGTTGCTGTTTTTTCGAACCCATCACGGAATGTAACTAGGTAGGGCGCGTGTACAAATTTTCGTATTTTCTGATAAATTTGTATCAATTCTTTGTATTCCTCAGTTTTAAGAATTTTACTAACATCTTCTGAAGACATTTGTTCGCCCTCATAAGTAAGCACTGTAACTCCTCCGACCTGTTTTGCTTTTATCTCAATATTCGGAAAATTTTCAACTAATAATTTTGCAAAAGACCCAGCATCGGCGAGTTTCTCAAATGGTTTTTCTCCGGCTATTTTATGCTTAATCAATATTTCTAATAGTTTGGGCTTAGCCCCCATTTTCTCTAGCTCCGAATAATAATTTCTATATTTAGTTAGTTGATTTACAAGATTAAAAAAAGAGTCTTTTGAAAATTCTTGACGTTCTTTTTCATTAGAAATGAAAATTTGGCCATCTATATTTTCCATTAAAGATTGTTTTAACTGTTCTTCATCATAAACATATTTTTCACTCTTTCCTGCAGCAACTCGATAAAGTGGCGGTTGAGCAATATAAATCATCCCCTGTTCGAACAGCTCTTTCATATAGCGGTATAGAAAAGTCAGAATCAAAGTCCGGATATGGGAGCCATCCACATCCGCATCGGTCATGATAATGACTTTATGATAACGAGCCTCTTCTATATTGAAATCTTCTTTTATCCCGGTTCCTAAAGCGGTAATCATAGTCCGGATCTCTTCGTTGGACAAAACTTTGTCGATGCGGGCTTTTTCTACGTTTAAAATTTTTCCTTTGACCGGCAAAATCGCCTGAAATCTGCGGTCCCGTCCCTGTTTAGCAGAACCACCGGCTGAATCTCCCTCCACTATGAAGATTTCACATAATTTAGGGTCGTCTAAAGAACAATCAGCCAATTTTCCCGGTAAGGAAGCGGAATCCAGGGCCGATTTTCTTCTGGTTAATTCTTTGGCTTTGCGGGCCGCCTCTCTGGAGCGGGCCGCTAAAACTATTTTTTCGGCAATTCTTCTGGCAATTCCGGGATTTTCCTCAAAATAATCGACTAAATTCTCCCCGGTGATCTGCTCTACAATTCCCTTGGCTTCCGAATTTCCCAATTTGGTTTTGGTCTGTCCTTCAAACTGGGGGTCCGGGATTTTGACCGAAAGTACTGCGGTTAAACCTTCTCTGGTATCTTCACCCTGTAAACTTAGCCCCTCTCCGTTTTTAATTAAGCCGGTTTTCTGGATATAGTTATTGACGGTCCGGGTTAGGGCGGTCTTGAACCCCACTAGATGAGTTCCCCCCTCGATGGTGTTGATGTTGTTGACATAGGAGAAAATGTTTTCCACATAGGTGTCGTTGTATTGCAGACCAATCTCCACATCCACCTTTTCTTTTTCCTTGTGGAAATAGATTACTTTGGGATGCAGGGGTTCTTTTCCTTCATTCAGATATTTGACAAACTCCGCCAGCCCACCTTCATATTTAAAATTATGGGACTTTTTGCTTCTCTCGTCTAAGATAGTTATCTCTAAACCCTTGTTTAAGAAAGCTAACTCTCTTAAGCGGGCTGAAACTACATCAAAATTGAAATCTATCTTAGGGAAAATCTCCGGGTCCGGTTTAAAATCGGTTTTGGTTCCGGTCTTATTGGTCTTTCCTGTTTCTTTAACCTCCCCTTTGGCATTCCCTTTTTCATATTTCTGGTAATAAATTTTCTCATCTCGATAAACCTCCACTTCGCACCATTCCGACAGAGCATTGACTACTGAAACCCCTACTCCATGCAGACCCCCGGAAACTTTATAGGTCTGGTGGTCAAATTTTCCCCCGGCATGCAGCATGGTCATGACCACTTCTAAAGCGGACTTCTTCTGGGTGGGGTGCATATCCACCGGGATTCCCCGGCCGTTATCTTCCACGGTGACCGAATTATCCAGGTGGATGGTGACTGAAATCTTGCTGCAATATCCGGCTAAGGCCTCATCCACCGAGTTATCCACCACTTCATAAACCAAATGGTGCAACCCCCGGGTGGAAGTATCCCCGATATACATTGAGGGACGTCTTCTGACCGCTTCCAGCCCTTTTAAGACCTGGATAGTGGCGGCATCATAATGATGTCCTTTTAAGGTTGCCGGACCTGCTAAAAGATTTTCTTTTTTCTCTTTGGCCATCTCTAAATCCATATCCCCTCCTTAAGTTTTCAAATTTAGTCTGTAATTAGTTTTACCCAAACTTCTTTTTAGAGTAAGCCGAGGCACTATGCCTCAGCGTTCTAAAATTAGGAGGGGTTAATTTTAGAAAAGTTAATTTATTATTTTTTTACACCTTCTTTTACAACAATCACCAATCTCTAAATTTCAACCCTTGCCAAATCTTCTATTTCGCTGGCTCTGAGCATAGTCGAAGGGTGTCTTCCTGATTCTAAGCTCTCTCTGCTTAATTTGCTACATCTGCTGTGAATTTATTTTTTTGTATTTCCCTCTTTTCTAATTCACAAATATAATATCCTTAATAACCTCTCCATCCACCGATTTATTCAATTTTTCCTTAATCTCTTTCTGCATAAAGACCAGCTCATTTTTCCAGACCGAATTTTCCACTCTTACAAACAGCTTCTGCCCCTCAATCCTGACTGGCTGGGAGTTTTCCGCCACCTTGGGGCCCACTATTTTAGGCCAGTTAGCCAGGGCTTGAAACTCCTTTATTTTACGCTCCCAGCCCCTCTTTTTTAAGAGATTTCCCAGTATCCGATTCAGGCTTTCCGGAGCTTTTCCACCAAAGGCGGATCCTACTCTGTTGGAGGAGTATTTCATATCTGATATTATAATGATATTACGTCAAATTAGCAAGCTTTTTTTAGCTTTTTTTGAATATTTATCTTAATGAGAACCAAGGAGTTACGCGAAGAGTCTATACAAAAATAGGTTTGACGGAATCTGTCAGTCAAATTCTCTTCTACCGAATTTTTCTCTTGACAAACCATGCCCAGGCTTTATATTTTAAGTAAGTTTTAATTACTCGCTTAGGGTTTATCTTTAGGGAACCCATTTAGGGAAAAAATAAAACAAGGAGGTGGTTTATGAAGTACTTCTCTACAGCCCTCTTTTTGTATAAAAGTGGGGGTTCAAGATTCTTTATTACCAAATATCTCAAATTTCCTCAACTTTTTCTTTTGGTTATAGCTTTTCTGTTTGTATCTGAAGTTGGATATAGTGCCTGTCCTATATCCACTTCTGGTGATATCAACCAGTCCGGCCAACTCAGTTTAGGAGACGCGAGTTATCTGGTCAATTATATTTTTGGTAAAGGACCGGATCCCAAACCGTTTGAAGCAGCCGGGGATGTAAACTGTGACGGTAGTGTGACCATGATTGATGCCGTATATTTGATAAACTATCTCTTGAAATCCGGCAAAGCCCCTTGTGATATTTGTGCTTATCTGGGTCTTCCGCCTCCTAACCTACCTTGGGAAATTGGCCCGATTGAGGGATTGACCACCATCTGGCATCGAGCGCCAAGTAAAACCGCCATACCGCTGGGCACCAAAGTGCAATTGCGGGTCAATGTTCCGGCTGAGGCAAAGGTCAATTGGTTAGGGGCCACCGAAATCTCCCGAACTTCTTCTAACTCAACGGCGGAGTGTAGATTCGACCAGCTTGGTACCTTTGTAGTCAAAACTGAATGTGTGCTGTCAAATGGGGAAAAATTAGAGTATTCCAGCACTTTTGAGGTAATAGATGTTATGATTGATGCTATTAAATTGAAACCTGTCCTTCTTTCTGTTGAACCGGTTGAGCTTGATGAGAATTCTTCAAACCTGGCTACGATGAAGTACTTCTTTGGGTCTTCCATTGCTGCCTTGAGGCAAGCGGGGGAGAACAAATATCGAACTTCTGTGAATAGAACAATTACCGCTACCGTTAAAGTCGAACCGCAGGAATTTGCACCGCTTTTGGAATGGAGAATAAATGGAGTGGCTAGAAAATTAGGAGATATGCTAGAACTGTTCGGCAATGAGTGGAACAAAGGGTCTCCCTATAATAAAACCAGGCCTGCTAATGTGGGTGGGGAGTCTATGGAAAGTGCCCTAGGGGTTAATTTACTTTCTGTGGGACCAATTCAGCACCCTCAGGAAATAGAAATTGAAATTTACAAAGTAAAAATAACCGGGAATTCCAGCGGCTCTTCTATAATCCCGGAAGGTCAGCCGATTACCTTTACGGCGGTTACTGAGCCACCTGGTTATGAGGATGAAATTACCTGGTTGTCCAGCACCAAGTTTGGGACGGCCAAGCCGGTTTTGGGTTATGGACCGAGTTTTACTGTGCAGTTTGACGATACTTTTGAACCTTATGGATGGCAGTGGATTGGAGTGAAGGCGGATAATGCCCAGATAGGACAAGACCAAAGTTGTCAATCTCCATTCAGTATTTCATATGATGGGGCAGATCATGATCTCATCACAAATGTGGACACTGTTATCGTTCCCTGGTATCTGATATATTCTTTCCCTGGAAACGAAACCAGCTTCACCGTGGTAGCCAAAAACGCCCAAGGGTCTGATATTCCAAATAGCCAAATCGTCGTGGAGCCTGGCTCAAAAGTCGCGGTCTCTTTTACAGATGCGGTACGTTATGTGGCTCGCATGCCATTTCTATCCGGTAAGGCGGCCCTTGGATGTGTTGACTTAGTCACCACATTCGGACCAGCTTCGTATACGAGAAAATGCGGTGGAATGGGTGAAATAGGCACCTCAAACGCTAATGGAATCTTCAGTTTCACAATCCAAGCTAAAAACGCTGGTGGCAACAGTGAATGCCCGGTAACCTTTAAAGTAATAAAGACTAGTGATGGTTCCATACTCAAGGAGACCACTGTTCCTGAAGGGGAAGAAAAATTTCTCCAGTACACCAACCAGAATAACCAGGACATTACTTTTAAGTTCGAATGCGGTGGTGTGGTCTTCACTAACGACTGCAGAGTAACTATTACTGGCACCTTGCCCTAGCGTACTTAGTCGTGTAGGGGTGGAGCTGGTCTCCACCCCTTTTTCTTATACCTCTACTACTTGGTTCTCCCGAATATGAAACTTCTTCCCCTTTACCACCTTCCCCTCCAGCTCCTTCTCTTTGGAGGTGGCGATAAAAACCTGCCCCTTTTTCTCCAAAAGACCGGATAAATATTCAGTCCTTTTCTCGTCTAAATCCGCAAAGACCTCATCTAGAAGCAGTATGGGTGTTTGTTCTCTCAATTCAGCCAGATAATCCATAGCCGCCAGCTTCAAAGCCAGCATAGCGGTCCGGGCTTGCCCCTGGGAACCGAACTCTCTTAAGTCATAATTGTCGGTTTTCAACTCGATATCATCCCGATGCGGACCGATTAAGGTAACCCCCCAGTTTTTTTCCCGCTTTTCCGCCTCCTCAAATGCCAGAAGATAGTTTTGCTCTATTTCTTCCGGTCTTCTTACAAAAAAAGTGGGCTTGTATTCTAAGTTTAATTTTTCCTTAGTCAACATATATCTATTATTGACCATATGTTGACTATTGTTGACCATCCCGGCGGAAATTTCCTGATAATATTTTTGGGCTAAAGGGAAAATCTGCTCCAAGAAATTTTTCCTTCTTTTTATTATCTCTGTGCCTAGTTGCACCAGCTGCACTTTAAATCCGGACTGCCCCTCCCAGTTGGTTTCTTTCCTTTCTTTTCCACCAAAGGTGGATCCGCCTCTGGCGGAATAATCTTTCAAAAATTTATTTCTTTGCTCCAAGACTTTCTGATAATCCAAAAGAGTATCCAGATAAACCGGATGGGCCAAGGATAAATTCAAATCCAAAAATCTTCTTCTTCGGGCTGGAGCTCCTAAGATTAAACCGATGTCATCCCAGGAAATGGATACGACTTGAAAATAGCCGTATAAATCGGTCAGCTTCTTATGGGGAGAGTCGTTGATTTTTAACTTCTTTTCACCATCTAAAGAAAGAGCAATTTCTACTGTGATTTTATTGGGACAAAATCCGTCACCGATGACTCTCAAATAGTTTTCATCGGTCTTGATTAGATTGGCTTCTTGGGAAGCCCGAAGTGGACGGCCGGTGCTTAAAAAAAAATAGCTTCTAAAAGATTGGTCTTGCCGGAACCGTTTTCACCCAGGATTAAATTTATTTTGGGGTCGAATTTTACTTTGAGTTGGAAATAATTTCTGAAATTAAAAAGCTCTAAAGTTTCTAAGTGCATTTTTTTAATTTTGAATTGGGTAGGTCAAGGTCTCCTGACCTTGACAAAAAGGTTGGGTCTGGAGACCCAACCCTACCCGGGTAATCTGCTCAATCCACTAAATCTGCTGTGAATCTTTTTAGGCCCTCAATTTTCTTCTGCGCCGGTTGAGCAACAGCCAAAAAAATCCCAGAAATAAAAATATACAGAAACCGACCAGAATCACATTTCCCAAAAGAATTCCCAGAGGGACCCCGATTCCCACCACCAGCCCCACGATAATTCCACCTAATACCACAGCCACTGTTGTAAACACCGCTCCGATAGCCCAGCCCAAAAATTTCCCGACAGCCAGAGCCATAAGGAACAACACCAAGAGAAATGCGAAGAATAATTTGAAAACTTTCGTTACTATTGACATGGGTTTAATCTGTTATTTTTTTCGTGCCTTTCGCTTGCTCTGAGCAAAGTCGAAGGGTGCCTTCGTGATTCCGCGTTTCCGTGATTTAATCCGTCAACCCTGACTGTGTAACACCCTATTTCACATGAAGTGTACGTCCTGTGTAAAACAGGACGTTACATATTTTGTTTAATCCGCTACATCTGTTGTGAATTCGTATCTATCTTCGTAGGTCGGGATCTTTTCCCGACCTGGACGGGGAACGATCCCCGTCTACGAAACTTCCTATCCCACAGAGCAGGATTGGTTCAGGATGACATCTTTGCCGACAGTAAATCTCGTCTCTTTTGCTCTTTACTGCTACTCCGTTTAGTTTTAGAATGGCTGACCTTAATTGGTTTTTGGGGCATTCCCCTTCCTCGCCTTATCAAAGAGGGTACTTTCTTTTCCCATTTACCTATCATGATATCTCACCATTAAAACTAGCATTTTTTCTGATGACATAGTTCCTAAATCTTTCTGCTTAATCTGCTGTGAATTATTTCTTTCCTTTTTTCGTGTCCTTCGTGTTTCCGTGATTTAATCCGCTAACCTCAAAGGCATAATCAGACAGAAATATTCTTCATTTTCCTTTTTCTCCCTGGGGAAAATCATTCCGGCCGAGACCGGAGTATTCAAAGAAAAGGTCACTTTGTCCCCGTCCATCTGTTTTAAGATATCCAAAACATAATTGGCATTAAACCCCAGCTCCATCTCCTCCCCGTCGTAATCACAGGGAATGGTCTCCCGGGCTTCTCCGCCCAAATCGGTGTTGGCGGCGGAGAGTTCCATTTTATCTTTTTTCACCGCAAATTTAATCTGATGGGTGAAATTGTTGGACAAAATTGAAACTCGTCTGGTCGTAGAGGCCAAAAGCTCTTTTTCTACGATTAATTTTTTATCATTATCCTTGGGGATAACCGCTTCATAGTTGGGATACGGTCCTTCTATCAGACGGGAAGAGATGACCGAATCCTCCAGATTAAAAATCAGATGATTGTCACCAAAAATCACCCCCACGTCTTTATCTTCGTCTCCGATTAGCTTGACCAATAAGTTCAAAGCTTTGGGGGGAACTATAACCGAACCGGAAAGCCCGTGAAATTTTTTGTTTTTCATACTAACTTTGGCCAAACGGTGCCCGTCGGTGGCCACCATCAGCATCGATTCATTTTCCGCTTTCCACAGCGCTCCGTTTAAAGCCGGCCGGGTTTCATCTCCGGAAATAGCAAACACTGTTTTTCTGACCATCCGCACCAAATCCTGGGAAGAAACTTTATTTTGCCGGGCGCTATTTACTTCCGGCAGTTTGGGAAACTCAGCCGCCGGTATTCCGCCGATTTTGTAGCTTCCGTTTTCTAATTTAATTTCCAATCGGTTGTCCGTGGCAGTGAAAGTTATCTCCCCTTCCGGAGCTTCCCGGATGATATCCACAAAAGTTTTTCCCGGAATGGTAATGGACCCTTTCTTGCTGACAGCTACCGGCAGATACGACATCATGGACATATCCAGATCCGTGGCGGCTATTTTTAGCTGGGAGCCGGGGCCTTTGGTCTCTTTTCCTTCTGTGGTTTCCAGCAAAATATTGGACAGTATCGGCAAGGTGGAGCGGGTGGGCAGGACATTTAAAATATTTAGCAAACTCTCTAAGATCTTACTTCTCTGGGCGACAAATTTCATAGATCCTCCATTTTGGTTACGCCATCCCCTAGGAAGATAGCGTCAATTTATTATTTTTCTTTTTCATCTTCTTTAAATAATATAAAACCTAATAATAATACTAATACTGTGAATTTGTGGAAAAATATAATAAACTCTTGTCCAATAACAAAGTAAAATGTTGATAATTTGTCAAAATACTATTTATAGTTTCTGGATAAAACCTAACCGTTTTAATCAACAATTTATGCACTTTTTATCTACAATTTTTTCGCTTAAAATAGTTCATCTGCTGAATCCGTTTAATCTGCTGTGAATTTTTTTCGTGTCTTCGTGATTCAGAATTCATGCATACAATGAATTTATGATTTTATCTATTCTGTTTTTTAAAGCCGGCTCCTTTTTCAGGCCCTCTTCTACCAATTTGCAGGCATGAATCACGGTGGAATGGTCTCTTCCTCCGAATTTCTCCCCGATGGTTTTAAGAGAATACTGGGTCAGCTTATGGGCTAAATACATCCCCACCTGCCTGGCGAAAGCGAGCTCCTTGGTTTTGCTTTTGGATTTCAGCTCAAATTCAGAGAGATTAAAGGCCGCCGCCACTTTTTTTATTATCTGCTCAATGGAGGTCTCTTTATTCCCATTGCCCAAGGATGCTTTGTGGGTTCCATTTTTTAAAACCTCTTCCGCTAAGTTCAGGTCTATGGATTTACTGGAAATGGAGGCATAAGCTAAAAGCCGAATCAGAGCCCCCTCCAGTTCTCTGATGTTGGCGGTAAAGGTTTGGGCGATAAACTGAGCCACTTCAAAGGGTAGCACCACTTTTTCTGGAACCAGTTTTTTATTTATTATAGCAATTCTGGTCTCTAAATCCGGGGGCTGGATGTCGGTCACCAAACCCCACTGAAAACGGGAGAGCAACCTTTCTTCCAGACCGCTGATTTCATGAGGGGCTCGGTCACTGGTCAGGACAATCTGCTTGCCGGCCTGGTATAAAGCGTTAAAAGTATGAAAGAACTGCACTTGAGTGGATTCCTTGCCGGCAAAAAACTGGATGTCGTCTACTAATAACAAGTCTACATTGCGATAAAACTCCATGAATTTCTGCATGGAGGAGGTTCCGATGGCATAAATAAAATCGTTGGTAAATTTTTCGCTGGTCACATAGTAAATTTTATAGGTCAAGGGTTTGACCATCACCGTGGGAGAAGTTTGGGCCAGTTCTCCCACGTAATGCCCGATGGCCTGAATCAGATGGGTTTTTCCTAATCCCACTCCTCCATAAATATAAAGAGGATTGTATTTGGTTTTTCCGGGTGCCTCAGCCACCGCCAAGGCAGCCGCCCTAGCAAACTGGCTGTTTTCCCCCACCACAAAAGTTTCGAAGGTATAGCGAGAGTTGAAGTTAGGGATAGCCCCATTTGAGCCGTTGGGTTCATTTATTCTTTGAGGTTTCTCCGAGACAGCAGTTTCCTGAGGCTGAAATAATTCCGGGGACATCCCCCCCTCACCCAAATCTTTGAAAAGTGAAAAATTAAGCTCTAATTCTGCGCCAAAAGTTTCCTTCACCACCTCTTTAATCAGTTGTAAATAATGCTCTTCCAACCATTCTGCCACAAATCCATTGGGGACAGCCACTTTTAAGATATGGCCATCCGCCGGAATCCCCTTGGTGGGCCTGAACCAGGTGTAGAAAGACTCCTTTTTTATTTTGGTCCGGATTATCTCCAGGCAACTTTGCCAAAGAGCTTCATTTTCTTGTGGCATGGGCTATTAACAACTTGTCCACAGATGTGGATAAGCTTTGAATTCTGACAATTTTGGTTTTAGTTGGGAAATTTTAAAGGTTTCTAACTCAAACCACCCTTAAAATTTGGATTTTATACTGGTCGGGTTTAATTTCCCAAATTTTATTTTTTATCGCAATTGATTAAAAAATTTCCCAAAAAATTTCATTTATGGTCAAAGCCTTGACCATTTAGTGATAAAATATTTCTTAAACCGCTTTTGTCAAGGAATAAAAAAACATTACTTCAAAAAAACTTTTCAGGGTTATCCTTGAGCCAGTTACACCAAATCATTTGGCGCTGATTTGAAAAAATCCCCAACTTATTTTTTCCCTGCCGGTAACTTCATAAATTGTTTTTGCAATAAGCTGGCAGACGGTAACTTAAAGATCATACAAGTAAAAATTAAATTATTTAGAAAAATTCATCATTTATTTTTCCTGTTCTGCCAGGGCTCTCTGAAAATAATGGAGCAATTTGAAATATGTCTAGCAATTTTACTTGACTCAAGTTGCAAAGTTTGTTTAATTTGAAATTTCAACTCATAAAACCCAAGGAGCTATATGAAAAGAACTTATCAGCCGCACAACCGCAGAAGAATCAAAGACCACGGCTTCCGCAAGCGGATGAAAACCAAAGGGGGGAGAAAAGTTTTGAGAAAGAGAAGACAGAAGGGAAGGCACCGCTTAACCGTAACGGTTCCAAAAGTATAAAAAGAATAATGCCGGTACTCTCCGACACCGTCTTTTTTGAGAACCATCATAAATGAAAGATGAAAGCTTACCCAAAACATTAATTTTAAAATCAAAAAAAGAATTTGAGGAGATTTTTGAAAAGGGTAGCAGAAAATCTAGTGGCAACCTGACTATATATTGTTATGCCTCTGACCAACCGGCAATTAAATTTGGATTTCTGACAGATAAAAGGATTAAAAAGAGCGTATCCAGAAACAAACTTAAAAGATGGCTAAGAGAAATAGTCCGAAAAAACAAGGAAAAGTTTTCCTCCGGACAGAAAACTATTTTTTTTGCCAAAAAAGAAGCGTTGGACAAAACCTATTGGGACCTGTATGCTGACTTTGAAAAACTATTCAACATTAGATAACCGTAGTCGGAGATTCTTTCCTCGACTTAATTTATTTAAGTTGCCAAGTAATCTGCTAATATTTCTAATCAAGATTTACCAGAACACCTTTGCCCTAATTCTTCCCCGTTCCTGCCGTTTTTACCCTTCCTGTTCCCAATATGGCATACTAGCTTTGAAAAAATTCGCTTTATTAAAAGGAAGCTGGCTAATTTTGAAAAGAATCCTCAAATGTCATCCTTTTCATCCGGGAGGGTACGATCCGATTTGAGAACACCAATGAATGGGTGGGGTTGGGTCTCCTGACCCAACCCTCAAGTCACGGTCAGGAGACCGCGACCTACCCCTTTTAAAATAAAATTATGGACCGAAAAACCATCTTTGCTTTCCTGTTAATCGCTTTAGTTATAATCTTTTATCCGGTTTATATGCAGAAGTTGACCGGGAATAAAAAGCCCTTACCTCAAAAACCGGCTGAAACGCAAAAAGAAACTCCGATTACTCCAGCGCAAGCTCCTCTGCCAGCACCGGAACTTTTAAAAGAAAAACCGACTGCGGTTATGACAGCATCAGATACGGTTGGGGCCGAGAAAATAATTGTAGTAGAAACCCCTCTTTATTCTGCCAAATTTTCCTCCAAAGGAGGCAGTTTAATCTATTTGCATCTTAAAAAATACAAAGATTATAAAGACCGCTATGTCAAACTGACCGGGGAGGGGGAAGCTGACACTTTAAAATATTTGTCAGTAATCTTTCCGGATTCCGGATTTAGCCTGAAAAAATTTAACTTTAGCTCCAATTCCCCGGATAAAATAATTTTAGAAAAGAAAGAGCAAACTGAAAAACTAATTTTTTATAAAAAGCTCAAAACCGGCTTAGGGATTACCAAAGAGTTTACCTTTTATACGGATAAGTACAGCTTTGACTTAAACTTAAAAATATCCGGCAACAAAAATCAATTCTTGGGGAGAAAATTTTACCTGGATTGGCCCCAAGGTCTTTCAGTTACAGAGAAGGATAAAAACGGGGACTTGGGTTATTTTGCCGCCTACGGTTATCTGGGAGGGGAGCTTCTGGAGGAGAAAAAATTTAATAATGATTTAAGTTTATCTTTGTCCAAGTCCGGGAAGATCAAGTGGACCGCTACCAGAAGTAAATATTTTTTGGCTGCCTTGGTTCCCCAGGACACCAATTCAGCCAGCGGCTTTCAAGTTCAAGGACGGGAACTCAAAGACCCTCAAGGAGTAACCGTTCAAAAAAATATCGCTGTTTATTTAGAAAGTCAGATTCCCCAAGCTGACAGCTTCAGCCAGAAATTTACCATTTTCTTGGGTCCCATCAACTATTTTATCCTTAAAAAATATAAAATCGAATTGGAAAATGTGGTCAATCTGGGGTGGAAGATTATCCGGCCCTTTTCGATTCTGATTCTGTGGTATTTCGTGAACCTGTTTAAACTGCTCCCCAATTATGGAATCGTGATTATCATTTTCTCCATTCTGATGAAGGTGATTTTCTATCCCTTGAGTGTGAAAGCCACCAAATCTGCTATGAAAATGCAGGAATTGCAGCCCAAGATTGCCAAGCTGAAAGAAAGATATAAAGACGACAAGCAAAAATTTAACATGGAAACCATGAAGCTTTATAAAGAATACAAGATTAATCCCTTAGGTGGCTGTCTGCCGCTTGTGATTCAGATGCCTTTGTTTTATGCTTTGTATGTGGTTTTCACCACCAGCATAGAGCTGCGGGGAGCAAAATTTATCGGCTATCTTTCGGATTTATCCCAGGCCGACCCTTATTATATTTTGCCCATCATTATGGGGGTGACTATGTTTTTCCAGATGAAGTTCAGTATGAAAGACCCCAAGCAGAAAATGCTGGTCTATATCTTCCCCATCTTCTTTTTCTTTCTTTTTAAATCTTTCCCGGCCGGCCTGGTCTTGTACTGGACTATGTATAACCTTTTGTCCATCATGGAGCAGAATTACGTCAAATCCAAGTTACAGCCTGTTCCGGTAGAAAGCTAAAAAAGATTTCACAGCAGATTAAACTGATTTACCAGATTTTTAACTTAAGATTCATCTGCTTAATCTGCTACATCTGCTGTGAATTTTTACTTTCCCTCTCCTCTAAGGGGAGGGCAAGGGAGGGGTTAGTTATACTGACATTATTCCGCACCGTCATTCTGAGTCCCGATAAATCGGGACGAAAAATCCCCAATTTTCTCTTGACGATCTTAACTTTCTTCTCTATTTTAAGATGTCGGAGGTAAAAACCACCTAAGAGGTTCAGATGCTGAGCACAAAAGTGTTAATAGCTTTGGTAGCAATTTTTATATTCCCACTTTGTTTATTGGCAGTTGAGCCACTATTTGAGATTTGTGACAACTACCAGAATATAGGTGGTTATAGACTAACCGGGTATTACGCTTCCGGTATCTTCACCACTGATATAGATGGCGATGGGGATAAAGATTTGGCAGTAATCAATAGCACCGACAGTGTTTTTGTTTTAAAAAACAACAGCGATGGGACTTTTGCTTACTGGGCTGCCTTTGAAACGGGGACTTTTCCAACCTCAGTTTTTGCTTCAGATTTAGATGCTGACGGAGACCAAGATTTGCTTGTGACGAGTTGGGGTGACAATAGCGTCTCGGTCTTTATGAACAATGGAGATGGGACTTTTCCTGTCAAATTTGACTACAGCACAGGAAGTGCGCCTCAATCGGTTTTCGCATCGGATTTGGACAACGATACAGACCCTGATTTAGCAATAGCCAATTTAAACAGCCAGACCGTTTCCATTTTAATGAACGACGGAAATGGAATTTTTTCTAGCAGAGTTGACTATGTAGCAGGACCAGCTCCAGCCTGGGTCATAGCATCAGATTTAGATGGAGATGGCGACCAGGACTTAGCTGTGTGCCTAGCCACCTTCCCTTGCTCACTTGCGATATTAAAGAACCAAGGCGATGGTACTTTTGCCAACCCAGTTAAATACAGAGTCGATACTCATCCTTGGTCTGTTTTTGCATCAGATTTGGATGGAGATGGGGATCCAGATTTGGCAGTAGCAAGTGGTCTGAGCAACGTAGTCTCAATCCTAAAAAACAATGGCGATGGGACTTTTGCTCCCAAAGTTGACTATGATGCGCCTTATTTTCCCCAATCGGTTGTAGCCTCCGATTTTGATGGAGACAGATACCCTGATTTGACAGTGGCTAATCCAGAAAATGGTCCGCTCACAATTCCTAATGCCATTTCAGTTTTAAAGAACAACGGTGATGGAACTTTTGCTCCTAGGGTTGACTATAAGACCGGAAACGGTCCTAGTTCGGTAGTTGCCGCAGATTTTGAAGGTGATGGGGACATTGATTTAGCTGTAGTAAGTACTTGGGACAGCACCGTTTCAATTTTAAGAAATCTGACTGTCATCACGTGCTGTGCCAAAGCGGGTGACCTAAGTCGCGATGGGATGTATAGCATTGCAGATATTGTAGGTCTGGTCAAAATTGTGTTTAAGGGAGCGGCTTTTCCTGCACCCTTTTGCCGTGCTGACGCAAATGCCAACAATGTTGTTAATATTATGGATTTAATGTATTTAGTGAATACAGTTTTTAGAGGTGGACCCAACCCTCTCCTGATAGGTCATTGTTGTCTGTAGAAAAGTTTCATCTTTACTCTTCTTCAAATTTATCTGCTCTGGCTAAAGCTTCATTATCTCGACTTTGGTTGCCAACCTTAACTTTCACAGATATATTAAATTCTATATAACTGATACAAACCATGTCCCAAACCTCCAATTTCTCAGACACCATCAGCGCCATCTCCACCCCTTTTTCTTCATTCCCTCTCCTTTAAGGGGAGGGTTAGGGAGGGGTCAGTATAAGTGGGAAAAAACAGAATCACGAAAACACGAAATTATGGGTAGGTGGAGGTCGCCTGACCTTCAGTTCAGTTGCCAAAATTGATTCTCTGAAATATATTGAATTGAATAAGAAAGATTTTAAGCCATGACCCAACCTTCCAACTTTACAGACACCATCAGCGCCATCTCCACCCCCTTGGGGGAAGCAGGACTTGGAATCGTCCGCTTATCCGGTAAATCAGCTTTTCAAATCGCAGACAAAATTTTTCAGGGAAAAACTAAGCCCACTGAAGCAGAATCACACACAGTCCACTATGGCAGAGTGGTTGACCCTATTTCCCATGAAATTTTAGATGAAGTTCTGCTTATCGTAATGCAAGCACCTCACACTTACACCGCTGAAGATGTAATAGAAATCTCCTGCCACGGCGGTCCTTTGATTTTGCAAAAAATTTTACACGCCACGGTAGCATCTGGCGCCAGATTAGCTGAACCGGGAGAGTTTACTCTGCGGGCCTTTGTCAATGGTCGGATTGACTTAGCCCAAGCCGAAGCGGTGGCTGATATAATCCGTGCCAAATCAGATTCTTCTTTAAAATCAGCTTTAGCTCAATTGGAAGGCAGATTGTCCACTCGCATAGAAGTTATTCGGGCCCAACTTTTAGACCTGATGGTCAAAATTGAAGCCCAGATCGATTTTGTGGAGCAGGACATCCCGGCTCAAGATAAAATTGAGATGTTAAAGACAATCAATGAGGTGGAGGACGGTCTGCTCAAACTAATTGAGACCTACGAAGAAGGGAAAATTTTGAAAGAGGGTCTGAATGTTGTAATAGTCGGGAAGCCGAACGTGGGGAAATCATCACTTCTAAATTCGCTTTTGCAAAAAGACCGAGCCATTGTGACTCCCATTCCCGGAACCACCCGGGATGTGATTTCAGATTATGTTAATTTTGACGGAATTTTAGTCCGCCTGGTGGACACAGCCGGTTTCAGGATTTCCGGAGATGAAATTGAAATCGAAGGAATCAAAAGAGCGGAAAAAGAGATCCAGAAAGGGGACTTGATTTTGCTGGTTGTTGACTGCACTCAAAATATATCTGAAGAAGAAAAACTTTTGGAGAAAAAATTGCAGGAGCAGAGTTATCTGGTGGTTTTAAACAAGATAGATTTGGTCAAAACAAAAGCCGTCAGGAATTTCGAGAACCAATTTTCCAATAAAACCTCACATCGGGTATCAGCTTTGCTCGGTGATGGTATGCATGCTCTGAAAAAATCGATTGTTTCCCGGATTTTCAAGATGCACCGGGAAGGGGAAGTGGTTTTGACTAATTTGAGGCATAAAGAATGTCTGGAAACCGCTTTAGAGTTTTTGGAAAAATCCAAACGGGGTTTGGAGAAAAATCTATCTTTAGAATTTATTGCTTTGGATACCCGTAAAGCTTTGGATAAGGTGGGTGAGGTTATCGGAAAAGTTTACACTGACGACATTCTAAATCAGATTTTCAGTCAGTTTTGTATCGGAAAATAAAAAACCTCCCTTCTCAAAAAACTTCACCTCGAACAAAAAAATAACTAAGCCCTCTTAAGACCGAGGCTTTAGAATAGAGTTTACTTCTCGATTATAATAATGGGAGTCGAGTTTCCTTCTGCAAAATCTTTATCGTCTTTATCCTTATGACAATAGACTGCATATGGATACTTGTCTACCACTAATTTTTTTATTTTCAAAGTCCTGGGTTTACCGCTTTGTATATCATAAAAGTGCTCTCCAAATAGATCTGGATCTGGAAAGAACAAGGTAACCTTGCAATTTTTGGGTGTCCAGGTAATCGATGGTTTGGGCTCTTGGGTGAGCTTAACCCTGATCTTACCCGGCTTGGCTTTCCAGTTACCATTCACCTTGCCAACCGCTATTTCATGTGTGTCTTGTGCCATGATTAATCCTCCTTATTTAGGTTTGTTTAACTTTTGTTTTGGAAGTGTTAAATTTATAATCGTTATTCTCACCATTAAAATGGTGCATTGTAAAAATAAGACCCCGGAGAGATGATATTGAATAAAAATATAACATAAACAGATTAAAATGTCAAGCGAAAAATGCTTTGGCTTAAGTTTTTGAAAATTTTACTGTCAAAAAAGTGGTAAGTTAAAAGGTTTTCTTTACTTTTGGAGTTTGCCAGAAAGCTCTTTGATTAGGCGTTTGAACCTAGAATCGGAGAGCAATCCCTCCAGTCCCGGACTTCGCTGTACCCTTTCCAGCGAATAACCCTTCTTTAGGGCCTTTCCCATCCACTCCAAAGCCTTTTCACGCTGACCTAATTGCTCATAGGTATCACCGGCTCTGGCCAGCACTTCCGGATCATCCGGGGCCAAAGCCAAGGATTGTTCCAAAAAAGGCAAAGCCTTCTCTTTTTTTCCCAGCATGGAGTAAAAATCAGCCAAATGAGAAAGAAGAGCGGCGTCCCGGGGAGTGGCTCGACGCTTTTCCTCAGCCATCTTAGCCGCCCGTTGATAAATTACAAAAGCTTTGCTACGCTCAGCCGCTGACCAATAGTAAGCTGATGCCAAAGAACCCCAAACACGATAGTCCGAACTATCCAATTCTAAAGCTTTTTGATACATACGAGCAGCGTCAGCGTAGCGGGCTTCTTGGAAAAAATACAAGTTTCCCAAGCTCTGGTAAGCTACATAGTTCGGCTGAATATTAAGGGAGTGCTTATACATTTGCCGCGAATCCTCCAAGCGTTTAAGAATCAAAAATATCGCTCCCAAGTTGTTGTATCCCCTGATGTTTTCTGGACTTAAGGATATCACTTGTTGTAATTGGTCGAGGGCATCTTGATAGCGGCCGTGCCGACTGTAGAATACTGCCAAATAGTTATAGCCTCTCCAATAACTCGGTCTTACTTTAATAGCTTTCCGATAAGCAAATTCGGCTTTCTCGGTTTCGCCTAAAGACTCATAAGCCTCTGCCAAGTTTATGTAGGCTTCCAAGCTCACCGAATCTAATTCTAGGGTCTTTTGAAAGTCATCCACAGCTTCTGTGTAACGGCCGCTTCCCAGGTGAATTATTCCCCAGGTAAGATGGGCTGTTGGAAGTTTTTGGTTTAATTGAAGGGCTTGGGTGCAATTCTTGGTAGCCGGGTCTATCCACTGAGGGTCTTTACTAACCTCATGCTTACGCCAGTAAGCTTCTGCCAAAGCTACATAGGCCAGACTATAAAGTGAATCGCCTTCTAAGGCTTTGTTAAATAACCCAATGGCAGTGTCGAGATTCTCTTTCTTCTCATAACTTACTAAGTACCCTCGTCCCTGAAGATACAAAACATAGGCCGTAGAAACTGAAGTGGTACCCTCGCCCAGCATCTTTTGGGCTTTGGGTTGCAACTCAATTTTCAACATCTGGGCTATTTTTCTAAGAGCTTGATTTTGCATATTGGCAAGGTTTGACATCGGATAAGCGTCCATAGAAGACTTTATTTTTTTCAAGGTTTTGGTGTCGATTAGGCTTAGGGTTAATCGCATACTATCTTCAGTTATCTGCACGCTGCCGGTTAAAGCCATGGGGACACCTAATATCTTTCGAGCCTCTTCTGTATTGGTAACCTTAAACTTTCTCACGTCGCTGGCCGGCACCACTCGAAGAGTTCCTTGAAACTGTTCTAATTGACTAAGCTTGCTATTTAAAGTTTCTACCAGCCCATCACAAAAGGCTTGGTTTTTTGGTTCGCCTCCTATGTTAGTGAAAGGTAGTACCACCAGATGTTTCTGTAACGGTATAGGTGCAATACCAAACCATCTTTTAATAGTTTGTTGGCTGGATGGGAACAACAATAATAATACCAGAAATAGAAATAAACCAGTTACTCCAAAGAAAATCTTAGTATAGATACTGGTGAAAGAGGGCTTCTTTATTACAGTGGTTGTGAATTGTTCCAGAGTTTCTCTCAAGCCCATTTGGCGCATAACACCTTTCAGCTCTGATTGAAGTTCTCCGATGGTCTGGTAGCGCTGGGCTGGATTTTTTTGCAGGCATTTATTTACTATTTTTTCCCACTCCTTAGGTACCTCTGTTCTTGTCGCTGAAATTGGAGGTGGTTCTTCATTTAAAATGGAATAGATTACAGCTTGTTCATATTCGCTTCTAAAAGGTAGCTGTCCGGTTAACATTTCGTACAAAACTACCCCCACAGACCAGATATCGGTGCGCTGGTCTACCGGGACTCCCTGGGCTTGCTCCGGAGACATATAAGCCACAGTTCCTCGAGTAGTAGTGCCGGGCTTGGTAACCAAAGTACTTCCGGACCATTTAGCCAAACCAAAGTCCAGAATCTTAGCTTGATTCTCTTTGGTTATTATTATGTTACTGCTTTTGATGTCCCGATGAACAATGTCTTGCTGGTGAGCGGCTTTTAAACCCTCGGTTATCTGAAGAGTAATTCGGGCTATCTCTTCTAAAGTAAGGGTCCCAGACTGAAGTTTCTCCTTTAAACTTTGCCCCTCCAGATAAGCCATAGCGATAAAAATTTGATTTTCAGCCTCATCAATTTCATAGATGGTGCAGATATGAGGGTGATCTAAGCTGGCTGCCATCTGAGCTTCTTGAAAGAAGCGAGTTTTTTCTTCCGGGCTGGCCAACAGATGGGGAGCTAAAAATTTTAAGGCTACGGTGCGCCCCAGCCTGGTATCCTGGGCTTTATAGACTATTCCCATTCCCCCTTCACCGATTTTTTCTGTAATTTTGTAATGGGAGATGGTTTTACCTAGCATAAAGCAAAAATTTAGAAATGTTTTCAGTTGTTTGTATTTTAGATATGATTTAAAGAAATGGAGATTTTTTTGTGTGTCAAGCTCCTTAGAAACAAAAAAAGAGGTTGGCTTGAGTTCACTATCAGAATTTATCGCTTTAGATTGCCGTAAAGCTCTGGATAAAGTGGGGGAAGTGATTGGGAAAGTTTATACGGATGATATTCTGAATCGGATTTTCAGCCAGTTCTGTATAGGGAAGTAAAATACCCTCTCCTCTTAGGGGAGGGAAGGGAGAGGTCAGTGCCCTATTTCACATAAGCTGTAACTGAGTTCTTCCAATAAACCTATCCCCCAAAATATAATTAACTTAAATTCCACTGAATTCCCTTTTGGAGTTAAACTTACTGTTATTATTTTCTTGACAAGAAGATAAAAAATTCTATCTTTAAGTGTCTCAGGGGGAGAGAAGGAGCTTCACCTTTTCAACTTTAGTTCAAGGAGGTGACCGGGGAAAAAAATTTCAGCCCACATTCCAGAAGGGGGAGAGAAATCCATTTTGATCTAAAAACTTTTAACTTCTTAAGGAGGAGCTATGCTTAAAAGAATTTTACTTTTGGCTATTTTCCTATTATTTGCTTTCGCTTCAACTTTATTGGCAGCTGTGCCTGCTTTGATGAATTATCAAGGCATTTTAACCAACGCCAGCGGCAATCCTTTAATCAGTACCTCTCGCACCGTGAAGTTCCATATCTATGATGACCCTAACGCAGGTGCTATTCAGTGGGCTGAGACTTTGACGGTTAACACGGATGCCTCGGGTCGATTCAATACAATCTTAGGACAGGTGCATCCTCTCACGGATGCGGTTTTTAGCGGCACAGATAGATATTTGGGTTTAACAGTAGCCAGCGACCCGGAGCTTTCACCCAGAACCCAGATAGTGTCGGTCGGCTATGCTAATCGGGTCAGCACCGTGGATGGGGCTACCGGGGGAACTATTACCGGAGATGTAACCTTACAGAGCACTCTGACGGCTGACAATGTAGTGGCCGGGGATGCCACTACTGCCGGTACGGTTTTGGCTCAAAACGGAAATGGAACTACGGGTGCCACTGTATCTGGCAGTGGAGCCGGTGGTTCTATCCTTGTGCAGGACGAGGCCAGCGCCTATACTCATTACTTGGCTCCGGGATTTTATGGAGATGGAGGCTCGATTGTAGCTTATGGAGACCAGACTTTTACCTCGGGAGTCGAAATTGACGGAGACGGAAACGGCTCAGACGATCCTTGGCTATTTATGTTAGGAAGCAGTCAGATAGCCCAGATTAATTTAGGTAATACTGGAGATGCCTCAGTCTCCTTTCCGGATTCTGCAATCTCCTCCGGGGAAATGCTGAACGAGCCGGGGATTACCGCCGACCACGTAATTGGATTTACTGACCTTGTTTCTGCAGCAGCTATGGTAGACTTGGTAACTACTACTATTACTATACCGGCCGCCGGTTACATAGTCGTAAGAGGATGGTGTTACCTGGTGGCATTCGGCACTACTAGCACCAACGATGCCATTGTGCAGATTGATGAAACAGCCGGTGGCTCTATAACTGTGCCCTATTTTACGGCTGGGGGAGAGGAGGAGCATGGGTCGTCTACTGCTGTTTACTTCGAGCCAATGTCGGTAGAGCGGATTTTCTCTAAGGCTGCAGGTACTTGGACCTTTCGACTGGAAGCACAAACTAATGGGACTACAGGGGCCGGCGGCACCACAAGAATAGGGTATCCTCACATTACTGCAACTTATTTCCCAACTAGCTATGGCTCAGTTACTACCTTCGTCAGTCAAAATGAAGCAACTCAATTTGAGAAGTCCATCCAGGTTGAGCCAGTTGGTGTAACGGGAACTGATGCCCCTCAAGTAACTGAACTTATATATCAAGTTGACTTGCGTGAACTGGAGCTGAAAGCTGCCAAAGCCAGAGCGGAATCTGAAAAAGCCCAGAGAGAGTTGCTCCAGGCCCAAATGAAATTACAGCAGGAGAAAATCCAGGCCTTAAAACCTAAACTGGAGAGAAAGTAGCAGCCAACTCAAACTCAATTTTGGAGGATGTCATGAAAAATAAAATATCCATAGGGCTGGGGCTGCTTCTGGCTTTTTCTTTCTCCACGGTCTGGTCCGCTGATAACAAGCAGCCGGTCAACAAGCCCAAAACCCCTGTTAATCAAGAGTCACAAGGTAAGGCCAAGGAAGAAATACCCTCTCCTCTGGCCGACCAAATACCCTGGTCTTCTATCAACGGCGGGGGAGCTTTGAATATGAGCTCTACCAATTATAAGGTTCACGGAACAGAAGGGCAGAGCGGGATAGGTTACGGCACCAGCACTAATTATCAGGCCGGGTTGGGATTTTGGTATGGGGTCTGTACCAACCGGGCCGGGGACGCCAACGGTTCAGGAGGTGCTCCTAATCTCACAGATATTATTTATCTGGTCAATTATATTTTCAAAGGAGGACCTGCCCCCAATCCGATTTGTGCCGGAGATGCCAATGGTTCCGGAGGTACTCCGAATCTGTCAGATATAATTTATCTGGTCAATTATGTTTTCAAAGGAGGGCCGGCGCCGGTTAAATCCGGGGTGTGCTGTTTGTAATTAATTTTTAGCATTGACAATTTATTGATAGGCGGGGATTTATCCTCGCCTATTTTTTATTCTGGTCGTTTCCTCCACTGTAGGGGAGGGCAAGGGAGGGATTAGTGCCCTATTTCACATAGGGTGTAACTGAGTTCTTCCAATAAATCTATGCCAAAAAATATAATTAACTTAAATTCCATTTAATTCCCTTTTGAGTTAAGCTTACTGTTATTATTTTCTTGACAAAACCACTTCAATCCTTATATTTAAACTGTTCCAGTATTGCTTTTAACTTAAACCCGGGAGTAGCTATGAGAAAAATCTCTCTTGCTTTTTTCTCTTTCATTTTATTAACCAATTTTGCTTTTAGTGCCGTTACAATTTCTCCTGATTTACAAGCTGAAATCACCCAAAAAGGGAAAGCCCTGGTTATAATCGGCTTGAAAGATAGCTCACCCACGACTCTAGCTATAAAATTTAAAAAACCGCTAATCTCACAACTGCAAAATCAATTTTTGGCTAATGTCAATTCACCGGACTTCGAATTAGCTCATCAATATAAAACTATTCCTTTTGTGGCCGGTTATATAAATCAAAGCGGTTTGCAGAAAGCATTGGCCTCTCCTTCGGTAACCAGCATTGCCTTAGATCAAAAAGTCCAGGCATTTTTAGCTGAATCAATTCCTTTGGTCAAGGCAGATTCAGTGCACAGCTTAGGATACACCGGCAAAAACTGTCGCATTGCCATCTTGGATACCGGAATCGATACCGACCATCCAGACCTAAGTAATGCTATTGTCGGTCTACATCACTTTTTACCAGGTGACGACGGACCCGGGGCAGAAGATGACCGTGGACATGGCACCACAGTAGCCGGGGTGGTTGCTTCGGATGGAATAGTCGCTCCAGCAGGGATGGCTCCCGATGCTGAAATTATAGCCGTTAAAGTCTTTCCTGCCGAAGGCGGTGCCGCCTTTGTAGATATTATCGCCGGTATCGATTGGGTAACTGATAATAATGATTCTTTTCGAGTTAAGGCAATGAATATGAGTTTGGGAACTGAAGCTGTTTATTTGGGTCACTGTGATGCAGATTTTTCAGCATTGGCTGCTGTAATCGGCACAGCCAGAGCTAATGGGATTGCGGTTTTTGTGGCTTCTGGTAATGGTGCTTCTTTAGGGGGAATATCCAGTCCAGGTTGTATCTCTTACAGTATCTCAGTAGGGGCGGTATATGATAGCACCATGCCTTCCTTTGCTACTACTAACTGTGATGATTTTTCAACTTTCCCGAATATGGTTTGTTGTTACACCAGCCGTGATTCTACTTTAGAATTACTGGGACCAGGCGCAGCCATCGTCTCTTCCACTATGGGAGGTGGCAAAAATTCTTTGCCCGGTACCTGGGGGACCTCTTTTGCCACACCGCATGCGGCTGGTTTGGCTCTTTTGATGTGTGAAATTAATCCATGCCTAAGCCCGGACAGCATCGAAAAAATTATGAGAGAGACCGGAATTCCAATTTACGACTCTTTGACCGGTTTTACTTTCCCCAGAATTAACGCCAAAGCGGCAGTTTTAGCAGTCCCTTTAAACACCGCGCCAGTCTTAGACCCTTTGACGCCGGATACGGTCAGAGAAAACTCCTCTTTGAGCTTTAGAATCCATTTTTCTGACCCGGATATCTGTTCACCTTCCATCACCAGTTTAAATCTTCCAGCTAACGCCACGGTCTTTGACAGCGGCAATGCCGCGGCGGTTTTTACTTTTTCTCCGGATACTTCCCAGGCCGGAATTTATAATTTAATTTTTGAGGCTTCGGATGGAGTTTTGGCTGACACCGATTCGGTGACTGTGGAAGTTTTGAATTGTGGTTTTAAAGCTGGGGATGTCAATGGAGATGGCAGTTATACTTTAGCTGATATTATTAGTGAAGTGAATATTGTTTTTAAGGGTGCCCCCAAACCTACTCCGGCTTGCCGGGCTGATGCTAACGGAGATAATAGTAGTTCTCTGCCGGATATAATTAAACTGGTCAACAAAGTTTTCAAGGGAGGACCAACCCCTCCACCTATAGGGGTTTGCTGTAAGTAGAAAAATTCCCTCTTCTTTGATGGGAGGGTAAGGGAGGGTAAGGGAGGGGTTTATCTCGAGCGAAGTCGAGGGGGTTAGTGCTGTAAGAGATTTTTTCCGTAGGCGGGGATTTATCCCGAAGGAATTTTTGAGGGATTCTTTACCCCGCCTATTTTTTGTGTAGCGGTGCGACTTGTCGCACATAATCTAAAATGTCGGATAAATCCGACCGCTACACCTTTTCCATCTTTCTATTTTTCGTGCTTTCGTGATTCTGAATTTCCCCTCTGTTAAATCCGCTACATCTGCTGTGAATCTTTCCTGACCAGCACCACATACCTCTTAATCCTGAATTCAGGTAGAGTAATCTCCTCCACTTTCAGCTCTCCGGGATATTTTTCAAGGACTTTAGGCATCTTTTTTACTTCCTCTTCCATTTTTTTCCCTTTATACGCCAGCAAAGTGCCTCCAATTTTTAGATAAGGATAACATAGCTTCCATACCTCATCCACCGGAGCCACTTTTTTAGCAGTGGCAAAGTCAAAATAATTTTTATATCTCTCTTCTAAATTCTCCACCCGGATATTTTTAACTTCAATTTTGTCAAATTTTAGGTTTACGCTTACAGCATCCCGTTTAGGGACACTATCCCCCTGCGGGATATGCGGAGCAAAAGTCAAAGACGGAGGGTGCCGCAGGGACAAATTTTCAATCACCTTCTGCAGAAACAAAGTTTTTTTCCGTATGGATTCAACCAAAGTCAAGTCCAAATCCTCCCTGTAAATTTTAATCGGGATAGCCGGAAAGCCGTTGCCGGAGCCGATGTCTAAGATTTTGGCATTTAGTGAAAATTCCACAAATTTAAAAATTACCAGAGAATCTATGAAATGCTTTATCAACCCTTCAAAAGAGGCATCATTTTTGGAAACTAAATTGAATCTCTGATTCCAGGAAAGCAAAGTCTCCGCATAAACGCCAAACTTTTCCAACTGCTCACCAGATAAATTACAGCCGACCTTTCTGCAGGCCCGGTTGAAGCTTTTTAATTTGGGATGCAGGCTGGACATACTTATTTTATGGTTTTCATTCGTGCTTACGTGTTTCAGCTTTTTTTCAGTTTCTGGCTTGACAACCGCAATTCAATTTAATTATTTATCTAAAATTACACAAACTTTGAACGCCAACCAATAAAGTTAAGGAGAAAAAATGAAAAGCTGCAAGACTATTTGCTTAATTTTAGTTTCTCTGGTATTATTTTCCTGCTCTATGAAAAATAAACAGATAGAGGCAATCCGGCAGGATGCGGACCGCTTAATCAAAGCCCAGTCAGAGATGGGTTATGCCAGCTGGACCGAAGGAGCCTTCTCCAATCAGGATTCTCTTTATAAAGCTTATGAACATTTGTTCACCAAAGAGAATATTCAGTTAGCCAGACAAGCCGAAGAATCCGAAAAAGACCCGCAAGAGAAAAAAGCCCTAAGTTCTCTAAGACTTTATCTGGTGGGTGAATATATCGCCAAACAAACCGCAGCTTTGTATGACCAGCTTGAGAACAGACAAGCCCAGGCCCAGGTAAAAGTGAATGGAAAAGAAATTCCCTTCCGCCAGATAGCGGTTTTAATTTCTAATGAGAAGGACCAAGACCAGAGAAGAAAACTTTTTACAGCCCAGGATAGTTTCTTGGACTCTTTGAATATCATCTACCAACAGATGGAAGATTTTTATCACACCCAGGCCCAAGAGCTGGGCTACAACTCCTACAATGAATTTGCGGAAGACTTAAAATCCATTGATTTAGAATCTTTCAAGCCGGTGGTGCAGGATTTTCTGGACAAAACCAAAGGAGTGTACGAAAAACTGTTGGCTGAATTCCTGCAGAAGAATTTAAAACTTTCTCCCGGTAATTTCTACCGCTTTGATGTGGCGGCGTTACTGCGGCAGGGGGAATTTGACCGTTATTTTCCCAAGGAAAAATTGATCCAGACCGTGAAAACCACTTACTTAGGCCTGGGGATAGATATGGATAAACAGCCCAATTTGAAAATCGACGCCGAAGAAAGAGAAAAGAAAAATCCCCGGGCGGTCTGTTTTGCGGTGGATGTGCCCAAGGATGTCCGCTTGAGCATAAAACCTATCGGGGGGGTACAGGATTACGCCGCTTTATTTCATGAGATGGGGCACGGCCAGCATTTTGCCAACACTTCTGAGAAAATCTGGGAATTCAAATATCTGGGAAATAATACCGTGACCGAGAATTACGCTTTCTTATCTGAATATTTTCTGTCCGAACCCGCCTGGCTCACCCAACATACTGGAATGCCGGAACCGGACAAAAAAGAATTTCTCAAGGCCCAGGTTTTCGGCCGCCTGCTTTTAGTCCGCAGATACTGCGCCAAGTTTTTGTACGAATTGGAGCTGCATTCTCAAGCACCCCATCCGGAAAAAAGTTACGCCAATTATTTAAGTTCAGCCATGGGATTTAAGAAAACCCCATCGGATGAAAAACGCTATTTATATGACGTGGATGCCAACTACTATGTGGTCGACTATCTGCGGGCTTGGTTTTTGGAAGCCCAGCTCAAATCTAAGTTAAAGGAAAAATTCGGGGAGAGTTGGTTTGAGAAAAAAGAAGCCGGAGATTATTTAAAATCTCTGTGGGCTCACGGAAATAAATTCACCGGCGAAGAATTGGTAAAACAAATCGGCTATCCTGCCATTTCTCCGGATGCTTTGATCAACGAATTAAATCAGCTTTTAGGTTCGGTTCAATTAGCTATCAAAGATTAGAAAAAATCAATATAGAAAAGCTCACCGGGCGGGGATTTTTCCCCGCCTTTTTATTTTCAATTAATTTTTCAACCAATTTATCTACTGACAGAATCTGACAGTATTTCCTCCGACATTTTTGTACAAAAAAATAAAATCTCTCCCTGCTCATCTAATAATTTTTCGAAATTAAACCGATATAAAAATACGGAAAAGCAAACCCGAAAAAATTAAAAAATCAGCGAAAAAATATCAAGCTTTAATTTTTAGCTATAAAATTTTAAAAGCGTGGGTAATTAAAAATGATTCAGAAAGCAATCAATAATAAATCTACTGTAGACGACACCGTCAACAAAACTGAGCATAAATTGGAGGAGCTTTATTTACTGGCTTCCATAGTAAAATACTCCGATGATGCCATCACCAGCAAAACCTTGGATGGAATTATTACCAGCTGGAACCCGGGAGCAGAAAGAATTTATGGTTACACCAAGGAAGAGGTAATAGGAAAATCTATCAGCATTCTTGTTCCGCCACGTCGTTCCAGCGAGTTGCCGGAAATTTTCGAAAAGATTAAGAGCGGGAAAAATATTGAACATTATGAAACCGAGCGGATACGCAAAGATGGCACAATCATCGATATGTCCATCACGGTCTCTCCGGTTAAAGACACCTCCGGAAAAATTATTGGAGTTTCCACTATTAGCAGAGAGATTACTTCTCAGAAACAGGCATCTCAATATGCTCGCAGTTTGATCGAAGCCAGTTTGGACCCTTTGGTGACCATCAGCCCGGAAGGAAAAATCACCGACGTCAATGAAACCACGGTCAAAGTCACCGGAGTTTCCCGAGAAAAATTAATCGGGACAGATTTCTCCAATTATTTCACGGAGCCGGCCAAAGCCCGGGAAGGATACCGGCAGGTTTTCTCCAAAGGGTTTGTAGCAGACTATCCTCTGACCATCAGACACAGAGATGGGAAGCTGACCGATGTTTTGTATAATGCTTCGGTGTACAAGGATACCCGGGGCAATGCCTTGGGAGTTTTTGCTGCGGCCCGTGATGTCAGCGCTGTTGATAGAGAGCTGCGGGATGTGGAATCCAGAAAAGAGCGGAAACGGATGGAGGGAGCGCTTTTGGAAAGTGAAAGTAAATATCGAGAATTAGTGGATGAAGTCAATGACGGATTCTCTATTAATGATAATGAGGGAGTTATTACTTTTACCAACAAGGCCTTAGCCAAGATGATGGGGTTTCTACATCCTAATGAACTTATAGGTAAAAACTTTAAAGGATTTATATCTCCAGATGCACAAAAAGAGGTTTTAGCCAACTACAAAAATCTAAGGGAAGGGAAGAAGGTTGAGGATACCATTATTTCTAAAATAATCAGACCTGATGGTACCACAAAATATTTAGAAGTTAAGCCCAATCTCATTTATAAAGATGGTAAAATAGTAGGGACAAGAGAAGTTGTTCGTGATATTACAGAAAGAAAGCAATTAGAAGACCAGCTGCGACAATCTCAAAAAATGGAAGCGGTCGGAAGATTGGCCGGCGGAATTGCTCACGATTTTAATAATTTATTAACGGTTATCCTCGGTTATAGTCAAATTTTACAAAACCGACTACCGGCTGAAGATCCACTTCGCAAAGATGTAGAAGAAATCAAAAAATCGGCCCAAAGAGCGGCCTCTTTGACCAAACAGCTTCTGGCATTCAGTCGCAAACAGGTGTTGCAACCAAGAAAATTAAATCTCAATAACGTGGTCACCGAAACCGAGCGAATGCTTCGGCACTTAATCGGAGAGAACATAGAGTTAGTCACCGTCACCGCTCCCATGTTGGGCTCTGTTATGGCTGACCCCGGACAGATTGAACAGGTTATCTTGAATTTAGTAGTCAACTCCCGTGACGCCATGTCGAAAGGAGGAAAATTAACCGTTGAGACAGCCAATGTTCACTTAGACCAAAGATTTGTGCGGGTTAATCCGGGAGCGAAAATTGGACATCACGCTATGATAGCGGTTACAGACACCGGAAGCGGGATGGATAAAGAGACTTTAGCTCATCTTTTTGAGCCGTTTTTCACCACCAAACCTCCTGGAAAAGGGACCGGTTTAGGACTTTCTACGGTCTATGGTATCGTCAAACAAAGCGGAGGATATATATCAGCTTACAGTGAAATAAATAAAGGGGCCACTTTTAAAGTTTATCTTCCCTTAGTCTCTGGAGCTTCTCAGGTGGAAGAAGCTAACAAAACCGGAAAGATACTTTACAAGTCCAGTGAAACTATATTATTAGCGGAAGATGAAGAAACCGTAAGAAACCTTGCAACCAGAATTCTATCCGACCAAGGATATAAAATCTTGGAAGCCGCTGAACCGCTTCAAGCTATCCAGATTATGCAAAATCATAAAGAGAAAATAGATTTAATTATCACAGACATAATAATGCCCGGTATGACCGGCTTAGGATTAGTTCAAAGAATTCAGGTCACTCATCCGGATGTTAAAGTGCTCTATATTTCCGGTTATACCGACACAACTATGCTTCATCAAGGTGTTTTAGAATCAGACACCGCCTTCCTGCAAAAGCCGTTTACTCCCCAAGCTCTTCTCAAAAAAGTAAGAGAAGTGCTTTTAGGAGCCAATATTGTCCCACCACAATAGCCAAGCAGATTGTTTCACGTGAAACAATTCTATAACTCATTAAATCTCATAATAATACAGGTATAGGAAATTATATCCCTGTCATATCGACAGGAATAATCTTCACTTTATGTCATATTTGCTCAACTATTCACCTCATCGTCATATTCTTAATATTTTAGTCTTCTTTTTTGAGGTTATTCAAAGTAAATTGATTTATCGCGCCAGATTTTCTACTTGACTTAAATTCGGCAATTATTTTTATTAAAACTTAAAGAGAAAGGGAATACCATTCTAAGTCGCCAAATTCATTTATTCATAATTTTGTTCTTGTTGGCTGCTAGTTTTAGCTGTCAAAAAAAGGAGAAACTCCCATGAAATTAGGAAAAGCCACCCAGATAAGCATTGGGACCTCGGACATCCAAAAATCTTTTGCTTTTTATCAGAAATTAGGGTTCCAAAAAATCGCCGGGGATACTCTCCCTTATCCCTGGATACAGATTTCAGACGGGAGCATTCTTCTCCACTTGAATCAGGATGGCCAGAAGTATATGGGATTGGCCTATTTTTCCAAAGAAATGGATAAAAAGGTCAATGACCTTGAGAAAATGGGGATAAAAATTTTCCTTAAAAAGTAAAATGAAAACTTCATCCTTCTGGATTTTTCTTTCTCCGGACAGTTTAGCGGTAAACTTAATCCATTATGACCCGGCCGGTATGTATCAGCCCCAGGGGAAAACCTTGCTAAATTTCCCGCAAGAAGATTTTTCCAAAGCGGAAAAACTGCCCAACCCCAATTGCGGCATCTTCGGAGAATTTGCTACAGCGGTCAAGGATTTAAATTCAGCCGTCGCTTTTTGGCAAGGATTAGGATTTGAAGCCAAGTCTGTGAATCAAGAGCCCTATCCCTGGGCTATCTTGTCCGACGGGATAAACATTCTGGGATTGCACCAGACCAAAGATTTTGATTACCCGGCTATCACTTATTTTGCACCGGATATGAGTGAGAGAGTAAAAAGACTCAAAGAGTCAGGGATTGATTTATTTTCGGAAAGGAAAGGGGAAGGAGGGAGTAAAAGGAATTTTATTCTGACTACACCGGAGGGACAGAAGATATTTTTGTTTTCGTTTTGAAACAAGCACGCCCTATGTGAAATGGTTACACCATAAATAGGGCGCTACAATTTTCTTCTGTCAGGAGCTACTCCTGACAGAACAGTTGAAAAAATCAATCAAATCACAACAAACCAAAGGAGAAACTGTTATGAAAAACTTAGCTAATCTTGGTATAGTGGTTTTAGTTGAAGGAGGAAAAACCTCAAAAGTTGTCCAGAGAAAGATATTTGATTTGAGAGCGGGAATTGATGGAAAGGTAGTTGTAAGGCAAGAGAAAGTTGTTTCGACAATAGCTGAAATTCAAACCTATATAAATGAATTAGAACAGAAATTATCTTCTACTAAGGATGACGACAGTCTAGCCAATATCAATTTACAGAACACGCTCCAAAGACAGCAACAAAATTTGCAAATGCTCTCTAACATATTAAAGATGGTACATGATACTGCACTAGCCATGATACGAAAAATTGGTTGATAGGCAATGGTGATTGAGCTTCTTTCACTTCTTAATCAAGCAGCCAATTTATGTGATTGACCAAGGGTTCTTTTTATAAAGAATGAAAAGCAACTAATTCCTTCCCTACAAGGAGATGGAACATTTGAAAAAAATGTATTATATTGTGTAAAAATAAGAAAATATGGACTTGAATCACCTGCACCTGCATGTCAAAGATTTAGAGAAATCCCAAAATTTCTACCAGAGCTATTTCGGCTTCCAGGAGCGGATTAGGCAACATAATATCCTTTTTCTGCGGAATCCAGAAGGATTTGAGTTAGCCCTGATGCCGGAGACAAAGCCCAATATTTTCCCTTTCTGGTTTCACTTCGGCTTTCGTCTAAACCAACCCGAAGAAGTGAAAAAATTATACGACCAGATGCAAAAAGAAAAAGTCATAATTGAAAAACCGATTTATGAAGACGAGCAGTTTGTGAGTTTTCGTTGTCTGGACCCGGATGAATATAAAATAGAGGTGTATTGGGAAAAAGACTAAAATTGAACAGGAGGTAAAATATGAGCTAAGTAATCTCAAAATATTGGAAAGAAAAACAATTCACGGCAGATGTAACAGATTAAACAGAGCAAATAGAAATTAAAAATTTAACAAAAAGGAGGTTGAAATGAGGTCAAAGAAGGTTTTTTCAGGGCTGGTTGTAGCAGTTCTGTTAAGCGGTATGGTTTTTTGGACTTGTAAGAAAAAAGAGATGGCTCCCACAGCCGAAGCAGAAAAATATCTTTTCATCTGGGCCGGAGACCAGGCCCGAAAGGCAGCGGATTTTTTAGCGGTAGTAAATTTCGACCAAAATTCAACCGATTACGGGAAAATCATTACCACCGTCCCTCTCCCCAATCCGGGCAATACCTGGAATGAGCCGCATCACGTAGGATTATCCGGTGACGGAAAAATTTTGGCTTGCGGGGGACTATTGTCGGTTCTCAAAGGGCAAAAAGAGGTCTTCTTTTTTGACGTAGCAGACCCGGCTAACCCCAACTTTTTGTCTGCGGCTGATCCTCCACAATCTGGAGTTGCTGATGAGTTTTACAGTTTAGCAGATGGTGGCTTTTTAGTAACTATGATGGGTGGAGCCCAAGGACATCATCCCGGCAGAGTGGCTGAATTTGATGCCAACTTGAATTTAGTAGCTGAACACCCGGCCAATCCGCCGGAGGACGGGTTCAATCCCCACGGACTTTCCGTCCGGCCGGAAAAAAATTTGATGGTGACATCTGATTTTATCTGCCCCTCCACTACTTTGCATGCGGTTAAAGGTGGTTTAAGCTTGCGAGGGTCTGTGCGGGTCTGGGATTTTCAAAACCGAACTATTTTGCGGACTGTGACCTTACCCAATCCGGCTGGAACCATTGATGTCAGATTAATTCCCAACGACCCCCAGATGAGGGCTTACACGGCCGGAATGACGGATGACAAACTTTATCTAATCGACACTCAAGCCGGAACAGCCAAAGATGTCTTCGACTTCTCCGGTATTGCCAAAGGCGGCTGGCCCCAGCTGATGCGGATGACTCAGGATGGAAAAAGGTTATTTATTTCTATGAATATGGCAGGAAAAGTGGTGATGTTCGACACTTCCAATCCGGAAGCACCTCAGGTTTTAAAAGTTCTGGACTTAGGAAAAGATTCCGGACCGCATTACATTGCTTTGACCAAAGATGAGAAGAGATTGATTATCACCGATTACTTCTTAAATGAAGATGAGATGGGGAAAGTAAATGCCGAAGGGGACCACAAAGTGCATGTGGCTTTGGTCTCAGCAAATGATTTAGTCCTAGACCCCAAGTTTCAACTTGATTTTAACAAAGATATTTCCACCGGCCCGGCCCGGCCGCATGGGGTGGCGATGAAGTAGTTTTAATATTAACAAAAAAATAGGGTCGGGTCAGGAGACCTGACCCTACCCAGCATCAAGAATGCACACCAAATTTAGCAGATTTTTACGAATCCATATCTCAGACCAGTTGATATGAGCTATCTAAAATTTTACTCTTGACTTTTTAAGTATGCTGCTCTATAATTTAAAAAATCTTGAATTAAACTATTCAAGAAAAACAAAGAAGGAGGATGCAATGAAGAGCTTTACAAAATATATTATGGTAGTTTTCTTATGGTTGGGGTTAGTAATTTTTGGACCTAACACCAGCAAGGGGCAAGATCCGGTAAAAGTGGCGCCGAAGCATTATAAAGTGCTTTTGGAAAATGAGCGGGTACGGGTGCTGGAAATCACTTACAAACCTGGAGAGAAAGCAGCCATGCACTCTCATCCAGCTACAGTTAATTACTACTTGGGCAATTTTAAAGCCAAATTCACCTTCCCGGATGGAAAAACTGCAGATATTGAAGGGAAAAAAGGTCTAGCAGAGTGGCATGAAGCCTTTACGCATGCAGCAGAAAATATAGATACTACCGAGATTCATCTTATCGCTGTGGAATTGAAAGAACCAGTAAAGAAACTACAGAAAGAAACCAAGAAATAGAAAAAAGAAATTGGGGGCGGAGATAAACTCCGTCCCCACGCGTTTTAAAAAGAGGTTAGATATGTCAAAACAACAGTTAATTATTTTTAAAAGATTATGGCTAAGTTTTTTGGCTTTAATTTTTTTTATGATGGCGAAAACAGAGCCAATAGATGCCCAACAAAATCCAGATCACTGGCTTTTGAGTAAACTTAGCTTGGAAGGGAACGATTTAAAGCGCTCTTTTCTAAAATACCAGCCGATAACTGCCGGAACAATCTTTAATCCTGAAGCAGCCAAGGTAAATCAATTCTGTTTCAGAGGAAAACCAAAGCCAGAATGCAACTTATTTATGATATTTGAGTTTGGCGTCACTCCCAAAATTTACCAAAATGACTCACCGAGTCAGGACGAGTCGCAGTCATTTATGTGGACTTATGAACTGGGATTAATGACTAACCTCAATGAGAAAAATGCTCTGGGAGGTAGTCTCTATGCCGCACTGGATGATAATGGCTCCCGATTTGGTCTTAAAAGCAGATATCGACGCTGGTTAGGTCGACACTTCAGTTTGGAGGTCTCTCCGGGAATCTTGATTGGGATTAAAGATAATAGTTATTCTGCCAGAGGAGCTGGATTTACCGGTCACGTAGGGCTTAATATTGCTGACCTGTTGATTTATACCGTCCAGATAGAAGTGATTCCCTACGCAGGGACAATTTACCAATATCCAAGTTTTAGAACTGTTAAGGGGAATGATGTGACATGGTATAGCGGGCTGAAATTAGGTTCGTATGCCGGTGTTATTGGTGGTGTGGCGTCATTAGTAGTAGCAATTATAGCTGTTTCTACGATTCAAATTCTTTGAGCACAAGGCAGCGTTCTGGGGCGGAGATAAACTCCGCTCGTGGTTCACTCTGATAAATCGGAACGAGTGAATCACTCGCGGTGAACCGCCCCTAACGCGTTTTTGTAACTTTACAAGAAAGTGAGACAAAAATGCAAACAATTCGGTTTGGTTGCAAAAAATTAATCCTTCTTTTTGGTTTGGTTTTGGTAATATTATTAAAAGGAGACTTCGCTCTGGGACAAAAATTTTCAGAAAAAATGCTTTATCAAAAAGTCAATTCGAATACGCGTTTGAATTATGAATACCGAGAATTTCAAAACTCGGAGGAAAGCCAAACCAAGCCCGGACTGAAATCAGAAACCAAAGCTTTCAATCTGTCTTTTTTTGGTACTCTTATTCCAGTGGGTTTGGGAGTGGGTTTGGGAGCGGTGAGTTTGGCTACTGATAAAAGTGAAAGAGGAGTAGCTTTTCTTTCAGTGGCTTCAGCCGGAATAGTGATAGGACCCTCTTTGGGATATTTTTATGCCGGCAAATCCGGTCGTGGACTGGCAACGGCCGGATTGAGGTTTTTGTTGATTCCCGGAGTTTTCCTGGCTTCCTTTGCCACCTGTGGCTGGGATTGTGGAGAGGGAGATAGCGGTTATGATGCGGCCTGGGTGATTCTAATAGTGGGAGAAGCTCTGGTAGTTGTCTCTGCTGTTTATGATATCGCCACGGTCAAAAAAGCCGTGAGAAAGAAAAATCAGGCTTGGGGAGATAAAAACTGGATGATTGCTCCGAAATATTTTGCCGAATCTCAAACGGCCGGGGTGGAATTACAATTTAGATTTTAGTAAAAGTTGAGCTTGGTCGGGTACAGGGATCCGACCTCACCCCATAAAATTCACAGCAGATTAAACAGATTTAACAGACTGGGATTTAGTTAGGCAATATGTAAAATAGGGCGTTACTTTTGATATTCTCTGTTCGTAAGAAAGATATGATGATAAAGTTTTTACACTTCTCTAAAATCGCAACACCATTTTTGATATTTCTTATCCTGATATTACTATCTTCTTTCTTCCCTGAATCTGTTCACGGCCAAGTTTCAACTCGAGCCTTGCTCAAAAAAATGCATAAGCCTTCTGACCAGGTAACCGCTTTTGTCAATGTCAATGTGGTGCCTATGGACGGGAATAAAATTCTTCACAACCAAACTGTGATTGTACGGGGTGATAGAATTTTTGAAATTGGCCCTGTGAAGGAAGTTCAAATACCGCAAGCAGCAAAACAAATAAAGGGTGACGGCCAATACCTCATTCCAGGACTGGTGGATATGCATTTTCATCTGCCAGGACCTAAAACCAAGAAAAAGGAAATCGAAGCTTATCTGTTGTTCTTTATAGCTAAGGGAGTGACGACGGTGAGAAGCACCATTGGGGCACCAAACCATACACAGATACGCAACCAAATAAAATCAAACAAATTTTTCGGTCCCACTCTTTACCTGGCATCCCCTCCCTTAAGCTCCAGAGATGTTAAAACTCCTAGCCAAGCCAGGCAGTTAGTTTACCAGCATAAAACAGACGGATATGATTTGATAAAATTATATGATATATCAGATACCGCAGTGTATGATGCTGCCGTTCAAGCTGCTCAAGAAGTTAAACTACCCTTTTTTGGTCATGTCAGTCCAGAAATTGGAGTGTATCGGGCTTTAAAAGCTGGACAATCTATTGAGCATTTGGATGGGTATTTAAAAGCTTTTCAAGCTGACAGCAACAATTTCAAAACCCTAGTCAAATTAACCAAACAATCCGGAATTTGGAACTGCCCTACTCAGTTTTTCTGTGAATATATCTATGGATTTGACTTGAATAAACAGATAGCCTATGAAGGAGTCAGCTACGTTTCCAAAAAGCTCTTGGATAGATGGATTAAAATAAAAAAAGAAGAACTGGAAAAATATGCCGGCCAAAAGGAAGCCAATCAAAAGGAGTTAGAAGCCAGAAGAAAAATTATCAAAAAGCTGCATGAAGGAGGAGCCAAATTACTTTTAAGCGGCGACTCCCCTGGAAAGTTCAGACTACCGGGTTTTTGCCTGCTTCATGAAATGAGAGCTTTTGCCAAAGCCGGCTTAGACCCTTACGAAATTCTAAAGACCGGTACCTATAATCCTGCAGATTACTTTAATGCTCTGGAAGAATTTGGCACAGTGGAAGTAGGGAAACGAGCGGATTTACTTCTTTTGGAAGCTAATCCCCTGGAAGATATAAACAATATCTCGAAGCAGGCAGGGGTGATGCTTCGCGGGGTTTGGTTTACCAGCCCGGAGTTGGATAAAATAACGAGAGCATACGCCAAAGAATTGGAATAAGATAAAATTATTTTCCTATGTAAAATAGGGCGTTACATTTTTGGTACGAAACCTCAATGAAACGATTTTTGTAAGAGGAAGTAAGAGCCGGGGCGAAGGCCAAACAATTCCCACCTTTTTGAGTCAGAAAGGGCTGGATGATTGCGCCAAAATATTTCGCCAAATCCGGAGCCGGAGGAGTTGAAATAAAAACGAAATTTTAGCAGATTGAGTAATGGAGTAAGATAGGAAACTTGTTTCAAGGGGTCAGAGCAAATCTAACCCACTTTCCAGAGTAACGACAGATAGAAAGAAAAAATAAAATGCCGCAGGTTAATAGGAATCCATTTTATCAAAATTTACCACTCAAATCCAAAATAAAACTTTTCACCGCAATTTTCTTCATCTTTGCCCCCATATCGATTCTATTTGTCTTGAGTTTCAGAGAGCTAGCGCTTGTGTGGTATGAATCCCTGGCCTGGATGGCCGGTTCCGGAATAATCGCGGTCAGTTATGCCTATACCTCCATCAGAAACCCGAAATTCATCCCGGCCGCGGTGTTTCTTAATCTGCTGATTATATATATTCTGAATACCTTCTTTACCTCGCTGGGCGGCTCCGGTACCGGGGTGGTTATGAGAGTAAACCTGCAGTGGCTGGGATTCATTCTCACCATAGTTTTGGGATACATCTTTTTTGTCAGTTTCATCCGAGGAGAAGGGGCCAAAAGTATCCGGCTGCAGACCGAAATCAGCTTAGCCCAGGAGCTGCACACCCATCTGGTTCCGGAGATATCTTTGGCCAGCTCTCAAATAGAAGTCTACGGAAAATCGGTTTCCTCAAACGAAGTGGGAGGAGACCTGATTGATGTAATAGAAAAAGATGGAAAGTTCGCGCTTTTTATAGCGGATGTTTCCGGTCACGGTGTAAAAGCCGGGGTTTTGATGAGCATGGTGAAAAGCTCCATCCGCATGAAGCTTTTGGATTCAGATGACTTGGGTTCTCTGTTGAAAGATTTGAACCAGATTGTGTGTCAGATGAAAACACCGGAGATGTTCGTGACTCTGGCCTGCTTTCAGCTGGACGGCCGGCACAAGTCGCAGTTTTCTTTGGCCGGTCACCCGCCCATTCTGCACTATAGCTCTCGAACCAAAACCGTAAATGAGCTGCCCAACCAGCATCTCCCCTTGGGAGTATTGCCGGATTATTCCTTCAGCGTGGAAACTTTAAATTTATCTTCCGGAGACCTGTTGGTTTTTCTAACTGACGGCTTAACCGAAGTGGAGAATAAAAGCAGAGAGCAGTTCGGTTTGGAGAGAATTTCAGAGATAGTTAGGAGAAGAGCAGAACAATCTTTGCCCGAAATTTACAGCTCCATCATGAGTGCGGTTCAAGCTTTTGGTCAGCAACAAGATGACCAGACTCTTATATTGGCGCGGATAAGGTGAAATTTTAGGCAAAAATATAATAGTAGATATGAAAAAACGGTTGAAATTGTTAGCTTTCTTAGTAGTTGGTTTATTTTTGATAACTTGCAGTCAGAGTTTTTCTGAAGAAGAAACTTTTAGACCAAAATCAGAAAGCAAAGCTTTACTTTTTTCAGTTTTGGGGACCATAGCTCCGATTTCCGCGGGTGTCGCAGTTTGGGCTAGGGATGAGCCAGTATATGGTTACCCTTCCTCCGGTTTTTACCCTCCACAAAGAAATCCAGACCGGACCTTACCTTTGGGTTTGATTATCAGTGGAATTGTGGTGGGTCCATCTTTGGGATATCTATATGGAGCACCGAAATTGAGTAATTTCGAAGGTCTTTTAATCCGGAGTGTTCTTATGGCAGAAAACATTTTGGTTTGGAACAGTATTTCGACAGATAATGCGGGAGATTTTTGGGGAACAATTGTTTACATACAATTTTTCGCTACAATAATTTCAACCGGAGCCGTTTTGGTCTGGGCTGTCAACGACATTGCCAAAGTCAAAGCAGCGGTCAGAGAGTATAATAGAAATTTGCTTTTTAAGAATAGCTGGAATATAACGCCAAAATATTTTGCAAAATCTCAGGCCGGAGGACTTGAGCTACAGTTTAGATTTTAAATAAAAGATTAAATTTGGTCAGGTCAGGAGACCTGACCCTACCCTGGGCTGAGAAAGATTCACAGCAGATTTAGCAGATTAGTTTAGGCAATTTAAAAAACAGACAACTAAGGAGGAGAAATGAAGCGCAAAGCATCAGCAGTTTGGGAAGGTGGATTAAAAGATGGTAAAGGAACGGTTTCAACTGAATCGGGAGTGTTGGCCAGCGCCCAATATTCTTTCGGCACCCGCTTTGAATCAGGAACCGGGACCAATCCGGAAGAATTGATAGCGGCGGCGCACGCCGGCTGTTTTTCCATGGCACTTTCGGCTGAACTGGGTAAAGTAAATTTAAAACCGGAAAGCATCAACACCACCGCTACCATTACTCTGGATATGCTTCCCACCGGTCCGACGATTACTTCCAGTCATTTAGAAACCACAGTCAAAATTCCCGGGGCCGACAAAGCCGTTTTTGAAAAAGCAGCCAGTGATGCCAAAGCCGGGTGTCCTATCTCTCGGCTTTTGAATACCAAGATTACGATGGAGGCGAAGCTGGAGAGTTGAATACTATGGTCCCAGTGGCGGATGCCACTCGTGGTGAATCACCCTCGTGATGAACCACTGGGCTACCCACTACTCTTTAAGGGGGGGAATGATCCCCGCCTACGAAAAAATTTTAAGATACGAGATTCTTCTCCGCCAGAGGCGGATCAGAATGACAGAAAGAATTAACCCGTCGACTTCGCTCGGGGTGAACCCCTCCCTTGCCCTCCCCTAAAAGGATAGGGGATATAATTAGTTTGGGTTCGGGAAGCCTACCCAACCATTTTTTTCTTGACTTAATTTATAAAATTTATTGTTTAATTAAGAAGCGACTCAATCCTTCAAAAAAAATTAACATGAGCTTAAAGAAAAAAATAGAAAACAATCCATTTGCTTATTTAGTTACCACAATTGTCGCAGCTGTCACTATAACTGCAGCGGTTGTTAAATACTATGATAATCAAAAAATAGAAATTATCGAGTACAAATATAACCAAGAATTGTCTTCCATTAAGAGAGGTATGGGAGAGGATACCACCCGATTAGATGTAACACGTCTTATAATACCGAGAGAGAGTGTAAACGAACTAATCCAATCGAATTCCTATTTTTTTTCACAAGATCATTTTTATGCCCTTAAGTCTAAACTCAATGATAAATGGGAATATGAATTAACCACGGAACTTGATTTTCTTCTTAAGCTCATGAGACCAAAAGATATTTATTCCGCTATGGTTGTGGAGGCGGAAACACTTTTTAGGTTGATACCGGTTCATTTGTGGCGAAACAAGGAAACATATAGGATTAAGGAGAATAAAGAAAGCGATAAAGTAATTGTATCCTTATTCTCTCACATTTGTGTTCAGAGAATAACACATGAAACTTTCGCAAAGATGATGGGAACTGCTTTAACTGAGAAAATGGAAACTTCAATCTCAAAACTATTAGATGATGATGTAGAAGCAGATAGTCAAATTACAGCGTTAGAAAAATTTTATCGGGGTGATGCAACGGGTTTTTTTCTAGCTATAGACCTCAAGAAAGCATTATCATCTGTTTCAACTATACATCAACCCATACTTACTTCAATCCAGAAGAAAGGGAATGTTGTATATGTTCGAACAGAGTCGATTCTCAGGGGTGTTGTAGTAAACAATGTGCAGTATAAAGAATTTTATTTTATCCGAGAGTTGGTACTAATTAGTACACCAAGCGAATTATTTTTTGTAAAGACGTTCGTACCCACTTATGATCTTCGGAGTAAAGACTTTCAATGGATAACTCGATGGTTTGGATATTTCAGAATTGTAGCGTAATAACTATATCCATACTGCAATGCAATAGAAAAAAATACGGTAATGATTTTGAATCTCTTAAAAATTATTCTTTTGATTTTGAAATTGCTTTAATCTAATCATCAAAACCGCAATATCTCCAGGAGTGACGCCGGAAATACGGGAAGCCTGGCCGATGGAGCGGGGTCTTATCTTTTTAAATTTTTCCAGGGCTTCTTTTTTGAAACCGTTCAATGAATCATAAGTAAAATCTTCCGGAATCAGCATCGACTCCAACTTCTTAAATTTCTCAATCTCCTCTTCCTGAATTTTTATATATCCCTCATACTTAATCTGAATCTCTAACTGTTCCAAAATCTCCTCCGGGACTTCATTATAATATTCATCAAAAATTTTCAAATCCTCTCTGGTCACCTCCGACATTTTCAAAAGATGATGCAATGAATACTTCCGGTGGTCCCAAGTTGCGTCTTTAAATTTGGGAAATTGAGAGGGCATCACAAAAGTTTTGTTCAGACGAACTTTTTCGGTTTCGATTCTGTGAATTTTTCCCTCAAATTTCTGGTACATCTCTTTTGAAATCAAACCCAGTTGGTATCCGTATTTCAATAATCTCTGGTCCGTGTTATCCTCTCTTAACAGAAGCCGATATTCTGCACGGGAAGTGAACATCCGATACGGCTCATTAGTTCCTTTGGTTACCAAATCATCTAACAGAACTCCGATATAAGCTTCAGAGCGATTCAAAATAAAAGGTGGCTCTCCCTCCCGCCGGAGGCGGGTCAGACAATTAGTAAGTCTGATAACTTTCAAGCCGGCATTAATTCCAGCCATTAAACCCTGGGCCGCGGCTTCTTCATAACCAGAAGTGCCGTTAATCTGGCCGGCAAAATAAAGATTTTCCACTAACTTAGTTTCCAGAGTTTGTTTCAACTGTGTGGGTGGAAAGAAATCGTATTCAATGGCATAGCCGGGACGAAGCATAATCACTTCTTCCAAGCCTGGAATCCCTCTCAAGGCCTCCAGCTGGACTTCTTCCGGCAGAGAAGTGGAAAAGCCGTTGATATAAACTACATAAGTATCTTCTCCATCCGGCTCCAAAAAAATCTGATGACGGGATTTATCTTTGAATCTGACTAACTTATCCTCTATCGAGGGACAGTAGCGGGGACCGATACCGACGATTCTGCCGGAATACAAAGGGGATTTCTGCAGATTGGCCAAAATAATCTCATGCGTTTTGGCTGAAGTATGAGTAAGCCAACAAGGGATATTTTTGCCGTTTGCTTTTTCGGTTCGCAGAGAAAACGGCTTGACGTCCTCATCCCCGGGGGATATTTCAGTTTTAGAATAATCTATAGAGCGACTGTCTAAGCGAGGAGGAGTTCCGGTTTTTAACCTCACGGTCTGAAAGCCCAATTGGATTAAATTATCTGTCAGACCAACCGAAGGTGCCTCCCCGGCCCTTCCGGCTCGGAAATTTTTATTCCCGATATGAACTAAACCGTTCAAAAAAGTGCCGGCGTTGATGACAATGGCTTTGCCGTAAAACTCCCGGCCATCATCTAATTTGACACCTATAGCTTTTTTCCCGGTCGTCGAAGAAATCGAACTCTCTTCGGTCAGAATTTCAACCACATTTCCAAAAGCCAGGGACAAACTGTCCTGTTTTTCCAAAGAATTTCGCATAGCTACTTTGTAGCCCTCTCGGTCTGCCTGGGCTCGGGTGGACCAGACCGCCGGACCTTTGCTTTTGTTTAAAATTTTATATTGTAGAGCGGTTTGGTCTGTGACAAAACCCATTTCACCCCCTAAGGCATCGATTTCTCTGACCAGTTGTCCTTTTGCTAAGCCACCGATGGCTGGATTGCAGGACATAGTGGCGATATTTTCTTTGCTCATAGTAATAAGTAAAGTATTTAAGCCCATTCTGGCACAAGCTAAGCTGGCTTCACAGCCGGCGTGGCCGGCCCCGATGGTGATGATATCAAAAGAGTAATTCATAGGTTCAAATTTTTTAATAAAATCTAGTACGGATGCTAAGGCGGAGTATTTTTAGGGAATATCTTTGCCTCCGGTATGGATCTTTAAGTAACAGTCTTTGCAAACACCTCCAAGACCAAGTAATTCTTTTTTCGATTCCAGCTTTCCACATTTACTGCACCAGCCCAGAATGTCTAACAAGCTGGGGCCAACTAAACTTTTGTATATATCCGGAAACTTTTCAAAAAATTTAACGGACGTACCAGTTGCGTAATTTGTTTTAGAAACCTTATCTACGTTTTGCTGATACGAATTGATCTCATTTTTGAGATCTGAAATTTGTTTTTGAAGAAATAAATTTTGATCTTCTAGGGTCCTTAAGTCTTTGCTCTTTTCCACATCCTGGTCTTTAAGTGCCTGCTCATATTGAGCTTTTATGGCCTCGTTTTGAGCTTTAAAATAGGACTCAAGCCAGTCCACTCTTCCAATTTGTGTATTCAAAAAATCAATCTGGACTTTGAGTGTTTCAACCTGTTTTTTGTAAGCAAATTGCGAAATTTTCCACGCTACTACAGCAACTGTTCCAACCATTATTATAAGTTGGACAGCACCCCAAATGATAAATTCTAATGTTGTCATTTCACCTAGCTTCAAATATTTTCGCCCTATATGAAATAGGGCGCTACATTTCTTATGTAGAAATTTCTACTGGTGGAGATTATAACATGCTTAATAATCTTTGTCAATGTTAAATTCTGGGCGGATGTGAAATTAGGTCCCACTGACCCCACCCTCGCCCTCCCCTACGGGGGAGGGAATAAACTGACCTCTCCCTACCCTCTCCTCAAAGGAGAGGGAGAAAATTCTAACCACTCGATTTATGGTGAGCGTAGTCGAACCACTACGCTCGGGATAAACCGCTCCTACGCGATTCTCCCAGTGGCAGAAGCCATGCCGTAGGCAATGGTGAACTCGTGATGAACCACTGGGTTACCCCGTTATCGGCTATACACTTTCATCGTAACAAACCAACTCTACTTCATTACCTTCTGGATCCTTAAGGTAGAGGGAACGCCAATGAACCCAGGAGTGCTCAGAGGTATAAACCTGCAATCCTAATTGTTCGAGTCTTTTTTTCTCGAGGTCAAAATCCGCCAGTGATATAGCAAAAGCAATATGATCAATGGTGGAGGTTTCCGCACTTACAACCTTATAATCGGGCTGTTTCGACCGATCAAATAAAGCCAGTATTTGGGTGTGCCCGCCATACCCTTCAGCGATTTTGAAGAAGGCCGAATCGGTGAATCTTTTCATCAACTCCAGACCCAGGATTTCTTCATAAAATTTCTGCATGCTGTCAAGGTCTTTTACGCGCAAAGCAATTTCTTCCAGATTCTTGATAGATTTTTTTATAATCTCCATGACTTATCCTTGTATAGAATAGGGCGCTACATTTTTAAAGTAGAAATTTCTACTGGGGAGATTATAATATGCTTAAAAAGCTTTGTCAATGTTAAATTCTGGGCGGATGTGAAATTAGGTCCCACTGACCCCCCCCTCGCCCTCCCCTACAGGGGAGGGAATAAACTGACCTCTCCCTACCCTCTCCTCAAAGGAGAGGGAGAAAATTCTAACCACTCGATTTATGGTGAGCGTAGTCGAACCACTTCGCTCGGGGTAAGCCTCTCCCCTTACAAGAGGGGGAACTTTTTACAAGCGCTTGAGAAAATCTTCTACACTCTTATCTTTTTTATGACCAAATTCGATAAAGACAATCTCTTTTTTCTCGTTCAGCCCAAATAAGGTGGGGGTGGAATTTATTTGATACTGGTCCTTAAACTTTCCCAGGCTGTCATTATATAAAGAGAAAGTCAGGTTTTTGCTGGTTTGGTATTCTTTAATGACACTGGAAATTTCACCGGAGATTCCCAAGACCGTGTATTTAGAGCTAATTTGAGGATAAGCGGTGCTCCATTCTGTAGTTACCGGTCCACAAGGGCCACAGGTAGTTGAGATGAACATCAATACCGCTTTTTTACCATCAACAAGCTGATATAATGAATTAGATTTGCCATCCAAACTGTTGAAGGCATAATCGGGAAAAACCTGCCCTACTTTCAATTTCAGATTTGCTCCCGGTGATGGGGGTTGGTTTTGCATTCTCAAAAAATAGCTGCCAGCCACCACACCCAAAAAAGCAGTCAGCATTACTCCCGATAAAAGAAAGATTATGGTTTTTTTATTTAATTGGAAGTTTTCAGTCATATTATCTCAAAATGAAGGGTTTAAATTTATCTACTCCCCACCGTTTAGGTAGGGAGTAGAAGATAAAGTTTCGCTACCTACTTAGCAAACCGGCGCAATAGAGTCTCAACAACAGGGGCCTGTGCACGGAGTACAATGCCAACAGGTACCGCTTCCAGAACATCCACCACAGCAACAATCGCAGTCTGCGAAACATGCCTCCCAGCTAGAATACGGACATCGGGCTAGAGCTGGCGTGGCTACTAGTATTGAAAGAGAAAAACTGGCCGCAAATGTCAAGAGCAATACTACAAGTGCAAGGGCTGCAAATTTTCTATTCATTTTTCACCTCCTTCCTTGAGGGTTAAAAAAATAAAGCCCGCCAAAAATTAAGCGGGCATAGGTTATAGATTTTTAAAGCAACAGCTACTACAAATTATCTTTGGATTTAATTGAAATCTCAACATATGGTCTCTTTCCTTGAGACGTACCGAAAACTCTCCCCGAGCGATATAAAAATAGGAGGAGTTTTAGATTTTGTCAAGTAAAATCTTTAAAAATCGCTCAATTCTATTCCCTGACCAAGTTCAATAAACAAGGTTTAATTTATCTACTCCCCACCTTTTCAGGCAGGGAGTAGAGGTGAAAATTATTTCACTGTTTGACTAGACAACCAGTATGATTTAGGTTCAGCAACAGGGCGGGCCACCTTCTACACAACTCCAACAGTTACCGCTTCCAACACAGTGAGAACAACAACCGGTACTATAGCACTCTTGCTCACATTGCCAAAGCGATGTATACTCGCCGCAGCGAGCGAGAGCAGGTTTAGCTACAAAAATGGAAAAAGAAAAACTGGCCGCAAATGTTACCAGCATTACAACAAGCGCTAAGGAAATGAATTTCCTATTCATATTTTCACCTCCTTCCTTGAGGGTTAAAAAATAAAAACCCGCCAAAAATAAAAGGCGGGCTTAGGTTGATTCTTTTTAAAACAACAACCGCATTCAATCAGGTCACAACAGAATGCACTCGAGGTTATTATATTTTTTAACCTTGATCTAATGCTGTCCATAGCTAAAGCTCAAACTTTCTGAATTTGTATTAATATAAAATTATAAGGGTCAGCTTGTCAAGAAAAACTTTCAAAAATCATTTAACTCAATGTGAAATAGAGCGTTAGATTGACCCCTCCCCTAAAAGGAATTTTTATAATACAGTTTTTTTCAGATAATACCTTTTGTGACCGGAAGGGAAATCATCTAAGACACCGAAGATTTGGTAGCCGAATTTTTTATAAAATTCCGGGGCCTGAAAAGAAAAAGTATTCAGCAAAACCCATTTACATCCCCGGGCTTTCCCCTCATTTTCAGCCATCTCCAAAAGCTCTTTGCCGTAACCTTTTTTCCGCAAATCTTCCCTAATCCAAAGAAATGTAATCTCCAGCCAGCCGCACCAACTGATTCCATACAGTCCCCCCACAATTTGATTGTGACTGTCCCGCACAAAAATTCCCAGATATTTATCATCATAAACTTTGGTTTGGGCTAGATTGTACTCATCGATTTTATCCCCCAAAAATTTAATATCAGCTTTAGCCGGATTTTCTTGCAGAATTATTTTGAATTTTTCCATTGAAGATTCCTTTTTGGGTAAATTGATAAGAATTTGGGGGAGAGTCAAGATAATAAAAGGCTCTATGTGAAATAGGGCGCTACATTAATCCCGCAACATCGCTCGGGATAAACGTCTACCTACCCTCACTACAGGTGAGGGAATGAGCTGACCTCTCCCCACTCGTGGTGAACCCTCGCGGTGAACCAGCCCTCTCCTCAAAGGAGAGGGAGAAAATTCCTCCCCTAAAAGGAGAGGGTAAGAAAAAAAGGGCGGAGTTTACCTCCGCCCCTACGCGTAACGCATTTCTATCAGATATTACAGACAGCAGAGATCGGTTTTAATCGGGGCCGGGCCGGATTTGAACAGAAAATTGACCAAAACAATAACATCCGAAAGCAGGATGGTCCCAGTGTTATTGACATCTCCGCGGCAGATGGGATTTGGTGCCGGGGCGGACTTGAAAAGAAAGTTAATAATGGCTACAATATCAGAGAGAAGAACGTTTCCTTCTCCGGTGACATCTCCGGCTTTAGCAATGCAATTAATCCCCTGGCCATACCAGAAACCAGCCCCCATTTTCAGAGAGCCGGAGGCACCTGCTCCAGCTACAGATTGTCCAATAGAATATCCCAATCTCAAACTTCCCGAAGTTCCATAGCTGGCTCCTCCGGAATTGATGGAGTACCAGTTTAGAAATAATGGGACACCCTGCGGGTCAGCTTTGGTATCGGTGTCATCATTTTGGGTTTGGTTTATGGTTTCAGGCGCCTGCGCGTTTTTGGGTTTGTCTGCTAAAGCGGGAGAAAAACCCAAAATTAACACCAAAAGTGTTAGTGTTAAAATGCTTACGTTTTTCATAGTTTTCCTCCTAAAAAAATGATTAAAATACAAGTGGCACTCCTCATTTTTCAACTCCGGCTTGTTTGGTTTTGTTAAGTTGTTGTTCTATTTTCTGTAAACGGGCTTTCAAGTCCTGTACTTCTGCCTGCAACAATTGTTCTTTGTATGCGTTAAATTCATCGGCGGTCTGGTAAGTTACTATCTCCGTGCTACTAACGCCGGTGAAATTTCCGTCCGATGAACTGGATGAGCTTGCAATTGCCACCGGGGTGTTACCGTAGGTCGTGGGATAATAAGTGGCGTTGATAACTGAATAGTCGACATTGCTATTTCCAATATCCGACCCGGAAAACTGCTGAACAATTAGATAAATTTTAAGAGTTGTAGCAGAGGGGGCATTGAACAGTTGAAGGCAAGAGAAGGGCTGCCTATATGCAAAACTTCCGGTGGCAGTCGGTGCTTGAGAAGGCACCAGGAATGTGCTTACGCCATAAGTATAGATGCCACCAGCTGCATTAGTCAGCAGGTTAAGGGCTATATTTTCTACAGTCCCATTGGTATGGTTAAAATTTACATAGCCGGTAGCCTGCACCACCACTTTTCCGGCTGCAGGAGTGCTTATGATTACAGAGTCAACTTTCTGGTTGACACCGGCGGTGTTGGCAAGGAAGAAGAAACTGGGTCCCCATTCGGCAGCAATACCGGGCTCATCCAACATTTCAGCGGAATTGATGGCACTGCTGGGTAAGATTACAGAGGGGTCTCCGGTGGTCCCCATATCGAAAGTTGTTGTACTTGTACCATATATGTCAACTCTGGTGTCGTTGGCTCCGGTATTCCCATCCACCACGAACCCGGGTATGGTACCAATATCCCGACCCACCCATAGAAATCCACCTGAACCGTCACCATCAGATTCAATGGCAGCCATGTAGTTCCCGGTTTCATCAAACATATCTAAGTTGGAGCCCCAAGGGCTGTTGTAAGTTCGGATAGTGACAACGGTTCCCAGACCGGTTTCTAGGGATTGGGAAACTCTAGTGTAAGGAGTGCTGGTTAGGCGGATTCGTGGTAAAATAGTCTGGCCATCCGCTTGGATTTGCAAATAGAGAGAATCGTAGCTTTCAAAAATTGTTGGGTCTAAGGCGGTGACGGAACCTAAATTATGCGTGAAAAGTCCACCACCGGTGGTTTGAGAGGTGTTTTCGGTCCAGACCGTAACTCCACCAGAAGGCAGTGTCCACAAAGTAAAATTAACTGTGTGAGAACCATCAGCCACCGGATTGCCGGAAGCATCGGTCAGTCGGCCCTGAAAATTAATCAGGTTGGGAACCGAAGGACCAATTGGTAATCCAGCCGGAGACGAAGGCATCACATTATCAGTTCCCCAAGCCAGAGACGTCACAAGTAACAACAGTAAGACCGTGACCGTTCCCTTTAGAAATAAATGCTGCATTGTAGCTCCTTTCTTTTACCCGCCAAAAAATTTGAGGCAGGTAGTTTAAATTAAGTTTTGAATTTACCCAAATTTCAAGCATAATAGTCAGAAATCAAAGTCAAGTCAATAAAAAAATTTAGGTTTTCATTTTTCCACTTCGGACTCTTGACTAATTTGCTCTTCTAATTTTTTGATTCTTTCTTCCAAAGCAACTCTTTGGGTTTGGATTTCAAATAATTCTTTTTCAATTCTGGCTTGATTAAAAGCTTCGGCTTCAGCTTGTTCAGCAGCAATTTCCGGAGCGGTTAGACCAAAGATTTTCATCCCCACTTCGTCTCGCGGGTTACTTCCCGCGGCAGCCAAAGTGGAGGTTACCGTTCCATAAGCAGTGGGAAAAAATATTAAAGACAGCTGGCGATCGAAAACTGTATAATCCCCTTGGGTTTCGTGGCCTAAGAGATAAAAAGTAGAAGCTCCGGCCGAAACCGAAAAAAGACCCTGAACTGTGACAATATGTCGATAAAAACCACTGGCGGCATTAAGTGAGACATCCAAGAGCAAATCATCTTGAGTAGCCGGAAAAGTTCCGGCCGCATCCGAAATACCTAATTCCGCGAAACTACTGGCGCCAGTGGTGTGATTAATTCTTACGCCGACAGTCCCGATTACCAAGACATATCCGGTGGAAGGAGCTGTGAGGCTGCGAGAGAGCAGAGTCTGAACTGCAGCACTCAGGTTTATAGAAGAAACACCCCCATCGGCATTATTGCTGGCTACCCCGGGCTCATCAAAAATTTCTAGGTCAGAAATGGAGCCGGACGGAAGAACAGCAGCGGTAGTGCCAGTCAGGTCGGCGTCCAGGCTTATAGTCGAAGCGCCGGCGGCATTGCGCATAAAAAGAGTAGAGCCATTGGCGGTAGAGCCGCCATTGAGAGTAACTCCAGAGGTTCCGTCTTCCTGGTTAAGGGCCAGGGTCCCCCCAGTGGAGATATTGGCATCCAGTTGAGCGGTAATGTTACTGGGAACAGATTCATCATAGAGTCGAAGCTCACCGCCAGTGCCATCCCCCAAAGCCACCCGTTCTTGACCGTCTATATCCTCGTAAATAAAAATTACCCCCAGGGAATTGGTTCTAAGAGTGACAGTATCGCTGTTGTCATCTCTGGTTTCCAAGATATTGGCCACTCTGGAATAAGCCACACTGGAAAGTCGATTCCTAGGAGAAATTGTGACTCCATCGGCAGTGATTTCTAAATAAAGTGAATCGTAGTTCTGAAAAATAGTTTGCAATAAAGCAGTGATTGACCCTAACAGATGGGTAAAAAGACCACCCGAAGTTGTGGGCGTAGCAGCTTCAGTCCAGAGAGCAGCTCCCCCTGAAGGAACGTCAAATAGTCTAAAAGTCACGGCATGCACTCCATCTGTGACCGGATTACCTGAGGCATCGGTCAATCTTCCCTGAAAATTAATCAGATTGGGGACAGAGGCCTGTCCCAGTGCCAGGGCTGTCAACAGTAACAAAGTTAAGATTGTGACAGTTCCCTTTAGAAAAGTTTGCTGCATAAAAGCTCCTTTCTTTTTTTTATTCTTCATTTGGTTGTTGTTTATTTTGATCTTCTAATTTTTGGATACGAGCTTGAAGTTGGTTAATCAGCTCCAGCATTTTGGCTTGCTCTTTTTCTTTGCGAGCTTTATTAAAAACTTCCGCTTCAGCTTGTTCAGCAGCTATATCTTGGGGAGTTAGAGTCGAAACTTTAGGCAGATTTTCCTCTGACAGATTATTGCTCGCTCCGGCTAAAGGTTCATAGACTATCCCGTAAGCAGTGGGAAAGAAAATTACTGTCAATTGTCTATCTGATACAGATACTGCACCAAATATTTCTTCCCCTAAAAGATAAAAAGTATTGGCTCCGGAACCAATGGCAAAAAGAGAGTGAACCGTTACAGCCTGATAGAAAATTCCGGAGGGGACATCGCCGTCGATTCTGGCGAAGACATCTTGATTAGAAGGGAAAGAGCCAGCCGCATCTGAGACACCAAAACGACCCTGGTCGCTGGTACCGTTGATGTGAGGAAATCCAACGGCCACAGTCCCTATAACCAAGGCATAACCAGAGGTAGGGGCGGTGATGGTTCGAGATAACAGGGTCTGAACACCGCCAGTCAAAGACAAAAATCCAGCTCCGGTGTCACTGGCTACTCCTGGCTCATCAACAATTTCAAAATCTGAAATAGCATCAGTAGGCAAAAGAACCGCGCCAGTTCCAGTCAGGTCGGCGTCCAGGCTTATAGTTGAAGCGCCAGCGGCATTGCGCATAAAAAGAGTAGAGCCATTAACAGTAGAGCCACCAGAGAGAGTAACCCCAGCGGTTCCATCCTCTTGATTTAATAAAAGGGTTCCGCCTGTAGAAACATTGGCATCCAGTTGAACAGTTACGTTGCTGGGAGCACTTCCACCTAGGAGATAAAGCTCTCCCCCGGTACCAGACCCCAGAGCCACACGATACTCGCCATCCGTATCTTCATAAATTGAAATAGTCCCTAAGGGATTGGTTCTAAGTGTGACAGTACCGCTGTTATCATCCTTAATCTCCAGACCACCTGAAAGTCGAGAATAGGCAACACTAGCCAAACGAGTCCTAGGGGTAATAGTTTGGCCATCAGCTACAATTTCCAAATACAGAGAATCATAATCTTGCAATAGAGTTGGTGGCAAAGGTATAATGGAACCTAACAGATGAGTAAATAAACCACCCGAAGTTGTGGGAGTAGCAGCTTCGGTCCATAAAGCAGTTCCTCCTGATGGAACGTCAAATAATCTAAAAGTCACGGCATGCGCTCCATCTGTGACCGGATTACCCGAGGCATCCGTCAAACGCCCTTGAAAGTTGATGAGATTGGGCACAGAAGATTGAGCGAAAACATCCAGGGTTAGCAACCCAAAAGAAATGAAAATAGCGACTACTGTTAAAACATATTTTTTCATAATTCCTCCTTAAAGTTTGAGGTTTAAGAAATATAATTTTTAGGTAAATGAAAAAATTGAATCCGCCATCTGTCATTGACAGCAAACCTGCCCTATTTCTTCCGGAAGCTGGGCCCCCTTAAAGATAAAGTTCACCAGCAAAATAATAGACTGGAGCCCCACACCTCTGTAGAACCTAGGTCCGAAGCGACAAATAGCACTGGTGCTGGGAGGCTGTCCCCCCTTGAAGGTAAAGTTGACCAGCCAAATAATATCAGGCAAAGAGATCTTGGTATCACCATTAGCATCCGGCAAGACCATATAGCAGGCCGGGGATTCCATGGTATCGTCAGGTGCGGCGCAATCAACTTCAAGGGGCCAATCTCCATGAGCATCCCGGTCATTGTCACACCCATCCGAGCACCCATCCCGGGTAAATTCCGAAGTATCACTGAACATGCAGCAATCAAAATCCTGCATGTCCACCAATAAATCCCCGTCATTATCCAAGCCGTCGCTGCAAGCTGGTAAAGTTCCATGTTTATGCAAGCCGAAGGTTTGTAAATCTAAAGTTTGCAAGGGGCTCATGCCTGCAGCATAACCAAGCGGCACCGGGACTGTAAAAATCGCTCTAAAATACAAATAAGAGCTGGCTAACTGGGGATTAGTGCTGACTGTAAGAGATTCACCCGGCAAAAGAGTGGTTGCTCCGACCGAATCATCCCAGGTATTCCATTTGTATAAGCTGTCCGGTAAAATCAAAACTTGGTTGTATTTGATATGTACAGATTTTAAATCAATAGTATCGGTGTCGACATTAAAAATTTTCAATCGACTTCCCCCTCCCGGCAAAGGCCGGATATCCCACTCAAATTCCGGAATCCCGGGAATATCCCCCGGCACTCCAGCTTTGGTCCAGCGGGATTTGACAATAATCTGATTTTCAGAATTGTACCATAAACAAAACTCTACCAGGACCACGGTGCATAAGGGGATATTTAAACCCACCCGGGTGACCCGGGCCAAAGGATTAGGGCCGGAATTATCGTAGGTCACGGTCTGGGTTCCACCTAAATCCAGTCCGGCATTGGGTCCGGTTACGTAAGTTATTTTCACCGAATGGACCTGAATCCCCACTCCGTCCTGGCTGGTAAAATCTATTCTTATATCGGTGGCTCCTTCAGCGTAAGTTCCCTGATGCATCTGATAAGCACCGTAAAGCTGAAACTGAGCCAAAACTGGCGGTGCGGTCAACCACAAAATTATAAATGCTCCTATCCCCATAAGCCCATTTAAGATTTTTTTTAACATAGGAAGTCCTTTCTGGTTAAAATTTTTTAGCTCACCCAATTTTATAAGTTGAAAAGAAAATAACCCCCTTTGCTCTTGCCAAATTAATAAACAAAAGTTTCCAGCTTGTCAAGGGGATAACAGAATTTAATATTTACGAAGAAGGTAATAAAGTTAGTTCTTGTAGAAAAGCTTTTTGACAGTCATAAACCCCTGATGGCACTTCCAGACCTGCAAGCTCATAGCCAAAAAAATGACGTCTTCTATAAGTCTTTTAGAAACATTGGATTTGCTGGCTGGGGCGGTGGAAAAACAGCCACAATTGATGTCCAGCCCCCGGATTAAATTGACCCCCAAAGCTATGATAAAAACTCCCAATAAAGTTGAAGCCAATAATGCCACTGATTCCAAGGCAATTCCCAAAAGCAGAAATACCCCCAGCAGAAATTCCACCCAGGGTAGAATGATGGCAAAAAGGTTGATTAAAAAGCCGGGTAAGATATGAAAATTATAAATTATTTTGGCAAACTCAGACGGGTGCAGGATTTTATCGACAGAAGCATAGATGAAAAGAATTCCTAAAAATATGCGGAATAAAAGTGCGAGGTGTTTTGAAAGGATGATTTTTTTTAAAATTCCCATGCTATCCTGACTAACAATTCGCCCTGTATAAAACAGGGCGTTACATTTTACTCAAAGTTCGTCCCATATAAAATGGGGTGTTATATTTTAGGGCGGAGTCAAGCTCCGCCCCTACGCTAATTACATCTTAAGATACAGAATTTTACCAGATAAAAAAACTCTACGGGTTTTCACTGGTCGAAGTCGGAAGACCGGCCTTGACCCATTCCTCCCAGCCGCCGAAAAAAATCTTTATATTTTTATAGCCGTCGAAGGTCATATTGCGGGCTAAAAATAAAGATAATTCGCATTCATCGGCCCCGCAGTAGGTAACTATGGTCGCTTCTTTAGGAACGTTAGGTAAAACCTTGGGGGCCCAGGTGTCATACTCTTCCATGTACAAATTTAACGCCCCTTTGATATGCCCTTTAAGATAATCTTCTTTAGTTCGGGCATCAATAAAAATGGTATGGGGTGAATTGTACAAACTCATGGCATCTGCTAAAGAAATAGGCGGGGAATCGGAGGTTTTGTCATAAGAAGGAGGGACAATAATGTTCCCTTCCAAAATCTGCCGGGACCAGCTTCCTTTTAAAGCGATTCCCTTGGGTGAGACCAAATTATATAAAATACCAATAACAGCTGCAATTAGGATTAGGACTAAAGCAGGTTGGATGGTCTTGGATAAGTTCCTCATAGTCAATATATAATACGTGGGAGAATGACTTGTCAATAAGGGTTGAAACACGAAAGCACCCTTCGGCTGCGCTCGGGGCAAGCGAAATTCACGAAAAGCACGAAGAAAGAAAAAGCAAAAGAAAAATGATTCACAGCAGATTGAACGGATTAAGAGGATTCGTATAATATGTTAAGGGTTTGATTTAATTGAACTTAATGGAAAATTTGCCGATGATATTAAAAAAAGAGGAAATTATGCTTAAAAAAATCGGCTTAGTAATTTTATCTTTAATCTTCACTTTATTATTCTTTTATGGGTGTGAAAGATGGCCGACTGCCCCACCAGATATTATTCCACCGGTGGCCAGTTTAACTGCACCGGCTGATTCAGCTGTGGTTAAGGATACGGTGTTGATAACAGTTTCAGCTACTGATAATAGTGGGGTTGTTAGCAGAGTAGATTTTTATATTGATAATCAACTACTTTTCACCGACAATTCATCCCCCTTCAGCTTCAACTGGCCAACCTTGATTTATCAGGACAGCAGTTATCACAACATTCTTGCCATCGCCTATGACGCGGCCGGAAATTTCGATTCCACGCAAACAATCACGGTCTTAGTGGTACTGGATACCGGCTTGTTATTTATAGGGCAGGCAGCTACCCCCACTTCCGCTTATTCTGTTTTTGTCTCCGGCAATTACGCCTATGTGGCTGAGCAAGGGAACGGCGTGCAGATTTTTAATGTAAGTAATCCAGCCAATCCCACAGCGGTCGGTCTTTTTGATACCCCGGGCTCAACTAATGGAGTTTTTAAATCCGGCAATTATCTTTATTTAGCAGATGGGAACAATGGTTTGCAAGTTTTGAATGTATCCGATCCTGCCAACCCCACATTTACTGGTCAAAATATACCTCCAGGATATGCGCAGGAGGTTTTTGTATCGGGCAACTATGCTTATGTGGCTGCCACAGGAGACGGGATGTATATTATAAATGTTATTGATCCAGCTAACCCTACTTTTGTTTCCAGATTTGCTCTGGCTACCAGTGATTCGGGTGTACAAGTAGTTAATAATACAGCTTATGTTAGCGATGGTGCCAACGGATTGAGAATTATTGATGTTACTAATCCAGCTTCACCCGTTCAGATAGGTTCTTATGCCACTGCTGGAGATATATATTTCAGGTCTTTTATTTTAGGTAATTACGCTTATGTAGCTGCCAAAGGTTCCGGAATATTTATCATAGATGTGACCAATCCAGCTATTCCTTCTCAGGCTGGCTCCTATTCTTTGGCTTTAGGTTCAGCTAAAGGGATTTATGTCAATGGAACTGTGGCGTACGTGGCTAATGGAGATGAAGGGCTTTTGGTCTTAGATGTGGCAGTTCCATCATCGATTTCACAGTTAGCCAGTTTCAAAACTGCGGGAAATGCCCACAATAATGTTTTCTATTCCAACGGTTTTATTTATGTGGCTTCCAATTCCGGGCTTTTGGTTTTCAGGTATAACCCTTAATAACGAGATCCTTCCCCGCCTGAGGCGTGTCAGATGACATGATCCAGAAGCTCTTTGTTTTTTTCAAAAATCCGTAGGTCGGGATCTCTTCCCGACCAAATTGACGGGGAATGATCCCCGTCTACGCGACTGACCCCTCGACTTCGCTCGGCATAAACCCCTCCCTTCCCTCTCCTTCAAGGGGAGGGAATATAACTCTTGACAAATTAAGATTGCTTACCGAAATTCTGTCAAATCAGAGGAAATAGTTTTGAGTAAAAAAGTTTTTGAACAGATTAAAAGCTTAATCACCGAAAGTCGCAATCCCAAAACTTTTAGAATCGACTCCCTCTCCACTGCTCAGATCTTAAAATTAATCAACTCCGAGGACAAAACCGTCCCTCAAATAATTGAAAAGCAGATTCCTCAAATCGCCAAAGCGGTCGAATTGTTGGTAAAAACTTTCCAAACCGGTGGAAGATTATTTTACATCGGAGCTGGAACCTCCGGTCGCTTGGGAATTTTGGATGCGGCCGAATGTCCCCCTACTTTTGGCTCGGACCCCACTATGATTCGGGGGATAATCGCCGGGGGATATAAAACTTTAATTAGGTCCAAAGAAGGGGTGGAGGATAATTTCAAGGCGGCTGGAAATGATTTGGCTAAAGTAAAATTAAATAAAAAAGATATTCTTGTAGGAATCGCTGCATCACGCCGAACTCCCTATGTCTTGGGGGGATTAAAGTATGCTAAAAAAATCGGCTGCAAGACTATTTTTATCTACTGCAATCCTCATCTGACTTCTCCCATCAAAATCAAAGCCGATGTGGAAATTCCTTTGATAGTGGGGCCGGAAGTGATTATGGGTTCGACCCGGATGAAAGCCGGAACGGCTCAGAAGCTGGTTTTGAACATGCTTTCCACTGCCGCTATGATAAAGTTAGGGAAAGTTTATCAGAATATGATGGTGGATCTGAAAGCCACCAGCCAGAAATTAGTGGAAAGAAGCAAAAGGACAATTATGATAGTTACCGGAGTTGATTATAAGACCGCCTCTTCGTATCTTAAGAAGGCGGATGGGAACGTCAAGACCGCTTTGGTGATGATTTTGGCGAAGGTGGATAAAAAAAAGGCGAAAAGAAGATTAGAAAAAGCGAGAGGATTTGTTAGAAGGGCTCTAGAAAAATAAAATTTTATGTGTCAGGGGTAGCTCCTGACACAACCAGTAAATTATGCTACCCAGTGGCTGAGGCCACTCGCGCATAGCTCGTGATGAACCACTGGGCTACCCGTTGTCGACTTGTAACTTTATAATTATGCCTTTTTGTCCGAAATGTAGATTTGAATACACACCCGAGGTCGAAGTTTGCCCGGATTGCGGGGGGAGTCTGGTACCGGAATTAGAAAAAGAAAAAGTAGAAGATATAAAATATGTCCCTTTAAGAAAAGTTCCCTCACGGCTTTATGCTGAAATGCTGCAGGAGACCTTAGAAAAGCAGGATATTCCCTGCCTGTTAAAAGGGGATGATATCGGGGTATTCTTAGGGGCTCTGGGGACAACATCGGTACTGCCGGTTACAGTCTGGGTGCCGGAAGAGTTAAAAGAAAAAGCCGAAGAGATTGCCTTTCAGATTTTAGGGGAGATTTAATTTGCCCAGTGGCAGATGCCACTCGCGCATAGCTCGTGATGAACCACTGGGCTACCCAATTCGGATACCGATATAAATAGCCGGGACATAATCCTCACCTACGATTTTTTAATGTTGACTGACCTCTCCCCATTTATAGTGAGCTTGTCGAACTACCCCTCTCCTTAGAGGAGAGGGAGTAGCTAATTTCCCCTAAAGGAGAGGGAGAAACCATCTAATCCCTTAACCCTCTTTAATTTCTGTCGATAATAGATAGAAAGCAAAAAATATGGGAGAGGTAAAGAATTCAGTGGAGCCATTTTTTCCGGAAGCGGAATATAAAGATACCCAAAAGATTAAAGCTGCCGCCGATTTAATCGGATTTCTGGTGCGGGCTTTGAAGACCATGTATCTGTATCCGCAAAATAACCCCATTCCCCAGGATTTTAAAAAGAATCTTTTTGCCAGATTCACCAACTTCCTGGAGCATTATGACGAGTTGGTCGTCCGCTTAGAGCAGAATCAGTTTTTGTGCGACGGGGAGGCCATCTATCAAGACCCCAGCATTGAGGAAGGGATTGCCATCGTCTTGCATCGGGACGGGGTCAGGCAACTGGCCCTTTCCAAGGGCTTAAGTGAAGTTGAGCTGTACAATTTCCTGGATATATTAAAGCGGCTAAATAGAATTTCCAGTGAAGATGACTCGGTCACGCTCTTGTGGGAACAGGATTTTTCACACATCCATTATTTAGTAGTGGATAGCTACCTGGACAGCTACCAACCCAAACTCTTGGAGACCCCGGCCGCTGAAAATCTGGAGAAACTATATTATTCAGAAATCACCTTAGCCGAAGCCAGCTCTCAGGCTGCCCCTGAAACCCACAATATTTTAAGCAGTCCGGAAATGAGCTTAATTTTTAATAACCTGGATACCTTCGAGCCGGACGAAATGGATGAAATCAACAAACTTTTGGAATCAGACAGCACTTATTCCGGAGCCGATGAAGTGGTTTTAATTTTATTTGAAATTTTAGCTCAGGAGCAGGAGTTAAACGAATACCATGAAACCGTAGGGCTTTTAGAAAAAGCGCTGGATTCCTTTTTCAATCTGGGGAATATCAGCTCGGCCTGTCTCCTGGTGAAGAAATTGAAAGAAGAAGAACAAGCTCAAAAACCTACCTCCAAAACCAAAACGGACCGGCTCAAAGCCGCCATAGAAAGAGCCGGGGATAAAGAGCGCATCCATAAATTAGCCCGGCTTTTAAATGAAAATAAAAATATCGATATAAAATTAATCAAACAATATCTGGAAATTTTGCCCGCCAATGCCATTTCCAGTCTGATTTATCTTTTAGGGGAACTAAACCATTTTGCAGCCCGCAAAGTGGTGTGTGAAGTTCTGGAAGAGTTGGGACGGACTCATTTAGATTTGATTGGCAACGGAATTTTTGATAGCCGCTGGTTCGTAGTCCGAAATATTGTGTGGGTCTTGGGAAATCTCAAAGCTCCCAAGGCCTGCGATTATTTGAAAAGAACCCTGAAGCATTCCGACACCAGAGTCCGGCGAGAGTCGATTATCTCCTTAGCCAAAGTGGGCACTCCTCAAGCTTATGATTATCTGATCGCAATTTTACCGGACCCGGAACGGAAAATCCGCTCGCTGGTTCTAAAAGCTCTGGTAGCTGGCCAAGTCAAAAATGCCGTAAATCCTCTGTGGGAGATGGTTTTAGACAAAAAGTTCAAAGAAAAAGGCACGGAAGAATGGAAAGGTGTCATTGAAGCTATTGCAGCCATCGGAGAAGAAGAAGGTTCCCTGCTTCTGAAAAAATTAATCAGAAAAAGAAATTGGTTTCAAAAATCTTATTGGAGTGAACTGAAACATCTGGCTATCAAAGCCCTGGAAAGATACCCCAATGCCATTACCCTGGCGATTTTATACGAGCTAATCTCCAAAGCTCCCGGCCCCTTAAGGCCGGTGGTAAAATCTGCCTTAAAAAAAGTGGAGGCGAGGCAGCCTGCCAAATCCGGGGAGGAAGAACTTGGATAGAACCAAAGAAAAAGTACCCGGGACTCAAAAAATTACCCTGAAAGATTTCGACAGAACTATCCAGGATTTGGGGAAAAGTTTTATCAATCAGCTCTACGTTACCATCAAAACTGCTCAGATCTATGAGCCCAACAATTATGCCTATCTAAAACAGAGTCAGAACTTAGCTAAGGTCATCAGACGACTGTTAGAAGAGAAAAATGAAATTTTTCTGCAACTCAAAGAAGGGTATTTATTTCTGAACGAAGTTCGCTTAAAATTTGATTTTGCCGGCTATATCGGGAACAGCTTCGTCATCGAAGAGCTGGAGCGAACCAAAATCGGGACCATCACCATCCTGCCGGAGGTAGACCAAAGAGAGGTGGATAAATTTGTCTATTTATTAAACCATTTTGATTCAGACCCACCCAATATTTTTGAGCTGATCCAAAATCGTCTATCCGAAGTGGGGATTGTGCATATCGGGATTGAAAAATATGCGGACCAGAATCTTAATCTAACCGATATGGCGGCCTTAGATAATCGCAAAATAGCCAAGAAAACTTTCTTCAAAGCCATTTCATTAGCCCAAGAGATAATGACCAATGTCCGGAATTCCAAAGCCGTGAATATCGCCAAAGCCAAAAGAGTGGTACAAACCATGGTGGATCAGATTATCAAAGATGAGGCCTTATTTTTGGAGCTATCCACCATCAAGAACTTTGACGAATATACCTTTGTGCATTCTGCCAACGTCTCAGTTTTATCCATTATTTTAGGGTTGCGTTTAGGTTTGGACAGAAAAAAATTATCGGAGTTAGGGTTTGCGGCATTGTTTCATGATATTGGAAAAGTAAAATTGCCCATCGATTTAATCAACAAGCCGGCCCAATATGATGAACTGGATTGGGCTATGATGCAAAAACATCCTATTATGGGAGTAAAGACTCTGGTTTTTACTAGAGATATTGATGAATACACTTCTCGAGCCGTTCTAGTAGTATTCGAACATCATATGCATTTGGATTTATCCGGCTATCCCAAGGTTAAAAATCACCGTTCTATCAATCTTTTCACCCGGATTGTCAATATCTCCGATGCTTACAACGCTATGACCTCCGGCCGGGTTTATATCAAAGAAGCTATCCCTCCGCATGAAGCCCTGAGAAAAATGGTGAGAACTTCCGGCGTCAATTTCGACCCGGTTTTACTCAAGCTTTTTGTCAATATTATGGGGATTTATCCGGTCGGCTCCTTGGTTATGCTGGATACCAAAGAGATAGGAATTGTGTTCAAATCTAATATTGACAATCCTTATCGACCCAAGGTGAAAATTATTGGTGATAGTAAGGGGAAAAAAGAGATTATAGAGATTGTGGACTTGAATAAATTAGATGATGCTACCGGCACCTTCAAACGCTCGATTGTTAAAGCTCTGGATGCCAATAAATATAATATCAATGTCTCTAAGTATTTGGTGGATTATTAAATAAATAGTTTACTTCTAAATTTTCACCCCACCCTTCCCTCCCCTTAAGGAGGGGGAATTTTTACAGGCAACAACCTCCAATGGGTAACGGGTTTGGTCCCCCCTTGAAAACTTTGTTCACCAAGAAAACTATATCTAGCACGGTAGTTTGAGTATCGGCATTGGCATCGGCACGACAAGCTGGAGCAGGTATAGCCGCACCTTTAAAGACAATGTTGACCGCACTGATGATATCGACTACCCCATATTTGTCATCCCCATTAAAATCTGCAGGTTTGGCTGGACAGGAGAGAGATAGATTTTTTAAGACCGAAATTGTAGAAGCACTATAATTGGCAGTGGCTAAATCCAAATCACCATCCCCATTTAAATCCGCAGCAAAAACTGAGATAGGCCCACTTCCTACCCCGTAGTCGATTCTATCACCGAAAGTTCCATCTCCGTTATTTTTTAAAACGCTAACAGTGCTGCTATTATAGTTGGTTATAGCTAGATCTTTGTCTCCATCCCCGTCTAAATCCGAAGCAAAAACTGAGATAGGGCGCCCTCCTATTCCGTAGTCAACTTTAGGAGCAAAACTTCCATCTCCGTTATTCTTCAGAACTGTAACTTTATTTCGCGAATCTCTTACTAAAGCTATATCTTGGTCTCCGTCATTATCTAAATCTGAGGCTAAAATTGAGGCATGAATCCCTCCTGCTGGTCCGGCTAGATACTGGACTGCAGCTGTAAAAGTCCCGTCACCGTTGTTCTTTAAAACCGAGAGGTAGGGCTGACCCATATTTAATGCTGCCAAATCTTGGTTTCCATCACCATCCAAATCTGACGCTAAAACTGAACTAGGAAAACTATAGATTCCGGTTTCAAAATCAACTTTGTCAGCAAAAGTTCCATCCCCATTATTCTTTAAAACCGAAACGTTATCGCTGCCCTGATTTGCAACCGCTAAATCTTGGTCTCCATCTTTATCTAAATCAGCACTATAAACTGAGGCAGGGTTGGCTCCTACCGGATATTCAATGTGGGTTGAAAAAGTGCCATCAGCATTGTTTTTTAAAACCGAAACTGTGCCGCCGTCATAATTCGCTGTAGCTAAATCAAAGTCTCCATCCCCATCTAAGTCTGATGAAAAAACTGAGTAAGGGTAATATCCAGTTTCATAACCTACTTTGGCAGGGAAAATGCCACCTCCCTGGTTTTTTAAAATTATAACAGTATTATAACTTGTAGCTGCCAAATCAATGTATTTGTCTTCGTCAAAGTCAGCAGCAAAAATAGAAACATTGTTGTATCCGGTCCAATAATCAATTTTATTAGGGAAAACCCCTTGTCCATCATTATTTAGGACTGCCACTGAGTTACTATAGCGATTTGTGGCAGCTAACTCAAAGTCGCCATCGCCGTCTAAATCAGAAGCAAAAACTGAAAGGGGTTGTACTCCCACCCCATAGTCATTTTTTGCGGCGAAAGTGCCATCTCCTTTGTTCTTTAAAACCGAGACTGTATGGCTACCCAAATTTGCCGTTGCCAAATCCTTATCTCCGTCTCCATCTAAATCTGAGGCAAAAACAGAGACAGGTATATCTCCTGTCTCGTATTTCAGTTCAGAAGCAAAGGTTCCGTCTCCATTATTCTTTAAAACCGAAACAGAATATTGATATTCACAAGAATTTGCTGTGACTAAATCTTGGTCTGCATCGCCATCTAAGTCTGAAGCAAAAACTGAGCGAGGACAAGAACCCGTTCCATAATCCATCTTGGCGGCAAAGCTCCCATCTCCATTGTTCATCAAAACTGAAATGCTGCCACTACTGCCATTTACCACTGCTAGATCTTGGTCTCCATCACTGTCTAAATCCGAAGCAACAACATGGACAGCACCTGTATTGGCCTCGTAATCAACCTTCTCCGCAAAAGTGCCGTCTCCATTATTCTTCAACACTGAAACAGTATTGCCTTGGGCCTCAGCCCAATTTGTCACGGCTAAGTCCTGGTCACCATCGCTATCTAAATCTGAGCCAAAAATTGAGGTAGGTCCAATTCCAGTCGAGTAATCAATCTTTGAGGCGAAAGTTCCATTTCCATTGTTCTTTAAGACAGAAACGGTATTGCTTTTATAATTTGAGGTAACTAAATCTTGTTTTCCATCTCCATCTACATCCGTGGCCACAACAAAGATTGGTCTTGCTCCCGCTCTATAATCCACCTTATCAGCAAAAGTTCCATCTCCTTTATTCATCAGTACTGAGATGGAGGTGTCTTGGTCAAAAAATAACCCAGAATTTGTTACTGCCAAGTCTAAGTCTCCATCTCCATCTAAGTCAGAGACAACAATAGAAAAAGGTTCACTACCCACATCATAGCTTATCCAGGTATCAAACAGAGGCTGAAAAGCAAAAATGCCAGAGGGGATAGAAAAGATTGTCAAAAGGACAACCAGGCTTTTTAATTTTGACATAAAACCTCCCTTAAAATCAAGGGTGAATATTTTTGGTTACACTTTATTATATAAAGAATCGAAAGTAAATTGTCAAGCCTTTTTTTGATTAAAATGAATCATGCGAGTGAATTTTTTTTGGTTGGGTCAGGAGACCCAACCCTACCCAGAAGTAGTTGTCAAAATTTGAAATTTAAAACCAATTTAATCTCTTGTTTTACAATATCAGTTTCAGGCACCAGACCCCAGCGGGGTTCCTCTCTTTCCTCTTTTTCAAAGCTGGAAAGCTGGGCATCCGCGTAAGCATCCCACATTGAAATAAAAATCACTCCGGCGGTCCACCATAAAAATAGGTTACGATTGTCCTTGTGATACTGATACTGGTTGAATTCAAAAGTTTTTAAAGGATTGGTGTCCGGCAGGGCCTCAAAAATTTTCTTATGCTCATTCATCCTTCTCCACTCCACCACCGCCCCGGCTATCAAACTCCCTTCACCCAAAAAAACTATAGCAGCTTTGAGATATTTTTTATTATAAAACTGCCCCCAGCCGGGAAATATTACCGAACGAAACAAAGCTCCGCTAGGGGAACGCAAAGTGGTCCGGGAGCTGTCGGCTGGAGACAAATTTAGCTTTTCGGCTGGCGTGGATATACTAAGAAGCATGACCAATAATAACCCACCCCAAAGTGGTTTTGATTTCCGCATAATTTAAAATACCAATTCATAATCTTAAAAACAAGAGGGATTAAAGACTTGACTAAAGCAGAATTTATTGCTTATTTAAAAGAGCAGGTATGCCTAAGAGAATCAGTTTATCCCCGGCCTTAGAAGAGAAATTACTTTCCGCCAAAAAAGTTGTGATTTTAAGCGGTGCCGGCGTTTCTTCCGAAAGCGGAATCTCCACCTTCAGAGATAAGGACGGGCTGTGGGAAAAATTCAAACCGGAAGATTTAGCCACCCCTTCTGCTTTTCAAAGAAATCCCCAATTAGTCTGGGAATGGTATGCCTACCGCAGAAAAAAAATCCAGAGCGTAAAACCCAATCCGGCTCATGTGGCCATAGCCAAAATGGAGAAAATTTTTCCGGAGTTTCTTCTGGTCACGCAAAACATAGATAACCTGCATCAAAAAGCCGGTTCCAGGAAGTTGGTGGAATTGCACGGAAATATAAACCGGAATAAATGTTTTACTTGTGAAAAAATATCTTCCGATTCGAAATCTGATTCTAAAACCGTCCCTCCTTTATGCCCCTGCGGCGGCTACTTAAGACCGGATGTGGTCTGGTTCGGCGAGCTTCTGCCCGAAAAAGCGTTAGAGCCGGCTCAGCGGGCTTCCATAGAAGCAGAGCTTTTCTTCTCGGTAGGCACCTCAGCCCTAGTTTATCCGGCCGCTTCGCTCCCTTTTTTAGCCAAAGAGGCCGGGGCTTTCGTAGTAGAGATAAACACGGGAGAAACCGAGATTTCTCCGGCAGTGGATGAACTGCTTTTAGGAAAAGCCGGAGAAATTTTACCCGTGATAGTTAAATTTCTAAAACAGAATAGGAAAAACAAAAAATGACTCAATTACCAGAAAAAGTTCAGAAAAGCTTAAAAGATTTTGTAGAGGATTTAAAAAATCTTTATTCCGACCAGCTGGTTTCGGTGATTCTGTACGGCAGCGCGGCCGGGGAGGATTTTGTAGCCGGTCGCTCGGATATCAATACCATAGTTATCCTGAAAAAAGTAGATTTTGACTCTTTGCAAAAGTATCAAGCCCGGCAAAGAAAGTTTGAAAAGCTGGGGATTGTAGCTCCGCTATTTCTAGAGCCGGAATATATTCAGAGTTCAGCCGACAGTTTCCCCATAGAATTTTTGGATATAAAAAATCAGAATAAAGTTCTCTACGGAGAAGATTTCTTTTCCGGACTGGAAATTCACGTCACCCATCTGAGGTTACAGTGTGAACAGGAGATAAAGGGGAAATTAATCCGCCTAAGGCAGCATTTTTTAGAAGCCGGGACCTCCACTGAAAAGTTAGAAAAACTCTTAAGCTCCTCTTTGGCCTCATTTATCCCGGTCTGGAGAAATATGTTACGGCTCAAAAATAAAAATCACATCCACGGTAGCGCCGATATCTTGAATCAAATTGAAAAAGAGTTCGGATTTTCCACTGAAGTATTCAGAAAAATCTGGAAGCTTAAAAAGAAAGAATCAAAGCTTAACTCTGAGGAGTTGCAGAATCTATACGCCGATTATTTAGAGAGGGTGCGGGAGCTGGCTTTAAAAGTGGATAAAATATCAAATTTATGAAGAGATTTTCCTCAGTTTTAGCTGTTATACTAATTAGTTTTTCTTGCGCTTACTACAATACCTTTTACCTGGCCAGGAAAGATTTCAATAGAGCCGAAGAGAATCGCAAAAAAACTCAGAACCCCAATCCCCAGGTGCAGGGTGCTCTGTATACCGAAGCCATCAAGAAAGCTTCCAAGGTTCTGGATTTTTACCCCAAGTCCAAATGGGTGGATGATGCCCTGCTTCTAATCGGCAAGGCCTATTATCACCAGGCCGAATTCAACAAATCGGAAAGAAAATTCCGGGAGCTGATTGCCAATTTCCCCAAGTCCAATTTAATTTATGAGGCCTATCTTTATTTAGGATTATGTGAACACCGCTTAAAAAACCCCCTGGAAGCCAAAGAGGCCTTCAACTCGATTTTGAACTCCCCCAAAGCCAAAGAGCTGAGGCCGCAAGCCACCCTGGCTTTAGCGGAAATGGCTTTGGAACAAAAAGATTATCCCCAGGCCTTAAGTTTCTATCAGCAAATTTTGACTAACTATAAGAAAAATCCCAAAGCCGGAGAGTGCCAGTTTAAAATGGCAGAGGTTTATGAAAATCAAAATAATTACGGCGAAGCCCTCAAAGCTTACAGCCAGGTCAAAAATTACACCTCGGATTGGGACTTAATTTATCGGGCGACCTTCAAAACCGGAGAGATTTCCTATTCACAGAAAAATTATCCCCCGGGGTTGCGAATCTTTGCTTTACTTTTGAAAGAAAAAAGATATTTTGACAGACAAGCTCAGATAAAATTAAAGTTAGCAGAAGGGTACAATTTGTCCGGAGAAGAGCAAAAAGCCATCCAAGTTTTTCAAGAAATTAACACCGCCTATCCCAAAACCGAGGCCTCGGCCCAGGCTTTTTATCAAACCGGGCTGATCCATCAAAACCAGAAGGAGGATTTGAAAACGGCCAAGGAATTTTATGAAAAAGCCAAAGAAGAGAGACCCGGCTCGGAATTTGCCAAATTAGCTTTGCAGAAATCGGCCGACATTGCCAAATTAGAAGAGTATCAAAAATCCCTTTCCTCCGAAGAGACCGAAGAATCGGCCAAAACCCGCTTTTTGTTGGCTGAATTTTACTTAACCCAGATGGATAAACCGGACTCGGCTTTAGCCGAATACCGCTCCTTAGTGGAATCCCATCCCAATTCAGAGTATACCCCTAAAGCCCTTTTGGCCATGGCCTGGATCTGCCACACTCATTTAGGCGACACAGTCGGTTCCAAGAAAATCTGTGAAGAGATATTGGAAAAATACCCCAACTCGGATTATACCAAACCGGCCAAGAAATTTCTGAATATTTACCCGGAGATATTAGCTTTAGATATGCCGGAGATTCTTCATCTACAGGCCGAATCTTTGCTTTTGATTCACCACCAGGTTGATTCGGCTTTAGCCATCTATCAAAAAATCATTGAGCAGTTCCCCAGCTCCTCTTGGGGTGCCAAGGCCTTATATGCTATGGTCTGGGCTAAAGAAAATTACGAACTTTTGCCAGATTCAGAAATTTTGCTGGCTTATCAGGAAATTTTAGATAAGTATCCAGATTCAAAGTATGCCTCGGTGGCCGAGGCCAAATTAGGGAAGAAAAAACCGAAAACCGTAGATACCACAGCAGTGGATACCTCTGCCAGCCTGGCAGTAGATTCAATTCCCAAAGATAGCTTAGCAGCCAATCCGGATGTGGATATAGAGCAATTAAAAAAACAGTATCCACGGCCACCTTTACCCAAATTTAAAGGACCGGTAATTTATCCCATAACTCGTTTAGACCAAAAAATTACCGGAAGAGTGGGGATGAAGATTATGATTGATTTTTTGGGAGCGGTGCGAGAAGCAACAGTATTATATACCTCCGGTTACCCGGACATAGACAAAGCGGCTCAGGATGCGGCTTTAAAAACACTGTTCGACCCTTTGCTGATACCGCCGGAGCAATATAACAGCTGGTTTTTTTATGAACTCTTGGTCTTGCCGCCACCATAACGGTTCAACTTTGTTCACTATAAATGGTCTATCAAACTGACAGCCCGGTTTTAGAAAATATTCGTCTAGGGGAAGACTGTTATAGGTTAATTTTAAAAGCTCCAAAAATCGTTGACAACTCCTGGGCTGGAAATTTTGTTCACATCCAAGTCAACCCCTTTTTTTATCCTCTCTTGAGAAGAGCTTTCTCCATTCATGAGGTAGACCGGAAAAAAGGGAACTTGGAAGTGGTTTTTAAAGTCATAGGTGCCGGGACCGAGCATCTCTCAGGCAAAAAGAAGGGTGACACAGTCAATCTTCTGGGACCTTTGGGGAATATTTTCAGCTATCCGGATAACGAAGATATCTCCATAATGATTGCCGGAGGTCTGGGGATTGTGCCGGTTTACTTTTTAACCCGGGATTTGTTAAGGAAAAAACATAGAGGGAAAATATATTTCCTGTATGGCGCCAAAGAGAAAGAGCAGCTGTACTGTCTGTCAGATGTAAAAAAGTTGCCCAAACTAAAAGTAGAAACTTTATACTCCACGGATGACGGCAGTCACGGTTTTAAAGGATATTTAGATATGCTTTTAAAACAGGTTTTGGAAAAAGAGGATAAAAGCAGAGTTAAAATTTATGCCTGCGGACCGGAGGGGCTTTTGGCTAAACTTTCACATTTAGCCAAAGAAGAAAATTTGTTCTGTCAGCTTTCTTTGGAAGTGGGAATGCCCTGTGGGATGGGGACCTGTATGGGATGTGTGGTAAAATATAAGAGAGATTGCAGCTCTCCGCTAACTTTTAAGCGGGTATGTTGCGAAGGGCCGGTTTTCAAGGCCCAAGAGGTGATATTGGATTGATGGTTCGAGCAACTCGCCATAAAAATATAGACTTAGCTATCGAAATTGCCGGAGTGAAATTTGAAAATCCGGTGATGGTGGCTTCCGGAACTTTCGGATACGGGAAAGAGTATGCGGATTTGGTGGACATAAATCAAATCGGAGCGGTAATCTCCAAAACCTTGACTGTTGTTCCCCGGGACGGACATCCCCCTTTAAGAACTTTTGAAACACCCTCCGGGATGTTGAATGCCATCGGATTGCACAATATAGGCGTGGATAATTTCATAAACGAAAAAATGAAATTCCTGCGAACCAAGAAAACCAAAGTGATTGCCAATATCGCCGGCTCAACCATCGAAGAATATGTTCAGGTAACAGAAAAGCTAAATCAAGTCGAAGGTCTCCACATGCTTGAAATCAATATCTCCTCTCCCAACGTCAAAAGAGGATGTATGGAATTCGGCTCCCGGGCTGATTTAACTTACGAGTGTGTCAAAGCAGTCAAAGAAGTCAGCCGATATCCGCTGATGCCCAAGCTTTCCCCCAATGTAACAGATATTGTGGAAATTGCCTTAGCCTGCCAGGAAGCCGGAGCTGATTGCATCTCTTTAATCAACACTCTGGTGGGAATGGCGATTGACTGGAAGAAGAAAAAACCGGTTTTGTCCAATATCACCGGCGGGCTTTCCGGTCCGGCCATTAAGCCGGTGGCGTTGGCGATGGTCTGGAAGGTTTATCAGAAAATAAAAGTGCCTCTGATCGGGGTAGGTGGAATAATGAATACTCAAGATGCAGTGGAGTTTTTTATGGCCGGAGCTTCGGCTATTCAGGTGGGGACTGTCAATTACGTGGACCCCCAAGCTTCGGTCAAAATTGTAGAAGGGTTGAAAAAATATTGTTCAGAGAATAAAATTTCTTCAATCAAAGAGCTAATAGGAATAGCTCATAAATGAAGCCGAGTTTCTATATAATAGTTGCAACTATAATCATTTTAGCAGTTTTTTTTCTTACTTACAAGCTCACGCATGATTATACTTTAGCAATAGGAGTGGCGACTGTTTCAGCAACGATACTTGTTCCAATTACTTTAACCACGATTAAGCAAAGAGAATCTCTCAATAGAGAAATTAAAGAGAAAATCTATGCTGTGGTACATAGACAATTAGAAGCTTTTTTGCAACCGGCAAGTCATACTGTCCGGTTTGACAGCAACGGTAGGGATTTAAGTATTAGTTGGGACTGGAATGCTATTAAAAACCAAGAATTTCACCTAGCTTATCGGATACCAAAAGATCTCTTCAAGAGATTAAAAGAATTTACAGAAGTCCTTAGTAGATACAAGGATAGCTTTACTCAATGTGTCAAGGAAATTCTTAAGGAAATGTCATCGAGAGTGAAGAATTATTGGGCAAGTGGAAGTAAGGAAGTTTTTTATGTTGAAATTAAAGTCAGGGGTAAAGGAGGTCATTTTAGTTTCGATATGTTTGAATGTTTATTTCTACAAAAAGACATCAGAAAAACTCTACTAGAATTTAGATTAAAAAACGAAGCAGAGGCTGAAATTAAATGTAATTTTTTGAATGGCGCACGGGAATCATTGTATATTGAGCCTATTGAAAACAAGGTTATCGAATTTTTTGAAGAATTGTTCCAACATATAAAAGAAAAATCCGAAAATTACAAAAATTTAGTTTCATCCAGAGAATCTGCTAAAGATTTAGCTCATCAAATTTTAAAAAGTATTTCGCCATCTTGAGATCATGAATTTTATAGAAAAATATTTAAAAGCATCACAAAAAAATAACTCGCTAGTCTGCATTGGTTTAGATTCCGACTTAAATAAAATCCCCAAATTTCTTTCAAAATCCCGAGACCCTCTGTTTGAATTCAATAAAAAAATAATTGATGCCACTTCTGATTTGGTCTGTGCTTACAAGCCCAATATGGCTTTCTACGAAGTCGGAGGAAGTGCCGGACTTACCTCCCTGAAAAAAACAATTCAGTATATCCCTAACCATATTCCGGTAATTTTAGATGCCAAAAGGGGAGATATCGGAAATACCAATAAGATGTATGCGAAGGAGATTTTTGAGTACTTCGGAGCGGATGCCACTACAGTTTCTCCTTATTTAGGAGAAGATTCGATTGCTCCTTTTGCCGAATACCAGGACAAATTGACCTTTGTGCTATGTCTGACTTCCACCCCGGGAGCCAAGGATTTCCAGCTTTTAGAACTTTCTGGGAAACCGCTATATAAAATAGTAGCCGATAAAGTTAAAAGCTGGGATAAAAATAAAAACTTGGGGTTGGTGGTGGGTGCAACTTTTCCAGAACAGTTGAAAGAGATTAGAGAAATGGTGGGGGATATGCCGATTTTAATTCCGGGAGTGGGGGCTCAAGGCGGAGACTTAGAGAAAGTAGTGCAATATGGGATAAATAAAAATGGGAAAATGGCCATCATAAATTCATCCAGAGAGATAATATTCGCCTCCGCTGAAAAAGATTTTACCGAAAAAGCCAGAGAGAGAGCTATGGGCTTAAGGGATAGTATAAATCAAGCTCTAAAACAAAAATAAATTTATGAAATTAGTCACCGGTCAAGAGATGAAGGAAATTGACAGAATCGCCATTGAAAAGTATAAGATTCCATCTTTGCAACTGATGGAGAAAGCCGGTTTCGGAACCGCTCAAGTGGCTGGTAAAATGTTAGGTGAAGTTAGAGGGAAAACCGTTTTCATCTTCTGCGGCAAAGGGAATAATGGAGGAGATGGATTTGTAGCTGGGATGTATTTAGCCAAGCAGAAAGCCAAAGGCAAATTTTTTCTTTTGGGGAAAAAAACTGAACTTAAAGGGGATGCTCAAGTAAATTTGAAAAAAGCTTTGAAGATCAAATTGCTTCTAGCGGAAATAGCAGATTTGAAAAAGATTCCAGAAAAATTAGAGTGTGACTTGATAATCGATGCGATTTTCGGCACCGGATTTAAAGGGGAAGTAGCTGGATTAGAAAAAGAAGTTATCAAAAAAATCAATGAGTCAAAAATACCGGTTTTAGCGGTAGATATCCCTTCCGGTATAGATGCTGATAGCGGAAAGTGGCTCGACTCCGCTCGCCATAAATCAATTTGTGTCCAAGCCAGTGAGACAGTAACTATGGGTCTGCCGAAAATCGCCCAAGTTTTTTATCCCGGGAAAGAGTTTTGCGGAGAGTTGACGGTAGTCGATATCGGAATCCCCGAGGAAGTTATTCAATCTGTAAAATCAGATCTGAATTTCATCACAAAAGATGAAGTAAAAAAATTTCTCCCCCAAAGGCCGGGGGATGTTCACAAAGGGGATTGCGGGAAGATTTTTATTTTAGCCGGTTCGACTGGCTTGACCGGAGCGGCTTGTTTGGCTTCTTTGTCTGTTTTAAGAATCGGAGCAGGGTTAGTCACTTTAGGAGTGCCGGAAACTTTGAACCCAATTTTTGAAATCAAATTAACTGAAGTAATCACCAAGCCACTACCGGATGTGGGAAAAAAGGGAGCTTTAGCTTTACGGGGTTTGGGTGGGATGGCACAACTTTTAGAAAATTCTGATTGCCATGCCATAGGTCCTGGATTGGGTCGACATTTTGAGACTTTGGAATTAGTTAGAAGATTAGTCACTTCACGAATAAACAAACCTTTAGTTTTAGATGCGGATGGATTGAATGCTTTTGCCAAAGATTCCACTCCTTTGAAAAACTTACCTTATCCTGTGATTCTGACTCCTCATATTGGGGAGCTTTCTCGCTTGATAAATTTGCCCATCAAAGAAATTGCCAGAGATAGAGTTTATACTGCCAGAAAAGTTGCCCAGGAATATAATTTAATTCTAGTTTTAAAAGGGGCACCCACTTTGGTAGCTGAACCATCCGGACAGGTTTATGTCAATTCAACCGGAAACCCAGGGATGGCTACGGCTGGTTCAGGAGATATTTTGACCGGAATGATTGTAGGGCTTTTGGGGCAAAAGTTGAAATTGGATAAAGAGAAACCAAGTTTACAAATTGCCTTAGAGTCTGCCCTATGCGGAGTTTACTTACATGGTTTGTGCGGGGATTTGGCTAAAAAAGGGAAGACGGAATACGGATTGATTGCAGGAGATATTTTAGAGAAGATACCGGAAGGGATAAAAACCATAATCCAGAAAATCTAACTCGTATTCTTTTAAAAGTTATTATTTTCCGACTTGAAAGAATCAGGTTAACTTCAAAATTTTTTAAATGAAACTAGCTTCAGCAAATTCAGTTTGGGTCAACTTTTGCCAGCACATTAAGGGAGATTTACTATTTTTAATTTTCACTTTAAGTCGGGTGCAGGGACCCGACTCTACCCAGAGAGGGTTACACTGGGTAGCTCTGGGTCCGCGAACCCAAAGCTATTAATTATAAAATGCGCAAAATCAATTTATTATTATTTACATTAGCCCTTTTATTCAATTATACTGATTCACTTGCTAGAGGGCGTTATGCTCCAGGTGATTGGGTCAGCTACACCAATCTAAGATTCGTCACCTCCATAGCTCAGGATTTCCGCTACATTTATTTCGGCACCACCGGAGGAGTTATGCGCTACAACAAATTTTCAGAATCCTGGGAAGATCCCTGGACCGAATCAGACGGACTTATAAGCAACCGGGTCACCCAGATAGCCTACGACCCCAGATATGACCAGATCTGGTTTCAGACCACCCGCGGGCCCTGCTATTACCAGCCCACTTTCCAGGAATGGTTTTACGGTGGAACCTTCCCGGACAGTTTAGTGCAGACCGGAAAAGAAAAAATAGATTTACCCCACTTTTTCATGGAATTTGGCTACAATTTTTTTAAAGATGCCGGCTACATCGAAGATCAATTATTAAGAAAATACCCCATACGGCTGTATCTGAAAGATGACTGGGATAATGTCTGGTTCGCTAGCGGTGGTTTGGGAGTGGCAGTTGGAAATTTAAGGAGCTTACAGTTAAAATTAAATAGATTTGGTCTGGCAGAAAACAACGTCAAAACCATTTTTTACGACCAGGATAAAAATGAAATATGGCTCGGCGGTGTAGGGAGTTTTTCCCCGGCCCGAGGAATCACCAAATATAATCTGGGGAACAAAAGCTGGGAGTATTACGAGGCCTTTTACACTCAAAACCTGCAGACCAATGAAATCAACTTAATCCAGGGAGATAACCAAAATATCTGGCTGGGCACTCCGGAAGGTTTGATAAAATATGATAAGAAAAATCAAAGTTTCAAAAGCTATAACAGTTTTGCCGGACTTTTAGATGATAATATATTATCCCTAAAACCGGATGGAAGATTTTTGTGGATCGGAACCAAATTTGGCGTAAACCTGTACGATTCTAAGAAAGATTCTATGATAGCTCTCAGTGACGGCTTACCACAAAGGCCTTATATTAATTCAATCGAAACCGACTCCAACTGGGTCTGGGTGGGAACTAGAGTGGGTGTCTATCGTCTGACTAAAGGGGAAGCTACCTGGTATAAATTCACCACACCAGAAGGGATGATTGGCGGGAGAGTGAAGTGCATTACGCGAGTTGAAAATGAAATCTGGTTTGGATCGGATTTAGGAATTTTAAGCTATAATTTAAAAACCGAAGCCAGAAACATTTATCATAACCACACCGAATTGCCCGGGGATGAACCCCAGCAGATAGCGGTAACACAAAAAGTGCTCTGGGTAGCGACTCCGGGTGGGGCACTAAAAATGGATAGAAGCAGCGGGATTTGGAGAGTTTTTACCACAGCTGACGGGCTTTTGGATGATAACATCCAAGCCCTGTGGTTAGACGGAGATTATGTCTGGTTTGGCACCCCAAAGGGATTGACCAGATTTTATTGGAACAGTCCCCGAAGGATTGACTAAGAAAGTAAAGCGGGCGGAGATGAACTCCGCCCCTACGCGAGATAATAAAAATTAAATGGAATTAAAAAAAGTCGGGGAGTTCGGTCTAATAGAGGTAATTAAAAAAACGGTTTTCAACCGTAATAAAAAAATTATAGTCACCATCGGGGATGATGCGGCTATTGTAAAACCTTCTCCCGGCAAATATTTAATTCTAACCACTGACACTCTTCTAGAAAATCTTCATTTTGATCTGAGCTATTTTAGTTTTAGACAATTGGGTCATAGAGCATTGACAGCTAATTTATCCGACATAGCCGCTGTGGGTGGATTACCTGTTACTGCTTTAGTTACCTTGGGGCTTCCCTCTTATGTCAGTGTTGAAAATGTATTAGAGCTGTATTCCGGAATGAATCTTTTAGCTAAAAAGTTTAACTGTCCCATTTCAGGCGGAGATGTTACTTCATCCCCCAAGGGTTTGTTTATTACCATAACAGTTTTAGGAGAAGTCGAAAGAAACTTTCTGACTTTAAGGTCAAAAGCTAAAGCCGGGGATTTGATTGGTGTGACGGGAGAATTGGGCGAATCGCACACTGGTTTAAAATTGTTACAAAAAGCTAAAAAAGATAAAAGAATAAAATTTCCAAAAAATTTGGTGCAGAAACATTTAACACCACAGCCCAAAATCTTTGAAGCCAGAGAGATTATTAAAAAATTGAAACCGAATTCTATGATTGATATCAGTGACGGACTGGCATCTGAAGTAAGTCATATCGCCAAGGCCAGTAAATTAGGTGCTGTGATTTTTGAATCCGAAATTCCTTTAAGCCCAAAAGCCAGAAAAGCCGGAAAAATTTTGAATAAAAATCCGCTAAATTGGGCTTTGTATGGCGGCGAGGAGTATGAGTTGTTGTTTACTATTCCAAAAAGCGGGGTAAAGAGTTTGATTAAATTATCTAAAAAAATTAAGCTGACTCTGGTGGGTGAGATGAAAAAAGGAGCGGGTGTTTTTCTTGTGAACCGAGATGGGAAAAAAGAGAGAATAAAAAAAGGCGGATTCAAGCATTTTTGAGAGAAGAATTCACAACAGATGGTTCGGCACGCTCACCATAAGATGTAGCGGATTAAACAGATGTATATAACGTCCTGTTTTTACAGGACGTACGCCCTATATGAAATAGAGCGTTACATTTTTTGACCCACTTTTGTGACTTTCTATTCTCATGAAAATTTCTTATGTTTAAATCTATGTTAATCTTGGGGATTGAGACCTCCTGTGATGAGACCGCTGCCAGTGTGGTCCAAGACGGGGAAAAGATTTTATCCAATGTGATTTTATCCCAACTGGTGCATCAAAAATACGGCGGAGTGGTGCCGGAGCTGGCATCCCGGGAACATATTAAGTCCCTGGTTCCGGTTACTCAAAAAGCATTGGATGATGCCAAAATTACTTTAGATGATATTGATGGAATAGCTGTTACCCATGGTCCCGGTTTGGTCGGCTCACTCTTGATGGGATTGACATTTGCTAAGTCAGTGGCATTCTCCAAAAATAAACTCCTGATAGGAGTAAACCATTTAGAAGGACACCTATTCTCCAATTTTCTGGAGCATGAAAAGTTTTCACCACCCTTTATCTGTTTGATTATTTCCGGCGGACATACGCTTTTGGTTTATGTAAAAGATAAGGGACAATATGAGCTATTGGGACAGACTTTAGATGATGCGGCCGGTGAGGCGTTTGATAAGGTTGCCAGTTTGTTGAATCTGGGTTATCCGGGTGGACCTCTCTTGGATAAAACTGCCCAAGCCGGAGACAGAAATTTTGTCAAATTCCCCAGGGGAATGCTAAAGCCTGCCAAAAGCAGATCCGCCTGTGGCGGAGAGGATAATTTTAATTTCTCTTTCTCCGGTCTGAAGACCGCTGTGGCTTTGTATGTGCAGAAATTGTCCGAGTCGGAGAAGCAAAAACATCTGGCCGATATCTGCGCCTCGTTTCAGGAGGCGGTTGTTGATGTATTGGTGGGAAAATCTATCAAAGCAGCAGATGAGAAAAATTGTAAGAGAATTGCTATGGCTGGGGGGGTGGCTTGTAATTCCCGTTTAAGGGAAAGATTGAAAGACAGAGCTTCAGTTTTAGGCATTGATATTTTTTATCCTTCTCCTCTTTTGTGCACGGATAATGCGGCTATGATTGCGGCGGTGGGGGATTTTAGATTATCTAAGGGTGAAAAGTCGGAGTATAATTTGAAAGCGGTGCCGTATTTGAAGTTATAAATTTTCTCTTATTTTCCGAGGTAGCCGCAACCTTAAGGTTGCGAATGAATTGAGCGCAGACTGAAGTCTGCGGCTACCAAATAACTGACCTCTCGACTTCGCTCGGGGTGAACCCCTCCCTTATCTTCCCCTCAAGGGGAGGGAATTTTACTCCCTTTATCAAGAGAGCTTAAAAACCCTAACAATATCATTGACATTTTTAGCTTTTCAAGTATTTTGATTTTAAGCCCGAAAACTATCTGAAGGTAAAAATGAAAATTAAAAAATATATCTTTTTATTATTTCTATTTTATTCCTATATCCCTCTCTTAGCCCAGGTAGATACCGCTTGGGTCAGAAGATACAATGGACTGGGGAATGGCTGGGACCAGGCTTTTGCTTTGGCAGTGGATGATAGCGGGAATGTGTATGTGACTGGTTATAGTGGCAGTGGAACATCTGCTGATTATGCCACTATTAAATATGCTCCCGACGGGAATACTCAGTGGGTCAGACGGTATAATGGACCAGGGAATTCCATTGACTGGGCTTTTGCTTTGGCAGTGGATGACAGTGGGAATGTATGTGTAACTGGTAATAGCGCTGGTAATGGAACCTCAGGAGACTACGCTACCATCAAGTATTCTCCTTCAGGGGATACTTTGTGGGCCAGACGGTATAACGGGACAGGGAATGGCTTCGATGGAACTGTTGCCTTGGCTCTGGATGACAGCGGGAATGTATATGTGATTGGTGAGAGCTTCGGCAGTGGTACTGAGCGAGATTACGCCACAATAAAGTATTCTTCTTCTGGAGACACTCTCTGGGTCAGGAGATACAATGGACCTGTAGATGATGACGACGAGGCTTTTGCCCTGGCTGTGGATGACAGTGGGAAGGTATATGTAACCGGGTATAGCTTCAGCGGAACATCTGCTGATTATGTAACCATTAAGTATACTCCTAACGGAGATAGTTTATGGGTCATACGCTACAATGGACCGGGAAATCATAACGACATAGCTCGTGCCTTAGCGGTGGATGGCAGTGGGAATCTGTATGTGACTGGTCTGAGCGTTGGCAGTGGCACTGATTATGATTACGCTACCATCAAGTATTCCCCTGCTGGAGATACTCTGTGGGTCAGACGGTACAATGGAGCTGGGAATGACTTCGACGGCGCTGTTGCATTGGCTCTGGATAACAGTGGAAATATCTATGTAACTGGCTCGAGTTATGGCAGTGGAACTTCTGCTGATTACGCCACGATTAAATATGCGCCCAATGGGGATACGGTATGGGTTAGACGCTACCACGGAGGTGACTACGATGAAGCTAGAGCTTTGGCAGTGGATGATAGCGGGAATGTGTATGTGACTGGTTCGAGTGGGTTCTTTCCTAATTATGATTATACTACCATTAAGTATGCTCCCAACGGAGATACTCTGTGGGTCAAGCGGTATAATGGACCGGCGAATGAAATTGACAATGCTAGAGCTTTGGCAGTGGATAACGGTGGTAATGTGTATGTGACCGGTGAGAGCGATAGCGATACCGGCTCTTTTTTCCCCTCACAGTATGACTACGCCACCATCAAGTATGTTCAGTTTACCTGTCTTGCCAAACCCGGAGATGTTACCGGAGATAGCAAGGTGCTTTTGCCCGATATCGTGGCAATAATCAATTTTCTTTTTAAGAGTGCCCCTGCACCTAATCCTTTGTGTCGTGGCGATGCCAATGGAAATGGAACTGTTTTACTGCCCGATATTGTCTATTTGATAAATTTTATTTTCAAATCCGGTCCCGCACCCATAAAAAGTAGAGAATGCTGTTTGTAAAATTCGGGCGAAGGTAAACTTCGCCCCTACGCGTAGGGGTGGAGCTTGTCTCCACCCTTTGAACTAATCCCTCCCTTCACCTCCCCTATGAGAGAGGGAAATTTTATGCTCTAAACTTTTGACCGAATAAATTGTCTAAGGATACAACTGCCTTTAGGGTTTAGGACGTATTATCTTTTACCAGAGTTCATGGTTCGACTCGTTCCCCCGATGAATCGGGGTCAGAGTGAACAAGCTCACCATGAAGGAGCTTCGATGAAGAAAAAATGGTTGATAATAATCGGAATTGTGATTGTTGTTTTGGTGGTCGGGTATCCCTTTATCAAGAAAGATAAACCGGTCAAGAAAGACCAAGCCACCCTGACTTCAACCGCCACAGTCAAAAAAGGGGACTTATCCATCGTTATCAGCGCCACCGGCAAAATTGAGCCGATTAGAACTTTGGAAATAAGGTCCAAGGCCTCAGGTGAAATAATCCAATTAAATGTGGAGGATGGAGATAGGGTCAAAAAAGGTCAAGTAATTGCCAAGTTAGAGCAGACCACTGCCTTGAACGACTATGAGCAAGCCAAGGCGGATATGCAGGTTGCCAAAGTTACCTTAGACCAGAAAGAAAAAGAGTTCAACCGGCAGTCAGGGCTTTATAACAAACAGCTAATTTCAGAACAAGAGTTTGAAACTTCCAAATTAGGATTGGAGACGGCCAAGTCGCAGTTGGTTCGCTCAGAGGCGGCTTTATCCTCAGCCAAAGAAAGGCAGGATGACACGGTTTTAGAATCCCCCATGGACGGAATTATTCTGAAAAAATATGTGGAAGAAGGACAGGTAATCTCTTCCGGAATTTCCAATGTCTCCGGAGGAACCTTGATTGCTACCTTGGCCGACTTAAACTCGGTCTACGTCAAAGCCGATGTGGATGAGACCGACATCGGAAAAGTGGACTTCAACCAGAAAGTGGTGGTAATCGCCGACGCTTTTCCGGAAGAAAGGTTTATCGGAAAAGTTTTAAGAATTGCCCCTCTGGGACAAGTTGACCAAAATATCACGGTTTTTCAGGTCACCAGCCAGGTTAATAACTCACGCAGTCTGCTTAAAGCCGGAATGAACGTGACAGTTGAAATCATAGCCCAAGATTTGAAAGATGTGCTTTTGGTCCCCAATGAAGCGGTCAAAGCCGAGCAGGAGGCCTTGCAGCTGGCAGCCAAGTTTAATAATCCCGAAAAATCCAATTCGGAATCGGAGCAGGCCTGGGCTAAAAATCGCAATAACAATAATCCCGATAAATCGGGACAGTTTATGGTTAAACAGATGAATAAAGAGGAAAGCTCCCCGAAAAAATTTGTCTTACTTTTGGAAAAGGGAAAGCTCAAACCGGTGCCGGTTACCGTAGGTGTCTCGGACTTAGATTTTATTGAAATAAAGTCCGGTCTCAAAGAAGGGGAAGAAGTTTTGGCAGTCTCGGTCAGCCAGATGATGCAGGATAGGGAAGCCATGAAAGAAAGAATGAAAAGATGGACTGGCTTACCCGGCATGCAGAAAAAATAATGCCTCAATTATCTTCGACATAAATGAAAGCCAATTTCCAGCTGTTAGAGTCCATCCGGGTCTCCTTCAGCTCCCTTAAATCCAACAAGATGCGCTCGGCTTTGACTATGCTGGGGATAATAATCGGAACTGGTGCCGTAATTACTGTCATCGCCTTGGGGAAGGGAGCCAGTGAAGCAGTTCAAAGGTCCATCCAAGCCTTAGGTTCCAATTTACTTTTTGTCCGTCCTGGTGCAGCTAGAACCGGTTTTGTGCGACTCCAAGCCGGCTCTTCCACCTTACTTAGCAATGCGGATGCCAAAGCTATCGGAGAAAGATGTCCCTCAGTCTCTTCAGTGGTTCCAGAGAGTTTCCGTTTTGGGCAACTGAAATACCAGAACAAAAACTGGAACAGCCAGGTGGTGGGGACGCTCCCCGAATATCAAACGGTACGGAACGTCTCTGTCCGGGAGGGGTCATTTTTCACAGAAAAAGACTTGCTTCAGAAGGAAAGAATTTGTATATTAGGGTTTACAGTTTATGAAAATCTATTCGGCAACCAGCCGGCCCTAGGGAAAACCATCAAAATCAACGGGATCAATTTTACGGTCAAAGGAATTTTGGAGCCCAAGGGGCAGATGATGATGTTCAATCAGGACGATCAGGTCTTTATCCCTATCTCCACCGCCCAAAAACGACTTTTGGGCATAGACTTTCTTTCCAATATCAACATTCAGGCCAAATCTGAACTGCAGATTGACATGGCCGCTTTAGAAATAGAAAAGCTTTTGAGAAAAAGACATAAACTGCAGGGTCATGAAGAAAATGACTTCAATGTCCGGACCCAGCTAGATATTTTAGCCACCCGGGAAGAAACTTCCCGAACTTTTTCTTTACTTTTGGCCGGAATTGCCTTAGTTTCCTTGCTGGTGGGTGGAATAGGAATCATGAACATAATGTTGGTTTCGGTAACTGAGCGGACCCGTGAAATCGGAATCAGGATGGCTATCGGTGCCAGAAGAAAAGATATCTTATCCCAATTTTTAATCGAAGCTTTGGTTTTATCCGTATTGGGAGGTGTGTTGGGAATATTATTAGGGGTGTTAGGGTCGGTTGTCTTATCCAAAGCTGCTAACTGGAATACTCTGATTGCTCCTTCTTCTATTTTGATAGCTTTCTTTTTTTCGGCTTTGGTAGGAATTTTTTTCGGCTTATATCCTGCCAGGAAAGCTTCTGGCCTAGATCCGATTGAAGCTTTAAGATATGAATAAAATCCTCAAAAAGGATGTTGCCTCAATAAGATAATTGTGTTTGATTGTTAACAATTAAAAGGAGGAAGAATGGCCAGTAACAAGTTGTATGTTGGAAATTTAAACTACCAAGTTACCGAAGAAGAGTTGCGGACAATTTTTTCAGCTCACGGCCAGGTTTTGTCAGTTAATCTGATAGCCGGCAAAGGTTTCGGTTTCGTGGAAATGGATACCCCGGCGGCAGCCCAGGCGGCCAAAGAGGCTTTGAACGGGACTGACATGCAGGGTAGAACCATGAACGTGGATGAAGCCCGCCCGCCCAAGAAAAGAGAAGGTGGTGGCGGCGGAGGAGGCCGCGGAGGGTATGGAAAAAAAGGGGGATTCAGGGAAAGAAAACCACGCTGGTAGCTTTAAGGTCCCAGCTTCTCCAATTTTGGTTACACCATGGCTTAGCCATTAGTTTCCAGCTTAAGCCGTAATTTAAGTCTCTGGTGACGGTCATTAGCCATTGGTTTTATTAAATTGAAACAAAGAGTGAAAATCTACCGGGACCGGGATGCAAATTTAAATTTTCTCAAGAATAAAACCATAGGGATATTGGGTTACGGAAGCCAGGGACGGGCCCAATCCCAAAATTTAGCGGACTCGGGTTTTAAGGCAATAATCGGCTTACCACCAGAAAGTAAATCCAGAAAAGCCGCCATAAAAGATGGTTTCAGGGTTTATCTACCGCGAGAAATTCCAGAGAAAGCAGATATCATCTGCTTTTTAGCCCCGGATCACCTACACTCCGAAATTTTTAAAAAATCAATAGAGAAAAACCTCAAATCCGGCCAGTCTTTAATCTTTGCGGCCGGGTTTTCCATTCATTTTAAGTTAATAAAACCACCCAAATTTGTAGATGTGATTTTAGTAGCTCCTGCCGGGCCTGGAAGATTAATGAGAGAGCTTTTTTTAAAAAATCAGGGGATTCCGGCTTTTTTGGCTATTGGACAAAATTATTCCGGAAAAGCTAAAGAATTGAGTTTGGCTTACGCCAAAGGGATTGGCTGTACTAAGGCTTTTGTTATGGAAACTACCTTTAAAGATGAGGCGTTGGGGGATATTTTTGGGGAGCAGGTGGTTTTATGCGGAGGGCTGTCGGAGTTGATTAAAACTGGATTTGAGACTTTGGTGAAAAATGGTTTGTCTCCTGAAAATGCTTATATGGAATGTCTGTATCAGTTGGATTTGATTGTGAAATTGCTCAAAGAAAAAGGGATAAAGGGGATGTATGACGAGATATCGGTTCTGGCCGGATACGGTGCGGCAGTTACCGGTAAAAAAATAATTGATTCTGTGGTAAAAAATAAAATGCAGAAGATTATTACGGAAATTAAATCAGGGAAATTTGCTAAAGAATTAATGAAAGAGCATAAATTGGGTATGAAGAAGTATAAAAAGATTCAAACAGAAAATCAGAATTTATTGATTGATAGAACGGCAAAAAAATTGAGAAAATATTTGGAGAAAGAGCGAAACCACTAACCCCTCCCTTACCCTCCCCTAAAAGGAGAGGGAACTCACCTCTCGCTTAGCCTCTCCTGGAAAGAGAATATGTTGGACTTGATTTTGTCTGCCAAATCGAGTTAATTTCACTAAATCTGAAAAAATATAAATGAAAAAGATAATTTTACCGCTATTTGTTTTTTTTATGGCTTCAGCTGTCCACAGCAGTAATTCTCTGGTAAATTATGCTGCCATTGATTCCCTGGCTTTAAAGGGAATTGACCTGGTTCATCAAAATCAGTTTCAGGAAGCCTTGGAAGTTTTAAAAAAAATAATTAACAATTATCCCGAAGAGCCGGCTGGGTATTTTTTTACTGCGGCCGCTTATCAGACCCTAATTGACAGCTACCGTAATGAAAAGTACAAAAAAGAATTTGAAAATTACATAGAAATAGCCATCCAAAAAGCGGAACGAAAATTGAAAAACTCTAATCCCAGTGCCCTGGATTATTTTTATGCGGGTGGGTCGGTTGGATATAGGGGGATTTATCGCTCTTTCAGAGGGAATTGGTGGGGAGCTTTCTGGGATGCCGGGAAAGGTAAAAAATATCTGGAAAAAGCTCTGGAGCTTGATTCAACCCTCTATGATGTCTATTATGGTCTGGGAAATTATCATTACTGGAGGTCAGTTAAGTCCAAAATACTGTGGTGGCTGCCTTTTTTCGGGGACCAAAGAAAGAAAGGGATTGAGTACAGTAAAATCACCATCGCTAAAGGAAAATTTGCCAAAGAGGAAGCTAAGTACTCTTTGGTTAGGATTTATGCCGAGGAAAAAGATTATCAGAATGTTTTAAGCTGGGCCGATTCGGTCAATCAGATTAATCCCAGGGATCCTCAAAGTAAATGGTTTGTAGGGTTGGCTTATATTGAGATAGAGAAATGGGAAGAAGCAGAGAAAACTTATCAAGAATTAATTTCCATCTGTAAAAACTCTCCTTACTATGATTTAGCCGCCGAAGTGGAAGCCCGCTATCAGCTGGCTTTAATTTATTATTATCAGAAGCTTGCTTCCAAAGCCTTTGAGCAGATAGGGTTCATTTTTGCTAATCAAGCGGAAGTCAAAAATAATGACTACGCCAAATTTTTTTTGGAAAAAGCCAAAGAGCTGAAGAAAAAAATCGACACCGAGCTTTCTGCTAAATGAAAATACAGGGCTTGGTAAAGCAGGTCCTCCTGCTTTTGTTTTTTGGGGGACCGGTAAGTTCACTTTCCTCCAATATTTCTGCTGACCCTATTTTAGATTACCAAGATTTAATTTTGGAGGGGCAGGCCCTGACTTTCAATGAAAAGTATGAAGAAGCCCGGGAAAAATTTCAATCCCTAATTGGAAATGAGCCGGAAAGTCCGGCCGGTTATTTCTATCTGGCTATGGTCTATCAGGCCCGGATGAAGGATTTAGAATCTGATTTATATGAAAAGGAGTTTCTCCACAACTTAAATAAAGTAATCCAGCTAACCAAACCTAAAGAGGAAAAAAAAACCGCGGATAAATGGGAACTGCTTTTTCTGGGAAATTCTTATGGCTCCCTGGGTTACTATCAGGTAAAGCGAGGAGGCTGGTTTTCCGGTTTTAAATCAGCCAAAAAAGCCAAAGGGGCCCTGGAGAAAACGGTCAAGCAGGATTCTCTCTTCTATGAAGCCTATTTCGGTTTAGGTTCCTATAATTACTGGAAATCTGTAGCCACCAAATTCATAAACTGGTTACCTTTCATCGGTGACCACCGACAGAAAGGAATCCGGCAATTACTCCTGGCTTCGGAGAAAGCCGTCTTTTTTCAAGAACCGGCTAAGCTGGGATTGATGTGGATTTATTACCGGGAGAAAAGATATCCGGAAGCTCTGGAGCTGGCTTTGACGTTGCAGGAAAAATATCCGGAATCCAAAGTGCCTCTGTGGGCTAAGGCCTTTATCTATTATGAAAAATATGACTGGAAAAGCTGTCTAGCTGCCCTGGATGAGCTGGAAGAAAAACTCTTGCGGACCCAGAGAGATAATTATTATAATTTAATCGAAGTGAATTTCCTGAAAGCTAATTGTCATTACAACCTGGGGCATAAAAAAATCTGCCTGAAAATCTGTGAAGAGATTTTAGAGTATCCTTTAGATAGAAAAACAGCAGAAAGGCAGAAAGAAAAAATTTCTAAGATAAAAAAATTACTTGAGAAGTGTCAGAAGTGAAATATAAACAAAATCGTCACGGTCGGGAGACCGTGACCTACCTTTGTTTTTTGATAAATAAAAAGCACCTACCAGATTGGAACTGATAGGTGCTTTATTAAATAACTTTTCAGTTAATATTATGGGACTAAACTGCCAGCTAAAATAGGGGAATCACCGGCACTCTGCATCCGGGATACGGCCTTTTCTCCGATTTTCTTCCCTACTACTAAACCCTGATTATCATCCTGATGATAATGAATCCCTCCCCAGAAGCGGGAAATGGCAGCCTCTTCGGCCTCGGCAGTAAAGAAAGCTTTTTCAGATGGAAACAGCTCTCCCATAACGGGAGCCGCAGCTCCTGATATAGTGGAATGCCCAGAGGTATAGCTGGGGAAATTAGGTGTGGTTATGACAGTGGTAAAATCTTCCGGTAATCTTTGGAAAGGTCGGGCGGTCCAGTAAAGGTATTTGGTATTCCAGCAGCAGACAAAAGCATCCAGCATAGTTATATTCAGATAAGCAAACGCCCGAGCAGAAGCTAAAATGGATAAATTGTTAGATTCAACTCTCTCAATCAAATAACCGTTCCAGATAGTAGGCGGAGGAAGGTCAGCCCATTTGTGGACAATAGCTATCTGTTCTGCGGTGCGGTTAAAAGAGGCTTGATAGACTTGGTCTAATTCCAGTAAATCTTGTTCAGAGCCGCAGGGAAAGGGAGGTTCCGGCTGAAACTCCGCTCCATCTGTGATAATCCAGGTTTTCCAGGTGCCGCACATAGGTAGAACCGGATTAGTACCGGTCCAGATACAGTCACCTTTCGGAGCTGATCCGGGGAAAACCGCATCAGAGCCGTCATTTTTTCCATAAAAAACAACTAAATTCCCCTTTCCTCGTCCTACATTAAAAGCGGCATTGAGTAATCCTTTGTTCTTGGCTTCGGATAACTCCATCTGCTGGCTCAATACCTGGCTGATCCGCTCGGCATCGTTGGGGAATAAATAATTTAGTACCACAAAAGCTGCACCGGCGGCTAAGGCCCGTTGCGGCTTGCTTTCTCCCTGATGAGTTGTTAAAACATCGTAAATGGCTACCTGCACCAGGGCATAAGCCCGGGAAAATAATGGGGGTGGAAGCTTGGCTTTTGCACCCAATTCGGTGGTCAGTTGATTCCAGGCGCTGGCTGGGTCATCGGAGAGAACCGTGGGCTCAGGAATAATTGGTTCCTGATTTGGTCCTACAACTTGGTGGTTATTACAACCTAAAAGAAAAGCAAAAATTATAAGAACTGAAAATAGGAAAATTTTGGGCCTCATCTATAGCTCCTTGTTACAGGTTGATTTGGTTGATTTATGCTACTTTCCCCTCTAAGAAACTGGCTGTAATATAGCGTAAAATAAGGATTTGTCAAGCATTTAATTATTATAAAAAACAAAAATCTGCTTTCGTGCCAGAAAATTAAAAAAGCACCTACCAGGATTGAACTGATAGGTGCTTTAACTTACAAGCCACTTTGTTACAGGGTAGAGCTGAAAAAGAAAGCTACAGTAAAGACCAATAGAAAGATTCTGGAAGCGGTCGGAATTGAAAAATTTCTTTTGCGGTAGAAAAACCAGGTTAAATTGCCGAAGAGTAACAAACTAAAGATAATCAGTGCCCATCGGGAAAGAGTTGGAACCGGATTGCCGCTGCCTATGATTTTATACACTTGACCACCGCTACCAGAAGGACCCAGTGCAGTCGAAGTCAAGAGATAGATTTCACCACTTTCATCTTCCCCTAACCCTTTGACGAATAAACCTAAGGGTTGGTCCAACTGAAATTCAAGAATTTTGGAGCGGTCTCCACTAACTGCTATATAAATCAGCCGGCCGGTGGGACCAAAGTCGCGGCTAAATTCACCAAAGATATACTTGCCCCAAAGCTCAGAATGAAGTTTACCACGGTAGACATATCCACCAATTACAGCGATACCATCGGAATGGTCATATTCAGCCACAGGATCGGTCAATCCCGAAGAGGGGCAAGAGACTGGAGGGATAGTAGGGTTAAAAGGGTCGAAACAATGTTTCCCTTCCCGAATGACCCAGCCATAGTTCCCCCCTTTTACCACCACATCTATCTCCTCAAACAGGTTCTGACCCACATCCGCCACCCACAGTTCCTTGGTACCTTTGAGGTCAAAGGAAAAGCGGTAAGGGTTTCGGAAACCATAAGCATAAATTTCATCCAGTCCAGTTTTTCCCACAAAAGGGTTGTCAGATGGAATTGAATAGGGAGTCCCGGCATCCACATTGATTCGCAAAACTTTCCCTAAAGCGGCATTGATATTTTGTCCGTTGCCAATAGACCCATGGGAAGGAGGATTATCTGCCAGTCCATCATGTGCTCCACCCCCATCTCCCAAGGAAAAATAAAAAAAACCATCCGGCCCAAAAGCTACATGTCCGCCATTGTGGTTAAACTGGGGCTTATCCACCTCAAAAAGGATTTTTTCAGATAATGGGTCAGCTACATTAGGGTCACCCGAGACCAAAAACTCGGAGAGTCTCTCCTTATGACACCCTACGATAAATCCAGACGGATCATTGCAAGGTTCACTGGGGCTACCGGTCCGGGGCACACTATAACGAACAAAAAATCTGCCATTTTGGGCATAATTGGGATGAAAAGCTAAACCCAAAAGTCCTCTTTCGTCAAAGATGGAGTTTAAGCTGGGTATCTTGGAACTCAGGTCTAAAAATGGAGTATTTAAAAGCACACCGTTTTGAATCACCCGGATTTGGCCGGCTTGATCAACTACGAACAGACGCCCAGAGCCGTCTCCGGCATGGGTGAGCTGGACAGGTGAGGGCAAGCCACCGGCTACCTGCTGCAAAGTGACCTTAATATTACCGGTGGGGATTTGAGCGGGACTGGTGGAGGCCATTAAGGTAAAAATTAAAAGGAAAAGAGCTGATTTTTTAAGAGACGAGACAGGGCTGAGGGTTCTTAAAAATTGAGACACCATAAAAACCTCCTTAATATTTCAGGTCTGGCCCCCTTCGCTTCCTCCCCCCACAGATAAAAGCGGAATGGTTTTAGCTTTAATAAGTCAAAAAAGATAAAATCACCTACAAGGTGTAATAATAAAAGTAATTCAAGCTAATTTGTCAAGGGGAATTTTTAAAAGTTTGGGGTTGGACTTTCACAAACTAAAAGACCTCACCCTACCCTCTCCTACAGGAGAGGGGGAATAAAACAATCCCGCCTGAAAGCGGGACTGTTTGCTGGTATTGTCCTCTATCGACAGATGATGGCCCAACGGACTCCTGAACATTTATGTAGGGGCCGGCAAACTCCATCACAACATTTGGTCAAAAAGCAGGTGTCGGGATCGCAAAAAACAGTGCACCTGCCAGCCGAAGCCTCAGTAATCAAAAGACCGGCTACGAATGAGGATGCGAAGACCAAGATTAAAATTAAGGCAAGGATAAATTTTTTGGTTACACCATGGCTGAAGCCATTCATTTTTTCACCTCCCTTTGGGGGAAAGGTAAGGGAGGAAGGGGAAGTTGTCAAGGGAAAATTTAAAAAGGCCATGTACTAATGCAACGATTTTAAAATCTTTAATATCTCTCCTGCTGATAGACAAAGCGTGAGTCCAGAATTATATGGTAGACTAGCAACAAGCTTTTTATTTTCGTCATAGAGATTAATTCGCTCATTAAGTGAAGCAACCGCCATTCCTAGAAATTTAACCTTGGATGATTGGCTAAGAAAGATTGGACTTCCGCTGTTTCCACGGCTTGCTATGCCGTCTATGATGAATGTTCCTTTTTCTGATACTGACTGAGCTACAATCCCAATTCGCGATAAAGGACGGTTACCTTCGAATTCAGAACCAATGCCCAATGGATACCCAATCATTAAAGCTCCAGTCCCTTCAATGATTTCATTTGTCTCGCAAAATAATGATTTTTGAATCCATTTTTGCTTTAAGCCGTAGGCAAGGTCAAAGTTCGGAGGTAAATAGTGAACATCACCGAGAAGAAGAACTGCTACGTCCTGCTCTGGAACCAACTTTACTATAGATGCCTTAAAGAACATTTTACTTTGGCCAAGATTAAATCCTACGAGTAATAATTCGTCAGCTCCTATTTGCGCTACTACATGGTTACAGGTGACTGCATAATGAATGGTGTCGTATTTAGTGAGAAACCCAGACCCAAGCAAGATTGTTTTATCTGTTTTTATATCTGCTTTCTTATCAATCTTTTCGACCGAAATTGAAGACATTTTAACTTCTTCGATGCGGCTAGGTAACTCTGTAAACGCACCATGTTCTTTGTTATTTTGGGCCATTAAGAAACTAGAGAATAAAAAATTGGTTAGTAAAATTAATCTTTTAAAAAGGCATTTTTTTATCATAGAGACGCACTCCTTTAAATTTGGTTCTAGAATTAAATTTAATTTCTTTGAATAAGGTTTCTTATTATGTGTTTGAAAATTTTTTTAGTGATGTCATAAGTATTTAAATTTTTTCTTCAACTGGCTTTGTCCTCCCCAATATCATCTCCACCGCCAGCAAAACCAACACCACATAAAGAATTTCTCTCCAAAGCTCCCGCCCATACCTCGTCCTCGAAATCACCTGCCTCAAATCCTCGTCCAGCGAGACAGCTACCAAATTCCCCTTCTCCGAAGTAAAACCTTTCTGCACCGCATCAACATCAATTTTCTCCGGCTTAGATTCAGAAGGGTCAATGTTAAAAGCGGCCTCATCCAATCCGCCAGAGGCGGACTCCCCTGCTGTAATTCGATAAATCCCGGGCAATTTTGAATTCCTAATTTTCACAAAAGCTTTGGTCCCGGCAAAAATCGGCTTCACCCCTTCCTCAGTTTCATTCGGATATCTCAATTTAATCACACTTCCAGTCGGCAGCTCTGATAAATTCCGTGAAATCTCCTCCCCCACCGTAAAAAACTCATTCTGCTTAGCCAGATCCAGAGCCAGGTACTGCACCGAGCGATTGGCAAACGGAACAAAGAAAGAATGTTGCACCAAATCCCCCAAGTCCGGGTCCAAACCGGACAAGAAAAGCAACGCTTTCCCGGCCCCATATTTCCTTTCCACCACCGCCGGCGAATTATTAGAAAAATTAGCCAAAATTTTGGTCTCTCGGCCAGCTTGAGAATCAAAAATAGAATAAAATTTAATCTCCGGAAGTTTATCTTTTTCCACCTGCCGGTACACCGCAAAAATAGGATGAGTCAAATCAAAAGATTTCAGAGAAAAGAAAGCTTCTTGGTTGCGGATGTCACCAATCCGAGTTTTCATATTCAGGTCCAGAAATTTTTTGGCAATCTTTTCCCGATAAAATTTCAAATCACAGTCTTCCCCTAAAATAAACCATAAACCTCCCCCGGTCTCCAGGTATCTTTGCATATTAGTCAACACCATATCCGAAAAACTCTCCACATTGGAAAGAACAATCAAATCATAATCAGAAAAATTCTCCTGCTGCAGAAGACCTTTGGTGATGGTTTTGATTTTCAGATTCTGATTTAAGTTTTCCTGGGGTTTCAAAGCCAAATTTAGGAAAAAATAATCCTCCGGCTTCTGTCCCGCCAACAAAATCTTAATCTCTTCCGGGATTTTGAAGCTAAAATATCTGTAATTGTCAGCCAGCAAATCATCTTCAACAATTTCCACATACCCCCAATGAAAACCGGTTTTCTGGACCGTATAAATAAACTTTACTTTCTTGGTTTCGCCGGCTTTGATATTAATGTCTGTCTGAGCCACTTTTTTACCATCCAGATAAAATCCGACCAACAGGTTGGGCACCTGCTTTTTGGTGTAATTGACAATCTCCGCTTCTACTTCGAAGGGTTTGTTCAACTCAATCAGCTGATTGGCAAAAGAGATGGAGTCCACAGCTAAATTCTGAAAATTAGGATTGCTAAAATCGATTAAGTAAAAAGAAAATTGAGAATTTATCTGTTTTAACTTGTCAAGTCCTAAAGGAGTTTTGTTGGTAATCAGATAAATCTCTTGGTTTAAATTTTTGGAGTTATTTAATAATCTGACAGCCAGATTAAAACTGGAGAAAAAGTTGGATTTCAGATAAGAAACCCGAGCTTTTTCGACTATTTCTGACAACTCCTTAAAATCAAGGGTAAAATTTAGAGTTTCGCTGGGGGAAGATAGAAAAATTAAAGCGGCTTCATCTTTTTCGGTCAAAAAATTCAAAACTTCTTTTGCCTTTTGCTTGGCTGATTCAAAAACCGCTCCGGTCTTGGTCTCAAAACCCATAGAATAAGAATCATCTAAAATCAAAACTACCGAACTGGAGCCTGCTGACGAGAAGTCACCCCCTAAAATTTTGGCAGAGAGCTTTCCCTGAGCAATAGTCCCTTTAATAGCCGGACGGGCAAAAGCCAGAACTACTAAGAGAATGATCAAGGTTCTGATTATCAACAACAGTAAATTATGTAGCTTGACCTGTCTGAGCTTGGTCTTTTCCAGAACTTTCAGAAACCACAAGGATGAGAACTCGATTTTTTTCAGCTTCCGGCGGGTAAAAAGATGAATCAAAAGGGGAATTAAACCGGCGATTAAACCAACCAGTATAATAGAATTGAGGAAATTAAGCATGGAAGTTGATTAAGTGTCAGCTATTTAATTTTGGCCAAAAGCTCTCTGGCCTCTTTTTTCTCCTGATAACCTGAGGTAAGAGTTATAACCTGTTGCAAAACTGCCTTAGCAGAAGAGGGTTGCTTTTTTGACAAATAGGTTTTACCCAGATTAAGCAAAATCTGCCCATAATAATAAGGGCGGTCTTCCAAAAATTCAGCCAGTTTCAGATAGAATTCAGCCGAATCAAGTTTGGCTGTGTCCACAGCCCCAAAAGCCAGGTAGACCTCACCTAATTTCAGATAGGGCCAGGCCTCTTCCGGCTTGGTTTGCACTAAAATGGCCGCCGCGTTTTTGGCTTTCTGAAAATTTTCCCGAGTTTTTAAAGTATCTTTTTTTTCCGCATAATTTTTAATCTGGGCTAAAAACAGCTCACAAGCTTCGGGAGGGTCCAGCCTTTTCTTTTCGGCCAGCTCAATATAATACAAAGCGGAATCTTTCTGACTCAAAGCCCGGTAAACCTTAGCCAGATTAATATAGTTAACCGCAAAAACCGTATCCTTCTGACAGGCCTTTTGATAGGCAAATTTGGCGGTTTTTACATCACCGGCAACCCAGCTTACATTCCCCAAGACAAAATATCTTTCGGCTTTGGCAGTATCCAGATTGCTCCATCTTTGGTAAACTTTTTGGGCCTCCGGGTAATTTCCCACCAGATAATGAGCATTCCCCAAAGAGGGCAAAACTTCCGGGCTGGTGGGGTAAATTTTAAACAGGCCTAAATACAGCTCCAAAGCTTTTTTATATTCCCGGAAGCCGGTGGACTGCTTGGCAAAATAGATTAAATCCTCTTTATAGGGCCGATAAAATTCAATGAACTTCAGCCAGTCGGATTCAATTTCAGCCAGAGATTTGTTATAATGTTTTTGGATTACGCTTTCAAAATTAAATTCATGGACTTCCCGGTAAAATTCCTGAAACTTAAGCTCACCGTAAGTATCAATCAGATAGCGCACAAAGGAAGCGGACTGCCAATAAGCTATAGCGCGGTTTTTCTGGTTGTAATCTTTGGCCCAGATCAATGATTTTAAAGGATAAAGTTTTTTTTGCTTTTTTAATTTAGCTGCCTTAAAATAATTCAAAGTGTAAAACCCGCCGGCCCCTTCCACTATGAATCTGGGGGCATAGCCCCAGTAATAATAAAACAGATAAACATTCAGAGCCGGATGGGAAATATCTTTTTGGTTTTGATTGTAAATGGTATACATACTGTTTTTGGCAGTATTAAGGGCATAGAGAGCCCCTGAATCCCAGGCTACCTGGTTCAGGGGACAGGAGCAATAAAAATAGTTCAGTCTACTACCGGCATGGGTAAAGCCAAAAGTTTTTTTGTATCTTTCATATTCATTTTCCAGATAGGATTTGTTGGAATTCCAGAAATAATCGGCCAGTGAGTTTTTGATAAAAGTAAAATAAAAATGGACACTGTTGTCGGTTTTAAATAAAGTGGTATCATAAGGGTCTTCAGTACAGACCAGGCTCTCCTCAGCAATTTTGTTGCCCTTCAAAAATATTTTGAAGGATAAATCGTTTTTGCATTTTATTTCACCTACCTCAACCAAGGGGGCGGTTTTTTGAAATTCCAGTTGGACTTCCTTAAAACCGTTTTCCAGATCCGGGGGCAGGCCATACCAGTTGACAGCTATATTGGCAGTGGAGTTATCAATTATTCGGGGTTTTAGAGTCAAAGTGAAGTTGGCTAAAAAAGCGGAGGTTTCTAAGTCATCTATTAATCGGATGGTTCGGTCTTCTAAAATTTCCTGTTTATCCGGCCGAGAGGATAGAAACGCTTTAACCTGGAGGTTGAGATAGAGGACTTTTTCAGCAAATGAAATGTTAAAGATAAAAATTAGGGTTAAGAGTATAAAGTAATAAATCTTCTTCAAGTCTTCTCCTTTTCGGTAAATATAATAAAAAACAAAGCGGATATGAAATCCGCTACTTTGATAAATATACGATAAAAAATAGATTTTTTATATTTGCTGGATCTGTTTTGGGTCTGGAGACCCAAAACTACCCAGTGGGTAGGTTGAGGTCTCCAGACCTCGACCTCTGCAATTTTACTTCACCAATTGCCTCAAGGTGGCTAAATTCATCCGGTCAAATTTTCCCTCCTCATCCTTGGGGGTCTCTAAAATCTTGGGGATATTCTCGAAGCGTTTATCGGTCATAAAAAATCTAAAACTCTCTAAGCCAATCTTCCCTTTCCCGATATGCTCATGCCTGTCCACTTTTGAGCCAAAATCTTTAACCGAATCGTTAAAATGAACCACTTTTAATTTGTCCAGTCCGATGATTTTATCAAATTCAGCCATAGTTTTTTCACATCCTGTATCAGTCCTGATGTCATACCCGGCCGCAAAGACATGGCAGGTATCCAGGCAGACTACCAAACGTTTTTTCTGTTCGGTTAAATCCATAATTTCAGCCAGCTGTTCAAAGCGATAACCCAAATTAGTTCCTTGACCAGCAGTGGTCTCCAAGGCAATCTGGGTTGTGAAATCTTTGGTTTCAGAATGCAGCCAATTTATGGCTTCGGCAATTCGTTTGATTCCCTCTTTTTCACCAGTGCCGACATGAGAGCCGGGATGCATCACCAGATGAGAAATTCCTAAGGCCTCACATCTTTGCAGTTCGACCAGCAAAGCTTCCCTGGATTTTTCTTGTAAAGCTTTATCCGGTGAGGCGGCATTGATTAAATAGGAATCGTGGGCTACGACCGGAGAAATCTGGGTTTCTTTTTGTTTGGCTCTGAATTCGGAGATTTCAGAAGCGGTCAAGGGGCGGGCTTTCCATTGGTTGTTGGATTTGGTGAAAATCTGAATGGTGGTGCAGCCGAGTTCTTGGCCTGATATCAGGGAGTTATAAACTCCGCCTGCAATGGACATGTGAGAGCCGAGGAGCATAGTTTTCTATACCTCAAAAAAATGTTTATAAAATTGATTTGTAGAAAATTTATTAGCGAATTCATTGATTATATCGTCTTTTCCGATTTCACCTGACCGGTTCCATTCCTTAAGGGCGATAAGCATATACCAAAAGCCGTGAAATAAAATTTTCTTAAGAGATTCAGTGTTAAAAAATTTAAACTTTAAAGAACCTTCCTCTTCATCGCTCGAATAACTAATGTATTCTGATGAACTTCTAACTCCAGAATGATGTAAATTTGATAAAAACCAATACACTAAATCATAATCATATTCAAGTTTAACGTCATAAGCCATTTGTTGCATAGTTTTACCCGACCAATAACGTTTATGAGGATAATTATTTCTTACTTCATTGAAAGACTTTAGAGTTGTGATTTTATCGGGCATGCTATTCTGGAGGTCGGGATGTGATTCAAGCCATTTTTCAACTTTATCTAATTGGTCCTTTCTTGCCATATGATCATATTCTATGTATAGCTTTGCTCTTTTCTCTGGGTCACTCTTGCCAATATATAATATATTTACCAATGTTTCGAATAAGCTTCTTAACAATATGCCGGCATCTTGAACAAAACATTGGTTACAAAGTTTCATCATCGCCCAATATGTTTTAAAAGCCTTAATACACAAAAAATCAACAACAACGATGGAAAGCTTATTTGGCTGGGTTCTGTTGTTACTTAACAGGATACCTGTTTCTTTTAAAAGTCTATCATTTAAGTCAAAATAATTTTTATTGTCCTCATATACCTTTTTTTGGTAGGATTCTATTTTTTGAATAAACTCTTGGTCTAAAAATTCCATTTCATATATTTTAGTATTCAATAAATTAATTTCCCTTCATCTCCTCTTCCAACTCACATCCCCTTAATCGGGCGAAGATAAACTTCGCCCCTACGCGTAGGGGTGGTTCATCACGAGTTCACCACGAGTGGAGCTTGTCTCCACCCACCAACTAACCCCTCCCTAACCCTCTCGATTACACTCGAGATAAACCTCCCCTTAAAGGAGAGGAGATATTTTTAAAACAACCTCTGCCTCTTACTCAAATAGGCAAACAAAGCTTCATCAAACGGAATAGAAGTATCCAGCAAAACATAATCAATCAAAGATTCACGTAATTCCAATCTATATTTCTCAATCCATTCCTGCAATTTGGCCTGATAATCCTTTTGAATCTGCCAGGGGGAAGTCAGAATCTCCTCCTGGGTTTCGATATCCTTAAAAATCGCCTCCTGCGGAAAAGAAAAATCTCTCTCCCGGGGGTCTAAGATGTGAAACACAATCACTTCATGTTTTCTGTGCCTAAAATGCTTCAGACCGGACATAATTTTCTCCGGATAATCGAACAGGTCGGAGATTAATATAATCAAGCCCCTTCTTTTGATTCTTTCAGCCATTTCGTGCAGAGCCGAGGAGACATTGGTGGTCTGCGAAGCTTGGATTTTGTCCAGTTGAGATAACAAGACATGCAAGTGCGTAGCTGCAGATTTCGGAGGGATATATTGTTGAATCTTCCGGTCAAAGACCACCAGCCCCACCGAATCTCTTTGCTGCAGCATCAAATAAGACAAAGCGGCGCAAAGATAAGAGCTGTATTCTAATTTGGAAATTCCGTTGGAATGATAACCCATAGAGCCAGAGATATCCAGCAAAAGATAGGCTTTGAGGTTGGTCTCTTCTTCGAATTCTTTGACAAAAAAGCGGTCGGTGCGGGAGTAAACTTTCCAGTCAATGTTTCGGATAGGGTCGCCGGGCATGTATTGGCGGTGTTCTGCGAACTCTACCGAAAAGCCGTGATAGGGGGAGCGGTGTAAACCGGCGATGAACCCTTCTACGACTAAGCGGGCTTTGATTTCCAAGCCGGATAATCTGGAGACGATGTCGGGACGGAGGAATTTACGGTAGTCGGTCATGGAAGTTTGCCTATTATATTCTCGGCTATTATGTTTTCTTTGCTATAAATGTTTGGATTATCAGTATTGAATTCAGGTTTGAAGTTTACCTTGACTTTATATAAGTCCACCAATTTCCATCCTATTATTCTCCATTTTTTAGGTTTTAGTTCTTCATTTATGAAACCCATTATCAAGTGCCTAGCATCATGTGTAATCTTTGTATTCCCCGACGGTTTGAAAAAAAAGTTTCGAGGTGAGCTTTCATAAATGTTTTTAGGACTAGAATTCTTCATTTCCAAATAAGTTAAACGATCATAATTATCCCTGATTTGAAAGTCAGGATAGCCCGCTTCCTGGCCTTTTCCTGCCTTGGTTAGCGGTTTTGAGGGTTGAAGTCCAACTTTTTCTAATTCTTTAAAGAATATATTACCTAAGGATGTGCTGACGTCGTTTGAGCGATTTGCAACAATAAAGTTTTGTTTTGTTGCTCTCAACACTCCATTACCAGCAATTATCAGCTTTTCTTTCAATTCTCCATCTTCTTTTGAATTGCTCATTGGTATAATCTTACACTGGACTGTGAGTTCAACAACTAAGTGGAAAGGTAAAGGTTTTACTGGTTTAATAATCCCCTTAACAAAATCTTTCAGGTTTTCTAGATCTTCTTTGTCATATTCATTCAATCAAGCGTCTCCTTTTTTGAAAAACAAAATGTATTCCTTCTGCATAACATTGTATAAGCCGTAAATTATTTTGTCCAATTTTTTCTTAAAACTAAAGCCAGTTTTTTTTGCAAATTGGATAACTCTGTCTGTTGTATCTACTTCTTTTTCTTGAAATGTTACATTGCCAATTACAATTACACAATATTTGCCGGGTTTCAGAACTCTATACATTTCACTAATTGATTTTTCCATATCTTTGTAGTAAAGTTCAAATTTATTAAATCCTGAACCCCTTACCCCAATAAAATCTTCTTTTATTCTCTTCAAGTCATACCCCAATGCTTGCAAAGAGTGGGCGTCATTTTCAACATAGTTAAGAGCAATCGAGTATGGAGGAGAAGTTATTATGGCGTCAACAGAATTATCTTTTAACTTAATTTTCCTTACATCTCCTTTTATGATTTTTACATTCCCTAATTTTAAATGGTTTGTCTTTACAGCATTTCTGAAATCAGTCACTGATTTTATCATTTTCTTAATATTTTCAAAATAAGAACTCTCGAAATCTTTGCCTCTTCTAGAAGTGTCACTATGAGCAATCATTTCAGCCATTAAATAAAAATTTTTTACCTTATCATCTGTGATTTCTATAGTATTTGACTCCATAAAAATATCAGGTTGATGAGAATTTGAATTAGTAGGTTTAATAGTATTCATACATTTGGAAATTTCATCAATACCATACATTGATTCAGTTTTCACTTTGCTGATTAAACAACACAATGGAGAAATATCGATTCCAATACAATTAATTCCTAGTATCTGGGATTCTAAAGCTGTAGTTCCGCTTCCTATGAATGGGTCTAGGACTGTTTCTCCGGGCTGTATTCTCAAAATATTTAATATTGCTCTAATCATCTGAGGGTGATATTTACCTTTATAAGGATAGAACCAGTGAGTCAGATATTGATTGACTGAACGAGTTATGTTGTATTGTTGAAGTTTATAATAATCTGTTTTTTTGCCATTAATTTCTTCAAAATAGGCTACCCTTCGCCTCAAAAATTCCTCATCTGCGGTATTTGTTATTCTAAATAATCTTAAATTATTTACAATTTCAAATTGAGCACCTAAAGCGTGTAGCTCTAATCTTGCTAAAGATAACTCATAAATAAACTGTATGTTGGGAAGAAGTTTTGCTTCTATTGTTGAAGATTTGGAAGTTGATACTGTATACGGAAGAGCAGTATCTTTGAGTACTAAATCTGTAAAAGTATTTTTGTCTATTTCATAAGTTATTTTTTTGCGAGTCCTTTTTAAAACCATCTGTTTTTTCATTGACTCTTAATTATTTTCTTCATTTTCGTGCTTCCCTGTTTACTCCTCCTTCACATCCAAAAGCAACTTCTCAATAATCTCCTCGGTCCCCACCCCATCCGCTTCCGCATTAAACGAAGTTACAATCCTGTGCCGCAGAACCGGCTTAGCCACATTTTTCACATCCTCAATCGCAGGAGTGTATCTGCCGTCCAGAATAGACTTGGTCTTAGCTCCCAAAATCATATACTGACTAGCTCTGGGTCCGGCTCCCCAGGAGACCCAGTTATTGATATAAGGCAGGTGATTATTCTGAGGTCTCGTAGCTCGGGCAATTTTCACCGCATAATTTATCACATGGTCTGAGACCGGGACTTTGCGCACTAACTTTTGCAACTTCACAATCTCCTCTCCACCCATCACTTTTTCTAAATTCCAGTTGTAAGCACTGGTGGTAGTTTTCACAATCTGATTTTCTTCTTCCAGAGAAGGATAATCGATGTTAACATTAAACATAAACCGGTCCAGCTGTGCCTCCGGCAGAGGATAAGTCCCCTCCTGCTCAATCGGATTCTGGGTGGCAAGTACAAAAAATGGCTCATCCAATTTATAAGTTACACCGGCGGCCGTGACTTCGTGCTCCTGCATAGCTTGTAATAAAGCCGCCTGTGTTTTAGGAGGAGTTCTATTTATCTCATCGGCTAAAATGATATTGGCAAAGATGGGGCCCTTGACGAAGCGAAAAGCCCGCTTGCCGCTTGACTTATCTTCTTCGATAATTTCAGTTCCGGTAATATCAGAGGGCATCAAGTCCGGAGTAAACTGGATGCGGGAAAATTTTAAATCTAAAATTTTGGATAGAGTAGAAATGAGCAAAGTTTTGGCCAGACCCGGGACTCCGATTAAAAGACAGTGTCCGTTGGAAAGTAAAGCAATCAAAAGTTCATCTATGACCTGGTCCTGACCTATGATGACTTTTTGGATTTCTGATTTGATTTTATTCCGGGCTAAATTTAGCTTCTCGACTGCGACTAAATCCTCTTTCTGGGCTTCTACCATTTCTCCTCCGAGTTATAGTGAATTGAAACTAAAAAGGTAATAAAAAAAGGGTCTTAAGTCAAAACGAATTGGGTGAAAATATTGTTTGTAGGTATATTCGGTAGGTATACGTCAGGAGTGATTTTGAGGGGAAATTAAATATTTCTCACAGCAGATTAAACGGATGTAACGGATTTTCTATGAATTTATCCGCTTAATTCGCTAAATCTGCTGTGAATTCTTTATTTCTCGATGTTCTAATATCTTTTTAGAAGGTAATAATCTTTTATATTCTAACTTGGATTTGCCAAAGTTTATTAATAATGCCACCGGGTAAGAAGTTGCTGCAAAATAAGATAAAACTTGAAATTCATGATCAGAGTTTAAATTATTTATTGATTTTATTTCTAATATTATTTTGTCATCTATTACAAAGTCTAAATATCTTAACCCTACTTGTAGACCTTTATATATAATGGTTACAGACTTTTGAGGTTCGTAAGGGATTTTGCTTATTCGGAATTCTTCTTCTAGGGCTTTTTGGTAAATTTCTTCTGGGTGACCGCAACCTAAAACTGAATGAACCTTCATCGCAGCTCCGATAATTTGGTAAGTCAAGTCCCTGTAGAGACCTTCAGGAGTTTTTAGTGGTGCCATATTAATCTCACAGCAGATTAAGCGGATTAAACAGATGATATTATGATATAAATCTGCTAAATCTGTTCAATCTGCTGTGAATTTTTCCTACACATATATTTTCAACAACTCCAAAATCCGGTTCAAATCCTCGTCGTTGTAAAAGCTAATCTCAATTCTTCTTTTATTTCTGGTCTGCACAATTCTTACCTTCGTAGCAAAAAATTCCCTCAATGCTTTTTCCACCCTTTCGATTTGAGGTGAGATTTCTTTCCCTTTTTTGAAAGTTATTTTGGCTCTCGGTTTTTTAGAGATTAAATCTTCCAGCTGTCGGACTGACAAACCCAAATTTACAATCCGGCTGGCTAAATCGACTTGAGTTTTTTCATCAGGCACAGAGAGTAAAACTCGGGCATGCCCCTCGTTGATTTTATCATCCGCCAAGAAAACTTTTACCGAAGGAGCCAGATTCAAAAGTCGCATCTTGTTGGCAACAACCGAGCGGTCTTTGCCAATTCTTTGGGCAATCTGCTCCTGGGTCAGATTAAACTGCCCCATCAAAGTCCGGTAACCCAAAGCTTCCTCAATCGGATTCAAATCCTCTCTTTGCAAATTTTCAATCAAAGAAAGTTCCAATAACTCCTGCTCGGAAACATTTTCCAAAATAACTGCCGGAACCTTTGATAAACCGGCCTTCATAGCGGCCCGGTATCTTCTTTCACCGGCAACGATTTCATAGCCACTGCCTATTTTTCTGACCACCAAAGGTTGAATAATCCCCTTTTCTTTAATCGAAGCCGCCAGTTCATCCAGTTTGGCTTCGTCAAAGGTCTTACGCGCCTGCTGAGCGGTTGGTTTTATAGCGGTAATTTCAATTTCGGATAAGTTGGAAACCTTAGTTTCCGACTGGCTCTTGGGGAGCAGGGCTTCCAGCCCCTTCCCCAATGCTGCTCTGCCCATTTAAGATCTCCTTAGCTAAATTTAAATAATTTTCCGCACCGACGGATAGGATATCATACAAAATAATCGGTTTTCCAAAACTGGGAGCTTCGGCTAATTTGACATTTCTGTTGATGACGGTTTCATAAACCACATTTCCGAAAAATCTCTGGGCTTCCTCCTGTACCTGTCTGGATAAATTCAAACGGGAATCATACATAGTCAGCAAAACTCCCTCGATTTTCAAATTGGTATTAACACCTTTTTGTACCATCCCGATGGTGTGGTTCAACTGAGACACACCCTCCAAGGCATAATATTCGCATTGAATCGGAATTATAACCGAATCAGCAGCCACCAAGGCGTTCACGGTCAAAAGCCCCAGAGAGGGAGGCGAATCGATAAAAATAAAATCGTAATCGGCCTGAACCGCCTGCAATGCTTTAGAAAGTTGCTTTTCCCTTTCCATAAAGCTGATTAACTCCACCTCCGCTCCCACTAAATTAGTGTTGGCCGGGACTAAGTCAAGGAAATTCATTTCGGTTTTCAAAATAACTTCGTTTAAAGGTATGCCGGAGATTAAAACGTCATAAACAGTTTTTAAGAGGGCTTTTTTATCAATTCCCAAGCCGGAAGTGGCGTTAGATTGAGGGTCTAAGTCCACCAACAGAACCTTTTTCTCTCCCAAAGCCAAAGAGGCCCCTAAATTGACCACCGAGGTGGTCTTCCCCACTCCACCTTTTTGATTGCAAAAAGCAATGATTTTTCCCATACCCTCTAAAATTCGGTTAAATAAAGGGTGTTTTTGAAAATTTGGCAAGAGAAATTTTTGGGTTTGACATTCAATTCTATTTTCTTAAATTATAGGTAATTTCCAAAGAAGGAGTATGGGATTTACTTCAGAAATTTTACTTTTATTTCAGTTGTGAAAATTTTAAAAAATAAACCTTAACCTTTTAAGGAGGAGTAAAATGAATCACATTAAATTCTTTTTAACCGCAGTTGTTTTTTTAATTTTCTGTTCAGCAGTCTGGGCTGATATTCCAAAGCAGATTAACTTTCAGGGTATTCTGAAAGATTCTTTAGGGAATCCTTACCCGGATGGTAACTACTCTATTACCTTCAGAATTTATGACAACCGTACTGGAGGGAATGTTCTCTGGCAGGAAGCGGATGTTTTTGCCATTTCAGGCGGGCTGTTTACTCATCTTCTGGGTTCAGCCATAGCTATACCGGAAAGCGTGTTTAACGATTCCTTAAGATGGCTGGGTGTCCAAGTGGGTTCAAATCCGGAGATTTCCCCTCGGGGACAGTTGGTGTCAGTGCCTTATAGCTATGTGGCTGATTTTGCTCAGGATGCTGGTAAATTAGGTGGGTCAGATGGCTCTGATTTTGTGCGGAGAACCGGACCGGACAGTGTAACCGCAACTTCCGGAACAGCCCTAAGAGTCAAATCAGTCGGCTCAAGTGCTAATGATATGGCAGCAATTACAGGCACGGCCAATAACTCAGGAACCAACGATGCTTATGGTGCCTCTTTTTTGGGAATTGGATCCGGCAGCGGACGAGGATATGGCATAACCGGTTACGGAGAGACTAACTCCTCGCTTGCGGCTTACGGACTGTCAGCAACCGGCACAAATAACTCTACCGGCGATGCCTACGGCGGATATTTTACGGCTGATATCGGAGGTACTGGTGTCCATTATGGTCTTTATGGTGTGGGTTATGGTGCCTCTTCAGCTTTAACTTTTGGCGTCAGGGGTCTTGCTGATAATACTTCCACAGGTGATACTTATGGTGGACGCTTTGAGACCGGTACTTCAGGAACAGGAGAACATACTGGGGTTTATGGAGGGGGTTATGGTGCCTCTTCTAATTTTACCTATGGCTCCTATGGTTATGCTGACAATACTTCTACAGGAAATGTTTATGGTGGACGCTTTCAGACCGGTAATTCTGGAACAGGAGCTCATTATGGGGTTTATAGTTTTGGAGATGGTTCCTCTTCATCTTCAAATTATGGGTCGTATGGAGTAGGTACCAATGCTTCCACAGGTCAGGCTTATGGTGGAAACTTTGTGGCCACTTCTCCCGGAACAGGAGTTCATTATGGAGTGTATGCCCTTAGCCAGGGTGGATCTTCAGCTTCCACTTATGGCTCATATGGTCTTGCTTCTAATACTTCTGACGGTACTGCGTTTGGTGGATTCTTTCATACCGCCTCCGGAACAGGAACTCATTATGGGGTTTATGGTTCCTCCTTTGGTTTCTCTAATGCTGCCGCTTATGGCTCATATGGTGAGGCTGATAATACTTCCACGGGCTTGGCTTTTGGTGGATACTTTTCTACTGGTTCTTCCGGAACAGGAAATCATTTCGGTGTTTATGGTACAGGTTACGGTACCTCTTCAGCTTCCGCCTATGGTTCCTATGGTTTTGCTGATAATACTTCCACAGGGGCTGCCTACGGTGGACGCTTTGAGACTTCTGCTTCCGGCACAGGAATTCATTATGGGGTTTATGGTGTAGGTTCAGGTTCCTCTTCAGTTTCCACTATTGGCTCCTTAGGTCTTGCTGATAATACTTCCACAGGAAATGTCTATGGTGGGTTGTTTATCGCTAGCCCTGCTGGAACCGGAACTCATATTGGTGTTTCTGGTGATGCTAGTGGTGGTTCTTCTGCTACCGCTTATGGTTCCTATGGAACTGCTACTAATACTTCCACGGGCACGGCTTATGGTGGATACTTTTATGCCCATCCTTCTGGAACAGGAACTCATTATGGTATGCGCAGTGAAGGCTCGGGCTCTTCTGCAGCTGCCACTTATGGCTCCTATAGTTGGGCTGATAATACTTCCACAGGAACTGCTTATGGTGGATACTTTTCTGCCTTTCCTTCTGGAACAGGTACTCATTATGGAGTCTATGGACTTGAAGCGGCTGGTGGAGGTGGCGCAGCAGTCTATGCTGCTGGTGATATGATAGCCTCTGGTGCCAAGCCGGCAGTGGTAAAAACTGCTCAAGGGCATCGTCTTCTATATGCGATGGAATCTCCGGAAGTCTGGTTCGAAGATTTTGGGGAAGGACAACTTGTTAACGGCCGGGCTCACATAAATCTCGACCCTCTTTTCTTGGAGACTGTGACTATCAACTCCTCTAATCCGATGAAGGTTTTCATTCAACTTACTTCTGGAAATCCTGTGAATGTGGTAGTCACTAAAGGTACCACTGGTTTTGATGCGACGGCTTCAGATAACAATAGTAACGCCACTTTTGATTATCGAATTTTGGCTAAAAGAAAAGGTTACGAAAATCAACGCTTAAAAGCTACTGACGTAGGGATGGATGACCCTAATTTGTATCCGGAATTGTGGCAGGAGATTGAAAAAAGACATAAAGAGACAGAGGTTCATAAAGAATTGCAGAAATAGATTATCCTTAGCTCTGGGTTCGGGGACCCAGAGCTACCCTGTAATCGTGTGGAAGCTGTGGGTAGGTCGGGTCCCTGCACCCGACCTAATTCATTTTACGTTCGGTTTCACTTTCTCATAAATCAACCGCAATCCCTCCAACGTCAAGCTCAAATTCATTTTCTGAATTTTTTTAGATAAACCAAAAACCAAAGGTGCCAGTCCGCCGGTGGCAATCACTTTACACTTTTTCCCCAGCTCTTTTTCAATTTTCTCCACCATCCCGTCAATCTGACTGGCGCTACCAAAGATAATTCCGGAGCGTAAAGATTCTTCGGTGGTTTTCCCAATCACTCTTTTAGGTTTTACTAATTTCACCTTGAATAGTTGTGCCGCTCTTCGGAATAAATCTACTGCGGATGTTTCAATTCCGGGACAAATCGCCCCTCCCACATATTCCCCCTTGGCTGATATCACATCAAAAGTAGTGGCCGTTCCCAAATCCACTACAATAGTCGGTCCTCCATATAACTTCCAAGCTGCAACTGCGTTGGCTAATCGGTCCGCCCCGACTTGAGTGGGGTCGGTGTACAAAATTTTAATTCCCAAAGGTAAATCGGAACTTACCAGAAGCGGTTTTATTTTTAAATTATGGCTGAACATTTCTAGATAGGCAGTGGTCAGTGAGGGAACAACAGAGCAGATAATTCCGGCTTTAATTTTCTTGAAAGATTTTTCACTCAGAAGATTTTTTAAAATCAGATAAACTTCGTCCGGAGTTTGGCTGGGATGGGAACTGATTCTGAAAAAGTTGGTTAACTTTTTCCCCTGAAAGCAACCTATGACCGTATTGGAATTACCTATATCGATAGCTAAAAGCATAGGGAGAAGATAAAGTAAGAATAAAAGCTGTCAAGAGTCTTGAAAGCACTCAGCGATATTTATACTGAGGATGCCAGCCCTTGGGGCCGCCGGGTAACAAATCAAACAGAGGCCAGACTAAACAATAAGGGTCACCGGGTCCGAAGTAATCTTTGGCAACTCGAATCATTTTTCCAGATTTGTTTCTGTAAAAGACCGAAACCCCGGGCTGTGGGTCCCATTTGGGGCTTTCAAAACCCATATCCCTGTCAAAAGTGCTTCCTTTAGTGGAATACATTCTGAATTCCCATTTTCGGCTGTTAGAAAACTTTTTTTGAACCGCGGGCGGGTCCGGTGAAACTAAAGCAAAAGCAGCCCGGTCTTCCAAATGAGGCACTACCCCGTTAAAACCGTCAGCCCACATGGTGCAATAAGTGCAGGCCTTCCCCATGTTGTGAATCAAAATCAAATCCTCTTTTTTCCCGAAGAGGCTGGAAAACTTTATTTTTTTCCCGTTTTGGTCCAGTAAATTGTAATCCTTGACTGGTTGTTTTAAATTTTTTTTAACTTTCATGACTTGCTCCTCGGCTTTGGCTGAAATTATTTAAAAGTCGGTTGATTGACTATTTTTCAATATAGTCAATCAGATTTTTAAAGTCAACCGAATCCGAGGTTTTGGCATATCTGGACTTGATTTTTGCAGGGCAAAATTATATTTTTGTAATAGAAGTTGATTCTAAAAAAACCGATTATGTAAATAAAAAAATTTCAGGATAAAATATGCCCAAAAATATCGCCCAAAAAATTATAGAAGCCCATGTGGTGGAAGGGAAAATGGTTCCGGGTCAGGAAATCGCCATCAAGATCGACCAGACCCTTTTGCAGGATGCCACCGGAACCGTGGCCATGTTGGAATTTGAGGCCTTAGGTGTCCCGAAGGTCAAAGTCAAAAGAGCTACGGTTTATGTTGATCACAATACTCTGCAAACCGGATTTGAAAATGCGGATGACCATCTGTTTCTGCAAACTATGGCGGCCAAGTATGGTCTGTATTACTCCCGCCCCGGTAACGGAATTTCGCATCAGGCCCATTTAGAGAGATTTGATATTCCGGGGCAAACTTTGTTGGGGGCAGACAGCCATACCTGTCAAGCTGGTGCTTTGGGAATGATAGCTATCGGGGTCGGCGGTTTTGAAGTGGCTTTAGCCATGGCCGGAGAGCCGTTTCATTTTATCATGCCCCAGATTCACTTAGTGAATTTGAAGGGGACTTTACCACCCTGGTGTTCAGCCAAGGATATTATCTTGGAGCTTTTAAGAAGATGCACCGTCAAAGGTGGTCTGGGAAAAATTTTTGAATTCGGAGGTCCGGGTCTGGCTAATCTGACAATCCCACAACGTTCAACTATAGCCAATATGGGAGCGGAGTTAGGGTTGACCACCTCTGTTTTTCCGGCCGATGAGCAAGCCAAAAAATTTATGAAAGCCCAGAAAAGAGAAAAAGATTTTAAGCCGCTCTTAGCAGACAAAGATGCCAAGTATGACGGTCATCTAGAAGTGGATTTATCCAAATTAGAGCCCTTGATAGCCAAACCTCACAGTCCGGATGCTGTAGTTCCGGTGCGCGAAATTGAGGGGACTCAGGTCAGGCAGGTGGCTGTAGGCAGTTCGGTCAACTCCTCTTATGTGGATTTGATGACCATAGCCGAGATTGTAAAAAATAAAAAAATCTCTCCCGGATTACAGCTGACCATTTCTCCCGGCAGCAGACAGGTTTTGGTGATGGTGACTCAGAATGGAGCTTTATCCGAAATGATTAAAGCCGGTGCCAGGGGCTTAGAAGTGGCCTGTGGGCCCTGTATCGGAATGGGGATGGCGCCACCATCAGGCGGAAAATCCATCAGAACTTTCAACCGCAATTTCCCTGGAAGAAGCGGAACTGCCGATGACCAGGTTTATCTGACCAGCCCGGAAGTCGCCGCCGCTACGGCTTTAAAAGGGGTAATTACCGACCCCAGAAAGTTAGGTAAACCTCCCCAAATCAAGATGCCTACCAGTTTTTATATCGATGATTCTCATTTTTTACCGCCAGCCAAACACCCGGATAAAGTAGAAATTGTCAGGGGTCCGAACATTCAACCTCTGCCTATCCAAGAACCTCTGAAAGAAATCTTAGAAGGGGAAGTTATAATCAAATTAAAAGACAACATCAGCACCGATGAAATTCTGCCGGCTGGTGCTAAAATTTTACCCTTAAGAAGTAACATTCCAGGTATCAGCGAATTTATGTTTTTTTATCTTGACCCCGGTTTTGTGAAAAGAGTCAAAGAGAAAAAAGGTGGTTTTATAGTGGCGGGTGAGAATTATGGACAAGGCTCTTCCAGAGAGCATGCCGCTATAGTTCCAATGTATTTAGGAATACGAGCGGTGATTGCCAAATCTTACGCCCGGATTCACTGGGGCAACTTAATCAATTTCGGTATTTTGCCTCTGGAGTTTGCCAGTCCTAAAGATTATGAATTATTACAACAGGGCGGACGGGTAGTTCTTCGCAATGTACCCGAACATGTCAAAAACAAAGATAGAATTTTGGCTGAAGTTAACGGGAATCGGATTGAGCTAAAAATTAATCTGACTGAAAGAAACCGGGAGATTATTCTGGCGGGTGGGTTGTTGAATTATATTAAAAGTAAAAGAAGCTAAATAATCAGTAGATTATTTGTTTAAGTAAAGATATTTGTTAAGGTAAGCAACACACCCCGGTTTTTACCGGCGCAGCAGTTCCTCGGAAAATAAAATTGACCAAATAAATTATATCTGAAAGATTCACCAGATTATCTCCAGTTACATCTCCCCGGCAGTATAGATTTGAAATCCAGCAAAGAGAAGGTTGAGTAGGGCATCCCTGGGGTTTGAAGATATGATTCACCAGAGAGATAATGTCGCTTAAGCTGTACTTCTGGTCGGCATTGGCATCCCCGGCTAGAGCCACACAAGTTGGTACCGAAAAAGAATAGCCGACAATCTCTTGATTAATAGAATCTCTTCCGCTCCACTGAATAACCAAACTATCAGTCTGGTCATTTACAGTCATTAAGCCAAATTGCCCTCTTCCCGGAAAAGCTCCTTCACTGTATGGTCCTCCTTTAAGCGATGGGATTTGGTCCAAAGAAGCGGCATGAAAGACCGGAAATCCCGCTCCACCACCGGTAGCATAGTCGCTATTGGTTCCATCATCAATGGCCAGCATATGAGCATCCCCTGAAATCATACACAAATTTTTGATATCATAATTTTTTAAGAAATTAGCTATCTCCCGCCTTTCGTTGGTGTAGAGATACCAGCCATCATCTCCGGTCAGACCTATCCAGGGTAAAGAGTTCACCCACACAATTAAAGGATGAGACGACTTGGCTTCCAAAAGTTTTTGCTTGAAGCAGTTTTTTTGAGCAGTACCCAGCATAGTTTTAGCGTTGTTATCTGCAGCAGAAAAAGGGCTGCGTGCGGAACGGGAGTCACAAACTATAAACATCACCCGACCCACTGCAAAGCTATAGTTTATAGAAATATTTCCGTTTCCGAAAGCCAAAGGATAGTGAGGTACATACTCCTGATAAGTCAGGCGGGAAGCGGTCCGGCTGGGTGAGGTTGAGTCAGAATTATTGGGGCCGAAATCGTGGTCGTCCCAGGTGTAAGCGATAGGAACTTGGCGATATAAAGCTGACTGATTAGGGGAAGCCAAAACAGTCTCAAAGGCCTGCCTAAAAAGATTCTGGTCATTGACTCCGATATTTTGATAATGGAAATCTCCCAAATGAAAAAAGAAAAGCGGGTTTTGATTTACTATGGTTTGAAAGGCCACATTATTTGAGCCGGTCTGGGCACAGGAACCCAGGGCGAAAGTAAATGACCCTGAATCCTGGGGAAAAGTGTGGAATCGGCCGGTGACAGAAGTGTCGACTGCGTTATTGACTTCGACTGCATAATAATACTGGGTATTGGGAGTCAAGCTATCAATATCAAATCTCAAAAATCGGTCGGAAGTTATGGCGCTGCCGTAGTCGCTGTAAAAAGGATTGCTCAAATCCGGCTGCTCGCTCACCACAATTCTGGCTACGGAACTATCCGGCATCAGCTTGGCCTTAACTACAACTGAACTCGGCGTGACAGCTCCGGACCAGAAGAACTGTGTCTGTTGTGAAGAGGAAGTAAGAATGGCATCCCAGACCAGATCGCTGGAAGAAGAAGTGGTTTGATGTACTTCTACTGCCAAAAGATTATCACCTAAAAGCAAGAGATTCTTGTAAGCGGAGATGTCAATCGACTCATAGATTCCTCCTTCGTGAGAAACAGCCAGAGTTGAATAGATTATCGTACCAACGGGAAGTCCTCGGCGAGCTACCTCTGTACCATTAAGGTAGACCACAATTCCATCATCGTAATTTGCAGACAGGAGAAGGGTTGTAATCTGGGCCGGGTCGCTGGCTAATTGAAAACTGCTCCGGAAATAGGCGGTAATATATTTATTTAAAGAGTCGGGTCCATAAGGAACTGCAGTGGCTATATAACTTTCTCCATAGCCCAGGACACCGGGGCCGGAAGGCCAGCCGGAATCATCGAAACTAACCTTCTTCCAATTCGTGTCCGGGTTTTGGTCAATGGCTAAATATTTCCAGGCTGAATTCTGGGGGAGTAAGGTATCAGCATTTCCAGTTTGGAAATTAACAATAATCAGAAAGGCGGATAATGCTAAAAGTGAAACCAGATGTTTTCTTCTTTCAGAAACTTTCATTCTATAACAATTTATCATCTAAACAAATTAACCGAAAAGAGAAATCCGGTCAACTAGTTTTTTAGGTTCCCTAAGGGAAGAATTAACTATCGGCTTGATTGCCAGTCCACAGTCAATTTCTTGAAACTATCTCAAGGCGAACTTTCACTACCCCTTCTCGAATAAAGCCCAACTCTTGCGCGGCTTTGTATGATACATCGATAATTCTTTTTTTGGACACGGGTCCTCGGTCATTAACTTTCAAGACCACATTTTTTTTGTTCTTCAGATTGGTTACACGGACCCAGGTACCAAATGGTAATTTTGGGTGAGCGGCGCTCAAGCTATTCATATCATAGATTTCACCACTGGCAGTAGCCCGGCCGTGAAACTTGAGAGCGTAAAATGAAGCCAAGCCGATTTCCAGAAAACGCTTAGTATTTTTGGAGTTGACCTGGGCAGAGGCGCAGCCGGCCAAAGTCAACATAGCAAAAGCCAGAACCACATAAGCTATAAATGAACTCAATCGTCTCACATGTTAGTTATCGAAAGTTCATCCGCTTATCTTTATATTTTTTGTATTTGGCTCGAAATGTGGCGTAGAAACAGTTTAAAGTATGGGAAAATTTGAACTCTGGGGCAGCTTCACTAATTTATTATCCCTAAAGTATTAGTAGTGAAATAAAAGCAGCGGGGGTTGGATTTGTCCGCCTTAATTATTGGCGGAATGAGCCCGTTTCGTCCGTTTTTGTTACTTATTGCTACACAACGTAATACGAAAGGAGGCAAAGAGATAACGAGAATTAGCATACCCATAGTTACATAAGAAAACCCATGATAATACAAGCCAAACAGGAACAAAAAAGGAACAGGGGGGAGGGGAAGGGTCCCCTCCCCTCGATTTCTTTTAGTTCAAAATCAATCATGGAGATTATTGAAAAATTTTAATTATCTGATATATTCTTTTAAACGCATACAATCGTGTCCTTTCGCACCAAAAAATGTAATTTTAAGGGATAAAAGCCGGTTATTTTTGTCCCCATCCCAGCTGGATGTACAATGAGTGTGAATATTTTGAGGTGTGTATGAAGTGGAGAGGGTAGATAAATCTAAGAGAGTGAAAGAAAATCACTCTTTTTTTTATTGCTTAGGTCTTTAAAAAAATTATTGAAAAAAGTTAAAAAAGTTCTTGACAAACTAAAAGCCATTCTTATTTTACATACAAAATGTAGGGGTGAAAGACACATATATAACAAGATATTGAGTTTAGGTAAAGCGATAAGCTTATTTCACACACCTGAAATCAATACTTAAGAATGCCTGTTTTAAGGGATGGTCAGGTTAAACTAGAAGCAGTAGAGCGGACTGAAATCCAGCCCGATAAAGAAGCTTTAGCTCTAATTCCAAAGGAACTGGCAGTAAAACTTAAGATATTCCCGTTAGAGCTACAAGAAGACAAGCTAAAAATTTTAATCGGAGATTATGTCGACAAGAACATAATCAATGACCTTAGGTTTGTAACACACAAGTGGGTCGAACTTATAAAAGTGGACCCATTTTTTATTTTGGAGTTAATTGAAAAACAGTATCCGCAAATTCCGTCCCAGAGAGAAAGAATCGAAAATCACAGCAGTCTGACTTTCAAAACTTACCATAAAGACTCTGCTTTAGAAGTTAAACAACTCAAACAAGAAGTAGAGAAAGCACCGATTGTAAAATTGGTTAATTCTCTTATTACTCAAGCCATTAGTATGGGTGCTTCTGATATTCATTTAGAGCCTTTTGATAATGAGTTTAAGGTCAGATACCGGATTGATGGATTGCTCAATGAGATGGAGACAATTCCCAAGGATAAAAAAGCTGCAGTCATTTCCAGGTTAAAGATCATGGCTGAGTTAGATATTGCTGAAAGAAGGAGACCACAGGATGGGAGAATTAGAGTTGAGGGCAATGAGAAAATCATCGACATTAGAGTCTCCACATTACCAACTGATTTTGGGGAAAAGGTGGTTTTGAGAATCTTAGACAAATCCCAACTTAATTTAGAGCTTGAGCAGTTAGGGTTTGATGAGAGAAGACTGACTCTGTTCAAAGAAAAGATTAAACTTCCCTACGGGATGATTTTGGTTACTGGACCCACCGGTGCGGGTAAAACCACTACCTTATATGCAGCTTTAAACTACATCAAAAATCCAGATATTAATATTCTGACCATTGAAGACCCGATTGAATATAACTTGGGAGGAATAAATCAATCTCAAGTCAAACCGGAAATCGACTTTACCTTCGCAAATGCCTTAAGGTCATTCTTACGCCAAGACCCTAATGTGATTATGGTTGGAGAAATTCGTGATTTTGAGACTATGGAGATTGCCATAAGGGCTGCCCTGACCGGGCATTTAGTTTTATCAACTCTGCACACAAATGACGCTCCTTCTGCTATCACAAGACTTTTAGATATGGGTGCTGAACCTTTTTTGGTTTCGTCATCAGTCACTTTGGTCTTGGCTCAGAGGTTGGTTAGAAGAATTTGCGAGAAGTGCAAGGCACAAACAGAAATCTCCGGGGAGATAAAAGAGAAATTAGGACTAGTTAATGGGAATCCGACTTTCTATAAAGGTTCGGGCTGTCCCTATTGCAATTTTACTGGATACAAAGGCAGGATTGCGGTTTTTGAAATCATGAATATTTCTGAAAAAATTTCGGAATTGATAGTCAAAAAAGCAACCGCAAGTGAAATTAGAAATCAAGCAAAAAAAGAAGGAATGTTAAGTTTAAGGGAAGATGCAATAAAAAAGATGTTGTTAGGTATCACAACTGCTGAGGAGGTTATAAGAGAAACTTAAAAATTAATCTCAAGGAGGAGGGGGAAGATGAATTTAAGAAAATTTCTAATATATTTCAATTTACTTTGTTTGGTATGCCTACAGCCTATAATTACCTCCAGTCAAGAGGTACCGAGGGAGGCGGTTGACGGTCCTAAGTATCCCAGGGAAAGCGGCTTACCTGGCTTTGAACAGAAAGCTCGTCAATTTCAAGTCGGTCCAGGAGGAGACCTATCTTACACTATACCTCTTTTAACTCTTCCAGGAAAAATTCCACTTGAGATAGACCTCACTTATACTTCCGGTATCAAAGTAGACCAATCGGCTAGCTGGGTGGGGTTAGGATGGTCCCTAGGAGAATTTGCAGTGAGCCGGGCCACAGTTTCAGGCGATGATGCCACAATAGTATCTGGTACAACGGCTATAGTTAAAGATCAACATAACGACATTTGTGCCCATGCAAGCGTAAAAGTGAACGATGCATATCAGGTCGTTATCCCGGGTAAAAGCCTCAAGTTTATGAATTATGGGGACGAACGGAATCCCAAATTTGCTCCCATGAATTTTTCTGCCGATTCGCTGTATTGCAATCCATATCAGATTCCAATCTATATCGATTCTGCGGATTATCCATCGGACCAGGACACCTTCAGGTTAATTACTTCAGACGGGACCAGATACATTTTCGGCTATCCGCTCAAGAGAACCGGTCGCGATTGGGATAACTTTCAAGATTGGGACTGCGATGTATCTACGGGCGAGACCGACGATGGTATAAGACCTCTGGTCAATCACATGTGGTTATTAACAGCCATATTAAGTCCAGACTATGTTGACGGCAGTTCTCCCCCGGATAGCAATCCTTTAAATTCAGCTAACAGTAATAGAGGATACTGGGTTGCTATGAGCTATTCATTTGATAACCAAAATGAAGGTAAAAAAGACACAGCGTTTTATGGAGTATATGGTTCGAGTAGTCATTATGATAGCACTGAAATTACCTATCCTTATAGGATAGTTACTCCGACTCACGTTCTTCAATTTGTGACTGGTAAAAAAATTGGAACAAATTACAGATGCCTTCGCACGTATCCATGTTCTTATGGAAATTGCGACTTGTGTAGTAACCAAATCCAGGACAAATGGCTTAAAGCCATTCGTGTTTATAAATACTCTGGTAATGGGTCTAATTCAACCGGACCCCTTTTAAATGAATATAGATTTGTTTACGCCAGCGAACAGCTCAATAGTTCAGGACCAGCGTACAGTGACTTAAAACAATGGTGGGAACAAACCATAGGTGGAGAAATTACACTATTAAAAGTCTTTCAAACTGGAATAGACTCTTTTTTAGTCGGTACTCATGATGTGACGAAACCTCCTCATCCTTATGAATTCTCATACGACTATCAGAATCCTTATTTTCTCGAAACTCCTGAAGACTTGGGTTTTGAAATGTGGAGCGAGGGAACGACTGGCGGGAATTGTGAAGAGAATAGAAACCCTCATAATTGGTCAGCACCATCAACATGGAAACGAGACTTTTTTGGGTACCTGGACTCAAACTCCACGGATACCTTAGAGCAGACACACTGGCAACTAACAGATATAACAACCCCGACTGGTTCGAGGATTACTTTCCAATGGCAAACTGATAGTTATAAATATACTGACCCTGATTATACTCCTGACACTATTGAGTTCAGGAACAACGGTGGAACCAGAATCAAAAGAATTATAACTTACCCGGAAACAGGTACTGCTGACACTATTGAATATGAATACGGCGAAAACTCAGATGGCTGGGGCTATCCGAATAGCATGCCACCTATATATTTTAAATGGAAAAACCAGTTTGAGCCTTGCTTTCCTCTTACATGGCATTTTAATCCAGACAATGTCAATCATATGATTTATTACCCCAAAATTACAGAGATTTATAGAAATAAGGGAACCATAAAGGGAAAGAAAGAAACTTATTATTCAACTTCAAAAACAGTAGGGATTGACTCCCTGAGGTCTCACACGTACCGCCCTTATGACAAAACATGCCTCAATACACTTTGTAATACTGAAGGCTGGTATGTGAAAGTTCTTAACGTCTACTGGGACAGAACCGCCCTTATGGGGGTTCTGGACAGTGTTATCTTAAAAGATAAAGATGGCAATGTAATTTCCAAGGAGAAGAAATATTATACCAATGTTCTCAAATTTGCGGATACAGCATCTTATACTGACAATCACATCCAGGCCTGGGAGGATAACCATTATATTTTATCCTCTTCCCATTTTATAAGATTGGATTCTACGCTCCTAATCAAAGACGGTGTAAAATTTGTGAATAGTTATGAATATGACCAGACTTATGGGTTGCCTATTAAGGGTAACGAACATGGAAATGGAAAGAATAGGGTTACTACTTACGAATATGCCTATAATATTTACCCGCAAATGAAGAGCAGGCATATACTGGGGGAAATTTATAGGACAAAAGTCTTTGAAGAGGTAGGACAAAATCAGTCCCTAAGAGCCCAAGACTCAACCGAATGGAAAGATTTCGATGACCAAGCTTCCATAGAGCGCTGGTACCCTTACAAAAGCTTCCAGTGGAAGGATGCAAATGACAATCAAATAGTTGAAACCGGAGAACAGATTCTTGTCCGGACTTTCAATACTTATGACAGCTTTGGCAATCTGGTTGAATGGACAGACGCGAATAGTATTAAAAGTACGACTAAATATGGCATGAATCTGGAGCCCATCCTACAAGCAAAAAATGCTTCAGTAAATACGGTGTTCTATAATGACTTTGAGCATGGAGCGGCGTTTGACGGTTGGTCCATAATCAACGGTGCCTTGGATACTATCCAGGTCTTTACCGGCAATAATTCTGTCAAGGTGACATATAATGGAAGCGAAACGAAAGGGGTTTCCCATACTGTTAATGATCCGACGACCTATCTTTTTAGTGCCCGGGTCAAATGCGATGTCGTAGGCAGGGCTAAAATAGTTCTTAAGAATTTGTCCGACCTGACAACAGCTCAAGTCAGTAATGCTACAGCAGGAAAATGGGAATTATTGAAAATTTCTAAGCCACTTCCTTCAGGCCAACAGTTAGAAGCTTATACAGCTGTGGGTGGTGGCACGGCAACTGCATATTTCGACGAATTAAGATTAGCTCCGGACAACTCCTTGGTCACAAACAGCGTATATGACCCACTCTTCAATACAATTGCGAGTTCAGATGAGAATGGATTGACGAAGAAGTATATTTATGACGGACAACAGCGGTTAGTTATTGAAACTGATGAAACCGGTTCTCCCATCTATGGGCGAGCCTATGCCTACTCGGTAAATAAGATAGAAGGTCAGGCCGGCGCATACCACGAATGGGCACCCAACGGTGTCGTAGAAATAAAAGCGACTGAAAAAGGATATGTAGACGATTTTTCCAGTAACAGCCTGGGAAATTATATTCAGAGCGGGGCGGTTTATGATTTACAGAAGAAAAGGATTCGATTGCCTTATGGGTCTTCAATTAAACTACCGTTTAATTTTTCTAATGTGGCTCTTTCTTTTGATTTTGTCAAGACGGCTCCTTTCAACCCTTCTAACCCTAACCCGTGTCCAGCAGGTCCGAGCAACGATTGGGAGTGTTGTGGCAACGACGGAAATTTAGAAGTATTTCTACACAGCACAAGCGCTGGCGATTATTATAAGTGTATGTTGCAAAAAAATGTGTCTGGAACCAATAAGATTAGACTTACCAACTCATTATTGTATCCGACTGGCACCTTATCCGATACTAATTTCTCGATTACAACCCTGGGAATAGGAGGTTACGGACCCTCTGTGATGTACAATTTCTATATGATAAGATTAGGTCAACATATTTATATCTTCATAAATGGTCATTTAGCGAATTATGTGAGTGATTATGACCCTGAAGTACTTCTAAACTTTAATCAGATTGAGATTGCCAGCCATTGTGATTCTTTTTACATAGATAATCTGGTTGTATACAAAAATCCTGGTGTAACCAGATATTTGTATGATGGTTTGGGTAACCAATTTCAAACTTTAAGAGATGATGGGTCTGCCACTTACGCTAGCGAAACAGTTTATGACATTTTTAACAGACCAGTCTTAGTTACCAAAGAAAAAGTCTATTCTCACCCTGACTCAGCTTTCTTATCCAGTAAAGTATCCCTGGTTAATGAAAACAAGACCACTTGGGAATTGGGTAGCCCGATGACCAGCGCCTCGGATGTGAGAAATTATTATTTCAATCCGACTAATGGGCTGCCACACTGTGATAACTATCCCTATAGTTATACACGACTGCTTCCGGACCCAGATGGGCGACTCATTGAGCAATCTTATCCCGGAGCTGATTTTAGTCCCGTCAGCGGACATATAAACAGTTTCGTCTATAGAACCAATAACGCCAGTGAGATTACCGGATTTCCCAGCGGAACATTACACCTAACCCGACAAAAAGATGAAAACGGCAACTTTGTGCATAAATATCTGGACCAGCTTAATAACTTAGCGGCAGTAACGGTAGATTCTGGGGGGCTGAATCTGTTAACCACAACCTCCTACGACATCTTAGGCAACCCCCAAACCGTGACCCCTCCCAAAGGAAGCAACTACAACTCTACTTTTACTTACAATACCCTAAGCCAGCTTATATCTAAAACTGCCCCTGACAATGGCACCACTAAATACGTGTATGATTTAAATGGCAATCTAAAACACAGTCAAGACGCCAATCAACAGCCCAGCGGGAGATTCACTTCCAGAATCTATGATGCGTTTGGCAGGCTTGTTGTGGAAGGAGTGGAATTGGATGTCACCTGGACCACAACGCCACCGGATATCAATTTTCCCTATGGAGCTGATGCGGATGAATGGAAGATAAGAAGATATTATGACGTGGATTATATAAACAGTGGTGCTAACTTTGTAAAAGGGCAACTTACTAAGGAAGAGGCTAACTGGGACGGTGACGGGACGGTTGAATATACTGCAAAATATAGATATGATGAGGGAGGTAATTTAATTGAGCAAAGAATAACTATTGAGGGGCTGTCTGAAAAGATTGTCAAGTTTCATTACAATTTGCAAGGACAACTGGATACGATTTTCTATCCGGATAATACCAAGGTCCCCTATACTTATGATAATTTAGGGAGGTTATGGAAAATCGGAGTTGGAACTACGGCTGATAGATATGCTACTTATTCTTATTGGCCGGGCGGGATGGTTAAAAGCGTAATCTTCAAAAATCTCTATGGCACCCCGGTGCAGACAGTGGACTATAGTTACAATACCCGGGACTGGCTGGACTCGATAAACAACGGAGACATAGTCAGCCCGGACAAGTTTGGTCTGGCTTTATTTTATCAAAGACCCAGCGGGACTTCCTACTACAATGGCAACATCTCCAAGATAGTTTCTAAGATGAGTCCTTTGGGAACAGGAGACCTCTTCAGCTTGGAATATATTTATGACAAGGCCAACAGATTGACTTTGAGCAACGACTCCGCCACTACCAAGTATGATGAGCTTTTGATTTATGACCAGAATGGAAATATTTCATATCTGGAGATTCGGGATACTTCACACGCCTACAATTATTATACTAATAACAATCGGGTGAAAGATATCAGCAATTGGCACTCGGCCAACAATTACAAGTATGACAATAACGGGAACCTGGTCAGGGATGCTTCTAAGAGTGATACTTTGATGAATGATTATAGAAATTTAACCACTCGAGTAAATATAAATGGAGCTAACGGTACCAACCATCTGGATTTCTATTATGATGCTGAGGGGAACCGGGTCAAGAAGAATCATTTATATTACTTCCTAGATTCTTACGCTTGTTGTAAGTGTGATGTTCCTCTGGCTGGAGGTGATCCACCTACCAAGGATGAAGGGGGAATTATAGAGGCCGCTGCACTTTGCAATCCACCCTGTTATTGGGCCACTTGTTATAGAACCGACAGCACCTCTGAGATCACTTATTACATTTATTATGGTGATAATATCATTGCAGAGTATGATAAGAATGGGTTTTTGACGGCTAAGTATGTTTATGCTGGGGGTGAGAGGATTGCCAAGGAGGCTAACGAGCTTGTATATTTCTATCTGAAAGACCATCTGGGTTCGACCAGGGTGGTGGTGAATGAGGGTGGGTTGGTGCAGGCGAAGTATAACAATTATGCTTATGGGGATGAGTTGAATAGTACGATTACAACTGGGACGGATTATCGGTATACTGGTAAGGAACTTGATGAGGAGAGTGGGTTCAACCTTTACTACTATGGGGCAAGGTTCTATGATGCAAAAATAAATCGTAAGATTTAAGAAAAACATTTTTAAATTTATAAAATTTACTCTTGACAAAGACAAAAAATAAATTTATATGACTTAAGAAGTCTAGTTTAAAAGTGAGGAGGGTGCATTTTTAGACTGAAACAACAGAGAAGGAGGTACATAAGAGGGAGTAAAACTCTTCTCTCGACACTATTTTTATCTTTTTCTCTTTCTTCCGCTCATTCAGTGTCACTTCAGGATAAAGATATACCAACTGATACTGCAATAGTTTCCGGACAAGATTTTCTCGTCGATTCTACTTTAAAAGTCCCTCAATTAGACTTCAAAAACGCAGACATCCGCGATGTCTTCAATGCCTTAGCCAAAGCTTACAACCTCAATCTCTGGTTAGATGAGTCTGTCCAAGGTAAAGTCACTTTACACTTAGTCAATACTTCTCTAAATCGAGTGCTTGAATTTATCCTTCAACAAAACAATCTGGTTTACGAAAAATCCGACAATATTATCAAAATTTCAAAGGCACCCGCTCCTCCTCCAGAACCTCTGAAAATTGCTATTATCGACAGTTTCTTATCTGTAGATCTAAAAGATGCCGATTTATCGGAAGTAGTTAGAATATTAGTTCAACAAGGTAGGGAAAACATTGTGGTTGAAAGTGGAATAGCTGGCAGAGTCAGTGGCACTTTAAAAGATATAGAGTTTGAAAAAGGCCTCAAAGCCCTGATGATGAGCAATGGCTTTCTGGTCAGAAAAATAGAAGGAGTGTGGCATATTGATAGACTTCCCACTGAACAACAGGTTCCGAGATATAAAGGCGTCTATTCTGTTGCTTACAAAGATAAACGTCTTTCCATTGACGTAGCAAATGCCAACTTATCTGACCTAATCCGGGAGATAGCCAATCTATGCAACTTAAATATTTTCACTTATGGTGCCTTGGAAGGTCAGGTTTCCGCTAAATGCGTGAACTTAACCGTAGATGAGGCCTTAAGCTATCTTCTCAAAACCAGCAATTATACCTTCAGAAAGCAAGACCAAGTCTATTTTGTTGGAAACAAAGATTTGGAAGGTATGTTGGTAGCTGAATTGATTCAGCCCCAGCACCTAGTAGCTGAAGGTCTTTTAGATGCTTTACCACAGAATCTGACCACAAAAGCAACACTCAAAGTTATTAAAGAGCAGAATGGAATTATGGTTCAAGGACCTTACAACGTGGTTCAAGGAATTAAAGAATTTATAGATGAGATGGACCTTCCACCCGCACAGATACTGATTGAAGCTTTGGTAGTTGATTACAGCAAGACAGCATTTTACGATTATGGAATTGTGGCAAACAGCTTCGGACTTTCAGATTCCTTAAATCGCTTGGAGCATTATTATCCAAACATTCAGCTTTTCTCCTCCGGAAAGAATATCAACGAGAAGTGGTTCCCTAGATTAGGTATAAAGAATGTAGGGAAATTGCCGGACAATTTCTTCATTCAGCTTAAAGCAATGGAGCAAGCTGGAAAAGCTAATGTCCGTTCCCGACCACAATTGGCAACTCTTAACGGCCAAAAAGCTAAGATAGATATTGGCACAACACAATATTATTTGCTTAAAACTGAGACCATATATGCCAGTGGACAGCCTACGGTTAGTACCCAGGTGAGTGAGAAATTTCAGACCATTGAGGCAGCCATGAGCTTGACGATTACCCCCAATGTTACTCCTCAGGGTGACATCATTGTTGAGATTCACCCGGAGTTCAACACTCCACAGGGGGCCTTTGACCCCAAAGTTCCGCCCACTATCAATCACCGGATTCTAGATTCTAAAGTGAGATTAAGGGATGGGGAGACGATTGTCCTAGGCGGTTTAATTCAAACCATTGAAGATGAAACGGTTCACAAATTTCCCCTTTTGGGAGATATTCCTTTATTAAAATACCTTTTTAGCAACCGCAGCAAGACTAAGACTGAGGCTGAATTGGTGATTTATCTGACGCCTTATGTTTACTATGGTTCAGAAGGAGCAGTAGATATATCTAAATACAAGGAAAAGTGAGTAATAGCAAAGTTTCCGAAGGAAGAGTTAAAAAACCTACTTTAAGAATAAATGAGAGTAGGTTTTTTTCTTTTTTGAGAGAAGATGTGTTAGACGTTTACCAGCAAAGCCTGAGACAAATTTCTACTTGCTATGGTTTAGAGATAGATCATAATTCAGTGAGATTGGTAAAATTGAACCATAGTGAGAACAAGATATTGAAAGCAAGTTTTGATAAAGAGGTTTTGGGTGATAAAGAAGAAATGGCTTTTGAAAAAGCTTTTGAAAATCTTTTCAAAAGAAATAAATATAAAGGTGAAGAAATTTCTCTGCTTGTCTCTTCCGACTTAGATGTTCTCAATAAGGTCATTCAAATAGATTTGAAATCAGAAGAACGTTTAGAGCAATGGATTTTAGCCAACCGAATGGAAGTATTCCCACCCTTAACACAAGATGATATTTATTATGACTACTTTGTATTGGAAAATGGGCAATCCAAAAAACAGCTGTGCCTTTCATTGGTCCGCAAAGAAAAATTAGATTTGATTATAAAAATAGCTGAAAAATACCACTTGAATCTTACAAGCATTACCGCGGGTAGTTTTACCTTACACGGTTGGCTCAGGGAGAATGGTCTTATAACTGATGAGGAACCGATTATAGTAATCTTAAAAGGTGCCTCGGCTGAAGTCCTATTTTATGAAAAAGAATTACCAGTTTTTGTATCTGAGATACCAGTGGAACTTGGCTTAAATAACTCCAATTTAGATGATTTTTGTTCTTCTTTCAATGAGTTGTTGAAACATCACTATGGTGAAGAGGTCAGTTTTTTGGACAAGAAAGTTTTGTTTCTAGGTGAGCCATCTGCAACCAAAAACTTAGAAGATAAGCTGGGTGAGGAAGGATTTGTGTCAATTGCAAAAGACATACCTCTTAACTTTAAGAACTTAAAAAATGGCTCCATCCCTCCAGAATTTGTACCTCTCTATTCACTGGTTTCCCGGCCTCTTTCAATCACAAATACTACTGTAAATCTTTTACCACTGGATAAAAGAAAAAATGATGATTTATCAAAAGGAATTAATAGAATTTTTAATTTCAGTTTAAAATTTACTCTAATAAGTTTAGCTATTTTAGTTGTTTTAAATTTAGGTTTGGGTTTCTACCTAAATCAGAATCAAGACAAACTAACTCTGTTTGAGTCCAAGATGAAATTGATAAATGACCTAAGAAAAGAAAACCAACATTTGCAAGAGAAAACTAAAAGTGTTTCTAATCTTTTAACCAACCAGAGCAAAAAAGCACAACTTTTATCTATTGTGAACCAATTGTCCCCCCAGGGCGTATGGCTAAGAAATATGTCAAATGAATCTCAACAAGAGAATTCAGAAAATAGGCTAGACCAAATTTATCTCAACGGGCTTTCTTTTTCAGAGTCAGAAGTGAGTCATTTAGTGGCAAACTTGGAACGGTCAAAATATTTCAAAGAAATTAAAGTAGCATTTTTGGATAGAGTCTCCTACCAAGACACACGAGGAATTCCCGGTAAATACAGGAACTCCCTATTTAAGTTCAAAATTGAAATGAGAAGTGAGATTTAGTAATGCAATCTAAAATAAAGCATTTTTTGGTTGAAAATAAAAAAACCCTAGTTCTGTCAATGGGTCTCATTCTTATTCTATTGTTTTTAATATTTATCCATCTGCCTTTGGCAACAGGATTTGTAAATAAAGGTTATCGCATCTACCAACTCACCCAAAGGTATAATTCATTAGATGAAATGGAAAATGAAATAGCTAATCTCAAGAAAAACAATGAGGTCCTTTTAAACCAAAGTCAAATTACCAGTTCTATGAGTGAGGAATCCAATAAACTCTCTAACATAATGAATTTGTTAAATACCAAACTTAAAGAGAATAAACTTTTAGCAGTGAGCATTAAACCGCAAGAGGAAACTCAGGAAAAGGATTTTGTTATTCTGCCATTTGAACTGGAATTGTATGGTAATTATCACTCGTTTGGAAGGTTCTTAAATGACCTAGAATCATCCACTATTCCACTTAGAATTACTGATTTTGAAATAAATTCCCGGGATAATATTTCAGTTAATTTAGATTTTAAGTTAAAACTGAGTGCCTATTTGTTGAAGGGATAGTATGGAGACCTCTACTATTAAAAAAGGGATTTTTGCAGTTTTGTTTTTGGTTGCCTTACTTATCTGGGGACGCAACCTGACTTTATTTTTACCATCTTCTTCGACGCCGGATGTTGTAAAAATAACAAAGAAGCCCACTAAATCACAGAATATTAAAGAGGTAACACTTGGCCTAGTTTCTACTCCCTTTGTGTATCAATCCGCTTATAAAGACCCTTTTGAACCCAGCTTTATAGCCCAAGAGAAGAAGGATAAAGAACTTGCCAAAAAGCAAAAGGTAGAAAAGCCCGAACCACCGCCTGCTTATGTTCTAAATGGGATTGTTTGGGACAAAAAGTCCCCTTATGCAATTCTCAATTCTCCTCAGGGTGAATCTTTTGTGGCTAAAAGGGGAGATATAATCGGAGAAATTAAGATAAGTCAAATTACTCCAAAAGAACTCTGGTTTGTGTTTAAAGGAAAGAAATACAAACTGAATTTACCTGAATAATTGTCGTGAAATGATGAGAAACCAGAGTGGCTCGATTCTGCTGCCAATTTTAGCAGTTTTATTCATTATAAGTTTGATTCTTACTTCAGTGATGATATACGGAGCATGGCACAAGCTCCAAGCTCAAAAAGCTTTTCTTAAATTGAAGTCAAGCTACTTGGCCGAAGCCGGGGTAAATAAAGCTTTATGGCTACTATCAGGCAATGATGGCAAAGATATTTGGTGGAGAACTGATAACTATCAAGACACAGTACATGATTTTGGCAGGTATCAATTCTCTATCAAGAATTGGGGCGGTTACATAGCTGTGGAATCAGAAGGAAAAGTGGGAGCAATTATGAAGAAAGTAAGAACTTTAATCGGCCAAAAGCCGGATAAATACTTTTCTCGAGCAATTAACTTAGGTGATCCGGGTTATCCTTTAGTAGTGACAGGCAACAACCGAATTGTTGGAGATGTTTTAGTTGGTCCGGCCGGGGTGATGGAGGGAAAATTTAAAGGAGAGGGTTTTATAGGTACGACTTACGTGGATGGAAATATTATCACGCAATCCAATTTCACCCTGCCCTATTTTTCAGAAGATATACTAACTGAGTTCAGAGAGAACATAGAGAAAGAGAGGAAAAGAGCTGACAAAATGGACAAGTCATTAACTCTGGATGATTATACTCAAAGTGATTTCTTAAAAGATAAATCCTTATGGATTGATGGTAATATTTTAATTAGGTCTAACAAGCCAAAAGAGTTTTTGGGTCCCGCATTTATATACTGCTCGGGGAGAATTGAGATAGCTGGAATGGTCAGTTTGGGTAAAGGGTTGATTCTAATCGCAGAAAAATCTATTGCCATTGTCGGCCAGACCCAAATAAGAGACTGTATCCTTTACTCACGCGGTGCCATCACCCTGAAAGACCAAACATTGGTTCAGGGCCAGGTGATCTCAGAAGAAAGATTGGAAGTTTTAGACCAAAGTAAGGTTTCCTACCCGTCAGTGCTTTATGTCAAAGGTAAAAAGGATAAGAATAAAATTGAGGGTGAGATGATTGTAGCTACAAAGGCCCACTCAGAAGGCATATTGGTCTATTATGATGACTCTTATCTTGGCAAAGACAATAATTTTATTTCAAAAAATGATGGAAAAATTTCGCTGGGCAAAAATTCTGTTTTTTCTGGGACCATCTATTCAACAAATTATACTCAATTAGAAGGTTCAGTGATTGGAAATGTCTCCACTAAAATGTTTTACCTTTACTTTGAGCCTACCACTTATATCAACTGGTTAAAAGACAGTTTTATTGATAGGACACGGTTAAATAAGGAGATGGTTCTACCTTTGACTTTTGGCAACCCTCATAAGTTAGAAATAGCACAATATCAGGAGTTAAATTGATAAAAAGAAATAGGAGAAACTTAAGGAGCATAATTTCATGTACCGGTGGTTATACTCTCTTAGAGGTTTTAGTAGCTACTACGATATTAGGAGTAGTTGTTATTCCTTTGGTAGTTTTACTGGGGAGCCTGTTGGTGAAGTATTCAACATCTGACTTACTGATGGCAACCAATTTAGCCAGAAAAGAAATGGAAAGCACATTACAAAATAGAGAATTTAACAATTTCGAAGAAGAGGTTAAACTAAATAATATCTATTGGAAGGTAGAAAAAAAACTGACAGAAAATAATGGGCTGTTAGATATAAAAGTCAATGTTTATAGAAAGAATGACAAAAAACTTTTGGCATCTCTTTTTACAGAAAAGTTTTTGGGCACAGAAGTCAGAAAGTAAATTAAACTCAAGGGGTGTTACACTAGTTGAGCTTTTAGTGGCCCTAGGTCTAAGCTCTCTATTGTTGACCTTTGTATTTTCTTTACATCTTTTTAGCAACAAACTGGTTTATAACTGGGAAAAGAAGGCAAACTTGGAGAACGTGGCCTTGCGTTGTATGGAGACTTTGGCTAAAGACCTTAGCCGGATAGAAGAATTAAAAGAAGCTGAAGCAAATAAGTTTACGGGAGTTGATCAGTTGGGTAAAGCAATTATTTATGAATTCAAACAAGGAAGTTTATTAAAAAATCAGGAGCCTTTAAATCAAAAAGAGATTGTCATCGAAGCCTTCCAGATGAGTTATTATTCCAAGCCCTTGTATTCCGATTCAGGATATCTCGAACCACAGAAAGAGATAATTTTAGATGAAAACATATTACCTTACCAAAACCAGAAACTAATGGAAAGAATATCCGGGGTCAAAGTAAAATTGACCCTTAGTGGCTATGGCAAAAGACTATCCTTGGAGAATTTCATTAGATTAAAAAAATCAATTTCTGTTTATTAAAAATATGGAGGTTGTAATGAAGCCAAGAAGCAGAATTCTGAGATCTCGGGTCGGTTACACTTTATTAGAGATTATGATTGTAGTCGTAATTATTGGTATTCTGGCAGGATTAGCCATTCCTCGCTTTATGAAAGCTACTGTGAAAGCTAAACAAACTGAAGCCAAACAAATACTAAAACAGATTTACATTATGCAAGAGTCCTACAAGAGTGAGAATGATGCTTACTGGATGCCACCATCCGGGGTTGAAGCGAATGTCAGCCATCCAGACGCCTTTGCAGAACTGGGAGTGGAGATTATGCCGTCAGCAAGATACACTTATGCTATAAAACCGGCTGAGAATGGATTTGTAGTGATTGCAAAAGCTCTAAAAAATTTGGATAATGACCCCGCAGTAGATGAGTGGCAGATCAATCAAAATGGTGAACTAAAGTGTGTTGTAAATGATGCGGTAAATTAAATATTAATTAACCTATTTTCCCAATTATCTCAAACATTGGTAAATAAATAGCCACCAAAATTCCGCCAATAATTACTCCCATAATTAAGATTATCACCGGCTCAATGACTGAAGTCAGAGCAGCCACTGCGGTGTCAACTTCTTCCTCGTAAAAATCAGCAATCTTATTTAACATCTCATCTAAATTTCCGGTTCTTTCACCCACAGCAATCATTTGAGTTACCATTGGTGGGAAAACACCTGATTCTTTTAAAGGCTCGGTAATAGTTTGCCCTTCAGCTATCGCAAGAGCAGATTTCTTGACGGCCTGCTCAATTACCCTATTACCAGCTGTTTTTCCAGTCACATCTAGTGCATCCAAGATAGCTACGCCGGATGATATTAAAGTGCCTAAAGTTCGAGAGAACCGGGAAACGCCGGTTTTTCTAGTTAGGTCCCCAATAACTGGGAGGATTAATTTGAGTCTGTCAATTGCGAATCTTCCTTTATCTGTTCGAAGATATAATCTTAATCCCAAAAAT